>Ga0209253_10002520_pt1 | contig 16227 bp, 14 predicted proteins | sample FrelakmetBRP12BR_FD_187145 | JGI IMG/M metagenome (GOLD analysis project Ga0209253, IMG submission 187145) | Freshwater lake sediment microbial communities from the University of Notre Dame, USA, for methane emissions studies - BRP12 BR (SPAdes)... | ecosystem: Environmental > Aquatic >...
CTGAGTGTTGAAATCGCAGCCGCTCCAGCTCATTCAGATTCGTGCCGAGCAGGTATTCCTTTGATCGTTCGCCGGACATGTTCAATCCTTCGGCTCAACTGAAGGTGACGATTTGAGGATAGACGGAACGAGGCGGCTGTGGTTTAGGGGTACGCCGATCATTGGGAGGCCTTCCAGAATCGTCAGGCTTAACAAAAAGGGCCGAGGAGGAGCTCTCGGTTCCTCATGGAGAACCGCCTTGACTGAAAGGTACTCCCTGGCATCCGGATTGTCAATCAATATCCCATGGAATGAGACCGCTTTTTCCGACGATCCGGTAGACCTTTCTCGCGATCGTGAGGGCGGAAAGAACATCGAGGTCGGGAGAGCGGCGAGTGCTGACTTACCGTTCGGCTCACACTCCGGCAGCGATCAGCGGACAGCGTCAGGGCTTTCGGAAACACAGCAGGGCAGGCTACGTGTCAGATCATTTTTCCGGGGAGCTTCAGGCATTCCATGGCGGGGGAATAGCGTTTGAGTTCGTTGAGCTCATCGAGAAAGGAGTTTCTGGTGTTCATGATCGGAATGGCTGTGACGGTCAAGACGTCGGCAACGAAATCAGTATTGACCTCACCTGGACCACATGGTCTCGAACCTTCGCTTCGATGTGGAGGTCGCGGGCCTACTCTCGATCTTCTGCGTACACCATGTTATGATTTCGTAGCGATGGAATATTGGAGCGGAACTAGGTGCCGTTCCAACTAACTCTTTGAACACTCAGGGATATTCTTCATAGTTGGAACGTGCCCCCCTTTTTGTGTAGAATCATGTAGTTGGAGGGGCACTAGTTGACCACTGTAGCGCCTCCCGTGGTCCGGATGGTGAAGCTTCCTGCATAGACATCCATGGTGACGACGATCTTTGTCTTGCCGTCTTTGCCTATCTCCGCCCCGGTGCCTTGCAGCACAACACGCGTGGCGTTCCCGGCTGTGAGGATCCTGTAGGTGCCATTGGCATTCGTCATGGGGTATTTGGCCGTTGTCACCAGCTTCTGCATACCGGAGAGATTCGCTTTGAGGGGGGCAAACGAAGCTCCCCCTCCACCCAGGTTCGTCGGGCGCCTGTAGAATTCCTGTGCGCGAGTGGCAAGGTTCACGAGGTCCAGCTTCACGGCTTCACGGTTGGCCGCGGTGGCGTTGTCGCCCATCATTGCAATGCCCACGGCCACGGCAGTGCATACAATAATAAGTCCGACAGCGATGAGGAGGAGCTGGTTCTGTCCCATTGTTCACCTTCCTGATGCCGCTATGCTCTCACATATGACAGCTTGACCGGTTACCGATAAGCGCTTATCATTTCCTGACTCAACGTAATCCATCTCAACAAAATAAGATGTGATTTCCAGCAAGAAGCAGCTGCAATTAGCATGCCCTGTGTCAAATTGCCAAAAGAGTAGAATTGGGCCTATTGATCCATCGGTCAAGCTGGTCGGGACAAAGGGGAATCAGGGAAATCACCCCCAAATGCCTTTCATCCGTCATTCCTCAATCATTTCCCGATGGTGCTCCTGCGGAAAGAGGGAAGGATTTCATGGTAAAATCTGCAAACTTCACGGATTCCCAATTCGCAAATGGTGAGGAGAGAGTCCCATTCCCGTCGATGGGAGGTGAGGCCAAAAACAAGCCATCAGACGTCGATTCTCAGACTGGCGCGAGGGGGCGCAGCGGGGAGCGTGGTCAAGTTGGTCAGGCGGGTCTTTGCCAAAGGGTGCGTGATCTCCTGGCGGAAGGCGAACGTGCAGTTTCTTGCACCTTTGACCGGGAAGACACGTGGATAATCGCAAGCCGGAGGTCGGGTCTTCAAGCCCTGTCAATTCTCCGGACCACTCCTCGATGACTACGACCCTTTTCTCCTTGGCGGTTGAACATATCGGGAAGGAGGTGGACCCGGGGGCTCGCCAATCAGTTGAAGCTCAGTCCGTGCAGTCGTGCACCGTCCTCTGAGCTCGAGAGGTGTCAAATCCTCTTTCGCGCAGCCGTCCCAGCAGTGATGTGAGCAGTTGCTCGTCCATCACGGGCTTGCGCGAGAGGATCCAGAAATACTTCCGGTTTGGAACCCCGACAACCGCGTAGGTATACGCGCTATCCAGATCGATCACCCAGTAGTCGCCACGGAATGGCCAGAAGAACTGCACGCGCAGCTTCGCATTGTTTGTTCCCGGGACGATAAAAGCCTTCCCCGTAGCCTCGTCAACCGTACCGTTTGGTCCCCCTTTTCGGCATCGGTTGATCACCCTGATAGTCTCATCGTCGATTCGCTGGTATTCGGCAGTTGTGCAGTTGCACCCTTTTTGCTGAGAGACCGGCAGCGAGGCCACTTCATACCATGTGCCCGCGTATCGTGAGATATCGACCTGGGGTACAACCTCAAGAGGGGGATTGTCGGCGCCGCCGAAGAGCCCGCAACCGCAGAGGGAGAGGCATGCTCCCGCGAGGAACAACCGTGGTAGTGTCATTTTTCCAAGATATTCCAATTCCCTGTGAAAGTCCAGCCGTTGATTCGCGGGCCGATCAAAACCGGCATCATGGATGTTGTCAAAGACACCGGCGAGTACTCTTCAATTGGGCTCTCGTTCCAAACCTGCTTATCCCATGTCTTTGGGATTGCGCTTCAAGTTCCGGCGTTGTTTATTTGCGCGTCACAAACAAGGAGGAGATATGAGACCACGGGTCATTGTTGTGCGTCGAGTTCTGGCGGTTGTGCTGGGATTTTTGATTCTGGGAACTCCAGTCCTGCTCTCCGCTCAAAAGGGGATATTCCCATAACCACTTCGTCGAAGGAAGCGCTCTCGCTGTTCATTCAGGGGAGGGACCATTTCGAGAATATCAACTTCAGTGCCGCGGCGTCATGCCTGGAACGCGCGATTGCATTGGATCCCTCGCTCTCTCTTACCTCTGTAGGGCAAATGCAGGTGGTGGATTTGCGGTCTCCAGTGAGAACATGGAGAAGGCGGCCGCCTGGAGGTCATGTCAGGGAACTATGACACGGCCATTGCCCCCTTCGGAAATGGGGATGCTCAGGATCCGTTCAACTGGACCGGAGTGGCGTACGAAGGCAAGGTCAAGAGGCGATTCAGTGGTTCCGGAAGGTGACGCAGTCCAGCGACAACTCCTATAACCTCGCGATGATCCGGACCAAAGCCATGCAGAAACTCCGCGTCTAGACAACAGGCTTAAGCCCGACTTATCCTCTCCACGTTGCTGCACGAGGGACGATGGGGGCGTCCCCGTGCATCAGTTGTCTCCGGACGCGGGACAATCGATTCATCATTCCCCGGGCTTTGTCGCTCGTTTCAAGCTCGATATTCCGCTCCGATTTCCCGCGGGTCCGCTTATTTTTCGAAGGTCAGCAACTCCCGGCAATCGGAAACCAGTGTTCTCATCTTGTCGCCGGAAGAGTGCGCGCGTGTCTTCCCCGCGTCGCCGCGGCGCGGGAGGAAGGCCTTGCCGACAGCGGTCAAGCCCAACTCTCGCGCAATATGGGTTACCTCAAAGGGGAAATCGATGATCCCAAAACTTCCGGACGCCGCCTCCACGATGATGGACATTCTCCCGCCCTTCTTGAGGATCCGTGAGCTCTCGCGGAGGATGGGCTTGAGTTTCATCATGGTGTCGGACTTTGCCGCGTCCGCGGAAAAGTCGGGATCATCGCCCCGTGGATAAAACTCGTGAGGCGGGTCGAGGAAGATGTAATCGACCGCCCCGGTCTGCTCCGGGATGCCGGTCTGGAGAATATTGGCGCGGCTGATCCTGCCATCGGTCGGTTCTATGTCATACATACGACATTTCCTGTCGGCGAAGTACGGGATTGCCTCGATAACATCCCCCGTTGTCCCGCTCCCGGCCATCGGGTCCACAACGACGGCTCCAGGATTCGTGTAATAGAACAGCGCGTTTGCCACCACCTGGCCTGGTATCCGGCCTTTGTATCCTGGCTTTCCAAATCGGGGATCCGGAGTGTCGAACGACCAGACATTTCTCTCCTTGAGATCAAATCCAAACCGCGTCTTTTCGTCTTCGCGGCGCGAGAGCTCATCCTCCCGGATCTTCTTCTGCAGATCGGAGATTGTCCACTTGTTGCCAATCGCCAGTTTCTCGTAGTGATCCCGTCTCTTGCTCTCATCCACTTTGGTGGCGAGCTCGAAATAGAAGACCTCGGGAAGCGGCTTTTTCTCGACCTCGGGGTAGTAGCTGTAGAACATCTGGCACTGCTTCAGCATGTGGTAGGGGAACTTGAATCCCGGGATTTCCGTCAGGCGTTTGAGGATCTGGTCGGCAAAGATTCCCTGTTTCAGAGCTGCCGGGATGATCTTCTCTACGAGAAATTTCCCGAGGTCCCAGTAATTGTCTGCCGAAAAGGTATTGAGGCGTTCAATCAGCGGCTCGAGGGGGGCGACTTTGCCTGTGGAGGACTGTGATGTCGTCTTTGCCATGCTTTCCTCGAAGAAGTGAAGGGTGGGATATCGACGGACACGGCTTTGGTACCCTGGCTTGTAGACGATAGCTTTCAGGCGAAAGATAACACTCGGGCCAAAGAGAGTCAATTATGCCATGGCCGGGAGTTTCTCCATGCCGTATTGTTTTGCGTGAGAACTCATGATCCTCTGTAGCTCGTCCGCGAGACCCTTTTCCACCAACGGTGCAGCCGGCTGTGAAAGGAGTCGCTCGACCTCTTTCGCCGCACGATCGGCAAGCGTGGGCTTCCCGCCGTCGGCCCATTGCTGATGGTTGCCCCGGTCAACGATTTTGGGAAAGGAATGCTCGAGGCGATACCACCGCAGCGTGTTGTCGAGAGTCAGGAAGTCGGTTCCGCCGGCTAACTCAGCGAAGACACCGAGCGCCATGGGTTCCTCACGCTGGTGAATGCCCTCGATGAGACGGTACGCCATGCCCGCGATCTCGTTGTCGATGACGAGCTTTTCCAGGCTCTGACAGCTTTCGAAGTCCATCATCCCACCCCCGGAGATCACGTTGATGCCTGAAAGGGCGCCAAGGACGGCGCCGATGCCGGTTTCAAACCCCGCCTGCGCGTCGACGCACTTAGCATCGCTTAGTCCTAGGTAGGCGTGCGTGGGGAGGCCGAGGGCTTTTCCGATCTGTGCGTATGCCGAATCGATCATCATGGTCTCCATTGCCCCCATGGGAGGATTGCCCGTCCGCATGTCGAAGCTGGCAGGTGAACCGCCGAAGATCGCCGGGGCTCCCGGGCTCGCCAGCTGGGAGATCACCAGCCCTGTGAGGTTTTCAGCGGTATGCTGAACCAGGGCGCCGGTAATGGTCACCGGCGAGGTTGCTCCTGTGAGGGGCATGGCGACGAATTCGGAGGGGATTCCCGCGCGGGCGCAGTCGATTACACTCTGGGTAGTCAGATTACTCCACGTTAACGGAGGGGAGGGGCATGCGTCAAAGATGGCCATCGGCATTTTCCGCAGCTCCGCCGCTCCACCACGAACAGCTTTCAGCATCTCGTACATGGGAGCGAATCCCTCAACCACAAATGTCCCTGTCACGACGGGTTTCGTGCAGTAGTGAAGGCCGACAAACAGGCGGTAAGAGTCGGTGATCAGTTCCGGCACGTCGCTGCTCATGAGCCCCGTGCTCTGGAAGTGATAGTTGTCCAGTTTCTGGGTCAGGCGCGAGAATCGCACCACATCGGCGGTTGTGGCTTCCCGCTCTGATTGTGCATCATGGTCGAAGATTCTCAGGGCTGCCGACCCCGGATCAAAATGCACGTCGTCCCCGCCGACCCTGTAGGACTTCCCACCGGAGGCATCGAACAGCATGATTTCGTGAGGGGCGGTGGAGAGCGCTTGCTCCACGAGCCGGCGAGGGACGCAGACGCGCCGAGAGGCATCGACCGGGGCAGCACCGCTCTCACGCAGAAGCTCCATTGCTCCGGCGTTTTCGACATACACGCCCACCTTCTCGAGGAGTTCCAGGGACTCATCAATAATCGCGCTTACGAGTGCGTCGTCAAGCATTCTCAAGGAAGGACGAATACCCTTGATCATAGGAGACCTCCCGGATGGTGCGACGCGTTCCCGGGGTCCGGAAACAGCGACACCTCTTTCACGCCTTCGAGGTGATGAGGGAGGGAAGAGGTGTCCTGCAAAAAGGGTCCTGCAACGGGCGAGGCTGCCCCACGAAAATCAGACAATGGCGTTTCGCAATTTGTTCTTCAGCTGATGGATGGTGCGAAGGGTCTCGCGGTAGAGCTTCTGATCCTTCCCGGCCAATGCCGCATCCCGTTTCTTCTTCATCGATCGGATTTCTGCTTTGATCTGGCTCTTATTGATGCCGACAACCTTGTGGTGTTTGTGTGCTTCAATGCCAAGGGCCTGACAGAGAGCCGGCAAGAGCTTCTCCTTGTGCATGGTGGTGTGCCCTCGGGTGGCCTCGTGCTCGATGCCGTCGGCGATCTTCCTAAGTTCCGCGACAGTCATCTCGCTCAATTGCTCGAACGTATAAGGCATGGTCCCTCCCTCGATTGTGGATCATGTTCCCTGGTGTTGCCGGTCCGGTTCGACTCCCCGGGGTTCCGAAAGGAAGATACGGGGGTCGCTCGGGAAAGTCAACCGTCAAGCGCGGGGTTCGAGCACGCACCACGCGACAGGGTCTACAGGAAGAGAAGAGCCCACGGGATACGTGGGCTCCAGGTGTTCGACAGCGAGTGGACTACGAAGGCAGGGCCGAGGTCCTACTTCTTTGGCGGAATCGGGTCCGGTACGCGATTCACAACAGGTTTGGTCGATTTCAGGTACGCAAACATATCCTTGAGGTCCTGGTCCGTCTTCTGGCCGATGACCTGCCAGGGCATCGGGGGGAGGAGGTCGCGCCCGGTCCCCATATGCTTTCCAAGCCGAAGCGTCTTGACAAAGTTCTCTTCAGTCCAGCCTCCGATACCCGTCGCTGGATCCGAAGTCAGGTTTGCAGCGAAAGAAACACCCCATGGGCCGACCCATGCCGTGAGATCGTTGTTGGCGATGGCGCCCCATTTATCTGGACCGAGCACTCCGGTGGGAATCTCCGGAAGCTTGGAGTCAGCCTGATGACCCGAAAGTCCTTTCGTCGGGTGGGGGACGGGACCCTTGGGTGTCATTGCCTTCGGCGCGTGACAATCGGCGCAGCCGCTCGTACGGACAAGATACTCCCCGTTATCGATCCGGGCTTTCGTTGGTGGAGTTTGTGCCTGTGAAGGGTTGGGACAGATGGAGAGCGAGATCATTCCTGCGATGACCAGTGAGCAGAGAAAACCTGATGCGCGCATTGCGTGTGTCCTTCCTGATGATGGTGGGATAGTATGAATTAGAGAATCTGCCGCAAGGCATTTGTCAAGACCGAGCATGCTCGACTTCTCTGTCCGTGGCCGATAACGAGCCAACGAACGGGAAAAGACTCACAATGGCGCAGAATCAAAGAACAGAGAATCGTGCACATGGTAGACACTCTGGTATTCAATGTCAAGAGCTGATCCTCCCGAGTCACCAGGCCGGGAAAAGCTGATGCTGCCAAGCGTGCCATTCGTAAGGGGCGGATCGTGCGACCGGGACTACACCTGTAGGTTGACCCGCACTGAGCGGCTTGGCCACTGAATGAGCCGATGGATGATTCACGCATGGGCGCAAACGCTCACGCGGAAGAAAAGAAGTCTGCCCGATGTCCGCGACCCTCTCGGGTCAATGGATCCCGGGAAGTCACCGACAGCGGCTCGATCGTCAGGTCGTTGGCTGGAAGGGGGGAGGTATGTTCGTCGTTGCAGCCGGTTTGCCCTGGAACAGCGTGATTGGCCTGTGGGAGCGTGACTCCCAGCCACGTTCTTTTCGGAGTTTACGGAGATGGAAGACAGGGGCCGCGGAAGGAATTCCGCGGTAAGTTTGAGGCCCAAGAAGAGATATCTCTAACGGTGGACAGAGGGGGTGAAAGGAATTTCCCTCTTTAGAATCTCAGGGACAGACAGCTCAGGCCGCCGTCCATTTTTCGAAATTCGGACATATCGAGGGTGATCACGTCATACCCCATGGTCTGGAGCTTCCGCTCGAGGCGGGGATATCCCGCGGCAAAGAGCAACGAGGTGTTTACGCGGACGCAGTTGGCCGCATACTCCTCGCCGCTCTCGACGCGCACAACGTCGTAAGCGCGAAAAGATTCTTGGTCCGCGAGCGGGTCGATTACGGCAAGCTGTTGAGCGCCGAGCCAGGCGACGCCGCTCTTCAGGTGAAGTATCCCCGGGGTTTCACGAATATCGATGAACGATGAGCTGTATCCGTCACGCGCGAGGATTTCCGACAGCTGACGTCCTCCGTCTTCGTTCGTCCGTTCGGAGATTCCGATGAAGAAATGATCGCCGATCTCTAAGATGTCGCCGCCGTCCAATGTGCCGGGTGGGACAATGGTTTCGATCGAACGGAAGAAACGTGCAAGTGTCTCCCTGACACTCTCCACCTCCCCCTGCCGGCTTGGTGCACCCGGCCGGCTGAGGATTGCCCGCTTTTTCGTCAGTATGGCCGTGTCTTCAACGAAGGTTGAGTCGGGGTGACGTGCGTCTGCTTCCAGCCTGACGATGTTCAGGCCGCATTGTTCCAATGCGCGGCAGTAACGATCATGCTGGTTCAGTGCCCGTTCAGGGATTGGGGGGCCAAGATTGGCGGTGGTCAGGCCTTCCGCGAAACGAGGTCCCGGGGGACGGACGATCGCATGGTTAAACACGGCTTGATTGACCGGAGATTACAATCAGAGGATCCGATAGATCCCGTACACCGTGAGGAGCCACGGGAGGATACTCGCGAACCAGGCCACCTGAGCCCGCTGGATCCAGATATACTTGGTTGATGCGATCTGAGCGTTCCTGTGGCACTGCTGGATAAGATCGTCGAGATACTGCTCCTCGGTCAGACCTTTGACCATCCGTGCGTATGTTCCTGCGTCGTTCGCCGCGATACTGCCAAAGAAAATAACTGAGGATGTCGTTCGGGAGGTTCGAGGTAGTGCGGAAAAGGAAAGAAAAAGGAGACTCAGAAGGAGGCAGATTGCGGCCACCGCGGCAGAAGCGAACACCCAGCCCGGAGCAGATGCGCCACGCTGTGTAAGGACAGCTTCGATAAACAGCATGCTCGTGTCAATGGCAAGGATAATGGAGACCTTCGAATCAGCAATGGCGTTCATTTGAAGCAGCCTTGCCAGCGAGAGTTGCATCAAATCAATTTTCCAATGTGTCTCCATTCGGTCTCCTCGAGGTTGTGAAACCCAACGGCCTGCGTGCGGTGAGGGACGAGATCACTTCGGGAATCCGTAGCGCCGAAGAAACTCCCGAATCGTTGCGTAGCAGTCGATCATCTGTTCCCGGCTGAAGCCTCCGTGTTTTCCGCCGGGAATTGTCACGAGCTGATTCGGGACCCCGGCCTTCTCGAGCATTCCGTGCATCCGGACGGCATGGCTGTACGGCACCAGTTCGTCCTGGTCTCCGTGGATTGTCAGGATGGGGGGGAGTCCTTGTCTGACATACGTCAGCGGCGAGACGCGTCTGGCGAGCCCGTCCCGGTCGGCCTGACTGCCGAGCCAGGAGACAGCATAGTTCTGCCGGTTCGGGCCGGCAAGAATGTCGTTCACGTCGGTGATGCCGTACCAGTTGATGATAGCCGCCACTCTGAGCGTCGTATTTGTCTGGTCCCACTCGCGTGTTGCGTCGAAGAGGGCGGACGAGTCGAGCATTCCTGTCATGAGGGCGAGGTGTCCCCCTGCCGAACCGCCGGTTACGATAATGCGTGTCGTGTCAAATCCGTAGGCCTTTGCGTTCTTGAACACCCAGCGGAGAGCGAGTCGACAGTCCTCAACCGCGGCCGGGGCAAGAGAAACCCTGGCGAGGCGGTATTCGACATTCACCACGGAAAACCCCATTTCGAGATAGGGAAGGAGGGTAAGTTGAGCTCCTTCCTTTGTTCCGCCAACCCAGCCGCCGCCGTGGATGGAGATGACGGTTGGCGTCACGACCTCCACCGTCCGGCGCGCATAGACATCGAGTTTGCACTCGTAGTTGTTCGTCACGGCGTACGTGATGTTCGGAACGACGCGATAGTTCTGAAGAACGTCGACCGTCCATGCAGCCGTCTCATTGAGTTTCTGTTGAGGAAAGGCGAGTGTCAGTGTAAGGAGGGGCAGAACGAGCGAAGACAGGAATCGGCGTATCATGGGAGAACCTCAGCGGCTGGTAATGAGGACCCTTCTCCTCGCGAGGGGAAGGGCGGCATCGGGCGTTGATCGTCGCCCACACAAAGGTAAGGAAGGATCAGACAAGAAACAAAGCTGAAGGGGCGGAGCCGGGGAGGATGTCTTTACAGGCGGGAATGTGTGAACCAAGAAGAAAGTTTACAAAGTGCTTGACATTGATTCACAAATCCTTAGTTTCTAAGGTACGCCGACGAGATAGCGTACATAGATAAGGTATTCAATGTGGCGACATTACATTAGTAAAGGCTGTGCGCACCTCCCGAAGGCCTGCAGGGAGGGGCGAACATCGGATTCCATCCAATCATACAAGGAGGCACATGAAGAAGATCGAAGCAATCGTCCGGCCGCACAAGCTGGATGAGGTACGGGAGGCGCTCCTGGAAGTCGGCATCAAGGGGATGACGATTCTCGAGGTGAGGGGCCTCGGAAGGCAGAAAGGACACACGGAGATCTATCGCGGCTCCGAATACCAGATCGGTTTTCTGCCGAAGATCAAGTTCGAACTCGTGGTGCCGGATGTGCTTCTGGAAACGGCCGTCAACGCGATCCTGAAAGCGTCGAAAACCGGTGAGGTCGGGGACGGGAAACTCTTCATCTCCACCATCGATGAAGCGATCCGGGTCAGGACACATGAGTCTGGCGACAGCGCGTTGTGAGGATATCGCCTGTCCCGACAAAGACCTGCATCCATCCATAACGAATAGGAAGAGAATGAGCCCGACCTGGAAGTTGGTTCTGCTCAGCAGTATCGTTTGTTTGCCATCCCTTGTTCCCCAGGGTGCAGTGGCACAGGAATCGGCGAAGGATTCAGTGCCGCCCGTTACCATCGGCGGTTTTGTCGACACCTACTTCAGCTGGAACTTCGCCCGCCCGCAAAGCCACACCAACCGGCTCCGGAATTTCGACATCACCGAGAATCAGTTCGTGGTGTCCGCCGCGGAGGTGGATTTCCAGAAGACCGCGAGCCCGATCGGATTCCGCATTGACGCCAGCCTGGGATCGGCGTCGGATGTCATCCACTCCGGAAGCTCGGAAAGCCTGAAGTTTGTCCAGCAAGCATACCTTACGGCCGTTCTTCCGATCGGTGCAGGCCTGACGGTGGATGCCGGGAAGTTCGTCACGCACATGGGATTCGAGACGATCAAAGCGAAAGACAATTTCAACTATAGCCGTTCCTTCCTCTTTGCGTGGGCCATACCGTACTATCACCTGGGGCTTCGTGCCAGCTATCCTCTCCGCGACAACCTTGCGATCACCCTGCATCTGCTCAATGGGTGGAACAACGTTGCGGTGAACAGCGGGAAAACCTTCGGAACCACTGTTAGCTTCGCGCCGACTCCTTCGCTCTCTCTTGTCGCTAACTGGATCGGCGGCCCGGAACAACCCGACTCCGTCGGCTCGGATTTCAGGCATGTGTTCGAAGGGATCCTCACGTTCCAGGCGACCGACCGGTTGGCTCTGGGGGTGGATGGGATGTATGGAACGGAGTCAAGTCCGGGTGGGACGGTGACATGGAAAGGGGTCGCGCTCTACGGCCGCTACGGCCTCTCGGCCAACTCTTTCCTGAGCGCCCGGGCGGAAGTGTACAGCGATCCGCAGGGATATACGACGGCGCTTGCACAGGATCTCAAAGAAGTCACACTCACGTACGAGTACCGGTTCCTCGTGAATCTGATGGCTCGCGCAGAATATCGCTACGACTGGTCCACGTCAAGTGCCTTCGACGGGGATGCCGGTCCCGGCTCGCGCAGTAACCAGAGCACGCTCGGACTAGCCTGCATCGTAATGTTCTGACGTTGACGGCACGAAAGCAAACAACAGGATTCTTCCAAAATCTAAGGAGGATGTGTAATGGTTCAGTCTACGCTCTTCAGCAGGTATTGCAGTCTCGCCATGATCCTTCTGGCGCTGCTGGCAGGCTCACCCCATCCCTTGCACGCTGAGGGGGATCCCAGCGGTGCAAAAACCGGGACCATCGCGGACGTCCCCGCCGCCAAACCAGGGGACCCGACACTGTCCGAGGTGGCCGATGCGATAGGCCACACCCGCATCTCGCTGAACATCGTCTGGGTGCTGCTGACCGGATTCCTTGTCATGTTCATGCAGGCGGGATTCGCGATGGTGGAAGCAGGCTTCACGAGGGCGAAGAACGTTGCCCATACCATGGGGATGAATTTACTCGTCTATCCGATCGGAATGCTGGGATTCTGGATATGCGGGTTTGCGCTGATGTTTGGCGGTGTGGGCTCCTTGTCCAGCCTGGGTGGAACACCGGGTCTGACCAGCGAGTTCACCGTGTCATTGTTTGGGAAGACGTTCGGGCTCTTTGGCGGGAGCGGATTCTTCCTCAACAATTCCGTCTATGATGTCGGCATCTACACGCTCTTCCTCTTCCAGATGGTCTTCATGGATACCACGGCAACGATTCCCACGGGTGCCCTGGCGGAGCGGTGGAGGTTCATTTCCTTCATCATCTATGGGTTCTTTATCTCGATGTTCGTGTATCCCATTTTCGGCAACTGGGTGTGGGGAGGTGGATGGCTGGCGGCAATTGGCACAAACTTCGGGCTCGGGCATGGCCACGTCGATTTCGCCGGCTCTTCAGTGGTCCATATGGTCGGGGGGGTGGCAGCCCTCGCAGGGGCCATCGTCCTCGGCCCGCGCATCGGGAAGTACAACAAGGACGGCTCCTCCAATGCTATTCCCGGCCACAACATACCCATGGCCATCATCGGGACATTCATCCTTGCGTTCGGATGGTTTGGATTCAACCCCGGCTCAACACTTGCAGGAAATGATCTGCGGATTGCTGTTGTTGCCACCAACACGATGCTCGCCTCGGCAAGCGGAGCACTTGTTGCGACGATCTTCATGTGGCTCAGATTCGGGAAACCCGACCCCAGCATGATGGCGAACGGAATGCTTGCCGGGCTCGTTGCGATTACGGCTCCCTGCGCGTTTGTCAACGCTCCGATTGCCGTGCTCATCGGCGCCGTAGCGGGCTTCCTTGTGGTGTCAGCCGTCTTCTTCATCGACCACAAGCTTCGCATCGATGACCCGGTCGGTGCTGTGGCGGTTCACGGCGTGAACGGATGCTGGGGAGTGCTTTCGCTTGGCCTTTTCGCTGACGGATCGTACGGAGACGGCTGGAACGGAGTGGCAGGACCCGTGCGAGGCTTGTTCTATGGTGACCCCGGCCAATTCTTTGCACAGCTCATAGGAATCGCGGCTTGCGTCTCCTTTGTATTCGTGACAATGTATCTGTTTTTCAAAATCAGCAACAACATCGTGCATATGCGCACTCCCGCCCGGGACGAGATCGAGGGCCTCGATCTTCCGGAGATGGGAATCAAAGGCTACGAAGAGTTGACGGCACCGGGCCGGGAGTAGGCTGGGATGCAGAAAGGCCACGAGAGTCAGGCGGGGGGCGACGATAGCTCAGGGGAAGGTCGTCGCTCTCCTGGGGGTCTTTCCGTCTGCGCCGAACGGAGTGGACTCTGGATCTTGTGTTATCGTGGTGGGAGCTTCCTGGCCAGCAGCCATTCGTAGAAGGTGGGATTGTCATAGGTTTCCGTCCAGGAGTCATGACCTGCGTCGGGATATACGGTGAAGAGGACATCGCCCCCGCACGCCTTCAGGGCTCTCACCAGGCTCTCCGTTCTCTCGACGGGAATGACTGGGTCTTTCTTTCCGTGAAATGTCCAGACAGGTGTGTTCTTAAGGGAGGACACGGCGTTTGTATCGCCCCAACCGCATATCGGAGCAATGGCGGCGAACCGATCCGGATAGGACATCGCCAGTTTCCACGTTCCATATCCCCCCCTGCTTAGACCTGTGGCGTAAACCCGGGAACGATCAACCCTGTACTTCCCTTCAACCTCGTCCAGCAACGCCTTCAGCACGGCAACCGACCAGAATTCGTTTTCAGGGCACTGCGGTGACACGAGAATAAACGGGAACTTCTGCCCTTTGTCAACCAGCTTGGGTGGGCCGTGCCTCTTTACTTGATCGATGGCATTCCCGTTTTCGCCGGCTCCGTGAAGAAAAAGGACGAGTGGCCATTGTTTCTCCTTCTCCTCGTAGCCGTCTGGAAGATAGAGCAGATATTGCGTTGTTGCGTCCAGGGTGATTCGTGTTGAAAATGTGAGGGGCTGTTGCTTTCCCACGACCATGGGGACCTCCTTTGTTGCCGTGCATCCGGTCATCAGCATAAACAGTGAGATCATGAGCGGCGTCGCAATTCGCATGGGATTTCTCCGGAAGGAATATCTAGCGTTTCTGACAAATCTCGAAAAACAGACTGAAGAACCAAACGCACGGGTGTCGGATTGATTCCAGCGGAACCGCCGCAGGGTTGGTTGCATGGTACGATTTTCTTTCGGCTTTTCCCTGGTGCGGGCCGGTGGGTCAGTTGCGATAAGGGCGATGGCGTTGTGGGTTGGGGCACTGGACACAGAACGCAGAAGGATGTCGTGGAATTTGGTGTGACGAAGGACGTGCGAACCTGGAATAGGATGCGGTACAGCCCGGGGGTGAGACGGAGGGCCCATTGTGCACAGAAACCGGTTTGGTCTCTCCGGGTCTTGGCTGTGGTGCGATTGGGGAGCGGGTCTCTTCCGTCAAACCTCTAGGCAACTCGGGACTGGTACGACGGTGACCACTCGGGCGACAGGTCATCTGACTCTTGCATGGAGCGATAAAGCGTGCTGAGCTGCTGTGCCACCAGATCCGCTGTGAACTCTCTCCTGGCAAATCGAAAACTATGCAGTGCGATCTCTTCACGGAGCCGGGCGTTGGCGAAGAGTCGCTCCAGGAACCCAGCAAGGACTTCCGGTTCAAGGCTTTCCGACAGAAAACCCATCCTCCCGTTCTGGAAAAAATCAGGCAGACCGCCCACAGGCCGGGTAACCACCGGAACGCCTGCAGCCATTGCCTCCAGGACTGAAATGGGCATGCCCTCAGAATAGGTCGGCAGAAGATAGACGTCGGCTTCCCGCAGTCGCTCATACTTGGCAGGGCCGCAGAGATGGCCGTAGAATCGAACGCCATGGATCTCTTTCAGCCCGACATATTCCATCACGCTCGCAAGCTCGGTTCCATCACCAACGATATCCATCCGGGCATTGGGTCTGCGTCGTCTGAGAACCGAGAAAGCATCCAGGGCCTCGTATATGCCTTTCGCTCTCTCGATCCTGCTGAGAAAGAGGACAGTCAACGGATTCTTTGCGTTTCTGTGCTTTGCCCGGACGGAGAATTCGCTGATCTGCGACAAGAGATCGTCTTCCACGGTGGTCTTCGCGAGATAGATCGGATTCGAAATCCCCATCTTGATCAGCTGTCTCTTAAAGGATGATGCAAGGACGACGAACGCATCAGCCTTCGAGAAGACCGCGCGAAAAGCCGGGAGAAAACGCCGCACTACGGTTTCACTAAATCCTCGGTCCCAGCCGTGAAAAAAAACGATAACCTTGCAGCGGAAGGCTTTTGCGATCAAAAGGAGGGTGCCGTCACGCATTACGGCCTTGAAGTTCATCGAGGGATTTACATGGACGACGTCGTATCGCCTACGAATAATCTCAAACGCGAAACGAATAAAATCACCGACGATTCGTAAAGGCTTCCCAAGGAACTTGTCTTGGCTGGCGCGGGAGCCGACAATGAAATATTCCACGTCAACGTCAAACTTCCCTTTCAGTGCTTGAAAGAGTTGCCCAACCCCACCGGACTTTTCCAGGTTTGCCGTACAGATCAGGACTTTCACCGATGTGTCTCCTCGGTTAGCTCAGCAACCTTGGATGAGGGGGTTTGCCTCTTCTGTTGTCAGCAGAGGGAATTAGCTCATCCATCTTATTTTGGAGATACTATGAAGCTATTGAGATTGGTATGATGTCGGGGTTCTTACGCACGAAATAAAACAAAGTAATTCGCTAATGTCAACGGGAGATAGTATAATTTCAGCTCTTTT
>Ga0209253_10002521_pt1 | contig 16226 bp, 15 predicted proteins | sample FrelakmetBRP12BR_FD_187145 | JGI IMG/M metagenome (GOLD analysis project Ga0209253, IMG submission 187145) | Freshwater lake sediment microbial communities from the University of Notre Dame, USA, for methane emissions studies - BRP12 BR (SPAdes)... | ecosystem: Environmental > Aquatic >...
GCAGCCTGAATCGAATCACAATGGCGGGATGATCGCGTTCGGGCCGGACGGGTATCTCTACATCGGGATGGGCGACGGAGGGGCTTGGGGTGATCCCGGCAACCGTGCGCAAAATTTCAATGAGCTATTGGGAAAGATTTTGCGGATCGATGTGGATCACGGAGATCCATATGCGATCCCGGCGGATAACCCGTTTGCCAGGGAGGGTGGCCGTCCCGAGATTTATGCCGTGGGAATGAGGAATCCCTGGCGTTTTTCGTTCGATCGGGAGTCCGGGGGCTTGTGGGTGGCCGATGTGGGACAAAAGAAGTGGGAAGAGGTGGATCTCGTCACGCGGGGCGGGAACTACGGGTGGCGGGTGATGGAGGGGGCCCATTGCTACAATCCCGCAGTTGCCTGTCCGACAGCGGGGTTCGCGTTGCCTGTGATGGAATATGGCCATGAGGAAGGGCGTTGCTCGATTATCGGCGGGTATGTGTATCGCGGTCGCGCAATTCCTGCGCTTCGGGGAGCATACGTGTCCGGCGACTTCTGCAGCGGTGAGGTGTTCGCCTTCAGGAAATCAGAAGGCGGGGAAGCGACCGGTCCGACTGTTTTGCTGAAGACGGGTTTCCGGATTTCCTCTTTCGGGCAGGACGCAGAAGGGGAGCTCTACGTGTTCGATCTTGGCGGCGGGATCTACCGGCTCGTCCCGCCGCGATGAGTTGCTCACACTTTTCCTGCCAGCCAGTACACAAGTATCCCGGCCGCTTCTCCTATCACTTCGGTAGTGCGTTGCAAGGCCCAGCTTGTGGGAAGGAAATCGAATATCGTGAGATGCTCCCAGACGTCCGATGCCCGATCTCTGGCATGGAACCCACATGCGGAGGGGGTCACGTGGAATCCCTGTTTTTCGAACAGGGCGGTGGCGCGCAACAGATGGCCGGCTGAGGTCACGAGCAGGATCGAGGCCTCTTCTCCGAGCAGCCGTTTGGCGCCGAGGGCATTCTCATAGGTCGTTCTCGCGCGGTCATCAATAAGGATGGATGCCGCGGGCACTCCCAACCGCATAACCCATTCTTTCATCGCGGCGGCTTCAGTAGGGCCGGAGCCGAAGAGGCTGACATCGCCGCCCGTGATGAGGACGGTCGGCGCGACTCCCTGGCGGTAGAGGTCGGCGCCGCAGAGGGCGCGCAGCCGTGATTCGGGAGACAGCTCAATCGATGGACGCAGCGTGCCTTTGTCGGCAATCCCGCCGCCGAGCACCACGATGGCCTGCAGCGGGGATTCGGAATGCGCCGGTTGAGCCGGAGGCCAGTCCTCCCAAAGACTCACCAGGGGATTGGCGACGATCGGAGTTGTGACCAGCAGTAACAGGAGGCAGGTGATGGTGGCGGCGAGACGGAGCCAGCGCTGTCGTGCGGGAGTGGCCGGAAGCCAGGCGAGGATAGCGGTGAGCCCGGCACAGCCGACAACCCAGGTAAGCGGGTAGACTCCGTACTTGACGAGCTTATAGAGGCCGAAGAAAAATGGAGTCAGTTCCATCGCAGCTCCTTATCATGATCGCGGGCACGGGGGCTTGCAGCATAGCAGGAGCGGGATAATCGACCAAGAGAGGATCCATGGTATGTCGCAATCAAGGCAGTATTGGCTTATGAAATCCGAACCGTCGGTGTTCTCGATCGACGACCTGGCGCGGGCGCCGAAGCGTATGACCTGTTGGGATGGCGTGCGAAACTACCAGGCCAGGAATTTCATGCGGGCGATGCAGCCAGGCGATCAGGTGTTCTTCTATCACAGTAACGCGAATCCTCCGGCCATCGTGGGCATCGCGGAAGTCGCAACCGCCGCGTACCCCGACCCGACCCAGTTCGAGCGGAACCACAAGCATGTCGATTCTGCCAGTGATCCCAAGGCGCCCCGTTGGGACATGGTCGTCATCCGCTATGTCCGGACCTTTGATGCTCCGATTTCGCTCGACTCCCTGCGGATGGAGAAGGCGCTGACGGGGATGGCGTTGTTGCAGAAGGGGTCGCGCTTGTCGGTTCAGCCGGTGACGCCATCCGAATGGGCCCATATAATGAGCTTGGTCTAATATCCGTGTGCAGGCGAGAGGCGCGGGACGAGAGGCTAGGGGTGGTCAGAAGGAGAGTCTTCCCTCTCGCCTCGTGCCCCTAGCCCCTCGCCAGGTTCTTAAGTGCGAGCGTTGCCTTCGTCGAGGTGACGATGTTGCCAGTCCAGCCAGGCGTGTCCGAGTTCGTGCGCGAGGATATAGCGGCGCCTGGTCATCGGGAGGCGTTTCCGGATATAGATCGTCTTGGTTTCGTCGTCCCAGATGCCATCGGCGTTGGCATCGCGTTTATCCATTTCAGTATCCGTCAACTGGCGGACTGAAATCTGGTAGCCGAATGGAAGGACGACTTTAGTCGGGATTCGTATCATACGAGAACGGCTCCTTTATCAGACCAAAGTATTCGGAGAAGCGTGACTCTCTCCCGGTCGATCCGGTCGACCAGACACCAGTACATTACCACAAAGCAGAATGACGCTGATCCCAGATTAGCCTATTCAAATCAAATGCTTATATGATATTGGCCATGATAGTCGTCGCTGTGGCAACTCAGAGAGGCGGCCACTTAGCCGGTTTCGCTTCAGGGTGAACTCGTGTATCATGCCGGCCATGGATCAGGTGACGATCGACGAGATGGTAAAGGCCTACCCCCAATCGGTCCGGCTGACCGAAGTGAAGATCCGGGATCGCGGGGAGGTCAAGAAGCTGGATGCCGGAGAATTACTTCTGCGGACAGGCGACCGGGTCTTGCTCGAAGCCGACGGCGAAGTAACGTACGGTGTCGTCTACACGGCGCCCTACGAGACGCCGTTTATTCCGCCCATGCGTGTGCTGAAGCCGATTCTCCGCAAGGCGAACGGGGATGATGCCGCGCTGGTCTCGCGGTTGGAGCGGTTGTCTCAGGAAGCGATGGCCTATTGCCGGGCGAAGGCCAGTGAGATGAAGCTCCGGCTGAAGCTGGTAGAGGTGTACGGCGCGCTCCAGCGCCGGCAACTCACGTTTGTGTATACGGCTGATGATCGCATTGATTTCCGTGAGCTCGTGCGTGATCTGGCCAGGCGCTTTGGCGGCCGGATCGAAATGCGGCAGGTCGGTGTCCGGGAGGAAGCCCGGCGACTCGGTGGACTCGATACCTGCGGTTTGGTTCTCTGTTGCACCAGCTTTCTGACAGAGGTCAAGCCGGTCACGGTGAAGCAAGCCAGAACGTTGGGGCTGCAGGTCGAAGATCCCCGGCTGCTCGGCGTCTGTGGGCGATTGAAGTGTTGCCTCATGTTCGAAATGATGGACGCTCAGGGCGCGGGCGCGTCATCGGTTCAGAAGCTCATTACTCCCTCACGGCCGACTTCACCCTCCCGAGCCTCTTAGCGCTCGACTCTTTCACGCAGGTCGATAACATGTTCCCGAGTTGCCGCTCGTGGCCTCGTTCTATTTTGCTCTATCTGAGCCTTGTCGATTGTGGTAAGTCATACTCATAAAAGTGCAGGATGTTCTGCCGCAGGCTTCAGCTATTCCGGTTATCGGGCAATGCAGATAGGCTTGAAATATTACGGGAAAGTTTTGTGAATCCTTTCTCTTCCGTTCTGCTCTCAATTATTTGAACTGCTCGGGAGGCATCGAAGGTCAGTTCCATAATCCAACCCCAAATCAGGAGGTCACTGGTGATGAAAAAAGGACTGTTAGTCATGATTGCGGTGGGGGCCATTGGTTGTGCCGGCGTGGCGCCTCAGAAGGCGATGAGCGGCGAGCCGAAATCACCGGTTGAAGGGTTCGACATCCACGTGCAGGCTCCACATTTGATGGCGAACGGCGAGCCGGGCGGACCGTTCCACCACTATTGCAAAGGCATTTCGGACAAGATTCTTCAATGCCTCCTGTTCGACTCCACGGATCCCAAGGCCAAGCTCGTCGCGGTTGAGTATTTCGTGTCAAAAGATCTCACCAGGAAGCTGCCCGCGATTCAGTGGCATCGCCATTTCCACGATCACAAGGTGGAGATTGCCACGGGCCGTGTCCAGATTCTCGACATGCCGGCTGATCAAGCCGCGAAGGTGGCAGAAGTGGCCGCCGGAACGGATGGCGTGATCTATCACCTCTGGCAGCATGGGCAGGAATTCCCGGACGGGACTGTGAGCTTCCCGCAGTCGCTTGGCCACAAGTTCCCTGGGCATTCGGATAAGTAATCAGACGGCGAAGGGCCAGCCCGGCCTTATTCGGGGCGGGCTGGCTTCCGCGCGCGTCTTGTAGATACTGCTGTTTCTATGAATGAGGAAACGTCATGCTGACGCAGTCCGGTCGATTGCTGGTGTTGCTGGGCCTGTTTATCATGGTCATGATCGGGCAAGGCCCAGCCGTGGCGTTTGCGACCGAGGCCGCCGTGCTGAAACCCCGGGTGCCGGTCGACAAAATAGATGAAGCGAGGACCTGGACCAACCCGTTCGAGGCGACGCCCGAGAATATCGACCAGGGGCGGGCGCTGTTCCATGGCAAGGCATTCTGCGTGACCTGCCACGGGAAAGACGGCAAGGGGTTTGGCGATATTCCTGGTCTTGTCGGAAAACTCCCGCGTAATTTCACTGACAAGATTTGGCAGGCCGCCCGCACTGACGGAGAACTCTTGTGGATCCTCAAGAATGGGAGCCCGGGCACCGATATGGCGTCATTTGTCCCGCTGGTTCTTACTGAAGAAGAAGCCTGGCGTGTCCTGCTCTACGTGCGGTCGTTCGGCCGGCCGTAAGCGGGCCCGGATGGCCCGCGTATTTCCCCTCGTCTATTTTCCGCTCTTTCTTGGATTTTCAGCTTTGCTGCTCATGCCGCATCGCGCGATGGCGCAATGGTCCGCGATTGCCGAGGCCAAGGTGTCGTATACCGATGACGTGACCAATTTTTCCGCGGCCCGCCGTCTGAAATTCAGCGAAGACCCGAGCCAGCCGACCGGCCTCCCGAGTCAGCTGTCCGACGTCATCTGGGATCCCTCCCTCGAAGTGATCCGTTCTACTTCGTCGACGCTCGGGCCCAGCGAGTTCTCCATCAAGGCGCACGGGTTCATTTTTACTAATAATCCGATCTACAACCACGGCGACTTCAGGGCGCAATTCAAACAGGGGCTCTCCCCTGACACGTCACTCCTTCTCCGGTATCGGAATGTGCCCAACCAGTTTTTGGGCCCTAACATCGAGCGGCGCACCGGGAACAACCTGATTCAGGAAGAACGCATGTCCTCGCAGACGGTGCGCGCGGAACTGGAGCATCGAGTGAACAAGGCGTGGACGCTGACGCTCATCGGGCGCGCTGGTCTCCGTGCTTACAATGACGCGTTTGCGGAGCGTGATACGAAATTCTGGACCCTCGGCACGCAAGTGCAGTATGCGGTCAATGCCCGGGTCGTTCTGGCATTGGGCTATCTCTATGAACTGGGGCTGGCCGACGGCCGCGGCAACACGCAATTCAACGATGATGTCTCGTACCGCCTGCACGCCGTGTCGGCCGGAACGGACCTCACGCTGACGGAGTCGCTCTCCCTGCATCTGGCATACATCTACCGGCGCAAGGACTTTACCAGTGAGCTGATCGGGGATACCCATCTCAACCGGCATGATGACAGCCATCAGGGCTTGGCCGAGTTTCGTTATCGCCTCACCTCGGCGGTGAATCTCTCGGCGTCCTTCCAGCGGACCCAGCGAACCTCGACGGTGGTGACGAAAGACTTTAACGACACGATCTATTCGCTCGGGAGCAGCTATCGGTTTTGAGGTGCGGGCTCTGTCAGTTCTGTGCGCGAGAAGGGTGTTGAAAAACTCTACGACGACCCCCGATGAGGGAGCCTCGGCTGAGATCACGGACAGAATCCGTATGGCCCGCAGGCTGTTCAGAAAGGCCGTCCTCTTTCTGTCGTTCGTGAAGCGTCGTTCGTCTCTCGTTGTAGGATCAGTTGAGGCACGTTCGCGAGATACGCTTCACGAGGAACGCTTCACGGATGATGGGAACGCCGCTGGCGGACTTTTTCAGCATCCTGCTAGAGACGTCCCGAAACTGAGGGCATCGTCACCCGGGGCAGCCCGGTGTGAGGATGCGCATCCACCACGACGTCACAGCCATACACCATCCTCAGGACGTCCACCCGAATCGTTTCGGCAGGCGTGCCGGTCTGACACACTCGGCCTTCCTTCAGCATCACCAGGCGATCACACAATTGGCTTGCCACATTGAGGTCGTGCGACACCATCACCACGGTCAATGCCCGCTCTCTGTTGAGCCGACGGATCAGTTCGCAGACCTCGATCTGGTGATTGATGTCGAGGAAGGCCATCGGCTCATCAAGCAGGAGAATCGTAGGCTCTTGCGCCAGAGCTCGTGCAATCATCACCCGCTGGCGTTCTCCTCCGGAAAGGTCCGACACCAGACGGTCGGCCAGCGTGACGACATCGGTGTCTACCATGGCACGGTGGGCCACGAGCAAATCAGCTTCCGATTCGTCCCCCATCCCCAGGTTCCACCATCCCGTTCGCCGATGTGAAAATCGCCCCATGAGCACAGTTTCCGCTACGGTGAAGGGGAACACTTGCACAAACTCCTGAGGCACGACTGCGATCATACGGGCCAGAACGGGCTGCTCTAGGTGACTGATCAATTCACCCGCCACCTGAATAACGCCAAGAGTTGGCCGCAATAGCCCGGCCAGCAGTTTCAACAACGATGACTTTCCCGACCCGTTCGGCCCGACGATCCCCAGCACTTCTCCTGGCTTGACGGCGAAAGATACCGCATCTAGCGTCCAGGGCCGTCCTGACTGATCGGACCGATAGCGAAAGGACAAGCCTTCGACGTTGATGGCTGATCCGGTCGAGCAGGATTGCAGCATCGTCCCTATCCCGGTAGATGTCGGCATGTCAGATCATCCGGTCCTTCCGCCATAGCAAGAGATACAGAAAGAACGGCCCGCCGGCGAGCGCCGTCACAATTCCCACCGGAATTTCTGCCGGCGCAAATATCGTGCGGGCAATCGTATCCGACACAACGAGAAACATACCCCCGACCATTGCGGAAGCCGGCAACAACAGACGATGGTCAGATCCGATCATCATGCGCACCGCATGAGGCACCACCATTCCGACAAACCCGATCATGCCGCTCACCGACACCACCGCGCCGGTGACCAAGGCCGTCAAGACATAGAGCTGTTTCTTTACGCGCTCCGTATCGATGCCGAGCGATTGCGCCGTCTCTTCCCCTTGCGTCAATACATTCAACACCTGCGCCTTGTGCATTAACACCGCAGACACGAATGCCACATAGATCACGATGACAGCCAGCGCTGGATAGCCCGGCGCAATCAGTGAACCCATCAGCCAGGCCATTAAGCCCGCCGACCGGTTCGGCTCCATGATTGAGGTGATAAACATGATCAGCGCGGTGAGAATCGCATTCAGAATGACGCCGGCCAGCAACAAGCTGTGGATGGGAAGCCGCCCCTGCGACTGAGCCAACCGATAAATCAGCATGAGCGCGAACAGGCCTCCGATAAATCCGAAGAGCGGCAAGAGCGGCAGCAACAGGACGGTCGTGCCGATCCCCAACAACATGGCCAGCGATGCGCCTAACGCGGCACCGCTGGAAACACCCAGCACGTAGGGATCGGCCAGCGGATTCCTCAAGAGTGCTTGAAGTGTCACCCCCACAGCCGCGAGGGCGCCTCCAACAAGAAAGCCCATCAGAATGCGCGGGAGTCGAACCTGGAGGAAAATCACACCGCCTGTTCCAAGAGACGAGGCGTCGAGTGATCCGGTGGTCAGCACATGCCACAATGCGGCAAGTACATCGGCCAGTTGCACTGATACCGCGCCAAACTGGCTGCAGAGAACGAGTACCGCGGCGCTGGCAAACAGGAGTCCGGTCAGCACCAGACTCCACCGCCGGCGTGTCAGCATGGCACCGGTGCGATGCCACTGCGCCCTTACCTCTTGCGAGTTCTGCATCGGCACAGCAGAGGACAACGCTCCGCTCGACGCAGGTAGATGTGAGGGTGTCGCGTGACCGTTCGCCATCGTACTAGTGATTCTCACTTGGCAAAGAGGTAGCCGACGGATGAAACAGGTCAGCCAACAACTCCAGCGCCTTCCCGATCCTGGGCCCAGGGCGATTGAGTAGATCGGCCGGAATTTGCCGAAGATTGTTCCGCTTCACCGCCGTCAACGTCGACCACTTCCGCCAGGCCTGCTGCTCACTCTCCGAAATGCCCTCAGCCGTTCCAACAGGAAACAGCAGAATGTCGGGATTCTCCTGCAACACCACTTCCATACTGAGTCTGGGATAGGCCGTGGCACTCTTGACGGCAACATTGATCCCGCCGGCCAACCCGATCAGTTGATCAATGTAGCTCCCGGGACCAACTGTGATCAGCGGCTCGCTGTTCAGCACATACAGCACCCGCACGGGGGCGGCACCCTGCGTTCGAGTTTTGATGCGGGCAATCTGTTGACGCAAATCCATCCCGAGAGCGGTAGCTTCGGTCGAAAGATCCAACATCCGTCCGAACGTCTGGATATGCGAGAACACATCTTCGACCATCCTGTCGGCCAGAATAAATACAGGTATCTTCAGCTGTTCCAGTTTGCCGATCAGATCAGGCTTGAGAAATTCCTGTGGCGCCACAATCAAGTCCGGCTGAAGCGCAACGAGAGTCTCGATATTCGGATTGCCATATCCGAGCTTGGCCCTTTGAGTCGCCTCGGGGGGATAGTCGCAAAACTGCGTGACCCCGACCACCTGAGCCCCTGCCCCGATCGCAAACAACATCTCCGTCACGCTCGGCGCCAACGAAATAATCCGGCTCGGCGTTTTGGCCAGATAAATTCTGCGCCCCGCGTCATCGACAAACGACCGTGATGACACATGAGCCATGAACGGCATCCCCGTCAGGATGCCCTGTTGCCGCCGCTTCATGTCTGAACACTCCTGGTCAACACAAGCCGACACTCCGGACGCGCCTAATACCAGTGCGCTGCACAGAACACCCGCTGCAACGACATACCGAACATGCCCGCTCAAATAAAAAATCCCCAAGGCCTGACAGAGACCTTGAGGATTGCACCCGGTTCTTCATCCTCGCCTGTTCCCCAGCCCACGAGGGAACGATGGTCAATTCATTGGGCAGGTCTTCTGGCTCATGGTTCATCCTACTCCCCGCGCCTTCCCATCTCCGAACCGTAACGCGTGACGCGAAACATGTGACGAGCGTGACCGCTCCTTCATCACCTGTCACTCATCACCCGTCACCGTCCTCCAAGACAGTGGCAATACCGGGTTTCGTCCCCATTCACAGCGGCGGGACCGCGAGGGATTCACACCCTCTTCCCTAACCCAAGAATCAAAATTGTGAGGGCACAATAGGAGACCCTGCTGAATATTGTCAAGTTCATTAATGACCGGATCTGCGTTCAACAATCGATGGATTCTGTACACCCACCCTCCCTGCCCACCCGGAGAACTGCCTATCAATGCGAGGTTAGAAGAACCGCCTGGTCGGCATGGGCCTTGCTGAGCCCCATCCAGGGAAATCTCCAGCAGATACAGAGGTAACAACCACAACCACGAGCAACAAGGCTGAACCCATCCATGCGGAATCTCATCATCAGCGTCTGTATTATTGGACTGTTCCTTGAACTATCGGGACTGATTTGGTCAGCCAAAAAAGACAAGCCCGGGGAAGCGTTTATCAGACTGTCCGCTCCTCCAGCCCACAGTATTGAGCGCCCGCTTGATAATGGCTACTTTCTCTTGCTGGGAATGGCGGCTGCAGCCGGAACGAATCCCGTCCAGACAGGATACGACATCTGGCTTGAGGCCGGCTCGCGAGCGACGGAACAGAGTTTCGATTTAGACAAGCCTGGACGTACTGAACTTCGCCTTCCGGTCGCCTTCGATCGGGTTGTGCCTGAATGGCATGCCGCAGACCCGCTGTCCGAGTTCCAAAACAAAGACGCGTCGTTTCGGTCGTCGGCCCATCTCTACGCTCCACTCGTCACCCGGTACGAGCAGTGGCTCCGCATGCGCTTTGAAGATTGGGGGTACGGCCACCCCGGCGCGCCACGCATCGAGGAACTCATGGGAGCCCATCGGCTGTTTGTGGCGACCGGATTCGCCGATCAGGTCAGGACCGGTTTGGATCGACTCACGCTCGACATCGCCAAGTGGCGCACCGTCCTGCGCGAGGCACGCACGATTCCGATAAAGATGTTGGCGACGGTGATGGTCGAAGACAACGTCGAACTCCTGTCCCGCATGCTCAGTCAGTCCACCGTCGATAAACACGTGCTGGCTCATGGGCTCAACTTGCTCCAGCCTCTGACCGCAACCGAATATTCTCTTCGCTGGCCGATTCAGAATGAATTCATGATGGGCTATCAACGGAGCCGCATGGAATCGATGAATGGCCTCCGACGGCCGCAGAGCGATACGTCAAGTCTGGCAACGGTGGCTACTCTGGCGCATCTACCTCCCAACGCATTTCAAACCATCGCTCATCCCAAGAACCACACAGGATCGTGGTTCGCCTCCACAGGTCAACAAACCTGGGATGCCTACGCAAGTTTTTACGACGCCACAATCAAAACAGCGGAAACCATCCACAGTCCGCTTCCTCGCCTCCACGACATCGCCAAACACTCGCAACGGACATTTCTCGAACGACTGGCTGACCCGATGGACTTCGAACCGCAATGGGAACCCTTCAGTCAACGTCTGGTCGAAACAGATGCCCGGCTACGTCTGGTCTCACTGCAAATCCTCATGCGAAAACCCACCGCGACTGCAACCATCCCGACCCGCCTCGCGGAAGTCGGTTCGATGTACTTTGACCCCTTCACGGGACTCCCGATGCTCTGGAGCCCGACGCAAAAAAAGCTGTATAGCGCGGGAAAAGACCGACTCGACGACGGCGGGGATCCGAGTTTCGATATCAGCGTGCCGCTACCACCGACCTTGTCAGCACCGGCCTCCTAAAGACCGGCACTCATCTCTCAAAAAACACGACCGGCCACAGATCAACGCGGCTTTTGATACTTGAGCTTCAACACCAATATGGCGAGCGTCAACACAAAGGTGATGGCATTCGCCGCAATAATCGGCCACGCCGTGAGATACACGCCGTAAATCAGCCAGAGAAACACTCCTGTCGTAAACGTCAGCAGCATCGCCAGCGACATGTCATCGGCAGACTTCGTCGCCCAGGTGCGCTGTAACTGCGGCAAGAACGCAATCGTCGTGAGCGTCCCCGCGACGAATCCGATCCAATTGGCGATCTCCATTCAGATTCCTTCCAAAGCCATTCCCCGGACAACCACCGCCAGCAAACTCAACCCCTTGTCACACTTCACCCTCTTGTGCTACCTTAGCGAGCAATCAATAGCTCGATTACTCAGAAGGAGCATTACCGTGGCATTCTCTTGCGATCTGTGTCAGAAGAAACCGAAATCCGGCAATAACGTCAGTCACGCGAACAACAAAACCAAGCGGGTGTTTAACCCCAACATTCAGACCGTTCGCGCTGTCGTCGACGGTGCAAACAAGAAGATTCGCGTGTGCACGCGTTGCCTCCGCTCAGGACTGGTCAAGAAGGCCGTCTAGGTCCCTTCTCCGCTCCATTCAATCTTTACGGCATTGAGAGCAGCACTCGGCCTCCGCGCTCAAGAAGGGTGATCGCTTTGGGATCATCAGGGGAAAGTCTGAGGGTCCTGCTGCCGTCTTTGCTCGTCAGGACAAGTCCGACTTCGCCGTTTGCATCCAAACCAAGCCCGGCCCTGGCTTTCCCCGCCTGATCCAACAATAAAAACTCTTCGGCATTCACGCCGTTTGCCTTCTGCGCATGAACGGCCTTGCCGGAAAGAAACTGATCACTCAGCACACCTCCGACCACACCCCCCAGAAATGCAGCCATCACGATCGTCATGGGTTGGACCAACTTCATATCGTTTCCTTCCTGCATCACTAGCCAGTGATCTGATGCCTTACTTCAAGTTCACTTGGGAGACTCATCCTCAAAATGTCAGGTGAATAAGATCCTCCTGACCACATTCGACAGCATGCAGTGGATACAAAAAAGGACCTGGAACCTCTGCGGCTCACAAGTCCTCCCACAAGTCTCACATATGACATGTTACGGATGAATTTGGAGCGGGCGAGGGGATTTGAACCCCTGACAACTTGCTTGGGAAGCAAGGACTCTACCACTGAGCTACGCCCGCTCACTGCAATTGCCATCCGATTCCTCTTCCTTATACAGGAAGCTCTAACGAGTGTCTAGGGCGCGGGTCGAAGTCCACTGAGACACACTGCCTCGCGGATGTGCCCGGGGAACGCGCAATGTCCATTCCAACTCCCCAAATACTGCCCCTCCATTCAGCAGGGTATTGGGCCGGTGCCTTTGACATTGATCCAAGAGGGCACATAGACTACCCGCCTTAGCTGAACCAATTGCAGTTCACACTCGACCTACCGGACAATGGCGGACGTCCCGTCAAGGAGGTTCTCATGACTAGACCGTACCCGGTCGATGTCCTGGGCAGGTCGCAGTTCTTCCTCTTGTGGCTGCTCATCATCCTCATGAGTATCCCTGTCTCCGTGACGCGCGCGTCGGAAACGGCTCCCCGCCTGTTGGCCGGCCACAGTAGTGAAGTATTAGCAGTGGCCTTTTCTTCTGACGGACGCCTGATCGCATCGGCCGGAACCGATCAAATCATTCGCCTCTGGGAAGCCGAGACCGGTCGCGATGTGCGCGTCCTCCGCGGCCACATGGGATCCATTCATGCCCTGGCCTTCTCACCGAACAGCAAGGTCCTGGCTTCGGGCAGCGCTGATACCTCCATTCGAATCTGGGACGTCGACACCGGACGAGAGCTGCAGGCCGTCACGACGAGCTTTGGAGCCGTCCGATCTGTGACCTTTTCCAAAGACGGCAAGATGATCGCAACGGGAGGCAACGACGGAAGCTTTCGTCTGTGGGAAGCCGGCTCAGGAAAGGAGCTGAAGTCCGTCAGGGGAGCCTTCGGCGTCGTCTATTCGATTGCCTTTTCGCCGGATGGCAAAGTGCTCGCCACCGGCACCAGCGACATGCAGATTCATCTCTGGGACCTGGCGACGGCACAACGCCGAAGCGTCCTCGCCGGTCATACCGGCGCCGTTCGAGGTCTCGCATTTTCTCCGAGCGCCTCCCTCATGGCCAGCGCCTCATCCGACGGCACGATCCGCTTGTGGGATCTGGAAACAGGACAAGAACACCTTTCCCTGAGCGGCCACAAGGGTGACGTCAATACCGTTGCCTTCACAGCAGACGGGCGTTCCCTGGTTTCAGGAGGTGCCGACGGAACACTGCGTGTCTGGGATGTGGGCACCGGCAATGAGCGCTATACACTGAGCGGACATAAGGGCCCGGTCTGGTCGGTCGCCTTGTCTCCCGATGGCACCGTCTTAGTATCAGGCGGCCGGGATCGGACGGTCAAACTGCAACCGGTCGTGCCCGCAGCCGTCACCGCCACGTTGCATGACAAGATCAAACAGCGCGGAAATGACATAGGCGCCCCACCCTCTCCACCACCGCTTCCGGAGACCGAACTGGCCATTCACCCGATGGAAGTCCGTGCAGGCGGCATCGTGACTTTCACGCTTACCGCACGGAACAAGGGGAAGGGACCGCTCTACCGCTTCCAGGCAAAAACGAAAAGCGCGGACCCGGTGCTTGATGGCCACCTCTTTTACTTTGGAAAACTCGAGGGCGGTCAGTCCGCAGAAGATACCGTCACCATTCAGATTCCCTCCGACCATCCGGACGGCGATATCCCGCTCGGATTGGTGTTCGAAGAATACAATAGCTTTGTGCCTGAGCCGCTGAAGGCGATCCTGGCACTCAAAGGACTTCCCCGTCCGCGTTTTGCCTATACGTTGCAAATCCTCGACGATGGGTCAGGCAGCTCCGTCGGAAACGGCGACGGACGCATCCAAAAAGGCGAAGCCGTCGATGTGCTCCTGACCATCAAGAACGTCGGGGCGACCCTGGCCCAACACACCACCGTCGATCTCTCCGTGCCACCCACCCATCACCTGCGACTCGGCAAGGGCCAGATCGATCTCGGCGTGCTGAAACCGGACGAAACCAAGCAAGCCCGAGTCAATCTGTTCGTCGGACGCGACATCAAGGACGATCAGCTCCCCCTCCGCCTCTTTATCCGCGAGCGGAGTGTGAACAGTTCACTGGATGAGACCGTCAAGCTGGCGATCGATCACCGGGTCGCGCCGCAAGTGGTGGCCACGAATAAGCTCGTGACCATCGGCCCGGCTTCCGCAAAGATTCACAGCGGAGCGGGAGTTGAAACCAGCGTCATCGCCGCAGCCGTGAAAGACCAAGCCCTGTCTGCCATCGGCGAACTGAACGAATGGTATCGCGTGCAAATCTCCGGCAGCGAGACCGGATGGATCGCCAAGCGCGACGTCATTGAGACCGCCTTGCCGGCGAAAGGTGAAATCCCGATCCCCACGATCAGCGGGGCTCCCGTAGTCAAACTGTTCCAGAACGCACCGCCCGTCATCGCGCTGGCGACCCCCAGCGACGGCGTGGACGTCAACACCGACCGCCTCAGCATCACCGGCGCCGCCGCCAGCGAACGGGGCGTCGCCCGCGTCGAGATTCGTGTGAACGGACAGGTCGTGACCCAGCGGGAGAGTCGCGGAATCACCGTGAAGCCGGGTGAATCCGCGCTCCAGACGAACCTCGAATTCACCGAGCGCGTGGTCCTGCACGAAGGAAAGAATCAGATTGTCATCACCGCCGTCGATCTCGAGAATCTTTCAGCCAGCCGCACCCTCACGGTGAACCGGGTCGTGGACCGCGGCAAGATTTGGGGAGTCGTCATCGGAATTTCACAGTATAAAGGCGTGCAACCGCTCCGCTACGCCGACAAAGATGCGCTCGCATTTTACGAATATCTCACACAGCACATCGGGGTGCCCAAAGAGCAAATCTCCCTGCTCCTGAACGATCGTGCCACACTGATGACCCTCAAGCGGACGCTCGGCACGGAACTCAAGCGGAAAGCGGGAGAGAAAGATACCGTCATCGTCTACTATGCCGGTCACGGCGCGCCGGAGGCGGACGCTTCGGCCGGCGACGACGACGGACTCGAGAAATACATTGTGCCCTACGACGCCGATCCGCGCGATCTCTACTCGACGGGATTACCGATGCGCGAGGTCGAAACCATCTTTCAGCGGCTCAGCCCCGAACGGATCATTTTCATCTCCGATTCATGTTATAGCGGCGCCACAGCCGGCCGGACATTTGCGACGGCGTCACGCCGCGCCGTTGTCTCCGAAACGTTCCTCTCCCGTCTCTCAAAAGGCAAAGGCCGTGTCGTGCTGACAGCCAGCAAGGCGAGCGAAGTGAGCGAAGAACGCGAAGATCTCGGTCACGGAGTCTTTACCTACTACCTGCTCGAAGGATTGAAAGGCAAAGCCGATGCCGACAAGGACGGTATCGTCACCGTGGATGAAGCCTACAGCTACGTCTCGAAGAAAGTTCCGGAAGCGACCGGCCAAAACCAGCATCCAGTGAAAAAGGGAGAGGTCGAAGGCCAGTTAGTCCTCGGCCAAGTGCACTAATGAATAGTATGCCTGTTACCAATGGAGGAATCATGAGGCCATCACCGCATCGTCGTCTTCAATATCTGCTGATTGCATCACTCGCCATGACGTTCGCCGGCTGTGCCGGCTTCCTCGAGCCCTCAAAGATCGGCTCATATGCGCTCAAGCAGGACACCGTGCAATCCATACCGCCAAGAATCTATGTCGCCAACGAAAGCACCAACGACGTCAGCGTCATCGACGCCACCAGCTTTCAGCCGATGGGCACCATCCCATCGCTGAACCACTCGACCCACGATCTGGCGGTCAGCCGGGACGGCCGCCGGCTCTATGCCTCGAATCTCGCCTCCGGCCGGGTCTCCGTCATCGATACAATCAAGCGTGAGACCATCGCGTCCATTTATACCGGTGAACGTTGTCACGTCGTGGCCTTGACCAACGACGACAACCAGCTCTGGGTCGCCAATATCGGCGAGAATACCATTTCCATCATCGACACCAAGACATTCAGAATTCTGGGAACAATCCCGGTGAGCAAGGGACCGACCGG
>Ga0209253_10002522_pt1 | contig 16222 bp, 12 predicted proteins | sample FrelakmetBRP12BR_FD_187145 | JGI IMG/M metagenome (GOLD analysis project Ga0209253, IMG submission 187145) | Freshwater lake sediment microbial communities from the University of Notre Dame, USA, for methane emissions studies - BRP12 BR (SPAdes)... | ecosystem: Environmental > Aquatic >...
GAGCGGGTAGGCTTCAATACCATGATCTATAGTGAGCGCGAGATCCGCCGCATCGCACGGGTCGGGTTCGAGACCGCTCGCAAGCGTCACCGCAAGCTGTGCTCGGTGGACAAGATGAACGTGCTGGAAACCACGCAGTTGTGGCGCGACGTGGTGGAGGAGGTGGCCAAGGACTACTCGGATGTCAAGCTGACCCATATGCTGGTGGATAACGCCGCCATGCAACTGGTGCGCAACCCCAAGCAGTTCGATGTGATGGTCACCGGCAACATCTTCGGCGATATCCTCTCGGATGAAGCCAGCATGCTTACCGGCTCCATCGGCATGCTGCCCTCGGCTTCCCTGGACGAACATGGCAAGGGCCTGTACGAACCTATCCATGGTTCGGCCCCGGACATCGCGGGCAAGGGGGTTGCCAATCCGCTTGCAACCATTCTTTCGATTGCTATGATGCTGCGATATACCCTTAATCTGGCGACGTTGGCCGAGCGCGTCGAGCGGGCCGTGGGCAAGGTGCTCGACCAGGGGCTGCGCACCGCCGATATCACGAGTGAGGGCATGACCCTGGTCGGCACCGTGGCGATGGGCGATGCCGTAGTAGCGGCGCTGCAAGATTAACGTTTGTTAATTCCTGAGGTGGTACGATGAAGCGTGTAGGTCTAATCGGATGGCGTGGCATGGTCGGTTCCGTGCTGATGCAGCGGATGCAGGCGGAGCGGGATTTCGACCTGGTTGATCCGGTGTTCTTTACTACCTCGCAGGTGGGCAGCCAGGGTCCCATCATCGGCAAGGACGTGCCACCACTCAAGGACGCCCGCAAGCTCGACGAGCTGAAGGCGATGGACATCATCATCTCCTGCCAGGGTGGCGATTACACCAGCGCGATCTTCGCCGCGCTGCGCAGCGCCGGTTGGAATGGTTACTGGATTGATGCTGCCTCCACCCTCCGCATGAACGTCGACAGCGTGATCATACTCGATCCAGTCAACCTGAACGTGATCAAGGACGCCCTCGCCAAGGGGATCAAGAACTACATCGGTGGTAACTGTACGGTCAGTCTGATGCTGATGGCACTGGGAGGGCTGTTCCAGCGCGGTCTCATCGAGTGGCTGACGGCGATGACCTACCAGGCGGCCAGCGGCGCCGGTGCCCAGAACATGCGGGAACTGCTCAAGCAGATGGGTGCCGCTTACCACCCGGTCAGGGCGCTGCTGGACGATCCGGCCTCGGCCATCCTCGAGATGGACAAGATAGTTGCTGCCACCCTGCGCAGTGCGAATTTTCCCACCGAGCATTTTGGGGTGCCGCTGGCGGGCAGCCTGATACCCTGGATCGACAAGGATCTGGGCAATGGTCAGAGCCGTGAGGAGTGGAAGGGCGGAGCCGAGACCAACAAGATTCTGGGCCGCGAAGGTAATCCGATTCCGGTCGATGGGCTCTGCGTGCGCGTTGGAGCGATGCGCTGCCACAGTCAGGCGCTGACCATCAAACTCAGCAAGGATATTCCTCTCGACGAGATCCAAGGCATACTGGCCACAGCCAACGACTGGGTGAAGGTGATTCCCAATCAGCGCGAAGTGTCGATACGTGAGCTGACGCCCGCCGCCGTCACCGGTACCTTGACCGTTCCGGTGGGGCGGCTGCGTAAGCTGGCGATGGGTGGCCAGTACCTGTCGGCTTTTACCTGTGGTGATCAGTTATTGTGGGGAGCGGCGGAGCCGCTGCGCCGAATGCTGCGGATTCTGCTCGAAAGCTGATCTGCCTTCGGGTTGTGCCAGGCGCCTGGCGGCTATCCGCCCTTACCGGAATGGCAGGATCTGGCGTATGCAAAGCGCATCCACGTAGACATTTTTCAGCCGCGGGACTTGAATATGTGGATTGGGGCAGATAATGTGCGTAGGAGAGCGGCTCTAAATAGTAGTAAAATCGCCGAAATCCTGATTAAAGACTATTCTTAGCATTAAGCTTTCGGCGAGTATGATGCTGATTGTTCGAGTAGCCACCATTGATGGTTAATCCAGGGTTGGCGTTGGTAATCGTAGTTTGATGGAAAGTTATGGGACGCGGTCCACGATGACAAGGAAACTACTCCGGCTGGTTTTGTCTACCACTTTGTTAACCCCTCTATGTGCTTACCCCTTGGGGGTGGGTAAAATTCAGGTACGTTCAGCGCTGAATCAGCCACTGGATGCCGAAATCGAACTAATATCGGTAGGTGGCGATGAATTCACCAATCTCGCCATCGATCTAGCATCACCGCAGGCCTTTACCCAGGCCGGCATCGATCGCTTGGCGCTGCTGGGGGATTTGCGGTTTTCCATACAGGCTCGCGAGGATGGCCGACGGGTCGTCAAAGTGACCTCGACCCGGCCGATCCGGGAGCCGGTACTCGATTTTCTCATCGAGTTCAACTGGCCCAAGGGGCGGTTGATGCGGGAATTCGCCATCCTGATCGATCCACCGCCCACGGTGGTGAAGGGGTCTGGCTCGCTTGCGGGTACACCTCTACCCGCAGCAGCGTTCCCACCGTCCCCGGCACCAGTGACGCCCGCTGTTTCGGCGGGCGCCAGCGGTAAAACCTATGGGCCGGTGGCGTTTGGAGAGACCTTGTCGGCAATCGCGCGGCAGCTTAGACCCGATCCGTCGATCAGTATCCAGCGGATGATGGACGCTATCCTAAGTGCCAATCCTGGTGCTTTCTCAAGACCCAACGTCAATAGCCTGCTGGCCGGTAAAAAGCTGCGCATTCCCAGTGCCCAGGACTTGGGCGTCGATGATTCCCGGCAAGTGGTCCAACAGCGCAAGCCGGCCGCCCCTGCCAGCCCCGCTAACGCGGGGTCCGCCAAGCCTGCCAGCGAACCAGCGCAGCAGGTGCGGCTGGTACCGCCAGAGAGTGGCGATAGGCAAGAGATGCAATCTCCGGTGCCAGCCGCGACTAAAGCTGCTCCATCAGCTTCTGTAGAGACAGCGTCCGTGCCCATTGCGGCTCCCTTGATGATCAAATTGGAACAAGGGCGCCCCAAGCTGCGGATTGCCGGGCTCGACGATTTACGTGGACACGCTGGCGTGGCGGCGGCAGTGGATAGCGCAACCTTGACCGCTATCCAGGAGGGTCCCAAACTCCCAGTTACGGTGCAAGAGAAACCCCCGGCTGTTACCAGTGCTAGCACTGCTAACACCACTGCTATGCCGCCAGTGGCTGGATTCCAGGAGGCGACGTCCGCGACTGCCGCAGTGCCAGCAACTGAAACACGGGAGGCGGTTCCACCGGCAGCGCCTCCTGTTGTAGCCGCGCCTCCTGCCGCTGCCGCCAATCAATCAGCACAGCCGCCCCAGGTCAAGCCTGCGCCGGCCGTGAAACCCGCTACTGCCGAGGCTACGCTACCGCAATCGTCTTTCCTGGAGACTGTTTTCAGCGTGTTCAGGGATCCATTGATGGCGGCTTTGCTTGGCCTCGTTTTTGTGTTGCTGGCCGCGTTGTCTTTCCTGATGATCCGCCGCTCGACAAGATCCGACGAGGAGGAAAACCTGACCGGAGAGGCTGTGTTGGCGGCCGCCGGTGCTGACCATGATAAGGCTGAGCCGGTATCGAAGGCCAAACCCTCGCGAGTCGGGCCAAGCCTCCTGGAAAAGGTATCGTCGACAAGCCCGATCCAGCAACCGTCATCGACAAGTCCTTTGGAGCGCGTGGATTTGCTGCTTGCCGTCGGTAATTACAAGGAAGCTGAAAATGTCCTGCGGTCGGCGCTGGCTAGTGATTCTGCCAATACTGCCCTGCTGGCTAAGTTATTGGATGTGCACTTCGCTACTGGCGACAAGGAGGGTTTTTTGCGGGATGCGCAAAACCTGCGCGCTAAGCTTGGTAACAACGCCGATCCCCTGTGGCTACGGGCGATCCAAATGGGACGAGATCTATGCGGCCCTCATCCCCTGTTCGGCGTTGCCGATCTGGACGCGACGGAGCCGGCGGCCCCCGGCCCCGCCCCTGTCATCCCGTTTGCCAAAGGCGGTGCTGCGAAGCCTGCTTACGACGAGTTATCTCTCGACAGCATAAACTTCAATACCGTTCTACCTACTAGACCTGAACGGGTAAGCCCGGGAACAAAGGAAAAATCCCCGCCGGTGTTTGAAGAAATGAATTGGCAATTGCCGGATTCAGAACCCATGACGCTTGCCAATGAGCGGTTGCCTGAGACTGCCAAGGCTGCGCCGGGCGCGAAGGAAAAGCCGGCGGCGCTGGATTGGCCGTTGCCGGATGCGGAACCCATTACAGTGGCCACTATTAAGGGTGCTCCAGAGGTTAAGGAAAAGCCCTCGCAAGCGCTTGAGGAAATGGATTGGCAGTTGCCGGATGCGGAACCCATCACAGTGACCAATACAGAGCTAAGCAAGGATGCTGATGTCGCAGAAAAACTTAAAGGTCTGGACTTTGAGTTTGACGATGTATCAGCCTTGACCCCGCAGGCCGAGGTACCGGCCAGCCCTGTGGCGGAGCATCCCAAGGTTGACGACGTGCTCCCGACCCTGGATTTTGAATTTGGGCAAGCCGCTGGAGAACCCGTGACCGATATTACGGCGACTGCCAAGGGCGCTGGCGATGAGTTCGCGGAAACCAAGCTGGAACTGGCGGCTGCCTACCTGGATATGGGAGATCCGGTAGGCGCCCGCAGCCTGTTGGAAGAAGTGTTGCAGGAAGGCAACGTCGAGCAACGGCAGCGGGCGAAGACTTATATGGAGCAGTTGGGTTAATTGTTTACCATGATCCAGGCTGGCTGCGACAGCAGGTTGACAGGTGCTTGGTAAGCAGTTTTGGTGCGGGAGCGGGATCTGAAGAAACGGAATCATCAAGGCCTCTATCCATGCGGATAGCGCTGGGTGTTGAATACGATGGTTCTGATTTTCGGGGCTGGCAAATCCAGGAACAGGGTATACGGACAGCGCAGCGCTGCCTGGAAGCGGCCCTGGCCAAGGTGGCGGATCATCCCATAGGGGTGATCTGCGCCGGGCGCACCGACGCGGGTGTCCATGGTATTGGCCAGGTGGTGCATTTCGATACCCAAGCCGAGCGCTCGCCGCGTGCCTGGGTGTTGGGCAGCAATTCCAACCTGCCGGCGGATATCGGCGTGATATGGGCCAAACCGGTACCAGAAACCTTCCACGCCCGCTTTTCCGCGCTGGCGCGCCGCTATCGTTATGTTATTCTCAACCGGCCTTACCGTTCAGCTTTGTGGCGGCAGCGGGCAGCATGGTGCTATAAGCCCTTGACTGCGGAATGGATGGCCGCAGCCGCGGCTCAGTTGGTCGGAGAACATGATTTCACCTCCTTTCGTGCTGCTGGCTGCCAGGCCAGGAGCCCCGTGCGCACGGTGTACGCCCTGACGGTGGCGCGGCAGGGTGACTGTATTGTTCTGGAAATAGAGGCCAACGCGTTTCTGCATCACATGGTGCGCAACATCGCCGGGGTATTGATGGCCATCGGCGGTGGCGAACGACCCGTCCGCTGGGCGCGGGAAGTTCTAAAAATCCGTGATCGCAGCCTGGGTGGTGTCACCGCGTCGCCGGAGGGCCTGTATTTACTCCAGGTTCGTTATGCGGCTGAATTTGGCCTGCCGGTGCCCGCTGCCGCGTTGCGGTCCGAGGGTGTAGGTTGGCAATAATCCGCCACAACGACTGTGGCTTGCCTAGTGCGCCTCATCCCAGTTGTTGCCCACGCCCACTTCGACCTCCAGCGGAATCCGTAGCTCGGCGGCTGCCGTCATATGGTTGCGGATGTGTTCACGCGCTGTGTCAACGGCTTCTTCGGCGACCTCGAAGACCAGTTCGTCGTGGACCTGCATAATCATGCGGGCATCCATGCCGCTGTCCCGTAGCCAATCAGCCACCGTCAGCATGGCGCGCTTGATGATGTCGGCCGCCGTGCCCTGCATGGGAGCGTTGATGGCGGTGCGCTCGGCGGCCTGGCGCTGTTGCTGGTTGCGGGACCTGATGTCCGGCAGATATAGACGCCGGCCAAAGACGGTCTCCACATAACCCTGTTCAGCAGCCTGGCGACGGGTGTCGTCCATGAAGGATTTTACCCCCGGATACCGGGCGAAATAGCGGTCTACATACGCCTGGGCGGAGCCGCGGTCAATACCCAACTGGCGCGCCAGGCCAAACGCCGACATGCCGTAGATCAGGCCGAAATTGATGGCCTTGGCGGCGCGGCGCTGTTCCGGTTCCACCCGCTCCAGCGGTACGCTGAACACCTCGGCGGCGGTGGCGCGGTGAATATCCTCGCCCGCGGCAAAAGCCTTGAGCAGTCCCGTGTCCCCCGACAGGTGGGCCATGATCCTCAGTTCGATCTGCGAATAGTCGGCCGCCAGGATACGGTTGCCCGGCGGGGCGATGAACGCCTGGCGGATGCGGCGGCCCTCTGGGGTGCGAATGGGAATGTTCTGGAGATTGGGGTCCGAGGAGGATAGCCGTCCGGTGCTGGTCACCGCCTGGTGGTAGGACGTGTGGACCCGACCGCTGGCAGGATTGACCTGCTGCGGCAATTTGTCGGTATAGGTGGACTTGAGCTTGCTCAAACCCCGGTGTTCCAGGAGCAGCCGCGGTAAGGGATAGTCGAGGGCCAGTTCCTCCAGTACATCCTCTGCCGTGGAGGGCTGGCCGGTGGGGGTTTTCTTGGTGACTGGCAGATTCAGTTTCTCGAAAAGGATTTGCTGCAACTGCTTGGGCGAGCCGAGGTTGAAGGGCTGACCGGCCAGGGCATGGGTTCCCCGCTCCAGTTCCAGTAGGCGCTGGGCGATGGCGTTGCCCTGCTGCTGGAGCAAACGGATGTCGAGCAGCACGCCAGTTCGCTCCATGCCCGACAGCACCGGGATTAAAGGTACCTCGATGTCTTCATAGAGGCGGCGCAGAGCTGGTTCCGCCGTGAGGCGCGGCCACAGGGTCTGGTGCAGACGCAAGGTGATGTCGGCATCCTCGGCGGCATAGGAACCCGCTTGTTCCAGTGGCACCTCGTTGAAGCTGAGCTGCTTCGCGCCCTTGCCGGCCACGTCCTCATAGTGAATGGTCTGTTCGCCCAGATACTTCTCGGCCAATGAATCCATATCGTGACGGGTAGCGGTGGAGTTCAGCACGTAGGACTCTAGCATGGTGTCGTGACGGATGCCGGCGAGGCGGATGCCATGATTGGCCAGCACGTTCATGTCGTACTTGATGTGCTGGCCCAGTTTGGCCCGAGCAGGGTCTTCCAGCAAGGGCTTGAGCAGGGCCAGGCAGGCATCGCGGTCGAGCTGTGCGGGAGCACCGGGATAATCATGGGCCAGCGGTAGGTAGGCGGCCTCGAAGGGGGCGATGGCGAAGGAGACACCGACGATGCGGGCCTGCATGTAATCCAGGCTGGTGGTTTCGGTATCGAAGGCGAATAGGCGCGCCAGCCGCAGTCTTTCGAGCCAGGCGTTTAGTTCCGCTTGCGCCAGGATGATCCGGTAGTGCTTGGGCGACGGGAGAGCCACCGCGCTCGGCGGGTCGGTGTTTGCCGTGGTCTCGTCCAGTTGCTTGAGCCAGGTCTTGAACTCATAACGGTTATACAGTGTGCGCAGGGTCTGGATATCCTCGGGGACACGGCGCAATTGTTCCGGGGTCAAATCCAGTGGTACATCGCAGTGCAGCGTGGCCAGTTGCCGGGACAGGGGAAGTTGGTCCAGGCTCGCCCGCAGCTTTTCCCCGATCTTGCCCTGGATGGCAACGGCATTGGCCATGATGGCGTCCAGAGAACCGTATTCACCCAGCCACTTGGCGGCGGTTTTAGGCCCGACGCCGGGCACGCCGGGGATATTATCGGAGCTGTCGCCGGTCAACGCCAGGTAATCGACGATGCGCGCCGGTGGTACTCCAAATTTTTCCTCCACCCCCCGGGCGTTCATGCTGCTATCTTTCATGGTATCCAGCAGGGTGATGCGCTCATCGACCAGTTGGGCCATGTCTTTATCGCCGCTGACGATCAGCACTCGCATGCCCTGATCTGCCGCCTGCTTGGCCAGCGTGCCGATGACATCATCGGCCTCCACGCCGGCTATTTGCAGCAGGGGCAGGCCCATCGCCCTGACCATGGCGTGCAGGGGCGCGGTTTGGCGGGCCAGTTCCTCCGGCATCGGCGGGCGATGCGCCTTGTAGGCGGCGAAGAGATCATCCCGGAAGGTTTTGCCGGGGGCGTCGAAGATCACGGCTAGATGACCGGGTTGATAATCCTTGACCAGCTTGCGCAGCATATTGGCCACCCCGTACAGGGCGCCGGTGGGTTCACCGGCGCTGTTGCTCAAGGGGGGCAGGGCATGGAACGCGCGGTACAGGTAGGAAGACCCGTCCACCAACAGCAGGGTTTTTTCGCTTGTCATAGGGCAGTAATCCCATTTTTCGTAAACTTCCGGACAGCAGGGCCGGTTGCGGAAACTCGATCCACATACAACATTTGTCAACAACATGTCCGATAAAAGCACATCCCATCCTGGCATGGAGGCCATCAATGATGCCATGCTCATCCGGGAGTCCTGGAAGATTTTTCAGATCATGGCGGAATTCGTCGAGGGTTTCGAGCGCTTGGCGCGCATCAAGCCCTCGGTCAGCATCTTTGGATCAGCCCGCTTTAAAGCCGATCATCCCTATTATCAGCTCGCCGAGGCTATCGCTCGCGCGCTCTCGGATGCGGGATTTTCGGTCGTCAGCGGCGGCGGTCCGGGCATCATGGAGGCTGCCAACAAAGGGGCTTTTGGCGGCAAATCGCTCAGCATCGGCCTTAACATTCAATTGCCGCATGAGCAGTCCGGCAATCCCTATCAGGATATTTCGCTGACCTTTCGCCACTTTTTTTCCCGCAAGGTCATGTTTGTCAAATATGCCTCGGCCTATGTGGTGTTGCCAGGCGGCTTCGGCACCCTGGATGAATTGATAGAGATTCTTACCCTGATACAAACCTCCAAAACCCGGCGCATCCCCATTATCCTGGTCCATGCCCCATTTTGGGGGGGACTGCTGGCCTGGTTCCGGGAAACGCTGGTTCGCGAGGGTACCATCAACGTCGCGGATCTGGATTTATTTCAGATACTAGACAAACCTCAGGACGTGGTGGATGCTATCTTTAATTTTTACGAAGGTCGGGGTTTCGAACCCTCGCCGGAGGAGCAGCAAACCCTTCTTGATCTTTGAAACCGCATAGTCTAAGGAATCCCAATGCGTCCATTACCCTTCGCCTTGTTTTTGCTGGCTAATGTTGCTGTCGCTCAACAGCCTCCCACCCCCCCCAACCTGGAACCGGTTCCCGATGGTGCGCCAACCGAGGCTCAGGAGTCCTTGCAGCAGCCCGAGGTAACCATCCGCCGCAGGCCGGAAGACACCATCAAGGAGTACCGCGCCAATGGCCACCTATACATGATACAGATCATACCTAACAAAGGGGTTCCCTATTTCCTGGTTGACACCGATGGTGACGGCAACTTGGAAACCCGCTATAACGATCTGTCAAATGGGATCATGGTGCCTGCCTGGGTTATTTTGAGCTGGTGATATTCCGCGTTATCCCCTAGCCGAGATTCGCCGGAACCACTGCAGCCTGTCGCTTGGCGTTATTAACCAATGTCGGTCTATACCACGGTTGTGCCTGCTGAATTAGAGGGCTTTCTGTGCGCGTATGATCTAGGGACGCTGGTTGAATACCGGGGCATCCATGAAGGGATCGAAAATACCAATTATTTCGTCACTACCACGCATGGCCAATACGTGCTTACGCTGTTTGAATCCATCGGTTTCGAGGATCTGCCGTACTATCTGGAGTTGATGGCTTTTCTATCCGAACACGGGGTGCAGAGTCCCCATCCTCTGGCGGATCGCCAAGGCAGTTATCTGCGCACCTTTAAGGCCAAGCCGGCAGCCCTGGTGCAGCGGTTGCGGGGTACAGCCGTCACCACTCCCACTATCCAACAGTGCCGGGCTATCGGCGCAGCCCTGGGGCATTTGCATGTCGAGGGCCAGGCATTTACTGGCCGGCGCGAGCATACTCGTGGTCCCCAGTGGCGGCAGGCAATGGCCGAACGGTTGTTGCCCCAGTTGAGCGCCGAGGATGCCGCCCTGCTGCGCGAGGAAGTGAATTTCCAGATTCACCACTATGCTCGGGCCGGCTTGCCCTGGGGCGTGATCCATGCCGATCTGTTTCGCGATAATGCCCTGTTCAGCGGCAACGAACTTACCGGCATTATTGACTTTTACTATGCTTGTAACGGGGTATTGCTTTACGATCTGGCGGTCACGGTAAACGACTGGTGCATTCGCCCGGATGGCTCCCTGGAAACTTCCAAGGTGCTGGCGATCCTGTCCGGTTACCACGAGCAGCGCCCTTTGCAAGAGAGCGAACATGCCGTTTGGCCGATGCTGCTGCGGGTCGCGGCCTTGCGGTTTTGGCTATCGCGGTTGCAGGATCAGTTTTTTCCGCGCGCGGGTGAACTCACTCAAATCAAAGACCCCAGCCAGTTCAAGCGTATCTTGCGTGAGCATGTGAAAAATTACGCCGTGTTGGGTGCGCTGTGGGTGTAGGGCGTTCGCGGTAAGCAGGCAGGCATATTATCCCGTAACGTCGGGTCGGCCAACGATCCGCATGAGGGTCTGCTGCATGTAGCCGCAGAGCGTTTCCCGCCCAGCTTTGATCACCACCACGTCAGCCCGCGCCACGGTCAGGGTACGTCCGGGCCGAACCACTTGGCCACGCGCAATTAGCCTGTCGCCGTCCGCGGGAGCCATCAGGTTGACCTTGTACTCCACCGTTAACACGCCATCGCCAACCGCCATCAGGCTGAACGCGGCATAGCCGCCCGCCGAATCGGCGATGGTTCCGACCAGTCCCCCATGAAAGAATCCGTGCTGCTGGGACAGGTCGTCGTTGTAAGGAACCTCGATTTCCACATAACCGGGACGGATAGCGGTCAGCGTCGCACCGATATGACGCATGATGCCCTGTTTGGCAAAACTGGTTCTGATGGCTTGTTCGAAGTCCGGATTCGCGGGTTTGAAATCATTCATTGGTTGCTCGGTCTGGCCTGAGACCAGTCGCTGTTAATAAGGCTAAGCTTAGACCAAGGTGCGGTGGTCGTGCTCTCTAGTCGCTTGAATTCCCGCGTTTTCGTAACGTTTCTACGATTTGGAATGGGTTGGGGGCCGCCTAGCAGCGTTGTTGTGGTAAGAATGGTGGCCAGGCGCTCTACCCGGCGCGGGAATCCGGGTTCTTCAAGCCAAGGCTGGGGTCGATAAGCGCAGTTTTTCATGATAAATTTCCTCCATCAGTAGGCTTGCAAAAAATCCATAAAATAGAGTGGACAGCGATTATTTAGGTCTAGCGCTGTTCCGGCGGTTGCATCGCGGTCTGCTGCTGACCGATGCGGGACAGTCCTGCTGATAGGGAGGTACACGGGACCACGGGAAACTGATAGGCACAGACCCGGAAGATGGCTGCAAACTGGTTAGGAACCGATTGGTATCGCGGTGCATCTCATTGGGTTACCGGCACGGTCTTGGAAAACTGCGTATGTCGATTTCCCTCAAGGCATCTTAAAGTGTTGCAACGGGTGACCAGGACGTGAAGGATACCGTTAAGTCTGCTGCGACCGCGCCGATTGGCGCCGCCGAGGTCTCGCCCTGGGGGCCTCTGCGGCGCCGGCTGTTCCGGACGCTGTGGATCGCTACGGTGGTCTCCAACACCGGAACCTGGATGCACGATGTGGGCGCTGGCTGGCTGATGACATCCCTGGCGCCGACTCCGCTCATGGTCGCTCTGGTGCAAGCCGCGACCACGCTGCCGATGGTCTTTCTCGCGCTGCCGGCCGGCGCGCTGGCCGATATCGTTGACCGCCGCCGCTACCTGATCGGCACTCTGCTCTGGATGCTTGCCGTGGCGACACTGCTGGGCCTGCTGACCCTTGCCGGACTCACCACGGCGTGGACTCTGTTGGGATTCACCTTCGCCCTCGGCATAGGGTCTGCCTTGATGCTGCCGGCTTGGGCGGCGCTCACGCCGGAACTGGTGCCGCGTTCCGAGTTGCTAGCCGCCGTTGCCTTGAACAGCATGGGCATGAATGTGTCCCGCGCTATCGGTCCGGCGTTGGCTGGCCTTATCGTGGCCGTGGCCGGTCCGGGCGTGGTGTTTCTGCTCAACGCCGCTTCTTTCCTGGGTGTTATGGGCGCGCTGGTGTGGTGGCGGCGATCGCCGCGGCAAAGCACCTTGCCGGCAGAGCGGTTTGTTAGCGCTTTGCGGATCGGGTTGCGGTATGCGCGCCACGCGCCGGACCTGCAGGCTGTGCTCATCCGCAGCGCGGCCTTTTTCTTGTTCGCTAGCGCTCAGTTAGCGCTATTGCCATGGCTTGCCCGCCAGGAGCTGGGCGGCGGCCCGGAGCTCTATGGCTTCCTGCTGGCGTGCATCGGTGGGGGAGCGGTAGGTGGCGCGTTGTGGTTGCCGCGCCTGCGTGCTCGGTTATCCCGTGACCCGCTGGTGGCGGGAGCCACGATTCTCTATGCTGGCACTACGCTGGCCCTGGCGTATATCCGCAATGTGTACTGGTTGGGTGGAGTCATGCTGATCAGCGGCGCGGCCTGGATCACCGTGGTGTCCTCGCTGATGGTGGCGGCGCAAACCGCGCTGCCGGCCTGGGTGCGCGCACGGGGTTTGGCGATGTTCATGGTGGTGTTCATGGGCGGCATGGCGGGCGGCAGCGCCCTGTGGGGCCAGCTTGCCACTGATGCTGGCATACCTATGGCGCTTATGGTTGCTGCCGTAGGTACGCTGCTAGCCCTGGCGGCAACCTGGATGTTTCGGCTTGGCGGTCATGACGACATCGACTTGGCGCCCTCCATGCATTGGCCTGCTCCGCCAGTGGCGACTGAACCGGAAGGGGAGCGAGGGCCGGTCATGGTAATGATTGAATATCGGATCGATCCCGTTAAGGCGGCGGCGTTCATCGCCGCGATGCAGGATATGCGTCGGATGCGTCGCCGGGGCGGAGCCTTTTTCTGGGAGCTGTTCAATGATGCCGAAGATCCCGCCCGTTTCATCGAAACTTTTTTGGATGAGTCCTGGCTGGAGCACCTGCGCCAACATGAAAGGGTCACGGTGGACGATCGTGCCATCCAGGAGCGGGTCGCGGCGTTTCACTTGGGTGGGGAGCCGCCGCGGGTGTCGCATCTCTTGGCTAGGCAGCCATAGTTCGGTTGCTGTTGAGCGGTCCTGTGAACCGATGAGAAGAGAATGTCTAAAATGATGCATGCTCTTGCTGCAGAGCTGCGTCGCTGCGACCAGATGCGAACCCGGCATTTTTATGCCATCATGCGCTAGTTTTGGGGATTCAGTGGAGGCAATATCGATGAAAGCTATCCTCGAAGGTCTGCGGATCGTGGAAGGCTCGGCGTTTGTGGCGGTGCCGCTCGGGGGGATGACGCTGGCGCAGATGGGCGCCGATGTGATTCGTTTTGATCCCCTGGGGGGAGGCCTGGACTACAAGCGGTGGCCAGTGACCTTGGATGGCAAGAGAAGTCTGTTTTGGGCCGGCCTTAACAGGGGCAAGCGCTCCATTGCTGTTGACTTTCGCAAGCCCCGTGGCCAAGAACTGCTCACCCAGCTTATCTGTGCACCGGGTGAAAACGCGGGGCTCTTCGTGACCAACTTCCCCGCCCGTGGCTGGTTGGACTATCAAACCTTGAAGGCTCATCGGGAGGATCTGATTATGGTCAACCTATTGGGCCGGCGGGATGGCGGCTCCGAGGTCGATTACACGGTGAATCCGCAAGTGGGGTTTCCAATGATGACTGGCCCCCGGCTATGGCCCCGTCCGGTTAACCACCTATTACCTGCCTGGGACTGCATCGCCGGGCAGATGATGTCGGTGGGTTTGCTGGCGGCCGAGCGACACCGGCGGCTAACCGGCGAGGGGCAGTTGGTCAAGTTCGCGCTGAAGGATGCGGCTCTGGCGATGCTGGGCAATCTGGGTATCCTCGCCGAGGTCATGGTCAATGATGTCGATCGCTCCAAAGATGGCAACTACCTGTATGGGGGTTATGGACGTGATTTCGGCACCTTGGAGGATAAGCGGGTCATGGTGGTAGGTCTGACGCTGGCGCAGTGGTCGAATCTATGCAAAGCCACCGGGCTCGGCGAAGACCTCGATGCGCTGGCCAAGAAGCTCGGCCTGGATTTCCAAAAAGAGGGAGACCGTTTCCGTGCCCGTCGGCAGATTTCCGAAGTGTTGGAGCCTTGGTTCCGAACTCGCACGCTTGCCGAGGTCCGCAAGGTATTGGATGAACATCGAGTGACGTGGTCAGAGTACCGCAATGTACGGCAAGTCATCGAGCGCGACCCTGATTGTTCGCTGGAGAATCCGATGTTCAGCATGGTGGACGAGCCGGGTATTGGATCGTACCTTGCGCCCGGTTCGCCATTTGACTTTAGCGAGGCTGTCCGGCGCCCCGTCAAGCCCGCACCTGTGCTCGGTCAACATACCGACGAGATCCTGCTGGGTGTTCTCGGGTTGAGTGAGGGAGAAGTTGGTCGCCTGCATGATCAAGGCGTCGTTGGTGGCCGGTAGCGCACTGCCCTGGGACGCGGCTTGCTGGATGATTGCCGTTAACAGTAAATCACCAATCCATCTCTCAAGATGGCTTTAGCGCCGTGGCTACACCTTAATCAGCGCATAAAGGGTAGCCTCAATGAAGCAAGGTGAAATCCAGGTATATTGGTTTGTCCCCGATTACGCTACGTTCCATCCGAGTTGCGAATTTCATGTGCCAAATATATACAGTAAGAACGGCAGTAATTATCGCGCAAGTTGCATTTATTAATAAATTAATTTTTATGTTATTTTGCAAGTTTAACTTTTTTAAATTCACTATAGACTAGGTGTCGCGAGATGGAAAATATCAATTTGCAAGAGTGGGTAGGTAAAAAGGAAGAAATTAAGGATCGCATTTATACCACACCTATTAAAGCGCTTGCACTTACTTTAAATTATAAAGATTTAAAAATCGCTGAAGGTGATTTATTACCTGAAATTTGGTACTGGCTCTACTTCTTGCCTATGGTTGCCATGACTGACGTAGGGGTCGATGGACATCCTAAACGAGGTGGTTTTTTACCCCCTATTTCTCTGGAAAGAAGGATGTGGGCCAGTAGCAGGTTTAAATTTCATCAAAATTTAATTATTGGGGAAGAAATACGTAAAACCTCCGAGATTCTGAAAATTTCAGAGAAGGAAGGTAAAGCAGGCAGGATGGTATTTGTCACTGTAAAGCATCTGATTCAATCGGCAAGAGGCGTCGCCGTGGAAGAAGAGCAGGATATAGTCTATCTTCCCATGCCTAAATCATTTGTCCAGCCAGAGCCTAATCCGATACCGGTTGATTTACAATGGAAAGAACAATATCCCATCGATCCAGTATTGCTCTTTAGATTCTCCGCGCTTACGTTCAATGGGCATAAAATACATTATGATTGGAGATATACTACTGAAGTAGAAAAGTATCCAGGGCTGGTAGTTCATGGACCTTTGCAGGCGCTGCTGTTGTTTGAATCCGCTAAGAAAAATAATCCTGGCAAGAAGCCGGTAAGCTACAGTTTCAGGGCTGTCCGGCCTATCTTCGAGTTTGATAAGCTAACTGTCTGTGGCAGGTCAAATCCCGATGGAAGTCATGATTTGTTTACGGCGAATACCGATGGCAATATCGGGATGCAGGCAACTATAGCTTGGAGATAAAGATGGCCGAGAAACTGGAACGCTCTGTTTTACTGGTGCCTGCTTCCAACTGGAATATGATTCAGAAAACTGCTGCGTCCGAGGCAGATGCGGTCTGTATAGATTTAGAGGATGCGGTGGCGGTAAGTGAGAAAGAAGCAAGTAGGGCAAATATAATACGGGCCTATAGAAATCTGGATTTCGGTAAAAAACTGAAGATGTATCGAATGAATGGCCTCGATACCTATTTTGCCTATCGGGATTTAATTGAAATTGTGGAGGCCGCCGGGGATAGGATAGATCTGATCGTGGTGCCGAAGGTAAACCGTCCTGAAGATATCCATGTCGTGGAAACGCTGCTAAGCCAGATTGAAAGCTATAAGCAGTTTGCACACCCGATTGGAATCGAAGCACTGATTGAGACCCCGGCGGGTTGTGTCAATATCAAGGAAATCGCTGCTTCCTCAAACCGA
>Ga0209253_10002523_pt1 | contig 16220 bp, 13 predicted proteins | sample FrelakmetBRP12BR_FD_187145 | JGI IMG/M metagenome (GOLD analysis project Ga0209253, IMG submission 187145) | Freshwater lake sediment microbial communities from the University of Notre Dame, USA, for methane emissions studies - BRP12 BR (SPAdes)... | ecosystem: Environmental > Aquatic >...
GCACACCATACAGGCTCTAATATTTTCTTTGAAACCCTTTTTTTATTTATTTTTTTAGATATTGGTTTTTATATTTGAGAGATTATGATATATAAAATTAGACAATTGCCTAATTAGGCAGTTTACCTCTTGGTTTTCAACCACTTTTAAAGCTTTTCTATTTTTTTTAAGATTTATAAATTAACATTTGAGAGATTATTATAAACTCTCTTCTTCAGCACTATGGGTTATCATCAATACATTATTAGGCTTATTTATATCAATAGGCAATAGCTTATCTGTTATTGCTGTTTCTAATGGGTTAGATGATTCTATCAATTTAGTGTACTCATTAAATATCTTTTGTAAATATTCTCTCGCGGGTATTGGACGATTATGTCTTAATAAAGATAACGTTTTATATATTTCTACACTTAATAGATAATAGTGTGTATAACTTATCAAGTCCGCTTCCATGCGCGCATTCTTCTTTAAATATAATTCTATTGAACCAATAATACTACAAAGTAGAGAGATTAATGATACGGTTAATGATAATATAGATTGAGCTATATATTCTTGTAACCCTACACTAACTATACTGTTAGCACCACTTAAGATAATAATCGGTAAACGATACCACTTAATACTATTTGATAAACTAAAATACCTAGATTTATGCTTATTTGAGAGATATAACGCATTTACTCTAATACTATCTAAGACGTCCTCAATATCAGTATTCCAATCATTTTCCATTTATATACTATAACTTTTTATTTATTATTTTACATCTTTGAGAATTAGGATTGAGAGAACAATAATCTCTCGACTCATCACTAAGGTCTTGCTTAAAATCACCAGTTTCTTTTTTTATTTGTGTTTGTGGTGTAGTATAAAATGTTTTGTTTCCTTGTTCTGTTTTTTGGATAAACGCTTTTGCTAGTTTATTTGGTTCAAGAACATAATTATTAGGAGAATGAGAACCTAACCAATAACTCCTTGAAACTCTTTGTGGTAATGTTTTAACTTCATCATCAAAATTTGTTATATTATTCATTACACTAATTGCATCAAATGTATCTGTTGAATATGTCCTATGTTTTCCATATTCACTTCCACCAATTAACGCATGTTTAACATAATGAGAAACACCATCAGCAACACCTTTAACAACCATACCTGGAATTAGTTCTGGTGCCTCTATAGCACTGGCTATTGTCATTCCAATATGAATGGGTGATGTTGCTACGTCAAAACCGACCATATCCAGTTTCTTATCTTTAAACTCATATTTATCAGCAAGATGTTTTGCCACATATCCGCCGAGAGAATGACCTGTTACTGTGATTTTAGAATTTGGGTTTTGTTCTCTCAATCCAAGATATACTTTTTCTATTTTATCAAATCTATTTACATTAGCACCAACTAATATTTGTTCATCTGATATTAAATCAGAAATATTTGTTACTCTAGTCCCACGAACTGCTAATATATATTCATTATTAGGTCTTTTTATTGTTAACGCATCACGGTCACTAAACTCTGGAACCAGAGCATGTCCATCTCCTAGAAATGTTGTTATTTGTTTATCTGTTTCTTGGTTTGCTGTTGAACTATTTTTTATTATATTTAACTCGTGTACATATGAGAGTTTAGCTGCGGCACCCATATCAGCATCTCCACTTGCTCTATATTCGGTAATTACTGGGTCTTCTGGTTGTGGTTCTTCCATTTATATATATACCTTTAGAAAAGGTATTACCAAATTATATTTAAAAGGAGGGAGTTTGAGGGAACCTTGGTTCCTTCTATTTTAAGGATTATTATTTTGCATTGGTTCTTGTCCTCGAGGTCGATAATCACTAGGACCAGATCCGCTTGGCGTTGTTGTTGTTGTTGTTGGTGTTGGTGCTGGTGCTTGTGTTCCTGAATCAGCATATTCATAACTTTTAGCACCAGGCACAAAAGGTAGTGGTTGATTTGTTGTAGGTTCAGGTTCAAGCACCGCCCATGGATTATCTATATAAAATTGCTCTAGCGTTTGTCCTCTATTACCCGCCAATTGTTTATTAATTGCTTCTCTCTCAGCTCTACTTTGAATTGGTGTTCCATCTGGGTTTACTGTTGGTGTTTCAATTTGAGTTGGTAATCCTCCTGGGTCTACTGGTGCTGTTGGATTCACTGGATTATTAGAATCAGGAACTGCCGTTTTTGTGCCTTCAGCGGCATTAATTTCATTGAGAGTTGGTCCTTTAACTCCATCAGGATAAGCAACAGACACAACCTTTCCATCTATATACATTCGTTTAGAACCATCAGGCATTTTAACTAAACCTTGTTGGAGTGGAGCTGTTGGTGCTACTGGTGTTACTGGTGTTTCTGTTGTTTCTCGTCCTGTGTATGTAGCGTTTCGTACACCTTCTTCATCGTTTATTTGTTTTGGTACTTTCCCTATTTTGCCTGGATAATCAACATATACAACTAATCCATTTTTATATGTTCTTATTGAACCATCAAGCATATTAACAATTCCATTTTTTAATGGTTCTGTTGGTGTTGTTGGTGTTACTGGTGTTACTGGTGTTGATGGATTTGGGTCATAATAATCGCCTTCTCGTTTATTGAGTTCTACTACAGAGTATGCGTCTAACTTATTTTCTATTGGATAATTTGCTGGATAGCTTATTGATATTACTTTCCCATTTTTATAAGAACGAGTTGTTCCATCAGGCATAGCTCGTTCGCCATTAAATAATACTGGAGAAACTGGTGTTGTTGGTGTTACTGGTGTTACTGGTGTTGGGTCATAATAAAGACCTTCATTTTTATTAAGAGTTTTAAGGTCTGTTATCATTTGAGATACTGGAAACCCTGCTGGATATTTTATTGATGTTACTTTTCCATTTTTATAAGAACGAGTTGTTCCATCAGGCATAGCTCGTTCGCCATTAAATAATACAGTTGAAACTGGTTGTGGTGGTGTTACTGGTTCCGTTGGTTCCGGTATTGGGTCGCCATCTTCCCGAGTGGCTCCTCCTGGATAGTATAAACCATCTTTGTGTCCTCGCGTTAATGTTGATTCAATCTTCGCATCCGCATCAGGGTCACCAGCATATTTTAGTTGTAAACGTTGATATGCTTCTGGATACATTGTTTTGAGTTGTGCGTAACTTGGTCCTCGCGTTGCGTCTATTTGGGCGTTAATTTCGGCTGGTGATAATCTTTCCCCTGGCGGAGTTAGTCCACTATACAATACTTCTGTTACTAATCCATCTTTGTAAGTTCTAACAGAACCATCAGGCATAGTAATATCACCATCCGGTTGCTGTGCTAATGCTGGGTCATAAGCAACTATTATTGGTAAAGGTGCAGGTTGTATATTTACTAATTCTCCATCTCTATAGGTACGAATTGAACCATCGGGCATTCTAATTCTACCATTTTCTGGTGGATTGCCTGAATCTAGTGTATAATCTATTATTTTCATATCATAAATATCTATTGTAATACCATACTTCGCGTGATAATCAGTTAACGACATTCCTAAATCATCGGCACGCTCTTGGTCTGTTTCAACGTATAAATATCTATCCCTTTCTCTTATTAATGCTGCTTGATAAACTTCGTCTTGCCTACTTATTTCTCCACTAGCAATCATGTCTTCTAACTCTTGATTTTGTTCGTCTGTTAGTTTATGTCTAAAACCATATAAAGCAGTGTCGCCTACTTTTCTACCTTTACCTGGTTTCCATAAAGCATTATCCTTTATTTCGTCGTCTGGGTCTATTAATTCTAATTCAGGCATTTCCAAATGAAGCTGTCTATATAAATCTGCCTTGTTAGAAGCATATAAAAATGTGTGTCCGCTTAATAATGATTGCTCGTTAATATTTCTAATAATTGCTTCAAAGTTATCACCATATATATTTATGGATTTTAGAATATTAGCATTATAAGAATCTATTGCTGCTTGATTTTCTGCCATATTCTTTTGTATTATAGCATTACGAGCATCATTTAATTTGCCAACTTCAATTGCTTGGTCGTTTTCCATTAATGCATTTAATTCAACTATTTTGCTAATTGGTAAGTTAAAGTCACGTGCTTGGTTTGCTAATGTTTGATAATAAGCATCGGCGGCTGCTCTAAAAGTAGGGTCTCTATCAGCAATTGCTAAAAGTGCTGGGTCTACATCATTATAACCGTGTTGTGTATTATTAAACTCTAATAAAATTTGTGCTGCTGCGTCCGCTATAATATAAGCTTCGTAATTCGCTCTAAAGTTAGAATCTAAATTAGCATAGGCAACAACATCATCAGGCATGTCTTCAATTGTCTTACGCTCGTTATGAAACGCATTAATTATTTCATTTTGAGCATTTAAAATTAATGGATGAACTCGTTCCGTTTGCATATGAGATGTTGTTGCTGTGACTTGTGCCGCACTTTGCCAAGTGCCTCCGGAGTATTCATTTAATTCTTGTACTTTAGGGTCATTAAAATTAAAAGGTGGTGGATTTTCTCCTCGTAGCTCTGCTATATAATAATTTATATAACTATTAAAAACATCACGCCGCTGTTGCTCTAATGGTGTTAATACTTCAGGTGCTACTACTCCAGTTGTAGGTTCTGCAAACATTCCCAAGGGGTCAAATGCCGACTCAACTTGCCTTTGAAATACTGCTTTTGCTTCAGGAGTTAAAATGCCCATAGCGATTTTTTCTTCATCGGTTAATGTATCATACATCGCATCAAAATTATAATTGTGTGTTTCCAATCCTATCATAAACGCTGCACGAAGAGAGTTGGTTCTATTTATGTTAGCAATACCAATTCTTCGCTCTTCTAATGCAGCTACTCGTTCTGCTTCTATTTGTTCCCTTTGTTCTTCTTCTGCGACGTCTTGTAATCTTCCTTCTTCCATTTCTTCAAAAAGCGACCATATACCAAAACCTACAATAAATAACTCACTTGCTACAAATGAAAGAAAGGCAGCGGGATTTGCCCCTTTTGAAATAAACGAAACAAATTCTAAACCCAATAATGCTTCAGTTGCGGCAAAAGACCCTATCATTCGTGAAGTTTGGTGATTATATCCAGCATCTTCCATCGCTTTTGTAGTAAAATATTGAGTTGTTGTGGCTACTGCTGCGAATACTGCGGCTTCAAGAATAGCTGAACCAAAGGCTGTGCTAGCAGAACTGATTGAACCAGCGACTTGTGCTCCCATCGCTACTCGCGCTCCTTGCTTTATAACATAAGTTACTACTTTTGATACTACATTACCTACACCTAACGCAACCATACTTGTGGCTAATGCTTGACCGTATTCATCGCCTCTATCTTTTGGAGGATGCGTAGCAAAATATTTAGTCATTGCTTGCCCTGCCGCACTTCCAGCATAAAACCCAGCAACCATTCCTCCTCCTTCTGCTACTGCTGTGTGTCCAGCATTTAATAAAACTTGTCTTGTTGGAACTAATCTTGGAACACGCGCGCCTAATTCACTTAGCGAACCCATTAAAGTTTTAGAACCTGGATGTATTTCAACATTTGGCGCATTACGAAATTGTGGGCTTACAAATCTCTCTAATGGATTAACAGTTGTTTTTGTGTTGCCATTAGTAATTCTTGCTTTTTGTCTTCCTGGTTTTTTAGTTAGTCCCGCACTAACTTCTTCTGCTAAAGAGGCGCGTTCTGTTGCTGTTCGTTCAACGGTGGCTCCTTCTTGTGGTGTTGCCGTTCCTGAACCAGGTGCTGACGCTGGTGGTGAAGGACCCGGTGTTCCTGTTGGTTCTACAACTGGCTTTCCAGTTGTGTTTATTGATTGAACTTGTGCGCGAACACGTGGTCCTGCTGGTTCAGGGGCTGTTAATGTTGGTACTCGTGCTGATACTTCTGGCGCAAGAACTGAACGCGCCGACATAACTTCTGGTGCTGTTCTCATTTCTGCTGGTGCTGCTCTTGCTTCTGGTGCTGTTGTTCTTGTTGTTGTTGCTTCTCTTGGTGCTGTTGTTCTTGATTGAACTCGTCCTTGTGCTTCTGCTGTTAATGCTGTTTGTTGTGGTCGTTGTTGACCAGTTGCTTTAATATCAGTTTTTCTAGTTAATTTTCCTTTCTTTCCTTTAGGGACCGCTGTTCCAATATGTTCTTCTGCACTAATTGCTTCTACTGGTCGTTGTGTGGTTGGGTCGCGTAATGCTTTGTCGTATTCAGTTTGTATTTTGCCAAATGCTTCTTCTGGTGTAAGTATTCTTTCTTTTGGTGTATCAATTGCTTCAGTTATTTTATTACCTGCTCTATCTGTTTCTTTAATTATTTCATCCATAATATGTTTTTTACTTTCTATACCTGTCATACTTGCCGGTGCTTCTGGTATTTCAAAACCAGCAGCTCTATGACCTTCAACCATTGTGTCAAAAATCTTATTAAATCTATCAACTGCTGTTTCTGTTGCTACTGGTCTTGCTGTTGCTGATGGTGGTGGTGGTAATTTTGGAACTTCTGCTGCTATTGGGCGTTCTACTGGTGCTGAACGCGGTGGTGGTTCTGGTTCTGCTTCTATTGGAGCGGTTTGAGTTGGTTGTCTTGGTGATGGTCGTTCATCTACTGGTGGTGGTGGGGGCAATTTTGGAACTTCTGCTGTGATGGCTTGTTGGACTGATGGACGCATTTCAATATCTGAAGTTGAAGCAGATGCTACTCTTGCGCGTTCTAATACTGCTTTACCGGCGGTAGATATTGGTGATGGTTTTGCTGTTGGTTCTACTTGAACTTTTGGTTGTGCTGGTTTGCGTGTAGTCGCTTTTTGCATTCCTGCTCTAATTTTTTCCATTGTACTAGGTCCCTGTGTTTTTACTTCTACTGTTGTATCAAGTGCTGTTTGTAAGCGTTGTTCATGTGCTCCTGATGAACTCATTTCAATTTCTCGTGTTGGTTGCGCCGCTGTTATTCTATCATTTGTTGGATTATTAGCAGTTGGAGTTTCTGTGGTTACTGTTTTGGATATACGGCTTTCGCGTATTTCTTGTGCCTTTGAAGTTGTTAATTTTTCCGAAGTAGCAGCTCGTTGAACGCTTGCTCTATGAAATACTTCTAGTTTTGCTTCTTCAATAGCTAATTGACTTCTTAATTCTTTTTGTTCTGCTACAAGCGTTGCTCTTCGTTCTATGGGCATTCGTGGGTCTAATAATTTTAATTCTATATTCTCAATTGCACCTTGTAAACGATCAAACTTAGGCGTCTCAGGAGTATTTGCTCCTGATGATGGTCCTCCAATATTTATTCCTTCTCTTTCCACAAATTCTCTAAACTGCGAATCAGTCATAGTACTAACTTGATTAGGGTCATTCAAATTAAATAAAGCTGTTCTATCAAGTGTTGCTCGTTGTTCTGGTGTTAATTCAATAAGATTTTCGCTATAAAGCCTATCTCTTTCTGCTAGTCTTTGGTTTATCCTATTTTGCAGTTCAAAATATTCTTGTGCTGGTCTCATTTGTTCTGCTTCTATTCCAGCTAATATATCAGCCATTTCTTCGCGTGTCGGTTGTGATTGTGCTGTTCTTCCTGATCCTATTCCAACACCTCCTGCTTCTTCTATTGCAACTCTTTCTTCTAAAGCGCTATTTATTATTCTTGATGCTGATTGTTCTGCATCTCGTTTTAGTGTAATTGGTGTTTTTATTGCTAAAGCTATGCGTTCTTCAAGCGACATGTAGGCAGTTCCAGAAACTCTAATTTGCTCTTCCAAAGCGTTAATCTCATTTTGTAGTGTTTTAATGCGACCTCCACTAGTAGTTGGCATTCGTATTTCTAGTTGTCTCGCTTCAAGTTCTTGTATTAGATTTAAAGGAACGTTTGGTTTTTTGGAAATTGCTGGTGCTGGTGTTGGTGCTGGAACTAATGCTGATGGTTGTTGTTGAAATCCACGAGGGCCGGGGCGAAAAGATGTTAGTTCTCCGGATGAAGGTGTTGATGCTCCACTTGCTGAACGACTACGTGCTGATTGAAGGTCGGGAGTTGATGAGCCACTACGTGCCGAATCATAACTGCTTGGCGTTGATGTTCCACTAATTGGTGCAAATTCTGCTTGAATTGGTCCTGCTGGTCTTGTTGGTGTCATCTCAAATGATTGAGCTGTACTATTTATTCCTCTTGAAATTCCTCTACTTACTCCACCTCGTGTCCGTTCTAAAATATTGCCTCCTCGCCGTGCTTTTATAGGTCTGTCACTTTGTGATACTGGTTGCATCCCTCGCTTTCGTTTCTCTTCTTCTAAATATTCTAAATATGCTCTTCGAGAGACTTCTAATGTTCCTAATCCCGCCAAAGCACCAACAGTAATTCCAACAATATCTCCTGGGTTTAAACCTGGTTTGAGAGGTTGTGGAATTGCTTCTGTTGGAGTATAGCGTGGTGTTGTGCCTCCTCCTCCGCCTCCTGGTTCTGGCCTTGTGCCTGGGTCTGGTGGTGGGGTGCCGTCTTCAAATATTGACCTGCTACCTCTTCCACTTGATCCTGATCCTGCAAAACCTATAATATTATGACTCATGTCATGTATCTTTTTCTTAAACTTTACTCTTGGGTCATTAGGCATTTAATATATATAAGCTTTTATAAAAAATTTAACTTTTTATAAAATAGAATAGAGAGATTTTCAAATTAACTAGCATCAATAGTTACATCTTGTATTAATGCACCGTTATCTATATAACCAGTGTCAATTAATAATTCAACAGTATTTTCTTGGTCTAATGAATTATTTGTTTCTGATACAACACTAAATCCAATTATGTCTTCAAAATCATTTACAGAGATAGATGTTGAACCAAATATTACTTTATATTGTAATAATGATGCTGGATTAGGAAGTCTGCTTCCTATTGGAACGGTTATTGTTACTGTTTGCCCTCCATTAATAGTTTCATAACTTGTTATATCTACATTATTAAAGGCTAATTTAACTTGAAAAGATACTGGCGGACCTCCTGGAGCAGTTACATTTTTTACTGCTATTGTTCCATAAAATCCTGTATTAGCAGGTGGTGGTGCTGATGCTGCTACTTTTGGTTCTAATGATTGTAAATGTTTTATTAAATTAATATCATTATGTTTTCTATCTAATCTATTTAATTGGTTATGACTTAATCTAAGTCTTCTTTGTTGTTGTTCTAATTCTAATTTATAAGTGGCCTTCATTTATATATAGCAACTTTTAAATTAAATAAAAAATTTATTTTCTTTTGTTATATTGTTATTGTAGTTTATACTGTGAAAATTATATTACTCTATGGACTAAATGGTGGGGGGAAACCCCCATTATGAAAACATAGAAATAATATGGTTGGAGCGGTTTAAGCTATGAATAACACTATTTAGGGGATTGATAACTATTGGCCGACTCTGTCGGTTAAGAACAATCAACCTTTAAATGAACTCTTAAAAGGGGTTCCTTTAAAGGTATTAACGCTATAGGATTAATTCTAATGCGGCAAGTCTTGATTCAATATTTGCTAATTTTGTTTGTAGTGATAAACTTAATTTTTGTAATGTAACTGCTTCATCGGCAATTTTACTTGTTATAATAATGTTTCCTTGTAGTTGTGCGCCTATTATGCTATTACTTGCTATTTTTGATGTTGTAACACTATTACCTTGTAATTTATTAGCGGTTAAAGTATTATCAGCTATTTTAGCTGTTGTAATAGCACTTGAACTTATATCTATTGCTATTATAGAACCATCTATTATATGATTTGAAGTAATAGAATTTAATGTTAAACCTTCGCCTCCTCCACCGCCTCCTCCGCCTCCATTTTTCATTGCTTTTATTAATCGTTGAGCGCCCATTGAACCACTGTATTTAGAATTCATTTATATATATACCTTTAGAAAAGGTATAACCAAATTTAAATTACATTAGGTTGCCTAATATATTTTTATCATTTATATCATAATATCCAGCAATAGGCATAACTGTAAGATTGAGGGGATGCTCTGGGTCAAATGCTAAACCTAAAGGCTGATTACGAGCATAACCTTGTTGTGGATACATACCTGCTGTTTTACTTGCTTCAACACGAGAGAAACGATTAGATGGATTAAAATCTAAATTGATTAATTGCTTTGCGCTATTACGAGCTGATATTGTATCATTAAAATCTCTCGGCATTTGTGCAATTGAATCTCCTACACCTTCTAATGGACTTCTAATATTGTTATTTCTAATATTTAATTCGTTGGTTGCTTGTCTTGGTTGAAACTCACTAAAGTTAAATTCTACTGAACCAAATGCTCCGTTTAATGTGCTGTAATTCATTGTTATATATATTAATATTATAAATTTTATAGATTTATAATTTTAAAATTGAGAGATTTACAACCTTTAAAAAGAATTAATCGCTTACTTACACAATAACTTCTATGGCACGGTTGGCCACTCGAAGCTCCGAGGTCACCTCGGCGAATATGAAGCAAGGAATGCTGTTTGTTACGTTTTCTGTGACTAGCGCACACTGAGCCGAAGTGGCACGAGTGTCTAGACCCGACGAAAGACGCGAGTAATCCGACTCGGGAAGGCAGAAGCGATAGCACTGAACGAAGTAATTATCACGATATTGGTCTAACGAAATAACACGAGTTTTATCATAAACATCAATCGAGTTCATGGTTAGCGCATACGCTTCAGGAACAGTTAATTTATAGGCGGGGTAATTCGCCGAGTTAATCTGTAGCTGGTAGTTAGAAACAGTTTGTCCCGATAATAGTGGCTCAACAAAGTTGAATGCGCGGGCAACATATTTTTCTTTGTTTGTATCTAATGAACCACCGCTGTCATATTGAGGGACACCAATAGCTACAGTAGGAGAACCAGCAGAAGTTGGCGCTGCAAAAGCACCAGCCAGTTTATAACCAGAAACGGGGACTGGCGCGGAAACAGCGCCACCGTTCGGGTCACGCCAAGCAACCCATAGACGGTCCCACGACGCGCTGTTCACATTGAATCGCGATGTAGCCGAGTGCGACGACGAAAAACTGAAGGTATTTTTGAATGGAATCGAGAGATAGCCCACTTGCGAAACACGCTGAGCAACAACTTCATCTAACACAGACGAAGCCATGCCGAGCACCTCAACTTGCATAGTAATATTATCCATAGTGTAGGAAGCAGTTCCTGCACCAACCGCACCAATACCGCCAGTAGTAACAGTTGTCGCTAAAGCAAGAGGGGTTGAAACCGCAAAAACACATTGTGGAAGCACAACATTATCAGCTAACGTAATTTCAATAGTAATTTGGGGGAATAAACCAGTATCAATAATACCTGGTTCCGCTGTTCCTAAGAAACCTTCCCAATCAACAATAGCTAACTGATTAGCAAGACTATCATAAGTTTCATGACGACCTTCAACCGCTGGGTCAGCAGTGCTAAAAGCAAGTCCGGTATGGTATGAGTGTGTGCGGCAGATTTCCGGATGAGTTAGTGTAGCGTCCGAGCATCGGTCAGCACCAAGTGCCTTTTTGGCATGAACTAAAACGTTGTAGTTAGAGAAAGAGTTCTGAACTAGCACACCTCCCATATAAATAGCCATACGGTCAATGAAAGAACGAGTATCATTAGGAAGACGAGCTTGTGCAACAGCACTGGTTGATGTGCTTGTAACATTAAACATCATACGGCACGATTTTAAATTTAATAGAGTATTTGATGGAAGCTCAAAGCGAAGGATTTTGTTCGCCGACTGAGCACCAGAATTTTGGGGGAACACTTTAAAATGGGATGTAGACACCCCCATTAAACGGGACATAAAGTAGGAAACATTGGACGGAAGGCCGTTTGACATTTTTTTATATAATACTACTATATAAAAAAATTTTATATTTAATTTAATTTTAATTTAAATTTTCAAATTACTTAAACCCAGTTGGAGAACCAAAACTTAAAACTCCGTTTGCGCGACTCGGAAATTGAGGCAATGGTGGCGCCTCACTTTGTAACTTGTTAGGGTTATACACTTTCACAATATCTATCCTAATTGTTGCTGTAAAATATAAATTGCCTAAAGTTGATTGTGTTTCCTTTTCATAAGTTACTTCACTTGTTGTTGTTGTTTCTAAACCTGCTGCGGTTCCATTTCCAGAATTTTTTGGGCGACTAATAGGGCGACTTTTGCTGTCTGTTAAAAATAAACCAATGCTGTTTAATTTTCTTTGTTGAAGTGTTACAAAAAACTCGTGTGATTGATTACCACCATAACTAAAACTTTCTGTTGTTCGAGCAATTTTCGCTAATATATTAGAACCAACAATATCATTATTATACACAGTTTCATCACTTCCTAAAATAGATGACTCTAAACCATTTTGTCCTAAAGTGCATCTTAAATAAACATGTGGTTCTGTGACAAGTTGCATTGGGAAATAACCTTGAACTCTAATCGTAGTTGATTCTATTGTAATTTTAAAACTATTTGCTAAAGTAGAAACATTATCACCACGCTCTCCACCTAATACTAAATATAACTCGCCGTTCGCAGATTGGCAACTGACTTTTAAATTCGTTATTGTGTGTGCTCCCGGCGATGAACCTGATGCCGTTGTTTTAAATGTGATTGTAACGTCAAGTAGTTTTTTCTCTGGTTTGCCTGTGAGTGTTGTAGTGAATTTTTGGGGTTCTGCTAAAGTTCCTACTACATTAACAAATCCAGTATATGCTGTATTTAGTGATACTAAATTATTATTTACAAAACTATGATGATCTAATCCAGCAGGTACGCCAGGCAATGCTTTTATAGCAGTTGCTAAACTATGAGCAAAATTAATTGCTATATCATCTGTATCATAATAATTACCACGTTCAACAAGTGTTGCTACTACACCGGCGGTCATAGCATTTCCATTAACCGAGCAAATAATAGTTCCTTGTGAGTTTCGCGCATCAATGTTATATTGGTTATTTGGCATATGAAAATCAACTAACGATAGTCTAATAACTTCGCCGTCTTTGCATTCAATAGTGTTACCTTCAAATCCAAGTTGTATATCATCACCTTTGCTTTGCGTATCGCCTACAACAGCACTTCGTTCCGAATCAACAAAAAAATTAATGCTATTAACAATCTGTTGTCCTTCAAATCTAGAAGAGTCTGCCATTATATATAAAATAAATATTATATATAATAGTTTTAAATTAAATTCAACCTTTAAAAAAGGTTGAGCCAAAATTGCGCGTGTGGGACGCTTCCAACTATTCAACTTTTTCTTCGGGTGGAGGACAGTTTTTTACTTTATTTAATTCTTCTTGGAGATTGCTATAATCATACTTAAATGGTGTAGACTCAATCTTTTGCTTAATTTCTTCAATTTTAGCTTGGGCTGTGTTCTTGCATAAATCATATACTAGTTCAGCATAGTAAACTGGAACTGTTGGATAAATTGTTTTCATCTTTTCAAGTGCTAAAGCTTTATCTGCTAAATCATCTTCACTATAGTTAAAGTGATTTTCTGCTTTGTGTTTTGGGATTCCGCTAATATCCATTTATATATATTCCTAAATATTATATTTTTTAAGTAATAACTAAATTTATTTATTTACGCATTTTTATAAGCGTTCTCTACAATCATAAGCTGCTCAGGTGATTTACGGTAATGTTTATTTAACGCTTCTAAAATATCTCCGTCGTGAAAATGGTAACGTTGTTTGCTTAATCCAGTTTTTAATTGTAATAAATCAATTAATGCTTCAAATGTTTCATCAGAACCATTGGACATATCACGAAGCGTTCGTTCAATCCTATCAGAAACATTTGGAATTTTTTTATCAACAATTGGTTGATGTTGTTTTTTAGTTTCAACTTCTTTAGTATACGCATCTAAAGCGCCACGATAATCAAGCGAAGTTAATAAATTTAAATTGTTAATATCATGTCTACCTGTTCCAGTTGATTTGATATGCGAACCACCACGAAGGGGCTTGACACCATGGAACACGGTTTTATCGAGAGAAATTGTGTGAAGCGAATGCGCTACGTTAATAGGGGGTCTGCGAAGCTCTGTATGGTTCGTCAATTGCATTTTGTCGGATAATATTCCCTTGCGCATCATTTATATATAATACTTTTAAAAAAATTTAATCTTTTTTATTTAATTCATCCACTATGATAAACTTATCAAAATTTACTCTAAACATAGATGGGTGATTCGGTTTCTTATGTAGGTCGATAAAGAGAAAGGGGTGGTCTCCTCCTGTTTCAATTGCATAATCATAAACTTGAATAAATTTGTCTTTACTAATCTCTCCACCACAAGAATCAGCAATGTCATCTAATTCCTTATTGTCCTTAGTTTTAAATACTATTAATTGTGTGCATTGATTACGAATAACTCTATTAAGCCCTCCAGTTTGACATTTGAAACTTTGAATTAAAAAAAAGAGAGAAACACCTATACTACCCCCTTCTTCTAATTGTCCTAAATGTCTACTATATGTACTTAATGCATTAATTTTTCTTGGTCTACTATACATTAATGAACCCAACATATCATCGAATATAACAGCAATACGAGGCTTTCGCCCATTCCATCTGTGCTTTGGTGTTACAAAATCATTTAGTCCATAAGTATTTGTATCAAAGTATTTTAATAGCATATTATCATCTAATGAATTTCCACTTTTAATATCTCTCATTAATTTATTGTATTCTTTCATTTCATGTTTATAACGTTCTAAATCTCGTGCTTCTTCATTTACAATTTCTTTTATTTTATCAATACAAGTTAAATCATCAGGATCTTCAAATGTATGTTCTATATTTAATCGGCTCATTAATTCTTTATTTGAGTTCATAGTAGGACTAACAGCAATAGTATAATCATAACCCATTTTCTCAATTAAATTAATAGCTGCTACAGATTTGCCTGCCGCACGCTTTCCTACTATAACAGTTACGCAATGCATCTTGGGCATATCGGATGATGTTTCATACGCTCCGCTTGTTTCTTTTGGTGGAACGATTTGTAAGCCTTTAACACTTTGAGTAGATAGCATTATTATATATATTAATAATATTTTCTGTAATTCGAAAAACCTGCATTTATAAAATCATCCATAGTATTAGCTAATGGAAAAGTTGGTAATTGACGTTGAGCCGGTTGAATCGGGGTGTTTTCTCTCTGCCCTCGAACGGGCGAAGTTGGTGGTGGGGGTGTTGCTGCTGGTACTATTTTCGCTTTGCTATCATTTTTACTTTTTCGTTTAACAAATATAACATGTTCGTGTGGATGAAACTCATCTTCATCATCCGAACTCTGCTCTATAACTATTTTTGTTTTTAGTGGTTTTTTGCTTTTTACCTTTTTAACAGGCGCTGGCTCTTGTTCAGGTTTTTCCTCGTCATCGTCATAAATAGTAACAGGGTGTTTTAATAAAGTTGGTGGTTGGACATCCACTCGTGGACTGTATTCAGGCACATATTCTTGGGTTACTGGGTTCTCGACAAGTTCCGCTTTAATTATTTTATTCTCTATTTCTTTAGCTGGTGTAGGGTGAAAGTTGTTCGCTTTTTTTGTCTCCTTAATAGGTGTGGGAGTTTCTTCGGGTTCTTCCGTTTGCGTTATACTTGCTATTTTGGCTTCCATCTTAATTACCGCTCCCGCTTGGCGTATCTCGAGTGCCTTTTTTCGAGCTAAAGCTAATTGTTCGAGACGCTGTGGCGTCATAACTTTCTTCTCCTTTTTTTGCTTTTTTTCGAGGTCGCTCATATATACTAAACATAGAAAATAATTTTGTAATTTCAAACATTTTTCACAAAATCATTTTCTATAAATTAAAGCGCTTTTTAAAATCCGCAATCGAGGCGCTAAGTGTCGTCTTATTCCAATTAATCCAACGCGCAAGACTACCAGCAGTTAAGGGGTCATTAAATCGTTCGTTTTTTTGATGCCGCGCTACATAAGCTAATCGCTTTTTCTCGTCGCCGTGGTCTAAAAATGTACTTGAGTTTTTTGCACCAAAATGGACTTTCTTTCTTTCATTATCGCAGCATTTAGTTGGTCCTTCACACATACAGAAGGTAGCCATATACTTCTTCGTAGGGCGGTCGCTGGGTTTGATGGAGAGTAGTTTCATTTATATATAAAAAGTATTTTATTTTTTTTCGTGTTAATAAAGGTTCGATATATTACCAGTGAGTTATCCTTCTTTCTTTAAGTCCTTAATTACTTATATATATATAGAAGAG
>Ga0209253_10002524_pt1 | contig 16219 bp, 15 predicted proteins | sample FrelakmetBRP12BR_FD_187145 | JGI IMG/M metagenome (GOLD analysis project Ga0209253, IMG submission 187145) | Freshwater lake sediment microbial communities from the University of Notre Dame, USA, for methane emissions studies - BRP12 BR (SPAdes)... | ecosystem: Environmental > Aquatic >...
TTCTTTCATTACTTACCCAGCCAGGAAGAGCTACTATCTTTTTATACCGCGATCCACGGGATATGATCATCTCGCATATCTTTTACGCCTCCCAAATACATAAGGGTCACGGTATGAACCAATATTACACAGAGAACCTCCACACAATGGAGGAGCGCATTAATGCTGCTATCCGGGGGGTGAACGAACCTGGATTAGAGCTTGCCTCAATTCGCTCGCGATACGAAGGATATTTGGGCTGGCTCGAGCAGCCCGAGGTCTTTTGCATTCGTTTTGAGCAGTTGATATTAGACCGAAAAGCAGCCCTCGCGCAGATCCTCGACTACCTTGGTATGCGTGGTTTTCGCTCTCAGATGGGAAGGGATTTAGAAATCAGCATATTAGAAAAGGCTATCGTTCCCAAGAAATCAGGGACATTTCGCAAGGGTCAAGCCGGCAACTGGCGAGAGCATTTTACCGAAGCCAATAAAACATTCTTTAAAGAACAAACCGGCGATTTATTGACCCAGCTCAATTATGAGCATGACACTAGCTGGTGAACAATTCTTCATATAGATGAATAAAACCCATCTTGAATTACAGTTGCGACTGATACGACGTGCTTATCGTCGAACTCGCCAGGTAATTCGATTCCACTCGCTGGAAAACTCCCCGATATTTTTCGCGAATTCCTTCCCTAAAAGTGGAACTCATCTTCTGACCCAGGTCATGCAAGGGTTAAGCCAAATCGGACCTGCGGTAAATAGTGGTCTGCTATCAGTGACCACATTCGATGGCTTCACTGGTCGCCAACGAAGCGAGACTGAAGTCATGACCGACCTAAATAGATTCCTACCAGGCGATATCGGATACGGGCATGTACACGCTTTCCGTGCAGCTACATACTTGTTGAATCAGGACAATTTTGCGACCTACTTTATCCTGCGCGATCCGCGCGATGTAGTTGTCTCCCACGTCTATTATGTAGCAGCAATGGCTTCAAACCACGTTCATCATAGGTATTACCATGAAATTCTGAATACATTCGATGAGCGTTTGAGCGCCAGTATCGCTGGTGTCCCCACGCAGGAACTTCAAAAAGCTGCTGGAAGTAAACCGGTCTATTTGCCGTTGCCAGATATCCGGTCAAGATTCGACCCATTCATGGAGTGGCTGGATCAACCGAATATATTAATACTGCGTTATGAAAATATGATGATCAACAGGCGAGAGACACTAAACTTAGTGCTCGAACATGCAGTTCGACATGGATTTTTCCCAGCCTGTTCAACTGATCAAGCTCTCGATCGATTGGCAAGTAGCATCGATCCGAGGCTATCTCCTACTTTTCGAAGCGGGAAAATTGGAGGTTGGCGCCAAACTTTCAATGATGACCACAACCAGCTTTTTTCTCGGATTACAGGAGACTTGCTTAAGCGGTTGGGATATGAGAATTCATGATATTAGAAAAATAGAGGAGGCTGCCATATGACCTCAGTTGTCGCATTGGTTCCGATGCGCCATCATTCTCAACGGGTTCCAGGGAAAAACTATCGGATGCTGGCTGGTCGACCCCTTTATGAATATATCATCCAATCGCTGTTGGACTGTCCGGAAATAACTCAAATTGTGGTTGATACGGATAGCCCACCAGTAATCGAGGGGATAGGGGGAAAATTTCCCCAGGTGTTGATCTTTGAGCGACCTCAGGAGTTGCGGGCCAACGAGGTTTCGATGAATGAGATCCTGTTATACGACACCAGCCAGGTTAATGCTGATTTCTTCTTACAGACTCACAGCACGAATCCGCTTTTGAAACCACAGACGATATCGCACGCTGTGCGCAGTCTGCTGCAGCTTTACCCGGCGTATGACTCGCTCTTTTCTGTGACACGTGTACAGACCAGGCTATGGGATCAATTGGGTCGTGCGATAAACCATAATCCTTCGATTCTTATCCAAACCCAGGATCTTCCTCCCATATTCGAAGAAAATTCCTGCATTTATATATTCACACGCCAAAATCTTCTTTTGAAGAGAAATCGCCTTGGAGAGCGCCCATTAATGTTCGAAATCCCAGCATCCGAAGCCTGGGATATTGACGAAGAGTTGGACTATGAAATTACAAACTTCTTGTTGACTCGATAAGAAAAAATGTATACCGTACTTGTCTCTGCACCTTACATGCTCCCCATTTTGGATCGCTTTCTACCTCTGTTTGCGAATTCTGGCATAGAATGTCTAACGGTGCCGGTGACAGAATATTTGGTGGAAGCAGAATTGATAAAATATGCCGGTCAATTTGATGGCACATTATGCGGCGATGACCAATACACTGCTAGAGTACTTGAAGCTTGTGCGCCTAGATTAAAAATTATATCTAAATGGGGAACTGGGATTGATTCGATAGACCAACAGACTTGTACTCGCCTTGGCATCATGATCGGACGCACACCAAACGCATTCACTCTTCCAGTTGCTGATTCTGTATTGGGGTATATCCTTGCATTTGCACGTCGGCAACCATGGATGGATCGCGCTATGAAAAATGGGATTTGGGAGAAAATTCCTGGCCATTCGTTGAGTGAACGCAGAATTGGAGTCATCGGTGTTGGTAGGATTGGTAAGGCAGTCATTCGTCGGGCAATAGCTTTTGGCATGGATCCGTTGGGCTATGATATTATCGAAATCGATCCAGACTTCATCCGGGAATTAAGAGTCGAGATGACAAGCCTAGAAGACTTATTGGAGCGCGCTGATTTTATCTGTCTGACTTGTGACCTTAATCCCACTAGTTATCATCTGATTAATCGGGGTACATTATCAATGATGAAACAAACTGCTGTGCTTATTAATGCTGCCCGCGGTCGAATCATTGAAGAGAATGCGCTCATAGAAGCATTGCAGGATGGAAAAATCGCTGGCGCTGCTTTGGATGTATTCGAAGCTGAACCCCTTCCTGGCAATAGCCCGCTTCTGCAATTAGATAATGTAATGCTTGCCCCACACAATGCAAATTCAAGCCCGGAAGCCTGGGAGCGAGTACATTGGAATACCATTAATAATTTGCTCATCGGATTGGGTTTAACTCCAATCGATATATCTCTTCGATGATATACAAAAGGATATGAGTAATTGTATGAATTTCAACAAGAATTCTAAAACGATGTTGATTACCGGCGCTGCTGGGGGGATCGGTAGAGCAACAGTGCATCTATTTGCTTCCGAAAACTGGCGTGTTATTGGCGTTGATCGTTCAGCATTTGGAGATGGTTTTCCTGGAGATGGTTTGTTCATCCAATCGGATATATCAATAAGCGATAATCTTGAGATAATTTTTCGCCAGGCAAATGGTTTTACCGACAGACTGCATGCATTAGTAAATAATGCTGCACTACAAATTGCCAAGCCATTGCTCGAGACAAATGTTGAAGAATGGGATGACGTGATGGCATCCAATTTGCGTTCGGTTTTTCTGGGGATTAAATTAGCCCATCCATTATTTAAAGTAGCTGGAGGTGGTGCAATTGTCAATGTCTCTTCGGTCCATGCAATTGCGACCTCTGCCAATATTGCCGCTTATGCAACCAGTAAAGGTGGACTCTTAGCATTAACCCGAGCTGTCGCAATCGAGTTCGCCCCTGACAATATTCGCTGTAACGCAATCCTTCCCGGTGCAGTCGACACACCCATGTTACGTGCTGGGTTGGGTCGAGGTCATGTTGGCGATGGCAGCATCCAGCAACGCCTTGACAATCTTGCCCGCAAGACTGTGAATGGTCGAGTCGGCAAGCCTGAAGAAATTGCGCGGGCGATCTTTTTCCTGGCAGATGAGCAGCAGTCATCCTTCATGACTGGGCAAGCGCTTGTTGTGGACGGTGGTGCAACTGCCAGGTTAAGCACTGAGTAAAACTAATATCGGTCCCCATTATACATCTCGCCTGGATCGTCCGATAAAATGGCAAGTGATTAAACGAATAATCCCGCAACCTATCTGGAATTTAATCAGTGAATTTCGTTATGGAATGCAAAGGGCAAGCCAGTGGCCTGAAGCTCAATTTCATCCTTTACGACGTCAAAGCATTAAAAAACTTGCTGGGTATAAAGAAATCCATCTGGGTAAACGTTGTTTTATCATTGGGAATGGTCCAAGCCTTAAGAAAACCGATCTCAGCCTTCTTCGAAACGAATTCACCTTTGGGATGAATCGCATATACTTAGCCTTTCCTGAGCAGGATTTTTCGACAACCTATTATTTGTCTGTGAATAGCATGGTTATAGAACAATGCGCTGATGAAATCCACAGTCTAAATATCCCTAAGTTCATCTCCTGGCGTTCCCATAACCTCATCCAGCCAACAAACGACTTGATGTTTCTTCATACGACGTACACTGGACCTAAATTTGCCACCAATATCTGTGGCAGGATTTGGGAAGGAGCGACAGTCACTTATGTAGCTATGCAACTGGCTTTCTATATGGGTTTTTCACAGGTAATCTTGATTGGAGTAGACCATAATTTCACTACCCAGGGCAAGCCTAATACTACAGTTGTCTCACAAGGTGACGATCCAGATCATTTTCATGCTCAATACTTTGGAAAGGGATTGCGCTGGCAATTACCAGACCTTGAGACTTCCGAGCGCAGTTACAAAATGGCAAAGGAGGCATTTGAAAATAACGGGCGCGTCATCCTAGATGCCACTGTCAATGGTAAATTGACTGTCTTTGAGAAGGTAACTTACTCTTCTTTATTCTGATCGAAATTAAGCCAATATCGCAACATCTCATTCTTTGTCAATAAACTCAAAATCTATATATTTTTACCTCATGCTCATCGTTCCTGGCATTTTGGGATTTGGGTTGGTAATCTACAGCACACATTGGGGAGCTGGCTGGTTATATGATTCTTTCGAGTACATCGCATCTGCGCAGAACCTTGCAGCCACAGGTAAGCTTGGTTTTCCCACTGATATTACTGGAATCGAGCCGCTTACCCACTATCCACCTTTGTTTTCATTGCTGCTGGGCTTGTTCGAAGCTGTGGGGTTAAATATGCTTTCGCATGTTCAATATCTCAATGCCCTCCTATTCTCTACCACCATTATCTTGTTAGGGGTCACAATTTATTGGATGACAGCCTCTGAAGGATTTGCGCTACTTGGAGCCGTTTTAGGAAGTATTTCTCCCGTAATGCTTAATGTCCATTCTTGGGCATTGAGCGAGCCACTCTACCTTACCTTAAGCATTTCGAGCATCTTGTTCCTAGCAAAATTTTTAAAGAAGGACCAATTTTCCTGGTTAATTCTTGCAGCAACTTTTTCCGGCTTGGCGATCATGACTCGCTATGTGGGGGTTTCTCTGGTGATTAGTGGAAGCATTGGAATCCTCATTTTCCCGGGATTAATCGAGTCGCGAAAGCGGAGAATAATCCTTACCTTCTGTACAATCAGTTTACTTCCTTTGCTTATATGGACGATCAGAAATTCGCTCATTACCAACACTCTTTATGATCGATCGTTTGGTTTGAATGAGATTACAGCGAAAAATCTCAGCACACTGGCAAGCACTCTTCTTACCTGGTTCATTCCTGAGGTGATTGTAAGGAATCAAATAAAAGAAATCACTGCTGTGCTGTTTGGCTTACTGGTACTAGGCACAGGATATTATCTGTGGACTAAAGATCGTTCAAAATCGACTCATTCGTTGATGAAATCTTTAGATGCGTCTGGATCGCTTTTTTATTTTCATGGTTTTTATATCCTTATATACCCAGCAGTGGTCATCACCGCCAAACAATGGCTTGATCCAGTGATAGGCTTGACAGACAGGATGCTATCTCCTCTTTTTATCTCACTGTTAGTTCTGATGATCAGCGGACTTCATGTTCTCTGGAGTAGCAGTAAGAAAATTGACAGAGTGCTTGTAAGCACATTTTGTCTATACTTGGTTGTTTTATTCAGTCTCGAATCACTCCCATTGATAAGACGATTTCACACTCAAGGTGTCAATACCGCACGTCGGGTCATGGTCCGCTCAACCTTGGCTCCATTGGTCACACAGTTAGCCCAGGATGGAGTGGTTTACACGAATAGCCTAACCTGGTATTATCTTTGGACAGGAAAACCTGCAAACCCAGTTGAACTGCTCATAATCAAAACACCAGAGAAACCTCAACCCATATATGTGGTGATATTCCCTACTGCACCAGTTCCGCCCAGCTATAAACAAGCGCTCAATCAATTATCGGGAAAAGTACAATTGTGGCAAGAAGATCCAACTGTAGCTATCTATCGTTACCGGCAATAGCAGCAGTGGTTTTACTGTTACTTGGTATTGGTTTACGGTTTTTTGATCTCACTGACGAACCGATAGATTTTCATCCAACTCGGCAACTGCGTGGCGCAATCGTCGCACGTGGTATTTATTATGATCTGCTCCCTAATGCAGAAGAATCAATTCGCCAGCAGGCTGAATCCTTCAGGCGATCAACTGGACAGTATGAACCCCCAATTCTCGAAAGCCTGGTCGCAATTACTTATCTACTTATTGGTCGTGAAGCTTTTTGGATCGCAAGAATCTACAATACTCTGTTTTGGACTATTGGAGGTATTGCCCTCTTCTTCCTCGCAAGGCTGATTTCATCAGCAAGCATCCCAAAATGCTTGCTTCAAGGAACCCAAACGATTGGAATGATTAGTGCAAGCCTGGCACTGGTGTATTATTTAGTGTTACCTTTCAGTGTACAGGCTAGCCGTTCATTTCAGCCAGACCCTGGTATGGTTGTGTGGGTGCTTTGTGCATCCTTGGGTTATTACCAATGGAGCACGCAAGAGCGCTGGAAGTGGGCAATCTTAGCTGGGGTAGCTTCAGGATTGGCTATTCTCACCAAGGCGGTAGCCTTTTATCCCATTTTCAGCACCCTACTGGCAGTTCTGGTTTATAAATTGATCCACCGGGAAAACGCAAAGATCTCGGAATTGTTTATTAATATAATCCGCAATCGCCAGCTTTGGGTGATTGTGATCCTGGCCATCACACCTGTTGTTTTAAGCTCGCTAGGAAAGCAAAGCAGGGCAGAAGAATACTTCTCGACCTGGACAATTGCGCTCTCCCACCTCCTATTACAACCGCGCTTCTACCTGCGCTGGATAAACCTGGCTCAGGAGCTGCTTTCACCTCTGGCTTTGCTCATTGCATTCATCGGGATTCTCCTCGCCAGGGGTAGAAATCTGGCGCTTCTTCTGGGTTTGTGGACCGGTTATTTTATCTATGGATTGACTCTGCCCTATCAGATGGATACGCACAGTTATTACCATCTGCAGCTCGTGCCACTCTCCGCGATATCAATGTCTCCTGTTTTCGGAAGAATTGTCGCCCAGATTTATTATTCAAGACCTTTGGTTCGCGTAGTCGCCTCATTGGGCACAATCGTAATTATTCTCTTCATGTCTTGGCAGGCTATCATTCCTTTATATCAGGAAGATTACCGTGGAGAACCTGCTTACTGGCGAGAAATTGCTTCCTATCTCCCATCCGATAGCAAAACTATCGCTTTAACTCAGGATTATGGATTTCGACTGATGTATTACGGCTGGCGAAAAGTTACTCTCTGGCCTAACCGGGGTGAAATCAAATTAAGTGTTTTGCGAAACAGCGCAAAAGACTTCGATGAGTATTTTGCAAAAAAAACGTCGGATAAAGGCTATTTTCTCATCACCGCATTCAGGCAATTCGACGACCAGCCAGAGCTAAAAAGTATCCTCAATGAGAATTATCCGATCAAGATTCAAGGTCAAGGCTATATCGTTTTCGACCTGCAGCAGACAATTAGTGAAACATCATCACCATAAATTTGCATGGCAGAAAGACCACTCGTCTCAATCATCACTCCATCTTATAACCAGGCTCCATTTCTCGAGCAGGCAATTCAATCAGTATTTGCTCAAGAATACCACCCAATCGAATATATGATTATCGACGGAGGCTCTACAGATGGCAGCCTGGAGATAATCGAGCGATACTCAAATCGCTTCTCTTGGTGGATTTCTGAACCAGATCAAGGCCAGTCGGAAGCGATCAATAAAGGTTTAAAACTCGCCCGGGGTGAGATCGTTGCCTGGCTTAACTCAGATGATCTTTACTTACCTGGTGCAATCCAATTCGCTGTCGATCAACTTCAAAAAGATCAAGAAAAAGGTCTAGTATTTGGCGATGCAATAAGCATTGATCAAAATGGGCAGCCGGTTAATCGATTATCCTTTGGTGATTGGGGGCTTACTGAGCTTATGCGGTTTAGGATCATATGCCAACCCGCGGTATTTATTCGCCATGCAGTTCTAAATAAACTCGCTCTCCTCGAGCCTTCTCTTCACTATCTTATGGATCACCAATTATGGATAAGGATCAGCCAGGTTTCAGCGATACGATACATTGGAGGCAATAGCGTAGCAGGAGCAAAACCACTCGCGGCTGCCAGGCAACATCCGGGCGCCAAGAATGTCGCACGAGCCGCGGATTTTGGGGGAGAAGTGCAGCGTATTTTGCAGTGGATGGAGACCAATCCAGATCTGGTAGAAATTGTCAACAATGATCGCAACCACATTCGTGGTGGTGCCTACCGCCTGATCGCCCGCTACTATCTGGATGGAGATATTCCGGCTCAAGCATTAAAGTCTTATATTCAAGCCTTCCGTTATTGGCCGATGTATGGAGTTAAACACTGGCATCGAATGTTCGCAGCAATTTTATCCCTGGTTGGTCTAAAGAAAACGATTGATCGAATCCGGTTGCTGAGTTCATCCAGGAAAGGTATCCAATTGTCAGCACAACTGCAAAACTCATTTTCCGGGCAGCTTCGAACATGGCCAGGGATCAATCTTCACCAATGACAAATAGTCGTTCGCCAATCCTGGTCACTGGCGCACACCGGACGGGGACAACCTGGGTGGGTAAAATGTTGGCAGCCGGCGGTCATTCAACCTATATCAGTGAACCACTGAATAAATGGCATCGAGTGGGAGTTCTGAGTACCCCCATCAATTACTGGTATACATATATTTGTGAAAATAATGAAGTAACATTTGAAAAAGGCTTTTTTGAAATGCTGGAATATCGCTACCACTTTTGGTCGGAAATTCGCTCTTTGCGTTCTCTAAAAGATATAGGGCGAATGGTTCGAGATTTCAGCAATTTTGGTCGTGGTAAATTTTCAAATCTGCGACCAGTAATTAAAGACCCTTTTGCGGTGTTTTCTGCTCCCTGGTTTTCGGGAAGATTGGGTTGTAAAGTTGTCATCACAATCCGACATCCAGCGGCATTTGCCAGCAGTCTGAAACGTCTCGATTGGGCTTTTAATTTTAACGACTTATTGAGCCAACCATTGTTGATGCGTGACTGGTTAGAGCCTTATCGTACGGAAATGGAAAATATTAAACCAGATTCCGATTCTATCGTGGTACAGAGTAGCCTGCTGTGGACTATGATCTACAAGGTCGTTGAACAGTACAGCCTTGGGCAGACTGAATTTTATCTGGTCAGACACGAGGATTTATCCCGGAATCCTGTCGAAGGGTTTCGAAATCTGTTTGCAAAGCTGGGTTTCGAGTTTTCTATTAAAGCTGAAAAAGCTATTTTTAAATCAAGTAATTCGAACAATCCGGGGGAATTGTCGAAGAAATCCGCCCATTCCGTGCATCTGAATAGCCAGGAAAATTTGACCAACTGGAAGCGAAGACTGAATTCAAATGAGATCTCGATAATCAGAGAAATAGCTGGGGAAGTCGCAAGCTACTATTATACCGAGCAGGAATGGGATTAATTCATGGAAAAGCCGTTGGTTTCAATAGTCACGCCAACTCTTAACCAGGCTAGATTTCTTGAGGAGACTATCCACTCTGTCATAGCACAAGACTACGCCAACATCGAATATATTCTTGTCGATGGTGGCTCTCAAGATGGCAGCCTGGAAATCATAGAAAAATACGCCTCGCATTTCGCTTGGTGGGTGTCTGAACCGGATAGAGGGCAGACGGATGCAATCAATAAGGGTTTAAGCAAAGCGCATGGCGAGATACTGGCTTGGATAAATTCAGACGATGTTTATCTTCCGGGAGCTATTGGGCAGGCTGTGAAAGCTCTTCAAGACAATCCTGATGCAGGTATGATCTATGGAGACGCTAATCTAATCGATGAGAATGGCAAAGTCATCGCTAAATTCCCGGCCCGCCAGACCAATTATCATCGTCTTCGTAGAGGCTATGTCCATATCCCACAACAATCCTCATTTTTTAAATCCAGCTTATGGAAACAGGTAGGACCTTTAGACCCTACATTCTACTTTGCAATGGATTATGACCTCTGGGTGCGAATTGCCAGACTTGCGCCATTGGTCTATATCCCTGTTTTGCTGGCTAATTTTCGCCTACATCGGCAAGGAAAAACTGTTACCGCCGATGATCGATGTTGGCCAGAAATGCTTCGGGTTCATTATCGTGATGGAGGAAGTATTTTTTCATGGTTGGTAGTGAAAGCAAAAATCCGCCAGTTATTATATTCAAGACTCTCAATGAAAGTGCGCTTACAAATCAGGCGTGCGATTTAACTTGTTCGCTGGATAGATAATGAGACAAGCTTCAGGTTCAGTTCCAATTTATGACTCAGCAAACCGTGGACTTCCAGCGATTGAAGAATTGCGCGAGTTATTCAATTACCGAGAGTTGGTGTTCCAGACTGTTCGCAGAAACATTGTTGTTCGTTACAAACGATCTATTCTGGGCGTTGCTTGGACAATGCTTAATCCGCTTGGAACAGCGCTCATTCTGACTTTTGTGTTTTCAGCAGCTTTTGGCGCCGGTTCAAATTATGCGGTTTATGTATTAAGCGGCTTGGTTGCATGGAACTTCTTCGCCCAAACGACAAATGATGCCATGTTGAATTTGCTTTGGGGCGGCAGCTTAATTAAGCGCATTTATATGCCCAAAACTGTCTTTGGGGTTTCCTCCACGGGAACAGGATTAATCAACCTTACCTTGGCGCTAGTTCCGCTGCTCATTATCATGTTGATAACTCGTGTGCCCATTCAAGTTTCCATTCTTTTTCTGCCTTATCCCATCTTGCTCATCGCGATGTTCACCCTTGGAATAAGCTTGCTCATCTCCGCATGCGCTATGTTCTTCCCTGACATTGCAGAAATGTACAACATACTTCTTACCGCCTGGTTTTACCTGACGCCGGTAATTTGGGTTGAAGATATGCTCCCACAGCAATTCGCCTGGCTGGTTAAATTAAATCCCATGTTTTATTTGATAAACCTTTTCAGGGTTCCAATTATTGAGGGCGGTTTACCGACTATCAATCAAATTCTGTTCACCAGTGGTATAGCTTTCTTTACTTTATTCGCAGGATGGCTGTTTTTTTCGTGGAAGTCAGATGAATTTGCATATCGTGTATAAAGAGGTTTGTTACCTGACAAGAACTTTCATATATCTGGCATAGTATGGCGACTGGAATAGAAACCAATTCAACAGTTATTAGCTTGAATGAAGTTGGAGTGTGTTATATCAATCCCGGCGAAAGAATCCGTTCAATAAAAGAATATACGATCCGTTTTTTACAACGCAGAATCGAAAAGAAAAAGTTTTGGGCTTTACGAGATATCAATCTCGAGGTGAAAGCTGGAGAAATGTTTGGATTGATTGGCCAGAATGGAGCTGGAAAAAGCACGCTGGTCAAGCTGGTTGCCCGCGTTTTGCAGCCAACCCTTGGGCGTGTCATTGTGCGTGGGAATGTGGCGCCTTTATTAGAATTCGGCGCCGGTTTTCATCCTGAGCTGACCGGGCGCGAGAATATTTACTTGAACGGCGCCTTGCTTGGATTTTCGCGAAAAGAGATGGATTTGAAATTCGAACGTATCGTCGATTTTGCAGAATTATGGGAATTTATTGAGGCGCCTTTACGGACATATTCTTCGGGTATGTGGGCCAGATTGGGATTTGCAGTAGCCACAGATGTAAAACCGGATATCTTAATCGTTGATGAGGTTTTTTCAGTGGGGGACGAGGCATTTCAACGGAAAAGCGCTCATAGAATGCAGTCTTTCCGAGAACTAGGAGCTACAACAATAATTGTCTCGCATAGCATGACAACTATTGAAGATATGTGTCATCGCGTTGCCTGGATACACCACGGACAACTGATGGCGATTGGCGAACCAACAAAAGTGATAGGTCTCTATCGCCAAAGCCAGGTATAGAGTTATGTTACAATGGCTGAAAGAAGGGTCTTTTGATCCAATTTCATAGGAGCCAATAATGCTGATGAAGTTGTTAAAATTTTGGACCAGGTATGTAGCGATCCTAACATTCCTATTAGCAATCCTTTTTACAAGTATTGCCGGTCCCATAAAAATGACCTGGGGAACGACCCCAGCCCATGCAAATCCAGAAGTGCCACTCAAAAATATTTATCTACCATTGGTTTTTACACCACGGGAGTCCTCTATTTTTGGCGTCGAGATATATAGTGCCACCCCGCACGACCCGGATGATGCCGGTGAGGTCGGATCATATTATGTCCGAAATTTTCTCTTCGACTGGTCGTTAATTGAACCGGAGAATAACCGGGTCTACCACTGGGAGCATGTCAACGAAGCCCGTATTATTGATATCGCTGCACAACAATTAAAGCTCATTGCGACTACGAAGTGGGTACCTTCCTGGGCGCAGATGTATCCAGGGATCTACTGTGGACCCGTGAAACCTGAGTACCTGGATGAATATGCTAGCTATATGGGAGCCGTCGTTGCTCGATACAGCAAGCCCCCCTATAATGTCAAATTTTGGGAGATATGGAATGAGCCGGATGTTGATCATCGCCTTTTCTCCAAACCCCCTTATGTGTTTGGTTGTTTGGGAAATGAAGATGATCCATATTATGGCGGTGGATATTATGCCGAGATGCTTAAGGCGGTTTACCCAGCCATCAAGGCTGCAGACCCTGAAGCCAAAGTCTTGATTGGTGGTTTATTGCTAGATTGCGATCCAACGATAGATCCCCAGAGATGTAAGCCATCGAAGTTCTTCGAGGGTATCCTGGCAAATGGCGGCGGACCGTATTTCGATATCGCCAATTACCATGGATTTGCTATTTATGATCATAATACCCATATTGCAAAAGAAAATTTCAACAACTGGTCGCCGAGAGGCGGTGTCATCCTGGGAAAAGCCAACTTCCTGCGTGAAGTGATGGCAAGATACGGGATTAGCAAACCGGTAATGTTGACTGAAGGTGCATTAAAGTGCAATTATTGTGCATATCCAGATCCCCCGGAAGGATTTTATGAAGCACAGGGCGATTACGTTGTAAGCCTAATGTTGCGGACCTGGGCAGACAATCATCAAGGGACAATCTGGTACACATTAAACGAGAACTGGTGGCCAGGCCAGTATACAAGTTTGATTGGCCCTGAATCTAAACGCCCGGCTTTCAATGCATATAAGTTTATGACCTACGAGCTAGCCAAGGCTACGATAGGCGCTCAAATCGATGCATATGCAGGCATTCTTGGCTATTCATTTTACAAGTCCAACAAGACAATCTGGGTGGTCTGGTCTATAGACGCTCAACCTCATACAATGCCTGTCCCTACCAACACAACGAAAGTGATGGACAAATATGGAACACCGATTTCATACTCGACCACACTTTCAGTAAATAGCCCAATCTACATCGAAATTGCACCATAGCTGATATTCCCCACCACAGGAATACCCAAGCTCTTCTCTGTGAATCGAAGTATTTTTCAAGTCAAACATGTTGCTCCCTTTGTCTACATACTGGGAACAACATGTTTGATCTATCTTTTTTTCTGGCAATGGGTCTACGATGATCCCTTCATTACATTTCGCTACGCCCGGAATCTTGCCCATGGATTTGGCTTTGTTTATAACGCTTGGGAAAAAGTCCAGAGCACAACGACTCCATTACTGACAATAATCCTTTCCGGAATATCTTATTTACGGTTCGATCTTCCCCGGGCAGCAAATTTTCTGGGATCGCTGAGCCTCGCTCTCGGAGGTTGGTTCCTTTGGGATCTGGCACAATCCTGGAAGACCCCTCAAGTGGGTTGGGCAGCTCTTTTTCTCTACCCTACTTTTCCACTCCTTTTTACAACACTGGGCTCGGAGATGCCTCTTTTCCTTGCACTATGTCTGGCCGCGCTAGCTTTTAATGCAAGAGGAAAGGTTCTCGTTTCCGCGGGTCTGCTTGGATTATCGGTTCTAACGCGTCCCGATGGAATGCTGCTCGCAGTCCTGTTAGGCATATATTCCTTTTACAAAAATAGAAGCATTTCACAATTGATCAAACCCGGCATCGTATTCCTGGCAGTTGTGCTTCCTTGGTTCATGTTTGCCTGGTTGTATTTCGGTTCACCAATTCCAGCCACATTGGCGGCTAAACAAGCCCAAGGTGCAATGTCCATCAGCACCCCATTTGCGCCTCGATATTTTGTCATTCTAAAAAGCTACGCAAAAGAACCAGTTTATTGGTTAGAGGCGGCACTTGCAGTAATCGGAATAGTTGTGGCATTTAGTCAACATTATCGATGGGGTTTGGTTCTGATTTGGGGAGGCTGTCAATTTTTTGTGTATACTCTCCTAGGCGTCAGTGGCTATTATTGGTATTATGCTCCACTTGTCCCGCCATTCATCTCAGCAGTATCCTTGGGAATCGCGCACACAGACAGAGTTGTAGCAACAACTCTTCATCGCATCACCCAAAAGACCCGATATCAAACCAGGGTGAACAACCGCGCAGGAATGATCGTGCTGGTTGCGATTGCTTTCCTGGGACAGCTAAATACACTCCGAGCAATGAGAGGTTATATTGACCAACGCTATGAGATTTACAAAGCGGTTGGCGAATGGCTACACGATAACACAGAAAAAAATTCTAAAATTGGTATGCTGGAAGTTGGCATGATTGGATATTTTGCCGACCGAGCAATTATTGACTTTGCCGGATTAATTCAACCTGAAGTTGCCAGGCAGCTTAAGCCAGACTCAACTTATGAAGATAGCGCAATCTGGGCAGTCAATCGCTACCATCCGGATTTAATTATTCTCCATAAGGGTCTGTTTTCCAGGCTGGAGAGTCAGCTAAACGAAATGAATTGCCAGTTCATTCAAAATTTCAATGGGGAAAACTATCATTATAAAGGAGCGTTGGATATTTATTCCTGCGCTTATTAACCCACCAATTATTTGCTCAAAAATTACGATCATCTCGCTAAACCATGCGCGTTTTATTATTAGGTGAAACTGGGCAACTTGGATGGGAACTTAAACGCTCCTTGGCTCCCATAGGAGAAATTTACGCAGTCGATTACCCGCAAATAAACCTGCTTGACCACGATTCAATTCGTAATACAGTTCGCGATGCCTCTCCAGATCTAGTGATCAACGCAACCGCCTACACCGCAGTCGACCAGGCTGAGAGTGAGCCAGAAAAGGCAATGGAAATAAATGGGAGTGGTCCAGGTGTTTTAGCTGAGATTGCCCAACAATCTCACATTGCATTAATACATTATTCAACAGATTATGTTTTCAACGGTCAAAAAGGAAGTCCATATATAGAAAGTGACCCCCCGAATCCTATAAATGTGTACGGTCTAAGTAAACGAAATGGGGAGGTTAACATCCAGAATGTTGGGGGGGCTTATTTGATCTTGCGCACAAGCTGGGTATACAGTTTAAGAAGGGATAGCTTCGTAACCAGAATATTAAATTGGGCAAAGACAAAAGAAGAGCTGCACATTGTCACAGACCAGGTAGGGAATCCAACCTGGGCACGGTTTTTGGCTGAAACAACGGCAATGCTGGTAGCAAGGGCTGGCACCGATATCTGGAACTGGATTCACGAACGACATGGGATCTATCATCTGGCAGGCTCTGGTTACACCAACCGCTATCACTGGGCTGAGGCGATCATTAAGCATGACACTCACAAATCAGAACACACTTTGCAGAGAATTATCCCCGCATTAAGCTGTGATTTTACGACTGCTGCAATGCGGCCTCTCTTTTCAGCACTGGAATGCACTTTTTTCGAAAATACTTTTGGGTTAAAAATGCCGGAGTGGGAAAAATCATTGCAGCTTGCCTTGGAACCATATTCCTGGAGTGATTGACCTGAAATGAGCAAAGCAGAAATCCGGTCTATTGTTGCTTATACTGCCGAT
>Ga0209253_10002525_pt1 | contig 16210 bp, 10 predicted proteins | sample FrelakmetBRP12BR_FD_187145 | JGI IMG/M metagenome (GOLD analysis project Ga0209253, IMG submission 187145) | Freshwater lake sediment microbial communities from the University of Notre Dame, USA, for methane emissions studies - BRP12 BR (SPAdes)... | ecosystem: Environmental > Aquatic >...
GTCAAGCGAGGCCGGTATTGGGTCCAAGACGAGCTGGATATCGCGGTCGAAGCGCCGGCGAGGAGCCTGGCCGGGGAGGACGCACCGGTTGAGACCGTGGAACTCGAAAGCGGTTTGCGCTGTGTTATCCTCGGCCTCGAGGATTTGATCATCGACCGCCTGAACGCCTGCAAACACTGGAAATCCGAAATCGATTGCGAGATGACCGAAATCCTGATCGCTCGATATCGGGACGAGCTGGATTGGGCTTACCTGGAACGCAAAGCGGGGCTTCCGGAAAACGATACTTTGGCTGAGCTGTTGACTCTTAAAAACAAGAGGAGATGATGATTCGGAAAAGCGGCCCTCTGCGGAAAATGTCCGTTACCGAATTCCTTCTCATTCGGGAGGAGCGGGGATTTGGTAAATACAGGAAGAGTCTGAAGAGAGAGCCGGAAGAGAGGACGATTCTGTTTGAGCTGGCCCTAAGAAAAATCGAAAAAGCGGAGCGGGATAACTTTACCAAGGTCGGATTCCGTCGTAGGCGGGTGAATTTTCTTTAAAACCTCATCGTGAATTTGAACTGGAGCCAGGGCGAAGCGGCGGTGCCTAGACCTGCTCGAACAACTCCGTGTCCTCCCTAACGAATGAGACGGGCCGCTGGATGATATCAACATTGGCGACCCAATCCGAAGTCAACCTATATCCTCTCCCTCTTAAGATTGCCCAAGGGATGAGGGAATCCTCTCTGCTTTTCCGGAGGATGCCATCGGTCTGGAAAAATTCATCAGCCGCTGAGGCTGATTTGCAGGGGTCAAACCTCAACATTCAACAAGAATAATTATCGGCGACAGTTGCAAAGGGCGCTGTCCCGCCGGGGCGTTATTTGTTGAATGTTGAGGTTTGACCCCGTATATCAAAAAGGATTTTCGGTTTTGTATAGATTCCCCGGCGGCTGGTTGAAGCCGATGTCCTCGACGCCCAGCATTTTCACGGCCGAAAAAAGCGCTTTTCCGGCATGGGCAAAAGCAACGGCTGTGTGGTGCGGAAACCGCTTTTCAATGAGGACGTGCCTGTAGAAGCGCCCCATCTCCTTGACGGCAAAAACGCCGATGCCGCCGAAGGATTTGGGATCGATGTCCAGCACTTCGCCCTGGGCCACGTAAGACTTCAAGATCGTGTCCGCCGTGGACTGCAGCCTGAAAATCGTGATTTCGCCGGCGCGGATCCGCCCTTCGAGCGTCCCCCTCGTGATGTCCGGCTTCTTGTCCGACTCCATGAGGCGGTGCATGATGAGCTGGTATTTGAGCCCGCCCCCGATCAAACACGTGGACGATGTGTTGCCGCAGTGAAATCCCATGAAAAGATCGGTCGGCTTGTAACCGCCCACCAGCTTTTTTGCCCCCCGGATCATGTCGTAGGGAACCGTGTTGTTAATGTCGAGCAGCGTCGCCGGCATCTCTGTGGCGCACGTGGCCATGTATTCGCTCAAGGCCCCATAAATGTCGACTTCACACGAAACCGGAATGCCCCGTGTTGCCAGCCTCGAATTGACGTAGCAGGGCACAAACCCGAAATAGGACTCGTAGGCCGGCCAGCATTTATTAGCGAAAACGCCGTATTCGGACGCCCCCAGGTTGTTTTCCATGAATCTCGTCAAGGCGACTTCATACTGGGCCAGTTTTTCCAGCATATCAGGAAATGCGTTGCCCTCGCCCAGCTCCTTGGCCATATCGCGGGCCACGGGTTTGATTTTCGGGTTGCCCTTCGCTTTCAGGAAAATATCGTAGAGGTCGAGCTCGCTGTTCTCCATGATCTCGACGCCGATGTCATAGAGCGGCTTGATGGGCGCGTTGCAGGCCAGGAAATCCTGCGGCCGCGGCCCGAAGGCGAAGATCTTCAATTTCTTGAGCCCGAGCAAGATCCGGGCGACCGGCCTGAAATCGCGGATCATCTCCGCCACCTCCTCCGGCGTCCCGACGGGATATTCGGGGATGTGCGGCCTGAGCTTTCTCAAGCCCGTGTTATAAGAGACGTTGAGCATGCCGCAGTAGGCATCACCCCGTCCCTGGATGAGGTTATTGCCCGATTCCTCGGCCGCAGCGGCAAACATCACAGGACCGCCGAATTTCTGGGCGAGGAGTGTCGTCGGCCCCTCCGGCCCGAAATTCCCAAGGTAGATCACCAGGGCGTTCACGTTTTTCTGCCGGATTTCTTCCACGACCTTGAGGGCATCCTTCTCGTTTTCAACGATGGTCTCGATGACGGCCAGGGGGATCTTTTTTGCCCGGCACTCCTTGACGACCTTATTTCGTCGCTGTCTCGACAATTCGACCGGAAAGCAATCGCGGCTGACGGCCACGATTCCCAGGTTCACCTTAGGCACATTTTTCATTTGCGATGACTCCTTGTTTTTTGTCCGTAATAAGCCTGCGGACCGTGTTTCCTTTGATAGTGCTTGTTCAGAATGTAACCCGGCAAATCCGTAATCTTCGGGTTGGCCAGGCGCGTGAGCAAGGCCATTTTGGCCACGTTCTCCAAAACAAGGTTGTTCTGGACCGCTTCCTCCGGCGTCCGGCCCCAGCTGAACGGGCCATGGCCGGCGACAAGCACGGCCGGCATTTCGAGCGGCTTGATACCGGTAAACCGCTCGATGATCACCTTCCCCGTGTTTCCCTCGTAGTCCGCCCGGACTTCCTTTCGGGTCAAAAAACGCGTCACGGGCACCGGGCCGTTGAATTGATCGGCGTGGGTCGTCCCGAAGCACGGGATTTCCGTCACGGCCTGGGCAAAGGCCGTGGCATAGACGCTGTGGGCATGAGATATCCCGCCGATCTCCGGAAAAGCCTTGTAGAGTTCGATGTGGGTCGGGGTGTCGGACGACGGGTTGAGCTTTCCCTCGACGACCTTTCCGTCAAGGTCGACGACCAGGATATCGATAGGCCGCAGATCCTCGTACGAAACGCCGCTGGGCTTGATGGCCAGAAGCCCTCTCCGCCTGTCAAAGCCGCTGACATTGCCGAATGTCAGGATGACCAGGTTGAATTTCACCAGGTCCAGGTTGGCCTGCCAAACTTGTTCTTTGAGGTTTTTTAACATCATTCATCATCCTATTTCATTATGAGCCTCTGGGCGCGGCAATCCGACGCAGTCATTGCGAGACAGCGCAGCTGTCGTGGCAATCTCCGCTTAGGTCTCTCGCGAAAAAAAGCGGGGATTCCTCGCTTCGCTCGGAATGACAAGCTACAGAGATTCCTCGCTTCGCTCGGAATGATCCTTTGGATCAGACTGCCATACTTCGCTCGCGATGACCGATCGTTTATGTCCCCCTTAATTGCATAAGAGGACAGGGGGATTGATAGCTTAAAATCATAATTTATCGACATGTAATTTTATTTATTCGTCAATTGTTTGTCCCGGATTTCCAGTAAATCCTTCATGACGCTATACAGCGAGCCCGACCAGTCCTTTGTGCCGAAGGCATCATGCAGCTTGCGGTACAAGGGGTAGATCTCCTGATAGATTTTATGATTTTTCGGGTCGGGTTTGAAGGTTTTTTTCTTGATCCCGCACATAGCGGCCTGGGCCTGGCCGAACGTGCCGTATCCGCCGGTGTCTTTTCCCGCCGCCACCGCTCCGGCGATGGCCGAACCGAGGGCGCAGGTTTGGGCCGACCGGGCGACCTTCATCTCTTTGCCGATCACGTCCGCATAGATCTGCATGACTAGGGGATTTTTCTCGGCGATGCCGCCGCAGTTGATGACTTCCTGGGTGTCGATGCCGTACTCCTCGAAGCGCTTGATGATCGTGAGAGCGCCGAACGCCGTCGCTTCGATGAGAGCCCGGTAGATTTCCTCGGGCCTTGTATGGAGGGTCTGGCCGAGAAGAAGCCCCGTCAGCCTCTGATCGACCAGGATCGTCCGGTTGCCGTTGTTCCAGTCGAGGGCGAGAAGCCCCGATTGGGCGGGCTTGAGTCCGGCTGCTTTTTTTGTCAGGGCTTCGTGCGAGCCTTTTGCCTGTCCGCCAGGCTGGATGTATTCGACGAACCAGTTGAAAATGTCGCCGACCGCGGACTGTCCGGCTTCGAGCCCGAAATAGCCGGGCAGGACCGAGCCGTCGACGATGCCGCAGAGGCCGGGGATATCGGCGAGAGGCCGATCGTTCGGCCAAACGCAGATATCGCAGGTGCTTGTGCCGATGATCTTGACAAACTTGCCCGGCGCACCCCCCGAGCCGACGGCGCCGAGATGAGCGTCAAACGCTCCCACGGCGACAGGGATGCTCTCGGGCAGGCCCAGTTTTTTAGCCCAACCAGAAGTAAGCTTCCCGGCCGCGATATCAGCCGTATAAGATTTGTCATAAAGCCTGTCGCGAAGAGCTCCAAGCTTGGGGTGGAGCTTGGACAAAAAGTCTTTAGCCGGAAGGCCGCCCCAATTGTTATTGAACATGGCCTTGTGACCGGCGGCGCAGCGGCTTCGCAGGATCTTGCCCGGCCTCGTTTCGCCTGTCAGCACGGCCGGGATGTAGTCGCTACACTCGACCCAACTCGCCGCCGCATCGAAGACATTGGGATCCGCACGCAGGCAGTGGAGAATCTTGCTGAAGAACCATTCGGAGGAATATGTGCCTCCGCATTTGGCCAGATACTCCGGATGCTCTTTTGCGGCAAGCGCCGTGATCTCCGCGGCTTCGGCATGCCCCGTGTGGTCTTTCCACAGCCAGGCCATGGCGTTGGGATTTTTCTTGAATTCCTTGTGGAAATTGAGCGGCGTTCCGTCGGCATCCACCGGAATGGGAGTCGAGCCTGTCGTATCGATGCCGATCCCGATGACCCGGCTCGGGTCGAATTCTTTATCCGCCCGCCTGGCCTTGGCCAGAGTATCCTTGACGGCGGCGGTCAAGCCCGTCAGATAATCGCCGGGGTTCTGCCGGGCCAGGTTGGGATTATGGGAGTCCAGAATGATCCCCGCCTGCCCTGTCTTGAAATTATGGATGGCCGTCGCGATCTCGCGTCCGTTCCCGACATCCACGAGCAGGGCGCGGACGGAGTTGGTCCCGAAATCAAGCCCGAGACTGAACTTGGCTTTTTGCTTCGTCATCATGCTTGGGTTCTCCATGTCATTGCCGGGCCCATTGCGCTGCGGCAATCTCAAAACATCTTTTTAATCCTTGTTGCCTATGATATATAACATATCAGTTTTAGATTTCAATGAAGAATTTTTTACGGTTCAATTATAGTTTTAATATCAACGCAATATTTAAAGTGACATCCTTGTTGGGGCGTCGCTTGGGCCGCCCGTAGCCCCCGCGCCCCGGGGACACTCTTGGAAGGAAACCCTTATTTAGGGTTTCCTTCCAACGGTCGCTTTGCTCCCTGCCTTCCTTCCTAGGAGCATTTGCCGACAAATTCATGGGAGGATGCTCCTTGGAGGGGTGGCAGGGCGGGCGGGGATTTCCGCCGCCCGTTGGAGGGGGACCCGGTAAAAGGGTCCTCCTCCAAGAGTGTCCGGGGCCCCCCTCCGTTACGGGGGCTTGAGGGCGGCCCAAGCGCCGCCCATACTTTGTCACTTTATTTATTGCGTTTGTATTAGTATAGGAGGCCTAATGATGAGCAAGATATTCCGAAATTTAATCATCAGCCTTATGCTTTTAACTCTCTTGGCGGCCGGCTTTGCCGCGGGCCAGGACCGGTTCAATGAAGACCTCCTCAAAAATTTTGCCTTTCGCAACCTCGGTCCTTACCGAGCCGGCTCGTGGGTGACGTCGTTCGCCGTCCCCAGCGCACCGCTCAAGGAACACCTTTACACATTCTATACCGGGACGCGGAACGGCGGCGTCTGGAAGACAGTCAATAACGGAACGACCTTTGAGCCCGTTTTCGACGTCCAGAACAAGCTCTCCATCGGCGCCGTGGCCGTGGCGCCTTCAAACGCGAACATCGTCTGGGTCGGCACGGGCGAGGCCTATTGCGCCCGGAGCTCGAACTCGGGCGACGGCATCTATAAATCCACGGATGCCGGCAAGACCTGGAAGAATATGGGACTCAAAGATTCCCATCACATCGCCCGGCTGGCCATCCATCCCAAGAATCCCGACATCGTCTATGTCGCGGCCATGGGCCATCTTTTCACGAACAATGCGGAGCGGGGCGTGTTCCGGACAAGAGACGGCGGCCAGACGTGGGAAAAAATCCTTTATGTCAACGACAAGATCGGCGCCATTGATATCGTTATGGTCCAATCCAGTCCCAATATCCTTTATGCGGCTATGTACGACAAAGTCCGCCTGCCCTGGCATTACGAGATGGGCGGCCCCGAAAGCGCAATCTACAAGACGATCGACGGAGGGAAGTCCTGGAAGAGGCTCTCCGGCGGTCTCCCGACCGGCCGGGTCGGCCGCATCGGCCTCGATGTCTTTCAAAAGAATCCCGACATTTTGTATGCAGTAGTCGAGAACGGCAACCGCCGGCAGCCGACGCAGCAGGAAGCCGAGCTGGCCAAGAAGAGGGGAGCGGCGCCGGGCGAGCTCACGGCCGGCAACGAAGTCTACCGCACGGACGATGGAGGAAAGAGCTGGCGCAAGGTGAACGCGGGCTACGAAGCGGCCTTGAACAAAGCGCCCTACTCCTTTAACGAGCTCAAGATGGACCAGAACGACCCGAACACGGTGTACGTCACCGGCCAGTCTCTGGCCAGCACCAGCGACGGCGGAAAGACCTGGAAGGGCTTAAGCTGGCCGTCCAACGGCGTCTTCCAAAAAGCCTTCGGCGACTGGCGTGCTATGTGGGTCGATCCGCAGAATTCTGACCGGCTGATTTTCGGCAGCGACGGCGGCGTCTATATTTCTTATGACCGCGGCAAGACCTGCCACCACTGCTACAACATTCCCCTGGGCGAGTTCTACGCCATCGGCGTGGACATGGAGGATCCCTATAACATCTACGGCGGCATGCAGGACCATGACTCCTGGAAAGGCCCATCCAACGGCTGGGCTGGCGAGATCACGCTCTCGGATTGGGTCACGGTCGGGGGCGGCGACGGGATGTACAACTGCATCGATCCGACGGACAGCCGCTGGGTCTATAACAACCGGGAGATGGGCGCCATGTGGCGGTTCGACCAGAAGCTCGGTATCCAAACCATGATCACGCCCAGACGCGAACAAGGAAAAGAGCCTTTGCGCTTCAACTGGACTCCGCCCATCATGCTCTCTCCGCACAACCCGGCCATTGTTTACACGGGCGCCCAGGTCCTGTTTCGGTCTCTCGACCGCGGTGATCGCTGGACAGAGATCAGCCCGGACTTGACGACTAATGAGAAAGCTAAGCAAGGCGGGGCGGGCAATATTTCCTATTGCACGATCACAACGCTTTCGGAATCGCCGGTCAAGCCGGGCATCATCTGGGTCGGCACCGACGACGGAAAAGTCCAGATGACCATGGACGGCGGGGCGACGTGGAAAGACTGTACGGCCAAGATCGCCTCGGCCGGCGGCCCCGAAAATTTCTGGGTGAGCCGTGTTCTTGCTTCGCCGCATGATGCCGGCACGGTGTTCGCAGCGAAGACGGGCCTCCGCTTCGATGATTTCCGCGCTTGCCTTTTCAAAACGACGGACTACGGCGAGACCTGGACGTCGATCAGCGGCAACCTCCCCGAGAAGCCTGTCAATGTCATCGTCCAGGACCGCAAAAACGCAAACCTCCTCTTCGTCGGCACAGAGCAGGGCGTCTATGTCTCCATCGACGGCGGAAAAAAATGGGTTCCCTTCAAGAACAACATGCCCTGGGTCAAGGTCACGGACCTGGTCATTCATCCCCGGGAGAATGACCTGGTCGTCGCCACCTACGGCCGCGGCTTGTTTGCCACGAACATCACACCGCTCCAGGAATTGAACGACAATGTCTTCGGCCAGGATGTCTATCTCTTTGAGATCAAGCCGCAGGTCCAACGAATCACCGGCGGCATAGGTAATTATCAACTCTTAGGTGACAGCCACCTCTTCACGCCGAACGAGCCCAACGCCGTCGTCATCAACTACTTTTTAAAGGAAAAAGCCAAGGACAAGGTGAAAGTCACGGTGTCCGATCCCTATGGAAAGGAGTTGCAGGAGATTGCGGGAAAAGGCGAAGCCGGAATGAACGCCGTCCTTTGGGACATGCGCGCCCCGCGACCCCAGGGGCAGGCTGGAGGATTCAGGGGTTTCGGCGGCGCTATGGTGGATCCGGGCGAATATGTAGTGACGCTCGAATTGGCGGGCAAGAAGCTGACCAAGAAGGCTTTGATCCCAAAGAGGATGGGCTGGGCGCTCGGCCCCTTTCCATCTGTCATTCAATAAAGAGGTTCTCTTCTATTTCATGTGGGGAAGAGTGTCTGGGAAACGATCCGGAAACGGCCTCGCTCCCTATCCGGGTTTTTCACGCCGTTCCCGAGCCCTCCATGGTCGCTTCAGCCGTCTCCGGATCGTTTCCCAGAAGATCTTTTCCCATGTACAATGGAAGAGAGCCCATAAAAGTGATTTAGGAAAAAGCGATCCATGCATCTAGGTAAGATTGCCGCCATCATTTTCGTTGCGCTCTTCCTTGTTTCTTACTCCTACCTCCTCTGGACAAATCTCTGTGATGTGGCGGGAGGGGCGGACAGTTCCGGCTATTTAAATTTCGCCTGGAGGCTGCGGCACGGAAATCTGCGTGAGCCCGTCACGGCTCTTGATGCGCTTGGCCTGGGCGAGGAATTCAGCCCGCCTTTTCGGCCGATCGGTTTCAGCTGGGGCGTCAACAGCCGGATCATGGTCCCTGCCTATCCGGTCGGCATGCCCCTGCATATTGTATTTTTCGCCGAGATTTTCGGCTGGGACATCGGACCTTACCTGGTCAGCCCTCTCGCTGCCCTGATCGGGCTGTTTCTGATGTATTGTCTGGCCCGACAATTCGGTCTCTCCCAGTCATTCTCAATCGCCGGCGCCGCGGTTCTTGCGGCATTCCCCGTGTATCTGTTCATGGCAGTCCAGCCGATGAGCGACCTGTTGGCGTGCGTTTGGGGCATGGCCGCGATCCTGGCTGGTTTTCTGGCTCGAAAGCGCAGCGGTTGGGCGATCGTAGCCGGTGCTGCCTTTGGCATGGGCTTCTTGGTGCGGCCAGCCAACATCCTTATCCTCTTGGCTCTGGCCTTGGCGCTCCCTTTTAAGCCGAAAATTTATGTGAAATTCATCCTCGGCGGAGTTTGCTTCGGGATTTTTCATTCAATCTTAAACCATGCCCTCTACGGGAACATGTTCACGACCGGATACCGGGGGGAATTGCTCGGTCAGCTGGGCACGAAAGATATTCTTCCTCGTTTTCTCTTTTACGGCCGATGGTTTGTCAAGATGCTGACCCCGCTCGTCCCTTTGGCCTGGCTGCTGGCTGTGCTGGACCGGAAAGTCGTGTTCAAAGACAGGCTCCTCCTTATCTTTTGGTTTCTTCCGACCCTGGTTTTCTACTGTCTTTACCAGCCCTTCAACAGCTGGACGCTCGTTCGCTACTTCCTTCCGGCCCTGCCCGCCTTGATTCTTGCGGCGCTGTTGATTTTGCGCGATGGCCTGGGCTATTTCAGTCATAAAATCCAAGCCTCCCGAGGGACTTCCCAAATGCCGCGGCCGCTTTCAAAAAAAATCTTGGCCAGTTTGTTCCCGGCCGTCGCCGGCCTTCTTTTTTTGCTGGTTATCTCCACGGAGATAAGCCAGGTCAAGAAATTGAAGCTATTGGATGTCAACGAATTCGAATCCGTCTATAAGCTCAGCTGTCTTTCGGTCAAAAAGACATTGCCCGAGAAATCGATCGTCCTCTCGGGCCAGATGAGCGGCGCGTTGGCCTACTATACAGACTTCCTGCCTTGCCTGTGGGACCTTCTGCAGCCCCAGCAGTTTTCCTTGATTTTCGAGAAAGCTTTTCAGCGCGGCTACGCGATCTATGCCCTTCTTTTTCCTTCCGAGGAAAACGAATTTCAGAAGAACGCGCCGGGTGCCTGGGAAAAAATCGAGAACTTCCAGTTTGTCTCGCTGTGGCGGCTCACCCCGGGAAAGTAAGATGATTTATAAGCGATGGATAATGCATCTTCGGTACGTGTCGTCGGTTTTATAAGGTTAATAAATGAATGACGTGGGTCCTGTCGCGGACGTGCCCCTGACGCCCTTCGACCTTTTAAATCCTCCTTGTTTGGTCAAGAGGACAGAGGGTTAAATATCGTTAAGCGGAGTCTTCTATCATTCTTTCTTTGACCTGCCGCTCGGGCGCTGCGGGCGTTGCGGGGCAACATCGGTGACGCCCGCGCTTTTTTCATTATAATGATAAAGGCTTTCTTGATATCCATTCGAATGGCTCGTCGAGTCAATCTAGGATCGTTAATAAAAGAGGCTCCGGACATGAGAAGACTTTTAATAATTATTCCGCTCATCGCGTGTCTGATTTCAATCATATTCGCGCAAACAAGGAAGGATTACCCCATCCAGCCGGTGCCGTTCACGCGGGTGGCCGTGTCGGATGCATTCTGGCTGCCGCGGATCGAGACCAACCGGACGGTCACCATCCCCTTCCTCTTCAAGAAAAACGAGGAGACCGGCCGGGTCGACAATTTTGCCATCGCCGGCGGCCTGATGAAAGGCCGATACAAGGGCGAGCGCTATAACGATACGGACGTTTACAAGGCGATCGAAGGCGCCGCCTATTCGCTCCTGATGCATCCCGATCCCGAGCTCGACAAAACCCTGGACGGCGTGATCGCCAAGATCGCCGCGGCCCAGGAGCCCGACGGCTACTTGTTCACGGCGCGCACGGCCGACCCGGCCCATCCTCAGCCCGGGATCGGCCCCGAGCGCTGGGTGGAGGAGAACGTCAGCCATGAGCTCTATAATGCCGGGCATCTTTACGAGGCGGCCGTGGCCCATTTCCAGGCGACGGGAAAACGAACATTGCTCAATGTCGCCGTCAAGAACGCCGACCTCGTGGCCGGCGTTTACGGCCCGGACAAGCGGCACGGCTTCCCCGGCCACCAGGAGATCGAGCTGGCCCTGGTCAAGCTCTATCGCGTGACGGGCGACGAAAAATATTTGAACCTGGCCGCCTACTTCCTCGACCAGCGCGGCCATGACGTCAAGCTGACCCAATATCCTCCGGGAAATCGGTTCGCCATCTACAATGATGCCGAGCAGATCCAGGCGCACAAGCCCATTTTCGAACAGGACGAGGCCGTCGGGCACGCCGTCCGCGCCGCCTATATGTTCACGGGTATGGCCGACGTCGCGGCGCTGACCGGGGATTTGAAATATTTCGAGGCGATTCAGCGGCTCTGGGAGAACGTCGTCGGCAAGAAAATGTATCTGACGGGAGGCATCGGGGCCCGGCACGATCGCGAGCGCTTCGGCGCAAATTACGAGCTGCCCAACCTCACGGCCTACGCCGAGACGTGCGCTTCCATCGGCAATGCCTTCTGGAACCATCGCATGTTCCTTCTCACCGGCGAGGCGAAGTATCTCGACGTCATGGAGCGCGTGATCTACAACGGCGTCATCTCCGGCGTGTCGCTCGATGGGAACACGTTCTTCTATGCCAACCCGCTCGAGTCGGATGGAAAGTTCAAATTCAATGAAGGCCGGCTGGTGCGGGCGCCTTTCTTCGGCACGGCCTGCTGCCCCGGCAACATCAGCCGCTTCATCCCCTCCTTTCCGGGCTATGTCTATGCCGTCAAGGATGATGCCGTCTATGCGGCCCTTTTTGTCGGGGGAACAGCCAAGATCGCGATCAAAGGCAATACGATCGGCATCAAGCAGGAGACGCGCTATCCCTGGGACGGCGCGGTGAAGATGACTCTCGAGCCGGAGAAAACCGGCGAATTCGCGGTCCATATCCGGATCCCCGGCTGGGCGGAAAACCGTCCCGTGCCGGGGGACCTTTATCAATATCTGGATAAAAGCGACGACAAAATTATGCTCAGGATCAACGGCTCGTCCGCAGCGTTGAACATGGACAAGGGCTTTGCCCGCGTCCGCCGGAATTGGAAAAAAGGCGATGTGATCGAGCTCGCCCTGCCCATGCCCGTCCGCCGCGTCGTGGCCAATGAGGCCGTGAAGGACAATAAGGGAAAGGTCGCTCTCGAGCGCGGCCCCCTTGTCTATTGCGCCGAATGGCCGGACAATGGAGGCCGGGCGCTGAATTTAAGGTTGGCCGATAACGCCCAGCTCACGCCCGAATTCCGTCCCGACATGCTCAAAGGAATCGTCGTCCTCAAAGGAAAAGCTCTGGCCGTAACGAAGAATGCCGACGGCTCGACCGGCGGCCAAAAAGAGCAGGATTTTCTGGCCATTCCCTATTATGCCTGGGCTCACCGCGGCCCGGGCGAGATGGCGGTCTGGATCGCGCGCCAATGAAAGAGGGAACAGCCGGATGCCCCGCGGAAATAAAGTCGGGCAAAGGAATTTCATGAGTCTATTGTCTAATTTCTTTCCAAATAATAATGCAAAGGTCTTTGTAAAATAAGATTTCGCAGGCATTATGATTTAAAAATCACCCCCTGAGACATGGACAAATTTGAGGAAAGGAAGTTACGAGGCGCGCCTCAGATGACGAAGGAGAAGTCCTTGTCGATATCCGGCATGACACGAACCGCCCCGGTCACCGTCATCGTCCCCGCCTTTAACGAATCCGGCTCGGTCGTCGATACCATTCAAAGCCTCCAGAGGCAGACCGCGATCCCGGCAGAAATCATTGTCGTGGACGACTGTTCCGCCGACGGCACCGGCGATATTGCGCGCTCGCTCGGCGTCACGGTCATCCGCCCTCCGGCTAACACCGGTTCCAAGGCGGGGGCTCAGACATTCGCCCTGGCTCATGTGCGCACCGAGTTCGTGATTGCCATCGACGCCGACACTACCCTCGCGCCCGACGCCATCGAAAGGCTGCTCCCCGCGTTCGACGATCCGAATGTCGCCGCCGCCTGCGGGAGCGTCCTGCCCCGGCGCATCAAGAGCGTGTGGGAGCGAGGGCGCTACGTCGAGTACCTCTTTGCCTTCACCTTCTACAAGCAGGTCCAGGATCAATACGGCGCGCCGCTGATCAGCTCGGGATGTTTCTCCATGTATCGCACCGAGGCCATCCGCGCCGTGGGCGGTTGGCCGACGCGGACCCTGGCCGAAGACATGGACCTGACATGGACGCTGTATCAGCAGGGCCGCGCGGTGCGATTCGTATCGGGAGCGGTCTGCTATCCGCTCGAGCCTCGCAACTTCGGATTCCTCAAGAAGCAGCTCCGGCGCTGGTCGCACGGTTTCGTCCAAAACGTGCGGCTCCACTGGCGGGGACTTCTCGATGTGCCGTTCCTTCGCTCTGCGGTCGCCGTGGCCTGCTGGGACGCGGTCGTCGCATCGGTCGTCTATCTGATGCTGCTGCCGATGATCGCGCTCCTCTTCCGGAATCCCTACTTCCTCCTCGGCTACGTGATCGACGTGCCGGCGATCCTGGTCCCGGTGATCGCCGGAGCGCTGCCTCGCCGCGAACTCGGCCGGGCGCTCGTGAGCGTGCCGAGCTTCTTCATCCTCCGGACGGTGAATGCGGTATTCTTCCTGAAGGCCGTTTGGGCGGAGATTGTGCGCGGGCGGAAGCTGGTTACTTATGAGAAGGGACACTAAATGACGGCGGGCGTTCCTGGCACGGGGATCGGCGGGCTATTTTATCTGCTGGCGGCGCTGCTGCTCCCGGTGCGAAGCCTGCTGCTGCGGCTGCGCGGCGGCCGCGTCTCGTGGCGCATGGTCGCCAAGCTGCTTTTCCTGGCGATCGGCGTTTTCTTGGGGATCTGGGCGACCTGGTGGCTCCTCGGCTTAGTCCTTGTCCCGGCGGCGAAGAGTGTCGAGGCGGCCATCCGTGCGGGAGGAATTTTTCGGCGCGAATACGCGGAATTCGTCCGATGGGCCGCGCTCTTGGCGGGATTTGTGACGCTGGCCGCCGTCCTGATCGCGACTCAAGTGGCGAGGCTTGTGATAAGGCGGAGATAGAATGAAATTGCTGCGGCTGCTAGTGGTTTTTGTCCTGATCGCGACCCCGTTGTTCGGACAGACTTCCGTGGCCGAGCTGATGCGCCGCGCAGAAGCCGCCTTTGCCGACGAAAACCGCGTCCTTGCCGAGCGCCTATTCCGCCAAGTACTCACGCTCGATCCTTATCAATCGCGCGCCGTATTCCGGATGGGCCAGCTCTCGAGGGACGATGAAGTCGCGCTTCAGTGGTTCAAGCAGTATGCAAAGCTCGAGCCCACGGACGCCTGGGGCTGGCTGGCCGTAGGCGACAAATCGCTCAAGGTAGGGAAGGCGGTCGAAGCGCTTGAGGCCTTCGAGCGAGCCGCTCGTCTTCAGCCCAAAGCCCAAGACATACAGGAGCGCTTGGCGAAAGGGCGTCTCCGCGCGGCGCCGACCATTGAGCCGATCGGCGGGCTTACCCACGATTCCGACGGCAATCTCACCCTTCGCTACGGGTTGGGCGGCAGTATGGCGTTCAGGGGAGGTTTCCGGCTGGGAGCCCGCTTTGCGCGCTCCAGCATCGATGATGGAATCACTGCAGCGACTCTCGACGAGGGCGTTCTGCGGCTCGAAGGTCGGCCGAGGATGGCCCTCCGGCTGGACCTGACGGCCGGACTGGCTCGACTCGCTTTTCCGGATGCGGCTTCGTGGACCACGCCTGAGGCTGATCTGCGGATTCGCTGGCGCGAGGAAATTAGCAGCCCTTCCTTTGAAGCTAGGCTGCAGCGGTTGCCGCTTGGAACTTCGCCCCTCCTCATAGCCAATCATGCCGTCAGAAATGAATTACGGCTGAGCGTGGAGCTTCCGGCCGGGCCGGTCCGGATCAGAGGAACCGGTCGCGCCGGATTCATTGAGACATTAGGAGAGAACGCCAACCTGCGGCTCCAGGGCGATGCGGCCTTGGCGCTGCCCATCGGCTGGCGCGGTGAGGTTTCCGCCCAGTATCACCGGCTCAGCTTCCACCGGGCATCGTTCGCGGGATACTTTGCTCCCAAGCTCGTCGAGACGATCGAAGGCGGCACTTATTGGGACCTCGGAGGTGATGGGCAGGTGAGCGCGTCGGTGGATCTAGGAGTCGGGATCCAGCGGCTGGCGAAGCAAAAGGAAAAAGTGGGACCTTGGAAACTAGCGCTCCGGGGATGGGGTATGCTAAGCGTAGATCTGAGCCGGATGGTACAGTGGCGCGTGGAAGGGGAGGCCTACAGCGCGCCCTTCGCGCCGGTGGGCGTCGTAACCGCTCCCAACTGGCAGTACATATCGGTGAACATGAGTTTGCTGATTCGGATTGCGCCAAGTCCCTACTAAGCTTCTTCGATGACCGACCAGCCCATGGCATCCGCCAGGCCGCGCACAGGCTCCTTGAGGTCACCGTAAAATGTGACGCGGTGCCAGCCCCACTTGTCCCACATCGTAAAGAGCTTCTCGATATCGCCGACGGGCTCGGCGATGAGCTTCGTCCGGCAGGCGCGGTCATCGGGATCGTTGCCGACTGCCTTGCCTTGGTGAAGAAGAATTTCCTTGCGGCCGTCCGAGATTTCGACCGACGTCGTCATATAGCCCGCCGGCATAAGCGAACGGACGGACGCGCCCTGACGGTCCTCGGAATGGGTCAGAATTTGGAACGGGTTGGTTGGGCCCTTCGGGCCGAAGACTTTGTTGGAGGCTACGCAGTGGGCGTAGATGATCCTTCGCCCGGCGGTGTCGATAACCGGATCGGAAATGAAGCCGGGCCGGCCTTGGGTTAGAGCTCCCAGGGCGACCATAGCTGCTGCCGACGGGACGTCGCATTCGCACCCGCCGACCAGGCCCTCATTGAGCAGCTCATAGAATCCCAGGCATGGATAGGCGTGGATGTGCCCGCCGTAGAATCCCCCGAGACAGTGAATGCTGATAGCGTTGGCCCCGTGCTTTTTCATAACAGCTTTCTCGGCCAGGTACATGGCCGCCGAGTTTTCAATTTCCGCGCGGCTGACACCTTCGACGAGGGCCGCCGTCTTTATCCATCGATCGGCAATTGCCCGCGCTTCGTCCTTGTCCGCGGCCGCCCAGGCCTCGTTGACCTCGGCGAATGGAATTTGGATTACGGGGATAGTCATCATCGTCGTATTGGGACCTGTCTTATCATCGCGGACGGCTAGGATCTTCGAGGCTTTCATCAGGCGGATTGTTTCGGCCGCTGAAAGCGTTTTGAGC
>Ga0209253_10002526_pt1 | contig 16210 bp, 18 predicted proteins | sample FrelakmetBRP12BR_FD_187145 | JGI IMG/M metagenome (GOLD analysis project Ga0209253, IMG submission 187145) | Freshwater lake sediment microbial communities from the University of Notre Dame, USA, for methane emissions studies - BRP12 BR (SPAdes)... | ecosystem: Environmental > Aquatic >...
GTAGAGCATCGACATGCCGACTTCAGCCTTAACCATTCTGCAACCACCGCGGTGCGTCGAAAACCTGTCACTCTTCCCCTTTATAACCTAATACTCCAGCAGAACAGGAATATTCAAACTTGACTTTCAATGACCGCATTGCGTTGCGTGCAGCAAGGTCCACAACGCCCCTTTTTTTGTGACTGTTCCGCGAGATTATCGAGGCTCTCTGGGGCGCGTGAGAAGAAGGAGAACGAATCTGATGTGCGAATCTGGAAGGAGTTTGTGCGTCCCCATTGAGAGCTGAAACTAGATTGCGTCGGGCGGACTATATTGTTTATGAAATGCAAACATTTCAAGCTCGGACTCCGAACAGAATCAACACGTCAAAAACAGAGACGAAACAGTTTCTATGTATGAGCCAGTCCAACAATCTCTTCATTGATAGACATACGACCGACTGTGAGAGCTGCTTCTCCGCATGATGCGTTTCCAGTTTGAGATGTATTTCTTTTCCAAAGTGTTAACTGAGTAGTGATTGCGGTGGCTCTCTCGGGGAGCGTTCGAACACGGGGAAGGCAAGAAGGTGTGAAGATACAAATTAGATTGCGCGTCCCTTCGAGAGCAGGAACTAACTTGGTCTTCGTAGATTATATCATTTGTGAAATGAGGATCTTTCGTCCTCAGATTCGGAGTGGATGCGCGCGCCGAGTTGACGTTAAACGATATTGCAGGACACAATCAGGAAAGGCGCATTTGGCGCGCTGCTTTTGATGCAGACGCGATTGGCACGTTTGCCTCTAGAAGAGTTCGACCCAAAGTCCATCCGGGTCCTCCACGTATGCCCATCGGCCGCCGTCTGCCTTCATCTCCAGGATTGTTCGATGCCCTGCCCGCATGGCTTCTTTAAGAGCCTTGTCGAGGTCGTCGACCTTGAAGGCCAGATGGTCCAGTCCCTCACCTACCGCGTACTTCGTGTTGTACGGGCTGTCCTCTCCATAGTAGTTCAGTTCCAGCACAAATCCGTCTTTCTCACTTTGCAGGCCGACGGTTTCCCCTTTTGTCTGCTCACACTTGCTTCGGCCAGTGACATTCATTCCTAGCAGCTTTGTGTAGAAATCGGTAGATTTCTCAAGATTTGTGACTCTTATTCCAACATATGTAAACTTGGATTTCACAAGTGTCACCTAGTCTGGTCATAGTGTTCGTCTCTTTTATATTATGATTGCCCTATTATGCTCTTGCCGTCCCTGCATGGGTTTGCAGCCAAGCGTTTCAGGATACGCCGTAGTCAAAAGTGCGTCTGGACAGATTTTTATTGCGCCCCGCAAAAGTATCCTCATGGCAAATCTGATTTCAGCTTCCAGTGCACCTATCGCTGGGTTCGGTGATAAAGAGTACTATGACCTTGTTGGCACGATTCAAGTCATGAGCCGAATCTTCAGAGAATCCATTGTTGATGGGTTTGAGCTGCAGCTTGAGCCAGAGTGGGATGCTGAGAACCCCCCTTTAACAGACGCTGATTGGGCTGACTGGACGAAGACTCCGAAATACGCCGCAGAAGAAATCGTGGGACTGCTCAGAAAAGAAGGTTTGCCGATCCTGTCTGTTCATGCAAGCAGAGATGTCGGAAACTATCTCTGTTCTGAGAGAGAACGAGATCGAGAAAAAGGGAAACGCATTATCGATGACTCTTTGTCAATTGCAGAAAGCTTGGGGGCCGAGGTTTGCGTTTTCCATCTCTGGGACACTTGGAAAACAGATTTCAATATGCATCGTGTTGAGAAGAGTTTTCTGGAAGTGACAAATCAGTTTTCGAGAGTGAAAGCTTCGGTGGAGAACATTCCTACTCACCTGAAAGGCTGCACTCCTTTCGGTCTGGTCAAATCCTTTGATTATGTGACGCTTGATTTGAGATGGGCAGCACTGTACGATGAGCTTGACGCGTTCGAGCCCATGATCGGACACGTCGTAAACGTTCACTTACGTGGATGCTTGAAAGAAGACAGATGGTTTATGGAACGTTCAAAATTCGGTTTCTACGAGGCTCTGGACAGAATCAGAAACACATGGAAATACGCAGGGCTGCTGACTCTCGAGCCAGAAGGCAAAATAGAAGGGTTGTCCTTCGCAAGTTTCCTCAAGGCTACGCGTTCTCTAAGAAAGAGAGGATCCTCCAATTAGAAGAGACATCACTTGATCATAATAACGAGCAGGAGCACAAGTCTCTCAAGCACAACGCCGTTCACACAAGAAATGCTCGCGCCAGACCTTGAACTCCCCCTTTTCCGCACTCAGTAAAGACATATATGACTGGTGAATGCTCTGCTTTTACCTTCGGAAGTGATGTAAATGCCGAGAGTCGTTCATTTCGAAATAGACGCAAAAAAGCCTGATCGAGCAATCAAGTTCTACGAGAAAGTTTTCAGCTGGAAAATCAAGAAATGGGAAGGACCAGTCGAGTATTATCTAATCACAACTGGAAAAGAAAGTGAACCTGGCATAGACGGCGGGTTGTCGAGAAGGACAGAATCTGAACCTTCAACCGTCAACACAATCGACGTGCCATCAGTCGACGAGTTCATCAAAAAAGTAGAGGCCTGCGGAGAAACCATCATCAGACCGAAGATGGCCGTCCCAGGAGTCGGCTACATGGCCTATTTCAAAGACCCTGAAGGAAACATTTTCGGCATGATGGAAAACGACGAGTCAGCCAAATAAGAAAACCTCGCACAGGTTCTTCTGTGTTAAACAACTTGCTACGAAGCCAACCACTTGGCCTCCTTGAGGTTCTGACATGCGCAAAGAATTCATCTATGTTCTGAAACTGGCCAGGTCGAGATCCGAAGAACTTTCGTCTGCAGAAGAAGCAGTTTTGGAGAAGCATTTTGGCCGTCTCAAGAAAGCGCTTGCCGATGGCAAGTTGATCTTTGCTGGACGTTGTGAAGACAAAGCGTTCGGGTCGTTGTGTTCAGGGCGCAATCAAGTGAAGATGCTGAAAAGTTCATGAAAGACGACCCTGCAGTGGAGCACGGGATCATGACAGCAGAACTGCATCCGTTTCACGTTTCGCTCGCCGAGAAACGGCAAAGTTAAGAGCCGAATGCACGGCATCCCAGTCAACGACGGCGCAGTCGCAAGAACCTGCACCAGCTTCTTGGCTAATCTTTATCAACAAGTGTCATATCTCAAGGTGCTGGTCTGAGAAACCGATCATGCTTTCAAATCCGTTCGACTTGTCTTGCTATGGGGAAAAATCATGCTGGAAACGGTAAAACTGTTTGCGACGGTTTCAAGAGCAGAGTTTGTCTTGCCAAACCTAGTTTCCTTAACTATGGGACTGGCTTGGGCAGCCAATTCGACCATGAAGTCGTCTGATTTGCTGGTTCCGACGTTCTTGGCGTTTTGCGTGATCAACCTGAGTTCTGGTATCGGAGCACAAGTGAACACGATTTCTGACCGTGACCTAGATTCGAGGGACGACCGCAAAAAGCATCTCGTTGAATCATTGGAACGTTTTGGAAGAAGAAGACTGAGGTTCATGCTGACTCTCGAGTTTCTATCTGCACTGGCTTTGGTGTTTTTACTGGCGTATTTTCAAGGCAAGCCTCTGTTGATTCTGCTGTGGATTGGCGGCATTCTCTTCGGCTTCATGTATTCCGCGCCACCTTTCAGGCTGAAAGCTAGGTCATGGATGGCGCTGGGCTCGCTCATTCTTGCGCTTTCCATTATACCAGTGTCCTTCGTGTACTACTCTCTCACGTCCGAGGTGAATCTCCTGTTTTTCATCTCGGTCGTTGGGCTTACCTTGAGCATATACGGCGTGATTATTCCAACCGAGACTCGGGACTACTTTGGGGACACAGCCATGGGAATAAACACTATGACGGCGCACTTGGGTCTCGTCAAAGCATCCATGTTAGCAGTGGTACTGCTTGGTTTCGGAGGTCTTCTCACTGGAATGGCCTTCCTTCTCGGATTTGTCTATGGCGCTGTTGCATTGCTGAGCCCTATGGTGTTGGCCATCGGCGCAGCTGAATATGTTGTGCTGAAAAAATACCGTGAGCTTCTGATTCTTGCGAAGAAATATGCAGAAACAAACGACCAAGCTGTTGCCCAAGAAATTGTGGAATTGTCTGCGAAAAACCCGGCATGGATCACTATTGTCACTCAGGTGTACAGCATGATCTCCATCATGCTTTTGATAAGCAAGTTTCTATAAAGAAACGACGCTACCCACTGACAGCAGGCATGTTTACACGCATGTCATGGACGCTGACGGGTTTCTTTTTGGAGTACCAAGAACCACCTGTGAGCACGACCAAAGCGCGCGTTTATGGACACGGAACGATAGATCGCGGTTCCCAGGACCACGCAATTCCGCGTGCTGCAACTCTAGATTCGGAAGTAGGGCGTATTGAACCTAAGCCTGGAAGTAGTTTTAACCTGCTGATTCCTGATCCCCGCAGCAAGTTCCACAAACTCTCTTAGCGTGAAATTGTTGAACTCCAATGACGGCTGCCCAAACTTCAATCCGTTGCACATCGGATCAGCATAAACGTATACCCTGTTCTCACCATACGAGTACAACGCCTCATTCGGATAGCCAAAATCCGGTCTAGACAACACTTTGAACGGCCAGAGCTGACACGCACGCGGCTTCATATGCTGAAGTTGACACAGATGTGCGCCGCTGTTCCATCCGAGAAAAGCGCATGAGCCGTCACTCCGCCGGCTGAGAAACAGCTTGTCCAAGCCTGAAGCCGTGTGCTCAACGCCATAATTCTTGACGATCTTTAGCCACTCGTGAAAATTGATAACTACACTGTACAGTTTACAGCAATCGCCGCAAGAAAGACAGTGCCAATCTGCAATGCGCCGCCAAGGTACATACTCCATCATAACACACTAGTCCAGACAGAAAAAAACCGCGCTTTATAAAACCTGCTTGACATACGCGGCAAGTTTATCAACAAACATCCTCGGGATAGCCGTGGCCCTGCCAGTCCTCTTGTCAGCTGCCACAACTACCAGATGACCCGAAGTCAGCAACTCGCCAGACTCCTTGTTCTGAACTGCGAAACCATAACGCACCGACTTTTCCTTCAACTCCAAAACGCAGAGCTCCACAAGAAGCAGATCATTGAACCTTGCAGGCTTCTTGTACTGACAGAACGCCTCAACCCGCGGAAACCACAGTCCCTGTTCCGCAATGTCTTTGAAACTGAAACCCAGAAAGCTGTAGAACTCTTCTTCACACCGTTCAAAAAACAAGAAGTACCTTGAGAAATGGACTACGCCTGCAGCGTCGGTGTCAGCCCAAGCGACTCTGTACTCCGTCCTGAAAACTTCGGCCACCTCAAGCCCTCACGCGTCTAGCCTTTCTTGTAGAGGTACAACGTGTGTGATGGAAAACCCAGCGATAGATTCTCACAATAGTTAACCACTTTCACAGGATTCCACCCCGCAACTTCATAGTCATGGGAAACAATCCGTACTCCCTGCTTAAGCTCTGAGTTCAACTTTGGTCTAATCTTTTCATTGGCACTCGTGGTCAGATACAGGAATACGATGTCCGCTGAAGACAGGTCCACACCGAGCATGTCGCCGTTAACGATCGTGATCCTGTCCTGTAAGTTCTGCTCATAAATGGCGCTCAACGCTTTTTTCGCAAGATCGTCTCGCAGTTCAACGCCCACTGCTCTGGCGCCGAAGTCCTTGACCGCCATAATCACTGTTCGCCCGTCACCCGAGCCTAAATCAAAAACAACTTCGCCTGCCCGAACGTCCGCTAGGAGCAACATTTGTCGTACAACCTGAGGCGGACTTGGAACAAACGGTGCGAGGAACAGTCTGTTTTCCCTCCTTCACATGCTTTTCCTGCATTTACCAGCTAAAACAACAGTCTGTGAGCTTTAAACACTTTCCATCTCAAGCTATGACACGTACGTGGTCTTGTTCTTCGGCGTAGGCTGTCGAGCTTCACCGCACTTGGTGCAGCTTTGGGCACACAGTTCCAGATACTTCGTCTCTTCACCTGTACTCAGATGTTCAGCTGCTTTTCTGCACAGATCGCTTGGCTCGTCGCATCCTTCATCCTTGCAAAGTTTGGAAACATGCGCACAGATTTCCTGTACGTCCTTCGGTTCGAGCACGGCGCGGTTAGTACGCATCAACAAGCAGATTTCGCGTGCCAAGACACATGTTTTCATGTACTTAATGCGTTCCAGTACCTCTTCCCGCATCCGTTTTCTGCTAAGTTCCAAATAGTTACACCACGCAAGCCAACGCACACATAAGTAGACCTTCCCTTAAAACTTGTTGTTCGTCACAATCGGACAAGAACGCCGCGCAGGAAGAGCTGAAGAGCGGCTAGTAGAACCTCTTGCTGATTGCTTTCCGTTCTTCCTCAAGGACCAACTCGTAGAACCTGTCTGTGAGCTTCTGCTCTTTCTCCAAGACCCTCATGATTTCTGTAGGCGTGACCTTCCTGGCCAATAGAGCTACAGCCGCCGGTTTTCCGTACTTCTCAATCAACCTTGCCGTTTCCACGGCGTGTTCACGTAGCTTCTCCTCGCTCTTAGTCAGGCCTGTACCTTCCTTGTCAACGAGCGGCAAAGCCCGCTCCTCCTCGACTTTCAACAAACCGATGGAATTCGAACCGCACTTCGGACACATGGGTCTGTCAGGCAAGTTATTGGCCCTCAACATCTCCACATAACCCCAGCAGTTCGTACACACAAAACTTCCGGCCTCGCTCAGCAGTCTCGCCTTGGCAGACTCGACAAGCACGGCACGCATGCGCTCGGGAGGGATCAAATCTGTTTTCATGCTGATCCTTTCAGCACCCACACGTGCAATGGGCGTCAATGCTCCGCCATTATCAACACGGGTAACGACAACTTCGCCGTCACGAATCAAACCCAAAACTCTTACAAGATTCTCAACGTCTAGGTCCTTCGTGAACACTTCCTTCAGGGCCTCATCATAGATCGGCGTTCCCTCAAAACTCTTCACTAACTTCTGCAAGCTCACACTGCTGAAGTCCGCCCACTTCTTCAGAGCCCCGAAACGTCTCGCAACATGAATCATCCTTCTCTTGAACAGTCCAGTCTTCACAGTCGCCAAAATCAAACTGTCTTTCACGGTCTGGGCGGACAACTTTGCCATCTCACTGAACAAGCGCACGACGCCTTCAGCGTTTAAGGAGCCCATCGTCTGCACGAAAATCCTGTATGGATCATGCTGCACAATTGCCGTAAACCCTAGCTTTTCGCTAATCAGCTGGCCTGACAACTGAGCCAGCGCCCTGTTCGTTAGCGATCCGAAGTTGACGTGAATCAGAACGAACTCGCCCCAGTCTTCGACGGTGATTCGACGGTTCGAAGGAACAGGAAACCCACAATTAACATGCTCAACGGTCTCAGCCAAAGCGCGCAGAATGACGTCGCTGTCCGCGGGATACTTCTCGGCCAGTTTCGAAGCAATCTCTCTGGGCAAAACTCCGTCCCTCATCTGTTCTTCAACGTAGCCCCTGATCATCCCGACCTCCTGCGAAACCTCAAAAGGCACAGGAATCTCCTCCCCGATCCAGCTTGGGATAGCTCCGCTCGGGTCGTCAATAGGCTTAACGTGCACCTTGTCCTCACCGACATGTTCGATGACCCACGGCGACCCGCGAATAATGAACTTCGTGCCAGGCTTTCCGAACTCAGCCATAAACGCCTCATCCAGGACGCCGACGGACAAATCAGTCGTTTCATCAATGACCAGAAACTGTTTCTCCTCAGGAATCATCGACAAATTGTCAAAATAGTATTCGAACAAGGCTTTCGTCTGCCTCGGCTTGAGCACAACGCCATCCTCAAAGGAAACCCATGCTAACCGTGGAAACCTCTGATGCATGTACTTCAGGACTTTCTCTATGTCTTCCAGTGTCAAATCCTCGTAAGGGTATGCCTTCCCAAACAATTCGCGGATTTCGTCGAAACTCAGTCGCTTGTTCTTGATTAACAGGCCGGCGATTTGGTGGGACAGAACATCGTACGGTTTGGGCGGAATTTGAACAGGCTCCAAATCCTCTTTCAATGCTCTGTTCGCGATGGCCAGAGTCTCGAGTGTGTCGTCAGAGTCCATAGTAACGATGATTCCATCAGCGATTCGACCTATGCTGTGACCGCTTCTGCCTACGCGCTGAATGAGTCTTGTCGCTTGTCTTGGGCTCATGTACTGGATAACCATGTCGATGCTGCCAACGTCGATGCCTAACTCAAGCGAGCTTGTACACACCAAACCCTTCAGTTCGCCGCTCTTCAGTCCCCTTTCAGCAGCCAGGCGGGAAGGCTTTGCTAAGGAACCATGATGGATAGACACGGGAAAATTGATGTCCCAGACTTTGAACCTACTCGCCAGGACTTCTGAAACTGCTCTAGTGTTGGTGAACAGCAAAACCGACTTATGTCGATTGATGTAATCCTTAATGATCCTTAGCCTGGCCGCAACCTCCGGATGCGTGTAAAGCCGCGTACTGAGTCGAACGTCCTCATCGTCAGGCGTTGGAAACAGAATCTTCAAACGCATTATACGCGCCACTGGCACCCGCACAATCTCCACGCTTCGGCCGTTGCCCACAAGAAACCGAGCAACTTTCTCCGGACTACCGATGGTTGCCGACAAGCCAATCATCTGAAAATCCCTGCCTATCATGCCCCGTAGTCGCTCAAGCGCCAACGCCAGTTGACTTCCCCGCTTGCTGTCAGCCATCTCATGCACTTCATCCACGATCACCCATTGAACCCTCTGCAGATGCTGCCGCATAATCCACCCTGACAAAATAGCCTGCAAGGTCTCAGGAGTCGTAATCAAAATGTCAGGCGGGCTCCGAGACTGCCTCACCCTTTCCTTCGTCTCGGTGTCTCCGTGTCTGACAGCTAACTTGATGTCAAGGTTGTTGCACCACCACTCAAACCGTTCAAGCATATCCCGGTTCAAAGCCCTCAAAGGCGTAATGTACAAAACTTTAATCCCAGGCTCACCTTGCTGCTGCAACAAAGCGCTCAAGACAGGCAGGAAAGCAGCTTCAGTTTTGCCTGTGGCCGTTGGTGAGATCAGGAGCACGTTCTTGCCTGCGAGCACGAGCGGAATGGTCTTCTGCTGCGGCTCAGTCGGCTTCAAGAATCCCCTCTGTTCAACTAGTCTCCGAACAGGCTTGACCAGCAGTTCAAAAACATTCTCAGAAGAATCCTTCACTGCCAACGAGACCTCGATACAGCCACAAATAAGCACAAAACGGAAGGTAAAAGCGTTTTGCACGAGCTCAGAGACAAACAATCATCTACAACTTTAACTCTCAGGATACCCCCTGACAAGGAACGGCCAATGGAAAGTTATTTATCCACCATCAGGAGAAACCATGGATATCAGGATGATTGGAGGAAACTAAATGGCCAAATGTCCAAAATGTAAAACCGACGTTTCGCGACCAAGGAAAACGTGGAAGATGGCGGGCCGACCGGATAAGGCAGGAAAGAGGACACAACTCGAAATCGGACTTTTCGACTGTCCAAAATGCCACAAACCCTTCCGCGAAGTCCTAAGCAAGAAGAAAATCTAGACACTAAAAGCAACGCATCGCTCCCCTCCCCCTCTTTTTGACCGTCAGAACGGTAAGTTTTAAAGCAGCCCATGTTCTATTCACCAAGCCAAAGAAGGAAAGCTGTTGACGTCTACATTCAAGCGCCTCTGGAAAAACGAGTACATCCAAACAGCCGTAATGATTCTCCTCGTAATAGCCATAGTCATCGGGTTCTGGTACGGCTCACGAGCAATACTGAACACAGACTACCCTATGCTTGCAGTAGCTTCAGGAAGCATGTGCCTACTGCCTGGACCATACTGTGACGGTTGGAGCCACCCATTCGAACGGACACTGCACGTAGGCGACCTCATCGTAGTCGAGGGTATAAACGTCTCAGACATCAAGGCTGCGCCTTACCCTGACGGAGACATAATCGTTTTCCATCAAAGCTACGGCGATGAACTCATCGTCCACAGAGCCATAGAGAAGAGAACACAGGATGGAATCATTTCTTTCGTAACTAAAGGCGACGGCAACACTGGTCCAGACCAGCCGATCCCCGCGGCCCAGGTAATCGGCAAAGTCATCCTCAGGATCCCGTGGGTCGGACACCTTGCCCTTTTCATGCGGAACTCTTCAGGTGTTTACCTGATAATCACGCTTATCATCATCCTCGTCATCATAGAACTTCTACTCCCGGCCCTTAGAGGCAAGAAGTCCGAAACTGCGTCGGAACAGCAAGGCAGCCAAGCAACCTCAGATTCCACAGACAGTACTACAACGAGCACAACATCGTGAGCATAAAAATATATATAGTTTATAACGACATCTCTGAAATGTCATTCGGTATTTAAGCCTTATGATGATGAGAAGTGGTGTCACATGCCCAAGAGCAAAGCCATAATAAAGATCGAGAACGTCGTTGCCTCCGCCACTGTTAACCAAAAAGTCGACTTAAACGCTGTTGTAAAAAGCTACCCAGGCGTTGAATACCGTCCCGAGCAGTTTCCCGGTCTCGTTTTTAGGCTTAAGAAACCCAAGACGGCCACGCTTATTTTCAACTCGGGGAAAATGGTGTGCACAGGCGCGAAATCAGAGAAAGAGGCACGCCTTGCAGTGATGAAGGTCGTTAAGGAGCTCAAGAAGGGTGGGATAATACTGATTGGCAAGGCCGAGCTCAAGATTCAGAATATGGTCGCATCAGTAAGCCTTGGCGGGATGATCGACCTTGAAAAGGCAGCCTATACTCTTAAGAAGACAATGTACGAGCCAGAGCAGTTTCCTGGCCTGATCTACCGGATGGACGAGCCCAAAGTTGTCATACTCCTGTTTGCAAGTGGAAAACTCGTCTGCACAGGAGCCAAGAAAGAACAAGATGTCTATGACGCCGTGCATAAGCTCCACGAGATACTAGAAGAACAAGGCCTAATATTCTACGACTAGCACGCGTCTTGTTGTCGAGTTCCTATTTGTGGCTTTTCTTGACCTGTTTCAGGATGGTTCTGAACTGTTCCTCGTCTATCGCTCCGAGTTCCTGCAACGTTTCAGCTGCTTCGGTAACACTTAGTAGCGCATGAAGCTTTACGCCATTTTGTGCGAGCTTCTCCTTTCCGTCTTCTTGTCTGTCTAGAAGCACGACCGCATCGTTGATTACTCCGCCCTCAGCCATAATGGCCTTTTTCGCCTTCTGCAGAGACAGTCCTGTCGTGATCAAGTCGTCAATGAGCAATATTCGGTCTCCAGGAGCGATAATTCCCTCTATCCTCCTCTCTCTTCCTTGAAGGCTTACTCCTTTCCGAATGTACAGAAAAGGCTTCTTCAACCCGTGAGCAATCACGGAGGCAAACGGTATGCCTGCAACCGGGATTCCTGCCACTCTCTCAAACTTGTCTATACCTATCTGGTCCTGTATGAAATCCACGCAGAAACCGCATATTCTCTGGAAAGAATCCGGAAAGCTGGGAACAATCCTGAGGTCAATGTAGTAAGGGCTGATTTTGCCGCTTGAAAGCTTGAATGCTCCGAACTTCAAGGCACCTATCTTGTTCAATGTCTTGCAGACTTCAGTTTTCACGTTTTCACTTCTTGTGCTAGGCAATGAATTCACGGTCTCCTTGAAACTTGGTAGATCTTGCCAGTATCAGGGATCAGGCACGTTGTCCTAGGCAGTTCTTTCTTCATGAGCTCGGCAAACCGTTTCTGGTCGGCAACCGAACCTGTATGATAAGGAACGGCAACCTTGGCCTTTGTGAATCTGGCAATGTTAACGCCTGATTCAGGCGAAGCGCCAGGAGCAACTCCCACGGTGCAGAAAACAACATCTAGCTTATCCTCTCCTACTAGAGCCATCTCGGGATACGGCAGACTGTCCGCCGTGTGAAAAACCCTCAAGCCGTCTTCACTTGTAATGAGGTAGCAGACAGGAGTTGCTGCAGGAGGATGATTGCTCTTCTCTGCTCTGACAATGACTTTGTCCAGTTTGATTTCCGAACCAGGAGCGGCCTCTATCAGTTTATCGGGAGGTATGAGGTTGCGCAGTCTTCTTGTGGAAGTGGGGTCTGCCACCACGGTGCACTCGGTCAGCTTGTACATTTCGGCGACCAAAGACTGGTCCAGATGGTCATAATGCTCATGAGTAATCAGAATTGCATCCACGTGCTTGAAGTCACGAGGCTTGACGTCAACGGGGTCTATCACCAACGTCTTCGACGGAGTCTTAAGAGTCACTCCCGCATAACGGTTAAACCAGACGAACAGAACTTCATTCTTTCCAGGATTCTTTCCAATAGACACAACCAATCCCTCATAGCCAGTACTTATCACAGTCAGGTTTTAAAGAACTTGCGCTATTTCACTGTCCAACAATCGGGTTGACGCACATCCGGAAAATGGCATCATAGGATCGGGATTAACTGGGTATACTAGTTCCTTGGTACGCGAGATTGGCACCAGATCAGCGAAGTTGAGCTTGATCTTCTTTCTTTCATCGTGCGCGTCCTTCGTTGATAAGGCTTAAATGTTTCTGCAAGCGTGTTCAATATCTGAGTGGTCGTTCATGGTCGATGCTTGGCTTCCCTACGGCAAATCAGAAGTGTGTGTACGAATTCCGACGCGTAACTTTCTAGGGTCCATTGAACCTAAAGAGAAATCAGGCGTTGCAGACGTTCACGCCGAAATACTAAGGAGCCTGAGAGAGCCTTTCAACTCTAAACGTTTGGGCGAAATCGTCAAGCCTGAAAGCAAAGTGGCATTAGTTGTCGACGACGCCACAAGACCAGCGCCTATTTCTCTGATGGTTTCAACAGTACTCGAAGAGCTAAACGTGGCCGGGGTTAAAGACGAGAATATCACCCTCATCTTTGCATGCGGAATCCACAGACCCGTTACACGTGACGAAGTTGTCAAGCTTCTGGGCGAGAGTATCGTGAGCCGCGTCAAAACAGTGAACCATGATTCACGCGCTCCCGACCTAGTCAATGTGGGCACGACGAAACGCGGAACAAGAGTCCATATCAACAGGACTTTCGCAGGAGCCGACGTGCGTATCCTGACAGGCGATGTTTGTCTCCACTATTTTGCGGGCTACGGCGGCGGAAGGAAAAGCATCCTGCCAGGTATCGCGAGTGAAGAAGCGGTCCGTCATAATCATGCCATGCTACTGGATGCGAATGCGAAGAGCGGTGTCCTAAACGGAAACCCAGTGCATGAAGACATGCTTGAAGCTGCAAGGATGGCTAAAGTGGACTTCGTCCTGAACGTCGTCATCAACAGCAAGCATGAGGTCGTCAGGGCTTTCGCGGGTGAACTGGAGCAAGTGTTCTTGGAAGGAGTTAAGCTTGTAGACCAGATGTACCGCATTCAAGTTGACCGCCGCGCAGACATCGTCGTAGTCAGTGCAGGCGGAGAGCCGTTTGACGTGAACCTGTTTCAAGCTTACAAAGCCGTGGACAATGCTTTGGAAGCTGTGAAGAGAGGCGGAGTGATAGTGCTCGTCGCCGAGTTGGGGGAAGGTCATGGGAACCAGGATTTTTATGATTGGATGGTTAAGTATGGCGATCTGAAGAACGTTGAGAGGGAGATAAAACGCAACTTCGTCGTCGGCGGGTCTAAGGCTTACTACTACCTAAAAGCCTTGCAAAAAGCTCAGATAATAGTCGTTTCCTCGATGCCCGACTACTATGCTGCAAACGTTTTCAAACTGAAAACAGCGAGAGCAGTTAACGACGCTTTGAACTTGGCTTTTGACATTGCCGGCAAGAACGGCAAGATATGGACATTGCCTCATGGGAACCTTACTCTGCCAGAAGTCAAAGCACCCGAAGAGACAATAGTCACAACGAACAGCTAGATTAGAAACACGTTTAAACCCCGCCCGATTATCCATCTGAGGCAACGACGGAGTAGAAGAAACTTGCAGAACACGCGCAAACTTCGCAAATTCGAAAAAGAAGACTTGACCAGTGTAACCCATATAAATGAAGCTTGCCTTCCAGAAAACTACACGGACATTTTCTTCATGGACCTGTACCGCAGATACCCTGAAACGTTCATAGTCGCCGAAGAAAACGGGAACGTAGTCGGCTACATCATGTGCCGCATCGAAGTAGGTCTCTCAAACCTCGGATTTACGGGTATACTGAAGAAAGGACACGTAGTCTCAATAGCCGTATTGCCTGAACAAAGACGCAAAGGCATCGCAAAAGCGTTGATGGCCGCGGCAATGGAAGCCATGCGCCAGTACAGCGCAAAACAGTGCTACCTAGAAGTTAGAGTGACTAACGACTCAGGGGTAGGGCTTTACAGGAACCTAGGGTTTGAAGTCATTCGCACAATCCACGGATACTATGCAGATGGAGAAGATGCTTACATGATGAGCACAAAACTGTAGAAAGCCGCGACGTGCTTGGTTCATCAACTGAATGAACTCGGCCAAACCTTCACTTTACACATCGCGCGCGCGAATAGTCCTGTTCAGCTCTTTTATGTATGGTCAAAACCTTGAACACAAAAAACAATTCGCTTCGCAAAAATAAACAAAGACAGCTTGAAACTATGTAATTGCAGAATTGAGTGGTGAAGGAGAAAGTAAGCCTCAACTCAAGACTTCTGCAGGCATGCTTATCCACATAAGCACGGCGAACACTTTTCAGAAAATGGGTGGCTCTGCTTTTGAGCTCATGTAGTCGACTGCTTGAAGCACTGCCTTCGCAACTCCCAGCAAGCTCAACAGCACTGCAGCAGTGAGAATTAGCCTGAAGTCAACAGCGATCGTAATGCTGCTCAAAGTCAACTCAATAACCCCTGACTTCATCGACAACATCAAATAACCGACCACAAACAACGCCTTAGCCACGTTTAGAAAATGCTGATATACCGTGCCCCCAGTCAACTCGCCGGCTATGAGCAGCACAGTATAAGCGATCACGAACGATTCTATGGTTTGCTGAAAGCTCGGGACCACAGTGAAAATAGGTGCCATGTATTGCGAAAGAACAAAATAGACTCCATAGAAAATGCTTCCCTTAATCGTTGCCTTTGATGCTCTGAACAGGATTTTCCTGAAGCCGCCCTGGGAATCTTTCTTTGTCTCTTCAAGCATAGGGAACCACCAACGGTCCAACATTGAACATTGAAGTCTCAACAAACACTTCATAGTGTCCATTAGTCGTCACATGCTGCATCAATACATCGACCAGCAAATCCTGATGATAGTCCGAGTTTTGCGGTACGTCAAAAGAGGTTTGCCCCGTCCCGACGAGCACGTTAACGTTGTTGTAAAGGCGCAACTGCAGAGTTCCGTTCAGTGGGAAAAAAGCGTGGTTCTCAAAACTGACAGAAACAACACCTTCTACATGGCCACCGTCATGACCTGCACTTTCCCCGGACACTTGAAATGCACCCACGGTAAAATTGTGCAGCGGCGCGCCCCACGGCAATGAAACGTTCGATGACGCTTGAACAGGTATAGTCTCTGCGGCCTTCATGCTGAAAGTTTGAGCTAAACGCAGATCAGTATCATCAAACAAGAGACGCGTACTGCGGTTCAGAGCTTCATCGATTTTGAATTTGACCTGATGGGTCGCGTTAACAGTCTGCCCAGTTCCAATCAATGGCACAGGCGTAGACCCTCTTGCGAGCATGAACTCTTGTTCATCCATTATCTCAGTTGAAATGTTGAAGTCGGAAATGTCGTAGAAACCTTTGTTGACGATCGTTATGGGAAGCACGAACACGATTTCATTTTCTGCGCTAATGCTGGTCTGCAGCGTTCCAAAGGTCAATTGAAAATCCTTCATAGAGAAGACTGCAGACGCTGCATAAGCGATTAGGAAAACCCACAAGAACGCTGAAGATATGCTGATCGTTCTGATTGCTACTTTCATTAATGCTCTTTTTCCCCACTTCAGCGGGATACGAAGTATGATTACTGTTTCGTGTTTTTTCCTTGACTTGGCTGAACTGATGCAGTGACTTCTTCGGGGAGTATGACGATGACGTCCGGTTCTTTCTGCTTGTTTTCTCGTTTTTCCTGTTCTTTCTCCTGCTTTTTCTCGTTCAGTTTCTTTATCAGCTGTGGCTGTTCTGGAGGCTTCTGAGGAATTGCAGTTGGTATTTGTGGAGCGTGTGCTATGATTGTGACGCCTCTTATCGTGA
>Ga0209253_10002527_pt1 | contig 16207 bp, 16 predicted proteins | sample FrelakmetBRP12BR_FD_187145 | JGI IMG/M metagenome (GOLD analysis project Ga0209253, IMG submission 187145) | Freshwater lake sediment microbial communities from the University of Notre Dame, USA, for methane emissions studies - BRP12 BR (SPAdes)... | ecosystem: Environmental > Aquatic >...
CCAAGAAAAACAGTGGCATAATGCTTCTCCATTCCTGTCAAAAGCAAAAACGTGAAGTCTTTATTAGCACAGCAATAATTTCCTATCTTCAAAGATGAGCCAAATGCAACCTCAAAGAAGAAATCGCCAACTCGCGCTGCTCGGGGCCTCGCACTCGATAAACCACTCATTAGTCCTGATCGCGCCACCACTACTAACATTGATCATGACAGACCTGGGTGTAGACATACTTACAATCGGCACAGTAGCAACAATGGCCTCATTCCTATATGGCCTCGGCTCCCTTGCAGGTGGACCCCTAGGCGACAAAATCGGCGAAACAAAAACCATCACCCTATTCCTCACCCTCTCAGGTCTATCCGCACTCATAATGCTCGCAGCAGCAACCATGAGAAGCATCTATGTATATGCGCTTGCGCTGATGTTGATAGCTCTTTGGGCAAGCCTCTACCACCCAACCGCTAACTCGCTCATCTCGAAAACCTTCAAAGGCAAAGTTGCCGAATCCATGGGTCTGCACGGCACAGGCGGAACGGTAGGCACAGTTTTGACACCCGTTGTCTCAGTTCTCATAGGCGCAACCTTCGGGTGGCAATGGGCCTTCGTTACCTTTGGTCTGTTGTCAATCTTTTTAGCGCTGACATTCACCAAAGGCTTCGGCAAAACACAAGAGCGAAACAGCCAAAAAGGCTCTATACTAGCGGCATTCAAAATCCGCCAACTCTGGACACTTTTAGTCTTCAACGTAATGATCGGGTTCTTTATGAAAGGCATAGAACTGTACTTCCCTACATTTCTGAAGCAGAATAGAGGAATGGACCCCTTCTGGGCTTCAGTTGCCTACACCCTGCTTCTGACGGCAGGCGTGCCCGGACAGTGGCTCGGCGGAAAAGCATCAGACAAAATAGGCTCAAAGAAAGTTCTGATCGCTACTATGGCAACAATCTGCTTGGCTCTGCTGTCGCTCCTATTCCTGCCCGTCCACATGATAGGCATAGCCGTCTTTGTCATTCTCTACGGCTTCGCATTCTACGCACATCAGCCAGCGCTAAATTCGCTCACAGGCTTCCTGTCCTCAGAAAGCCAGCGCGGAGCAGTCTTCGGCATATTCTTCTTTACATCCTTCGGTATAGGCTCTCTTTGCCAACTTCTAGCTGGCTACCTAGCACAAACATACAGCTTCGACGCTGCCTTTTATCTGATAGCAGCTTTCGCTCTGATCGCTCTGCTTCTCTCACTGAGAATCCCTGACAAAAGAGAGCACGATGCGTTAGCTTGATGAAGCCGTATACAAAAGCATCAACCACGTACCATCTTTACCTTCTAAAACATCACACCCTCGCCGATCTTCCTCAGCCACAAATCCATTAACAAAGCGAAATTTAACGAAGCTTATATAATCAACCACAGCGCGGGCTAGACCCGCACGTATAACATTAAATTCCCCATAAACTAGACAGGCAAAAGCATCAAAGCATCTGGAAGAGCAAAGTTCTCCTCAATAATCTTTCATAAAACCATAGCTTCCCCCTTCACAAAACCACGAAAAAACGTCGAACACGCACATTTTACAATAAAAAGTTAAAAAAAGCAAAAACAGAGCTTCCAAGACACATGAGAAGTTAAAACCATCCATTGGCTGTCTCCTCTGGCAAGCGCAACAGAAGCGAAGTGATGGAGCTTCAGTGTTGCTGGAGCAACCTACTCAAACGAAACTAACCATTTCAAAACGACTCAACTCTCACAAAACTAGCTCCTCTCAAATAGGCTGAAAAGAAACCAAAATAGCGACGCAATATCCCCTACTGCTTCCCTTACGAGTTTCTAATTTCTCGCGAAACCGAAAAAGCTAGCAAGCAAAACGAATTCCATCGAACCTTATATACACACAGAGGTCTGTTGCCAACAAGCTCTCTTTGAGGAGAATCATTTAGCTTTTTGCTTATCCTTTGACGTTATAAACACAATATATTACACGAATCTGAGATTGGTGATGCTGTTAGGCAGCAAAAAACTGAAAGCTTCTCTGCGGACACCACACGTAGGAGGAACGGAAGATACATTATTGCGCTAAAAACATCAAAAAATCTCAATCCGCATCTTAACATTGCACTAAAGAAGCAAACTATTCCATGGCACCAAATGCCGTGAAGATAAACGAAAAACGAACACAGAAATAACGTGTAAAAGAAAGAAATCCGCTCTGGCTAAAGCTGGCTCTTAGTGGACCCAAAATATAGTTAGTCAACGGAATCAGCGATTACGCTTTCAACGATTTTTCTTTGTTTTTCCTTTTTTGGCTGAGCCTAGCAACCCAAGGTCCCAAATAGCAAACCACTTAAGTGCTTCTACTTTTTATTCGCCACAGCATTCTCATGGTTCACCAATGACCTGTATTATCACGGTTCGTCTTCGCGGATGGACGTCCGTCTCAACAAACATCAAAGACTGCCACGTTCCAAACTCCACGCGGCTATCAACAACCGGCAAGGTCCTATCAGGCGGCAAAAGCATCGACCGCAAATGCGAATGCGCATTAGAAGGATGGCTATAATCCCCATTTCTTGGAATAATCTTCTCCAAGAATTCTCTAATGTCCTCCAGCAAACCATAATCATTTTCCGTCAAAATAAGAACACCAGTAGCGTGAGGCGCAAACACGTGAACCAGACCATTTTTCACACCAGACTTAGCAACCGCCTCCTGAACATTGGCTGTCAAATCTATGAACTCTATCTCTCCATTAGTCGAGAAACTGTAACTAGCATTAAAGACTTTGAAGCCTGACATACGCTTCACTCAAGCAACTTCGTCATCAGTATCTCATCCACGTACTTTCCTTCTTTAAAAACGCTTTTCGGAATGACTCCTGTCTGGACAAACCCAACCTTCTCATACACATGAAACGCCCGCTTGTTAGACGCGAAAACCGAAAGCGTCAAAACTTTCAGGCCCCACGCTCGGCCCTGATCGATCAGCGCCTTCATCATCTCAGTGCCAATCCCAACATCTCTGAAACCGTTCCTAATGGCTATACCTATTGCACCAACGTGACTGTGGTAACCATCTTTTTTGCTTACCTCAGAGTTCGCAACAGCCTTGCCGTCTACCTCCGCAACCACGTACAACGCGTCCTCATTCTCTACACTGACAAGAACCTTGGCCAGCCAATTCGCTTCTTCCTCCCGCGAGACCTTCTCATTCTTAATTATGTCCGCCTTCCCTTCCACAAGCGAGTTTATCATTTCAGCCAAATCGTCCAAGTCCTCCCATTTAGGCGTCCTCAGAACTACTCTGCGGCCGTCATGCGCAACAAATGTCCGAATGACTCTTCCAGATTTCATACTCCAAAAGTACGCTGCTGAACCCTTTAACGCTTTTGAAACGCTATGCTCAAGCCTGGAGTGTAGACAATTGGGCGATGCTTTTGTATACGGCAACATTGCGCGGTAAGGCTGGAGAGAACTGGTGAAATGTAAAAAGAGCACTTAATACGCATGTCACCAGTATCACCGAGTTGGAAAATGTCAATATCAGATATGCCCAAAAATGCGTTACTTTGCCTACACTAGAAGCATCAATTGTTCCTTCTCAAGGAGAAGGGGGAAGAATATCGCTGCTTTCCGCCAGTAGTTTTGACGCCTTGAAACGCGTGAAAGCAGGTTGGCGCGCCTGAACAATGTTCAATCCGTATACGAAAGCATCAACTCAAGTCACAAATATAGAAGCCCAAAACACATCAGTTTTCAAGACCACGTTATCGTTATCAAGCTTTTTGCGCGTAAACAAAAAGGCCTAAAACATGCACGTAGGTTGCCAGAAGTCCCGCTGAGTGTTTTCCTCTTCTCGCCAATTGTGGCTAACAAGAAGCCACGTTCTTAATGCTAATCCCCCTCAGAAGTTCGAAGCAACCCCGAACCAAAGGCCATTAAGCTTCGCTTGGAGATTTTCGGGGGTTTTTATATGAGGCCCCGGCGAAGTCCATGCCAGTGGTAGGAAGGAAAAACGAAGAGGGTACAAATGAGCCTTATTGGCGTTTTGAGGCTTGAATTGGGCTCCTCCATTTTTGGTCTGGAACAAAAACTGCTTATGTTTTTTCGAGATGAAAATTTCGATAATAGACAGGCACAGACTATAGTGTTTATCGGAAAATACGGCTGGAAATGGGTTGTTACTCGATAAGATGCCATTCGTTTTTCCGTTATTTCTGTGTCTGAGCGAAGAGGTTTTTGAGTGAAAATCGAGTTTCTGTTATCGTATCTTTTCATATTTCCGAAACTGAAATAATCGCTTTAATTGTTCCCGTCAAGTGTTTTTCAGGGAAGGCTACTGAAGGTGTTATAATTGCCGCAAGACTGCTTTGGAGAAGGCGTAGAAACGATAGAAAAAACAGTCAATGGACGCACGATGAATGTAAGTTGGGATTGGGGAGGATTTGAAGACACAAGCGGTTTTCCAATTGACGATAACCTCATAAACTGGGTCATAGGCCAAGAGCAAGCGCTGAACGAATGCTTCCTGTGCTTAGACGAATGGGTGCATAAACTCAAATGGCTTGAGAAAGGCAAGTGGTATGAGGGCTGGAGTGATCCAAGCAAATCTAAGCCTTCTGCTAAAACTCTGATAAGTCCCGGGCCTTATCTTCTTCTTCTAGGAGACCCAGGAACGGGTAAATCGTTGATCGGCAGAGCATTGTCCGAGAAACTTACACAGGTGTATAAGGAAAATGGAATAAAGATCTTTGATGTGCTTTGCTGGAAGAATTATTCATTACCGAGCCAACCTAAAATATCGCTTCACAAGGCCGGTGACGCAAAAAAGATTATGCACACTGAACAGCGCAAAGAACTGAAGAGAAAATTTGTAACAAAAGTCGGCCTCAAAGCGTTGCAACTCTTCTTGATATTGATTGGTCTCACTTTAATCACATTGGGCTTCTATTTCATTTATCAAGCTTGGCTAACTTGGGAAGCAAACCCACTTTTCCTAGGAGAACCGCTCAAAGAGTATTACCGCAACAACTTCCTAGACTATCTAATAAGCAAGTTCGTAGGTCTTGTGCCACTGACGTTCATCCCGGGAGGTAGCCTCATCTTCTTCGGCGTGTTCATATGGTGGTTCTCGAAACTTGGCGGCGTAAGCAACCTGAAAGGGATCTCTGGTGCCCAACAGACTGATGCCCCAAAATTGCTCGTGGACAGCAATTCAGGAAGTGCTCCATTCATAGACGCAACGGGACACAAAAGCGCCCAGCTCTTCGGCTCAATAGCTTGGGATCCGTATCAGACAGGTGGCTTGGGCACGCCTGAACATCAAAGAGTCACAGCAGGAGACGTCCAGCGAGCATCCTTAGGCATCCTTTACATCGATGAAATAAAGAACCTCGACCCAGAAGAAGCAGTCACACTTTTGACAGTGCTTGAGGACGGGCAATTGCCGATAGCTTTGAGAGGCAGATGGCATGGTGGAGATACAGCAGCCATGGCGGTTTCCACTGAACCAGCGCCAGCCATAACATTCCTCGTAGGCGCTGGAAACTTTGATAGCATCAGCCAGATCCATCCTGCTCTAATGGACCGCATCTATGGCTACGGCAAAGTGGTAAGGATGAACAACGACATGCCCAATACTTTGGAAAACAGGCGCAGGTATGTCCAGTTCATAGCGCAGGAAGTCAAACGCTTTAATTTCATTCCATTCAGCAGAGAAGCCTGCGAAGAAATAGTTGAAGAAGGAAGGCGCAGAAGCAATAAGAAAGACGCGTTGTCAACAAGATTCAGACCGCTAATTTCAATTGTTAAGACTGCTGCGACGATTGCAATGAACGAGGATTGCAAAGTTGTCGAAAGGAGACACGTTCAAGAAGCCATAGATAGTCACTGCAAAACAATCCAGCGGCAGATTCTGGAGCACGAGATGAGTGAAAGAGGCAAACTGCTAGACATAAAACCAGATGGAGCCAAACTTGGTCAGCTACATGGATTAGCCGTTGTCAGAGATCCATACAGTGGTGAAATGACGGGCAATGTGTTAAGCGTAAAAGCCAGCATGGTCAAGAGAAATGAACTTCCGAGGGACTACTCGTTAAAAGGATACTACAAAGTGACCGGCGTTGCAAAAGGCCAGAGCTTCATTTCAGACAGCATAGCCAAAGTTAGAAGCGTAATCCTGCAGAAGTATGGAGTAGACATAGGACAAGACTACCTAACGCACATCGACTTTGCACAGTCCTACGGGGTTGACGGTCCATCCGCCGGCGTAACCATGACCATACTGATGTGCTCTCTCATAGAAGGAAAACCAATAAGACAAGATGTAGCAGTCACAGGCGAAATAAACTTGGGCGTAGGCGACGCAATACAGATAACAGCCGTGGGCGGAGTCCATGAAAAGATCAAAGCTGCAGAAGCTTGGGGTTTCAAAAAAGTCGTAATTCCTCAAAAGAATTATGATCATTCCATCGACGCTAGAGATTACAAAATAGAAGTGCAACCCGCCTCAACATTGGATGACTATCTGAAAGAATGCTTGGTAGAAAAACCAACGCTCAAGATACCTGTTCAGACATACAGACACAGAAAAAGCTAGTTCGCACCCTTCCATTTTTTTAAACCTTTAAAAGCCCAATCTGCCTAACTTCATTTTTCGGGTTTCACAAGAAGCACAGGAAACTATTGATGGTACGGGAAATTGACAAAGACGCGATTCGCCGATGGCGAAAAAGAGGTTTTTACAGCGAAACTGCTCTTGTGAAGCTTCTACAGAAAAATGAATTTCACTCGGTTCGCGTGCCGGTAAGCAACCCTAGTCTAAACCCGTTGCCTGATGTTATTGCCAGAAGGAACTCTGATGTTTATGCTTTCGAAGTAAAAAACGCAAGCTATTACGCCTATTTTCCAAAGCAGCAAATCGAGAAACTCTTCAGGTTTCTTGACGAAATGATTCCTGTAGAAAATCGGTTTAAGCACCCTGTCCTTGCAGCACACTTGGGAAAAAGATGGATCTTTAAAGAGATGAAATGGGAAGAATGGGCGAGAAGAAATGTTCCTGAAAAGGCGAGAATCCTGAAAAGAGATAGAGGAAATTTCAATTTGGAAAAAAAGAAGCTAGGGAGCAACGGAATTGAGTAAAACAGCCGTTTCTCTGTCCATGCTGAGCAAAGTCTATACAGTCGGAGATGTTACCATCGAAGTTCTGAATGATTTAAACCTCAAGGTTCAGAAAGGTCAGTTTGCAGTAATTACAGGGGCTTCTGGTTCTGGAAAAACAACCCTTCTAAACATTGTAGCCGCCATTGACAAACCAACAGACGGAAGCGTCGTTGTTTTTGATGAAAACCTGAACGTTAAAGATGAAGATTTTTTGGCGGATTTTCGATGTAGCAATATTGGCTTTGTTTTTCAATCCTATAATCTCGTGTCGACACTTACAGTCGCAGAAAATGTCGCGTTTCCGATGGAATGGGCTCGTAAGCCACAGGCGCAGATAGCGAAACAGGTTACAGAATTGTTGAGACTTGTAGGTCTGGAGAGAAGAGGCGACCATTTTCCATTTCAACTCAGCGGCGGCGAGCAACAGCGCGTAGCTTTTGCACGAGCATTAGCTAATGATCCACAATTGCTTCTTGTGGATGAGCCCACTGGAAATCTGGATACAAAAACAAGTCAAGTGATCGTCGACATTTTACGAAAATTACAGGATGATGGAAAGACTGCTATTATCATGACGCACGATGAACAAGTTCTCAATCTAGCTAAGCAAAGGCTGCGTTTGGAAAGCGGAAAGTTGGTAGAACAGAATGGATGAAATCGTTGAAACTTTCTTTTCTGTAAACGATTTGCTCCGGAGGAAATTCCAAACAAGCTTGGTTATCGTTAGCTTGACGTTATCTGTTGCGTCAACGCTTTTTCTCTTAACATTCGCCGATAAGCTTGGTTTTGGAGTTTTGGCAATAGCAGAAGGTAAACTGACTGCGAGCTTTTCAATAATTTTTTCACATTTCATATCGTTCCTCAGTTTTCTGGTTTTCCTTGTTGGAGCAATAATCATTTCTTTCTTGGTCTTTCTAATGACATCGCAGAGAATTAGAGACATTGGTTTGATTCGAGCAGCTGGCTGTCCGAATAATCTGGTTTTCGGCTATTTTATGAACGAGCTCTTTATAGTGAATTTCGCTGGTTGTGCATTAGGGGTCATCTTAGGGGTCATTGCAGACATCGCATCAACGAATCTCTTAAGTAGCTTAGGCTTTCAAATCCCACAAGGATCGACTAGTATTTGGCTTGTTCTGTTCGTTTTTGCCACATTCTTTGTAGTCGGACTGGTCCTCGGAGCGAAACCAATTCTTGACGTAACGAAAATCACGCCGATCAAAGCACTTTCGCCAGCATATTACCTTGGCCTAGGCAAGGTGGCCAGGTTTAAGGCGGCTTCAAAATCTGGTCTTACGCTGAAACTTGCCTTAAGAAGTCTATCTCGTCGTAAGTCTGCAACTTTCCGAATAGTCTTGTGCTTAACCACTGTTTTTATATTAATAACAGTGGCTGTTGCAGGAGGCATAATCGCAAACCAGACTACAAATAGCTGGATTGAAAAGGCTGTAGGCAAAGACGTGATCCTAATAGCTCATCGAGAGACGTGCGATCAATACAAGCTTCTGTTATCCAAGTTTCATGAATCGATTCCAGACGCACCATTCAATTACACAGACGAAAGATACGTGATATCTGAATACCTTGTTGGCAACCTGACATCCATATCCGGAGTCCGCAAAGTTGATAGACGTCTGGTTTTGAGTGCGCATGTAAAGGAGATAAGGGGTTATAAGATCGATCCAGAAACGTCAGCAACAATCCCTATCGGCGATAATCGCGAAACAGGCTCCTTGGTAATCGGTGTTAATCCTGAAAACATGGTAAACGAATGGTTTCTAGATGGCCGCCTTTTGCGTGATGATGAAAGTTTTGAATCGATTGTAGGAGATTCATTAGCTAGGAAAATATTCACAATGCCCTTGAATCAGAGTATTACATTGTCTAACAGAAGTTTCGACGTTGTTGGTATCTGTCTAGACCCTATAAATAACGGAAACGTAACCTACGTGCCTTTAAAGACTTTACAGAATGCGATAGGAGCCACGGAATCTAACATTGTCCTCGCCAAAATTGACCCGCTAGCCAATTACACAGAAACTTTGAACCAGATAAGGACAAAGGTTATTACTGCAGACGCCAGTTTTGAGGTCTTCGAGCTTAACAAAATCGTAAATGAGAATCTTGGTTTCATCGGATATTTATGGTCGACAATAATGTTCCTGCCGATGTTTTCGCTAACGGCTACCTTCTCATGCTTAACGGGATATGTATCGCTTGTCTTGGCGGAGCAACAACATGAATTTGGGGTTTTAAGAGCCTTGGGAGCGAAGCCTCGTGCGCTAATAGCTATTGTTGCCGTACAGAGTCTTATAGTCTTAGTTTCAAGCTATGCGGCTGGAGTCTCGCTGGGAATAATTACAACTTTGCTGATTTTGGTTCCTGAACCAATAATCACAAGCTACACGGTGATCGAAATCGCTAGCTGGTTGCTTGTTGCCTTGGCTGCAACATTTATCGTCTGTCTTTATCCAGCTGTCAAGCTTTCAAGAAAACCTATCTTGGAAATTATGGCTTAGTTCTGAAGCGAGTGAAGCGAAACAAGTTTAAATAACGCATCTAATTCTTAGGAGAGCACAATGCGGTGAATGTCATGGCACGATCTACTCAAGGTACAATAGTCAACTATCACATAGGCCCAAAGAGTCAAAATGCGAAGGAATGCATAATTCAATTCCGGGATCTGACTTCCGTCTCTAAAGCGTGTATGCTCATTGGACGAAAAGTGGTCTGGAAAGAAGGGACGAACAAGATTGTTGGCAAAATTGTGACTTCACATGGCAAGAACGGCCTTCTTTTGGCTAGGTTCAGACGAGGAGTGCCTGGTCAGGCCTTAGGAACCTCTGTTGAGCTTGTTGGATAAGCTCATGCAACACTGCCCAAGAGAACTAAGGGCTGGCTTTTTTGATAAATATGCTGAGCGGCTGTTTTCACATATTGGGAGCAATTTTCAATGAATCAGAGATCGCAGACAGGTCAAGTTTACCGCAGTTGGAGCAAGAACTGTTCAACGTGTATCGTTCTTAGAGGAATGTTTGCTACTTATATGTTAATAAAAGGGTTAGCTGACGCAATTAAAGCATGCCAAGTGTGTAAATTTCTGCTTTTCGCTTGTTGAGTTTAAATCTTTGATCCTTTTTTGTTTTTTTCAGCAACGTGATCAATTCGAGTTGTGAGAGACAATTAGAAGCTGAGCTTTTCGCAAAGATTTAGTCGAAAGAATCTGAGATTGTCGACGTAAGTAGGGAGTTGATGAATGAAATCTTGTAGTTGGAGTATGGGAACAACAGGCACGTTATCATAGAATTTAGACCTTCCTATGACGAGTGAGAGAATGACGGGAATTACAGTAGCCTTGTTCCAAGATACACAGCTGATTCTAATGTTTGGGTTGGGTATAGTGTTAGCTAGGGCAGATGCCCTTTCAACTTGGTCCTTTACAATTCCCTTCAGCGCAGACGGGTATAGCCCATGATGCCAAAGCTTGCAGTCTACACATACAACAAGTGGTTTTAGGCAACCAACAACATCTATCTCCCATTTTCGTCCAGCGTGTTTGAATCGCAAATTTTTTGAGACTTGGTAACCATTCTGTTCAAAGGCGACTGTCGCGATGCTTTCAAATTCTTGCCACTGGAGAAAACTACTCACTGCTTCCAGATCAGCGCCAAGTTGCACAGCCTTGACGGCTAACTTTAATCGTTGAAGGCTGTCTGCTTCGACAAAACCTCTGCGGATATAAATCAATCCTTCACTTTGCAATTTCTCCAGCAATTCTTGAGCAGTTGAAAAAGGCATTTTCGCATCTTTATTGATAAGTTCATGCGAAACTGGTTCATCTTTGGTTAATTTCAAGACAGATATAATCAAATCCTTCTCAATAATCACTTAGAGAAACCTCAGAATTGTATACTTAAGTGATGAAAAACACGAAAAGGAAGCACCATTTAAAAGCTTTGCTGTAGTAATAGACGATGGAGGAACAGAAGCATCTCCAGATAGGTTTTGAAAATTGCAGTTTAAACCTCTCCGACAGAGTATCGCATTATCGGCCGAGTCTCGGAGCGGCGAATAACTTCTACAAACCCTGCTTTGCGAAAGGCAGAAGCCAAGCCCATATAGGCAAAGGTGTCAGGTGTTCGGCTTTTCCTAGGTTCCGTCGGATATCCCTCAATGACCTTGCCACCATTTTCTTCAACATGCTTTATTGCGGCCTCTAACAGTTTCACAGTTACTCCTTTATGTCTAAATGCTTTAGCAACAAAAAAGCACACAACGGACCAGACTGGTGCGTCGTCAACCTTTCTGAGAATCCGGGAGTGTTCCAGGCTTTGATATCTTTTTCTTGGTGCCACAGCGCACCACCCTATTGGCTGATTTTCTGAGTAGGCGAGAAGTCCGGGGATTTCGCCGGAGTTCACTATGCTTCTTAGAGCGTTCCGATTTTCTTTGCCTTTCTGCCTGCTAAATTGTGCGCGAGGTATTCTCCACCACATACACCAGCATCCGCCACATGCGCCGTTCTTGCCGAACAGCTTCTCAAGATCAGACCATCGCTCAGGTGTCAATGGGTAGAAGTCAAAGCTTAAAGATTCGCTTTCCTTATGAGTCATTGTTAGTGACCTTGTTTCGTGTTTTGCTTGCCTTTTTTTAATATTAGATTGGACAGACTTTTAATATTTCTCAGGCGTAAGATGTGTTGGGAAGAAACGTTATTGGGAAAAGTAAACGCAGTTCTGTTTGATCTGCATAAAACTTTGGCGTATGCGGAAGACAGTGTAACTGAGGAGGAGATCTCAGAATATCTCTTCAACAGAGGCTACGAGGTTTCGTCACAGCAGCTGAGAGCCGCATGGGGTTTTGTTTCGTTCATAGACTACCCAAACTATGGTTATAAGAGCTGGCGCTCCTATTTTTCACGGATTTTCTGGAGACTAAAAATGAAGGTTGACAAGGAAACAATGAATGCTGTCATCAAGCTTCTTGAAAGCAAGCCCTATCAGCTTTATTCTGATGCCACTGAAGCTGTGATAGCGGCGAAAGAAAACGGCTTCAAAACAGCAATAGTCACAACGATAGCCCAGTTCAAATTTAAGGACGCCATTAGACCAATTAGAAAGTATCTTGATTTTGTTATGACTGGCTATGAGGCGGGCTGCGACAAATCAAACCCGCAAATGTATCGGAAAGTCTTGGAGATTTTGAAAGTTAAGCCTGAAGAAGCGGTTATGATTGGAGACGATTTGAAACTTGACATTCTTCTTCCCAAGCGTTTAGGCATGAAAGCTATACTTTTGGACAGAGAAAGGAAAAACAAAAGTCAGCTAGTTGATGCTTTTGTATACAACTTGAACGATGCCGTTGAAACGATAATAAAGCAATATGGTAGAAATTAGGAAACTTGAACAAGAGGTATTGTAGATGGCGGAAAAATATGCGGAAAAAACTCCGAAGTCTAAGGTATTGCATGAGCGGGCTAGGAAGGTTCTTCCAACCGGCGTTTCCTACGCAATACGTTACTTTGAGCCTTACCCTTTCTACGTGACCAAAGCAAAAGGAAGCAGGCTGTATGATGTTGATGGAAATGAGTACATTGACTTTTGGCTGGGTCACACTGCGCTTATCCTGGGTCACAGTCCACCCGAAATCGTGAAAGCCGTTAAGAGGCAACTGGAGATTGGCACGCATTTCGGTGTTGCACATGAACTGGAAGTTGCGTTGGCAGAGCAGGTTGTGAAGATGGTTCCAAGTGCAGAAATGGTTCGGTTCACAAGTTCCGGAACCGAGGCGAACCTTTACGCTACGCGTCTTGCGCGAACCTACAGTGGCAGAGGCAAGATTGCTAAGTTTGAGGGTGGGTGGCATGGCGGGTATGATGCGTTACACGTGGGCGTTAAGCCGCCTTTCGATGTTCCAGAGTCTGCCGGGCTTACAGCTGGCGCAGTTCAGGACACAATCATTTTGCCTTTTAATGATCTTGATGGTGTGGAGAAGCGTTTGAAAGGCAGTGAGGTTGCTTCTATCGTTGTCGAACCTTTGCTTGGTGCCGGCGGAGGTGTTCCTGCAGAAAAGAGTTTCCTGAAAGGTTTGCGGGAGTTGTGTGATGAAAAAGATATTTTGCTGATTTTTGATGAAGTCATTACTGGTTTTAGATTGGCTCCTGGCGGAGGCCAACAATACTATGGCGTGACGCCAGACATCACTGTTCTTGGAAAAGTTCTGGGCGGGGGTTTTCCAATTGGAGCTTTTTGTGCGTCAAAGAAGATTATGGAAAGAATAAACGTACTTGTGTATAAGCAATCGGAGAACGCTTTTCACGGAGGGACTTTCACGGGGAATCCCGTTACGATGACTGCTGGTCTAGCAACGCTGCGCGCCTTGGAAGATGGCGAGCTAATAAATGGCTTGAATGGGCTTGGAGAAAAAATCAGAGAGCAAATCGGAAAGATTTTTGAAAACTCTGGGATTGATGTGCAAGTCACAGGGGCAGGTTCCATATTTAACGTGCATTTTACGAAAGAGCCTGTAAGAGATGCTATCGGAAGCTGCAGGGCTGACAAAAGGAAGCTCTTTGATTACAATCTAGCGTTGATAGCGAACGGAATCTTTTTTTTGCCGACGCACAATGGAGCATTGAGTACTGCTCACTCTGACGCAGACATAGAAAAACTATATGCAGAGACAGAGAAGTACGCAAAACAACACGAAGTAACATAAACAGCAGCATTAGTCTCCATGCTCTAGCAAGGCTTCAGCTCTTCGCAAATCCAGAGGCGTGTTAATGTTAAAAAACGTTCTAAGTTCCGGGTCAAGTTGCTGCAGAACAAGTGTTGAAACATAGCGCACGCCTCGCAGCTTGTTTATCATTGATTGCATGTTCATCTTTCCTTCGGATAGAGCAGCTTTTGCAGCTTCTAGCCCAGGTTTTGTGCAGTAAACCGCCTGTAGCGGCTCTATGTAACAGTTTGGCCAGCGCGGGATGGCAGCGTTTCTGCTTACGCAAAGCTCAAAAAGCAGCGACAGGATCTCCTTCGAAACTAGCGGGGTATCACATGGAAGCAATACTGTATGCTTGCCAGAGGCTTCTTCGAACCCCACTAGTACGCCAGCTAGTGGATTCTGCATCTCTTCTTTGTCGATGAGAACCTTGGTTTCTGGCGGCAGGATTTTCTTGTAGTTTTCTGCTTGCTCCTGTGAACTAACAATTACGAGTTTTTCGCCGACTAGACTGTTGACTGCATTAAGGACATGTTTTATGAGAGGTTTGTTGGCTAATTGTAGGAGTCCTTTGTCTTGTCCGAATCTGCTTGACGAACCGCCTGCAAGTATTACTGCCGTCTTTTCCAATAGTTGTTGTTCTCCGCGACGTTTTGAGCGTTATGGTGTTATTTTCCTTTCTATAAGTTTTTTGTATGAAATATTACTAAAGCGGAATATGCGGTATATTAGCGATTTGCGTTTTTTGCTATTGTTGTCGAAAGGGGATGATATCGATGAACTCTGAGATCAAGGAATTGAATCGGCTAATATGTAATGATTGTGACGAGAAAGAGTACGAAAAATGCAAATGCTGTAGAGTCTACCAGCTAGTGAACAAGATGGTAGAACAGTAGCAAGCTTACACGGTATTGATTCTGCTTGCCATCTCGTCCAGAAGCTTCGAGAATGGATGCTCCGGTTTTTCCTGTGCAAAGATGATGTTTCCTTCAGCTTTCAGAACGTCGCAGAAGCAGGGTATTATTCCCAGTATGGGCGCTTGGTATATGTCTTTCAGTTTTGTTTGCATGTCTTTTCCTGTTTTTAGCGGCGCGTCGAATACTTTGTTGAGAACTATTTCTGTTTTCTTTTCGAACAGATCGTAGAGCTCTCTCAGCATGAGTTTTGTTCCGTTAACATCTGAGCGATCAAAGGTGGTTGCTACGAGCACGATGTCTGCGCTTACGATGGCGTTTATTGAGGAGTACTGCAGCCCCGGGCTTGTGTCCAAGATCAGGTAGTCGAAGCTTTTGTCGCCTAGAAGTGAGTTTCTCAGTGCGAGAATTCTTCCTAACGCGCGCATTTCCCATTTCCTGTCCTTTGAGGACATGTCGCGGATGGCTTCTGTTGAGGGATTGGCTAACCCGATGTAGAGTCCACCTTTGTTTTGGGCTTTGTTGCTTAGGTCTATGAGAACTTTTTCTATTCCGCATGTGCCGTTCAGGTAGTCGTTGAGCCAGCAGTCAGCTTTTTCCACTTTGAGGACGGTGAATAGGCTTGGGGCTCTGAAGTCGAGGTCGAATAAGCAGACTTTTTTGCCTTGTTTGGCGAAGGTTGCCGCTAGGTTCACGGATAACAATGTCTTGCCTGTTCCGCCTTTGTATGAGTGCACGGCGATTATTTTGCCCATTATGTTTCCTCTTTTTTGGTTTCTCGTTCTACGTAGAAGTAGGCTTTTCTGCCATTGCGCTCTTTTTGCATATGACCCATTGTGACGAGTTGGTTAAGATAAGCACTTTCCACGGCTCTTGCTCGGTGTGTTTGTTCGGAGACCTCTTCTGCTGTGGCACGGCCGAGTCTGCAGACGGTCATGGCGGTTTTTCTTAGGTGGTCAGGCATGGAGAGTAAAGTCATTACATCAAGCGGCGCATCAGGTAGAGGTTGCATTTCATTTCTTCCATGTTTCTGCAGTTCGATCATGACTTCCATTTTCTCATTTAGCTTCTCCAAGTTTTCTTTGATCTTCTCCAAGATTTGTACCGGCTTTCTTCCTAGAATCTCTTGATTGGACACTATGGTTTCCCCGTTGTGTTTTACAGATGTACAGAATGTTAGACTCAACCGTGTTTATTAAGTCTTACGAAACACCTGTAAAACTCGTGAATACAGTGTACAGTTACGAAACAGACGTACTGATTAGCAAAGTAAATGCATAGCAAGTGTATGGCCAGCGTGACTAGCACCTAGTTTCGCCCAGATCGTCTCTATTATTGCTATGTCTACTGCAATTGAGATGAACACTGCTACGGCGTTTCCGGTGCGGTCATGCTTGTTCAAACATAGCTATCGAGATAATGTGA
>Ga0209253_10002528_pt1 | contig 16207 bp, 13 predicted proteins | sample FrelakmetBRP12BR_FD_187145 | JGI IMG/M metagenome (GOLD analysis project Ga0209253, IMG submission 187145) | Freshwater lake sediment microbial communities from the University of Notre Dame, USA, for methane emissions studies - BRP12 BR (SPAdes)... | ecosystem: Environmental > Aquatic >...
TACCGACAAGCATCACTACCGCAACTCACTCAGCTGAAGACGACACCCATGGGGCGCGCTGCGATAGCTGAAAGCGAGGTGCGGAAGGACCCCCGCCAAGCGGCTTCTATCGCTCGCAAGTGTGCTCTGTACGCCGGCCCGAAGCTTCGTGCGAACGTTTTGTGCAACCCACAATACGAGAGCGTCGCTGCTATAATCATCCAGGGCGTTCTCACCCGCCCGCGAACCGAGGAGGTTATGTCTAGATGACTGACGTCGTGGTTAAAAGGAAGCGCCCCCTCTGGTACAACCTGAGCCTTGGCAACCTTCCGCTGCCGGGGATCATCTCCATCTTGCACCGCATCAGCGGGGCGCTGCTGTTCTTGTTCTCCGGCTTTCTTTTGTATCTGCTCGGGATGAGTCTCGCGTCCCCCGAGCGATTCGACGATCTCAGGCAACTGCTGTCGCATCCGCTGGCGAAGCTCCTCATTCTCGTGCTGCTCTGGGCGTTCCTGCATCACCTATGCGCCGGCGTTCGCTACCTCTTTCTTGACGTACACAAGGGCGTGGAACTGCGCGCCGCGCGCGCCACGAGCGGAGCGGTTCTGGCCGTGAGTCTCGTCCTCACGGCGGTCCTCGGAGGGCTGCTGCTATGGTGAAGCGACATGTCGTCGGTGCCCACTACGGGCTTGGGGATTGGCTCATGCAGCGCCTGTCCGCGGTGGTCATGGTGGCGTATACGGCACTGTTCGCGGTAGCGATCATCGCGGCGCGGCCGATCGATCATGAAGCGTGGAGGGGGCTGTTCAGCCAAGGCTGGATGCGCATCGCCACCCTGGTGTTTTTCCTCAGCCTGTTCCTGCACGCATGGGTGGGCATGCGCGACATCTTGATGGACTACATCAAGCCGACGGCCTTGCGCCTCGCGCTCGAACTCGTGGTCATCCTTGCGCTGGTCGGCGGTGCGGGCTGGGCAATCGACATACTTTGGAGGGCCTGACCGAATGTCGCTCGCCGTCAGACAGTTCGATGCCGTGGTTGTTGGCGCCGGAGGCGCCGGATTGCGTGCATCGCTTCAGCTCGCCGAGGCCGGACTAAAGGTAGCGGTGCTGTCCAAGGTCTTCCCGACACGTTCGCACACCGTGGCTGCCCAGGGTGGCATCGGTGCGTCCCTCGCGAACATGGGCCCGGACTCGTGGCAATGGCACATGTACGACACGGTCAAGGGCTCCGATTGGCTCGGCGATCAGGACGCGATCGAGTTTCTGTGCCGCGAGGCGCCCGAAGTCGTGATCGAACTCGAGCACTTCGGCATGCCGTTCGACCGCAACGACAACGGCACCATTTACCAGCGCCCGTTCGGCGGGCACATGCAGAACTTCGGCGCCGGTCCGGCCGTGCAGCGCTCGTGCTGCGCCGCCGACCGCACCGGCCACGCCATGCTGCACACGCTCTATCAGCGCAACGTGCGGGCGAACACGCTGTTCTTCGTGGAGTGGATGGCGCTCGACCTCGTTCGCGACGCATCGGGGCAGGTGCTCGGCGTCACCGCGCTCGAGATGGAGACCGGCAGGATCTCCGTGTTCCACGCGCGTGCGACCTTGTTCGCGACCGGCGGTGCGGGCCGCATCTTCGCGGCGACGACCAACGCATTCATCAACACCGGCGATGGCCTCGGCATGACGGCGCGCGCCGGCATTCCGCTCGAGGACATGGAGTTTTGGCAGTTCCACCCGACGGGTGTGGCGGGTGCCGGGGTTCTGATCACCGAGGGCGTGCGCGGCGAGGGCGGCTACCTGCTCAACAAGCAAGGCGAGCGCTTCATGGAGCGCTACGCACCCACCGCCAAGGATCTTGCCAGCCGTGACGTCGTGGCGCGCGCGATGGCAACCGAAATCAAGGAGGGTCGCGGTGCGGGGCCGAACGCCGACTACGTCCTCCTGAAGCTTGACCATCTCGGCCCGGAGGTGATCGAGAAGCGGCTGCCGGGCATCCGCGAGATCGCAAAGCAATTCGCCAACGTCGATCCGGTGAAGGATCCGATCCCCGTGGTGCCGACGGTGCACTACCAGATGGGCGGCATTCCGACCAACTATCACGGTGAGGTCGTGGTGCCGGGTGCGAGTGGACCGAACACGGTGGTGCCCGGCTTCTATGCCGCCGGCGAGTGCGCTTGCGCATCGGTGCACGGCGCGAACCGCCTCGGTACCAACTCGCTCACCGACCTGGTGGTACTGGGCAAGGCAGCGGGCGATTCGGTGATCCGTTTCCTGCGGGAGAATCCGGGCCACAAGACTTTGCCGTCCGACGCCGCAGACCGGACGCAAGCGCGGCTCGCGCGACTCGAGAACCAGCGCCACGGCGAGCCGGTTCACGACGTTGCAGACGAGATGCGCCGGACGATGCAGGCGCATTGCGGTGTATTTCGGTTCCCGGACCTGCTGGTCGAAGGCGTGGCCAAGATCCGCGCGATTTCCGACCGGGCCGCGCACACCGAGATCGGGGACAAGAGCAAGATCTTCAACACCGCGCGGATCGAGGCGCTCGAGCTTGACAACCTGATCGAGGTGGCGCGCGCCACCATGGTCTCGGCCGAGGCGCGCAAGGAGTCGCGGGGCGCGCACGACCGCTCCGACTTCCAGCAGCGCGACGATGCGAAGTGGTTGAAGCACACGCTGTGGTACAAGGAGGGCGACCGGCTCGAGTACAAGACGGTCAATCTCAAACCACTGAGCGCCGAGACCATCGCACCAAAGGCGCGGGTGTATTGACGGCCACGCGCGGATCGCGAGCTTTCGAAACATGAAGCGTGAGCGGTGAGGGGGCGGGCAAGCCGCCCTTGCCTGCCACTTGGAGATTGGAATGCGATTCAGGATCTTCCGCTACGACCCGGACACGGACGCGAAGCCCCACCTCAAGGAATACGATGTTCACATCGAGTCGTCTGACCGGATGCTGCTCGACGCCCTGGTCAGAGTGAAGGCGATGGACGACTCGCTCGCCTTCCGGCGCTCGTGCCGCGAAGGGATATGCGGCTCGGACGCGATCAACATCAACGGCAAGAACGGGCTCGCCTGCATCACCAAGCTTGCCGAGATCAAGGAGCCGGTGGAGCTCAGGCCGCTTCCAGGGCTGCCGGTCATACGAGACCTGATCGTAGACATGTCGCAGTTCTTCAAGCAGTACCACTCGATCAAGCCCTATCTGATCAACGACTACGCGCCGCCGGAGAGGGAGCGACTGCAATCGCCCGAGGAACGCGAGGAGTTGAACGGACTGTACGAGTGCATCCTGTGCGCGTGCTGTTCGACCTCGTGCCCTTCGTTCTGGTGGAATCCGGACAAGTTCGTGGGCCCGGCGGGCCTCCTCCAGGCCTATCGCTTCATCGCTGACACCCGCGATGAGGCGACGAGCGAGCGGCTCGACAACCTCGAAGATCCGTACCGTCTCTTCCGCTGCCACTCGATCATGAACTGCGTCGACGTGTGCCCGAAGAACCTGAATCCGACCAAGGCCATCGGCAAGATCAAGGAGCTGATGGTGCGGCGCGCCGTATAGTCGCGGCCGAGGGGCGCACGCGTGACGATCGCCGACGTCGAGCTGCGGCGGGTTCGCTGGCGCTGCCGCCGCGGTATGCTCGAGAACGATCTGGTGCTGCAGCGCTTTCTCGAGCGGCATGCCGCGGACCTCGATGACGAGCGCCTCGCGGCGCTCAACCGGTTGCTCGCGCTGCCGGACACTGATCTTTGGGACCTGACGTCGGGGCGCGCGCAGTGTGACGAGCCCGAACTCCAGGAAATGATTGCATGGCTGCGCGCCGCCGCCCAGCCGGACGTTGATAGGAGAAGCGAATGAGTTCGACCAAGAAGGCCGTCCTCACCTACGGAGACGGCAAGACCGCCGAGTTCCCCATCCTCTCCGGCTCGGTGGGCCCGGAGGTGATCGATATCCGGCAGCTGTATGCACAGACCGGGATGTTCACCTTCGACCCGGGGTTCATGTCCACTGGCTCGTGCCGCTCGGCGATCACCTACATCGACGGCGACCAGGGCATCCTGATGTATCGCGGCTACCCGATCGAACAACTGGCCGTGCAGTGCGACTTTCTCGAGGTCGCGTACCTGATCCTCCGGGGCGAGCTGCCGAACGGCGCGCAGTTGAAGGACTTCGTCTACCGCGTCCTGCACCACAACATGGCGCACGAGCAGATGCAGTTCCTGTTCCGCGGCTTCCGTCGGGATTCCCATCCGATGGCGGTGCTCGTCGGCGTGGTGGGCGCGCTCTCCGCCTTCTACCAGGACTCGGCCGACATCAGCGATGCGGCGCAGCGCGAGGTCTCGGCGATTCGGCTGATCGCGAAGATGCCGACGCTGGTGGCCATGGCCTACAAGTACTCGGTCGGTCAGCCGTTCGTCTATCCGAAGAACGACCTGTCTTACGCCGGCAACTTCATGCGCATGATGTTCGCGACGCCGTGCGAAGACTATCGCGTGAACGACGTGCTGGTGCGCGCGCTCGACCGCATCCTCATCCTGCACGCGGACCATGAGCAGAACGCATCGACTTCGACCGTGCGGCTCGCCGGGTCGTCTGGCGCCAATCCGTTTGCCTGCATCTCGTCCGGGATCGCGTGCCTCTGGGGTCCGGCACACGGCGGCGCCAACGAGGCGGCGCTCAACATGCTCGAGGACATCCAGCGGCAGGGCGGCGTGGCGAAGGTGGGCGAGTTCATCAAGCGGGTCAAGGACAAGAACTCCAACGTCAAGCTGATGGGCTTCGGCCATCGCGTGTACAAGAATTACGACCCGCGCGCGAAGCTCATGTGCGAGACCACGCACGAGGTGCTGCACGCGCTCGGGCTCGAGGAGGATCCGCTCTTCAAGCTCGCGATGGCGCTCGAGAAGATCGCGCTCGAGGACGACTACTTCGTCAGCCGCAAGCTGTACCCGAACGTCGATTTCTACTCCGGGATCGTGCAGCGCGCGCTCGGCATCCCGACGGAGATGTTCACCGCGATCTTCGCGCTCGCGCGCGTGGTCGGCTGGATCGCACAGTGGAACGAGATGATTGCCGATCCCGATCAGAAGATCGGCCGGCCCCGCCAGCTTTACACCGGCGCGCCGCGGCGCGACGTCGTGCCGATCAGCAAGCGGTAGGGCCTTGCGCCGGCCGCAGCCGCAGAGGGGGCACTGAACCGAGAAGCCGGGGCGACCACGGTGGCCCTAGCGCGCGGGACGCGAGGCGTGAGAAGCTACGGGGTGGAGGCGGGGGCGCTGTACTAGGGACGAGTGTCTCGCCGCGCCCGGCGAGTGAGTATTTGCGTCTCGAGTCCGGCGTCTCGCGTTCCAGAACGCGAACGTCGCGCGCCCAAAGGAGGAACGCCCCGATGATGAAGCAGATGCTCGCCAGCTCCTACCTCTTCGGCGGGAATGCGGCGTTCGTGGAGGAGCTGTACGAGTCGTATCTCGCCAACCCGCAGTCCGTATCCGATGAGTGGCGCGACTATTTCGACCGTTTGCAGCTCGTTCCCGGAGGCGCGCTTGGCGGCAGCACGCCACGCGACGTCGCGCACGCACCGATCATCGAAGCGTTCGCGCAGCGCGCGAAGCAGGGCACTCTCGGTGCGCCCACCGTCGCCGTGGAGCCCGGCTCGGAGCGCAAGCAGGTCTACGTTCTCTTCCTCATCACCGCGCACCGTACGCTCGGCGTGCGCTGGGCGCAGCTCGATCCTCTCAAGCGCACGCCGCGGCCGCAGGTCCCCGAACTGGAGCCGGCGTACTACGATCTCACCGAGGCCGATCTCGAAGGCGAGTTCAACACCGGAACGCTCGTCGGCATCAGCGAGCGCGCGACGCTGCGGGAGATCCTGCAGCATCTGCGTGAGACCTACTGCGGCACCATCGGCGCCGAGTACATGTACATCTCGGACCCGGCGCAGAAGCGCTGGATCCAGCAGCGCCTGGAGGCTGCGCGGGGCCGTCCGCAGCTCGGCGTTGATCTCAAGACGCGCGCGCTCGAGCGGCTGACCGCTGCCGAGACTCTCGAGAAATACCTCCACACCCGCTACGTCGGCCAGAAGCGTTTCTCGCTCGAGGGCGGGGAGACGCTGATCCCGGTCATGGACGAGATCGTGCGCCGGGCCGGCGCGCAGGGCGTGGAAGAGCTGGTGATCGGCATGGCGCATCGCGGCCGCCTCAACGTGCTGGTAAACACGCTCGGCAAGTCGCCGAAGGAGCTTTTCACCGAGTTCGAAGGCAAGGCGGTCTCCGATCTTTCTTCGGGCGACGTGAAGTATCACAACGGCTTCTCTTCGGACGTTTCCACGCCGGGCGGCCCGGTGCACCTCACACTCGCGTTCAACCCATCGCACCTGGAGATCGTGAATCCGGTGGTCGAGGGTTCGGTGCGCGCGCGCCAGCACCGACGCAAGGACGAGGAGGGAGACAAGGTGATGTCGCTCCTCCTGCACGGCGATGCCGCGTTCGCAGGGCAGGGCGTCGTCATGGAGACGCTGAACCTCGCGCAGACGCGCGGCTACGGCACTGGGGGCACCGTCCATATCATCGCCAACAACCAGATCGGCTTCACGACGTCGGACCCGCGCGACCGCGGCTCGACGACCTACTGCACCGACGTCGCGAAGATGATCGAGGCGCCGATCTTCCACGTGAACGCAGACGATCCCGAAGCGGCGCTGTTCCTGACCGAACTTGCGATGGATTTCCGCAAGGCATTCAAGCAGGACGTGGTGATCGATCTCGTCTGTTTCCGCCGCCACGGCCACAACGAGCAGGACGAGCCGTTCGTCACCCAGCCGCTCATGTACCGGAAGATCGCCCAGCATCCGGGAACGCGCAAGCTCTATGCCGACAAGCTGGTCGCCGAAGGCGTGATCCCGGCCGACGAACCCGATCGCCTGATCAAGGAATACCGCCAGGCGCTCGACGAAGGGCGGCACACCTCGAGCCCGGTGCTCTCCAACTTCCAGCGCAAGTACGCGGTGGACTGGTCGCCCTACCTCAACGCGAAGTGGACCGATGCCGCCGACACGTCGGTGCCGCTCGCCGAGCTCGTCAAGTTCGCGGAGAAGGTGACCACGATACCGGAGGGCTTCAAGCTCCACTCCTCGGTGGAGCGCGTGGTGCAGGCGCGTCGCGACATGGGTCAGGGCAAGCGGATGCTCGACTGGGGCATGGCCGAGACGCTCGCCTACGCGACCTTGCTCGTGTCGGGCTACGGGGTTCGGCTCTCCGGCCAGGACTGCGGCCGCGGCACGTTCGCGCACCGCCATTCGGTGTTTCACGACCAGAACCGCGAGAAGTGGGATGCAGGCACGTGGATCCCGCTGCAGCACCTCTCCGATAACCAGGCCGACTTCACGGTCATCGACTCGGTGCTCTCCGAGGAGGCGGTCCTCGGTTTCGAGTATGGCTATGCCTGCGCCGAGCCGAGCGAGATCGTGATCTGGGAGGCGCAGTTCGGCGATTTCGCCAACGGCGCGCAGGTGGTGATCGACCAGTTCATCACCTCGGGAGAGGCGAAGTGGGGCCGGATGTGCGGCCTCACGATGCTGCTGCCGCACGGCTACGAAGGGCAGGGTCCGGAGCATTCGTCGGCGCGGCTCGAGCGTTACCTCCAGCTCTGCGCCGAACACAACGTCCAGGTGTGCGTGCCGACCACGCCCGCGCAGGTGTTCCACCTGCTGCGCCGGCAGATGGTGCGGCCTTTCCGCAAGCCGCTCGTCGTGATGACGCCCAAGTCGCTCCTGCGCAAGCCCGAGGCCGCTTCCAGCCTCAACGAGCTCGCCAAGGGTGGGTTCCAGACGGTGATCGGAGAGATCGATGCGCTCGAGTCCGACAACGTGTCGCGCATCGTCGCCTGCAGCGGCAAGGTCTACTACGACCTGCTCACTGCGCGGCGCGAACGCCGGCACGACAACGTGGCGATCATCCGTGTCGAGCAGCTCTATCCGTTCCCGCACAAGCAGTTCGCCGCCGAGATGAAGCGCTATCCAAAGGCGAAGGAGGTCGTGTGGTGCCAGGAGGAGTCGCAGAATCAGGGGGCCTGGTACCAGACCCAGCACTACATCCACGAGAACATGCGTACCGACCAGAAGCTCTTGTATGCCGGCCGGCCGTCGTCCGCGTCGCCGGCAGTGGGCTATGTCGCCAAGCACAACGAGCAGCAGAAGAAGCTCGTCGAGCAGGCGCTCGGGAAAGTGAAGTAATTCGATGGCGTGGGCGGCGGCCGCGGGTCGCTGATTTCGAGACCCGGCCCGCCACGCGCAGCGGGCCAGGACGGAGGTAGCTCGGGGAGCATCGGGGAAGTAAGAAAGGACCGGCGACGCGGTCGATCGCGGGTCCCTCGTCCGGCGCGTTACGCGCTGGTTCACATTGCGCCGCGACAGGCTGAGCCGTGCCCGGCGAGAACCGAACGGAGAGATCATGCTTGTCGAAGTGAAGGTGCCGCAGCTGTCGGAGTCGGTCGCCGAGGCGACGCTGCTCTCGTGGCACAAGAAGGAGGGGGAGTCGGTCCAGCGCGACGAGAACCTCATCGACATCGAGACCGACAAGGTCGTCCTCGAACTCCCGGCACCGGCCGACGGCGTCATCGCGAAGATCATCAAGTCGGATGGCGGCACCGTCGTCTCGGGCGAGGTGATCGCCCAGATCGACACCACCGCGAAGGCCGGCGCATCGCCCCCGGCCGCCGCGATGAAGCCTGCGCCCGCGCAGGTTGCCCCCACGCCGGCACCTGCGCCCGCGGCGGCGCGCGAGGATGCCCGCTTGATGCCTGCCGCGCGCAAGCTGGTCGAAGAGCAGGGCGTGGATCCGACCCGCATCGCGGGCAGCGGGCGCGACGGCCGGATCACCAAGGCCGACGTCATCGAGCACGTCGCACGCAGCCACGCGCCCGCGGCGGTGGTGGCTCCCGCTCCGCCGCCCGCGGCAGGGCCTGCTCAACCGAGGTTGCCGCAGCCGCCGGCGCCCGTGAGCCCCGAGAAGCTGCTGGCGGGGCGGACCGAGCAGCGCGTGCCGATGTCGCGGCTGCGGGCGCGCATCGCCGAGCGCCTGCTGCAATCCCAGGCCACCACCGCGTCGCTGACGACCTTCAACGAGGTCAACATGCAGCCGGTGATGGACTTACGCAAGAAGCACGGCGAGCGGTTCGAGAAGGAGCATGGTGTCCGCCTCGGCTTCATGTCCTTCTTCGTCAAGGCCGCGGTGTTTGCGCTGAAGAAGTTCCCGGCCGTCAACGCGTCGGTGGACGGCAACGACATCGTCTACCACGGCTACTTCGACATCGGCGTCGCGGTCGGGAGCGCACGCGGCCTCGTCGTGCCGGTGCTGCGAGACGTCGACCAGATGAGCTTCGCCGACATCGAGAAGAAGATCGCCGAGCTCGGCAAGCGTGCGCAGGACGGCAAGCTCGGCATCGAGGAGCTGACGGGCGGCACGTTCTCGATCTCCAACGGCGGCGTGTTCGGTTCGATGCTCTCGACGCCGATCATCAATCCCCCGCAGAGTGCGATCCTCGGCATCCACGCGACCAAGGACCGCGCCGTGGTCGAGAATGGCCAGATCGTGATTCGGCCGATGAACTACCTCGCGCTCTCCTACGACCACCGCATCATCGACGGCCGCGAGGCGGTCCTGACGCTGGTGGCCATGAAGGAGGCGCTCGAGGATCCGACGCGGCTTCTACTCGACCTCTGATCCGTCTTTTCCCACCACCGGCACGAGGACACGACGCGTGTGGCCGACCGCTTTCGGCGACTTCACGCCGTTCGGGTCTTCGCGGCTGAGGATTCCCATACATGACACAAACGTTTGACGTCGTCGTCATCGGCTCCGGCCCGGCCGGCTACATCTGCGCCGTTCGCGCCGCACAGCTCGGCCTCAAGGTGGCCTGCGTCGAGGAATGGAAGAACGCCGGCGGTGAGTCCGCGCTCGGCGGCACCTGCCTGAACGTCGGCTGCATCCCGTCGAAGGCGCTGCTTGCCTCGTCGGAAGAATTTGAGAAGGTGACGCGCCACATCGCCGACCATGGCATCAACATCACCGGCGCGAGCTTCGATCTCGCCAAGATGATGGGACGCAAGGACGCCATCGTCGCGAAGATGACCAAGGGGATCGAGTATCTATTCAAGAAGAACAAGGTCACTTGGCTGAAGGGCCACGGGCGGCTCACGGGCAAGGGCGAGGGCGGCTGGCGGGTCGAGGTCGCCGGAGAGGTCGCCGAAGGCAAGCACGTCGTGATCGCCACCGGCTCCAAGGCGCGCCATCTCCCGGGCGTTCCGGTGGACAACGAGATCGTGTGCGACAACATCGGCGCGCTCGCGTTCAAGGCGGTGCCGCAACGTCTTGGGGTGATCGGCGCCGGCGTCATCGGGCTCGAGCTGGGGAGCGTGTGGCGCAGGCTCGGCGCCAAGGTGACGATCCTGGAGGCCTTGCCGACGTTCCTCGCGGCGGCCGACGAGAGCGTCTCCAAGGAGGCCTGGAAGCTCTTCACCAAGGAGCAGGGGCTCGACATCCGCCTCGGGGTCAACCTCGGCAAGGTCGATGCAGGTCAGGGGGGTGTGACTGTCGCGTACGAGCACGAGGGCAAGAGCGAGAAGCTGGAGTGCGACCGCCTCGTGGTGTCGGTCGGCCGAGTGCCCAACACCGATGGCCTCGGCGCGGAGGCGGTCGGCCTGAAGATCGACGAGCGCGGCCTGATCGATGTCGATGCGCATTGCCGGTCCAACCTGCCCAACATCTTCGCCATTGGCGATGTCGTGCGCGGCCCGATGCTGGCGCACAAAGGCGAGGAGGAGGGCGTGATGGTCGCCGAGCTCATCGCAGGCCAGAAAGGTCACATCAACTACGATGCAATCCCGTGGGTGATTTACACTTCCCCCGAGATCGCCTGGGTCGGCAAGACTGAGCAGCAGCTCAGAAGCGAGGGTGTGCCCTACCGAACGGGGAACTTTCCGTTCTCGATCAACGGCCGCGCCCTGGGCCAGGACGAAACCGACGGCTTCGTGAAGGTGCTGGCCCACGCCAAGACCGACGAGATCCTCGGCGTGCACATCATCAACGCGCAGGCCTCGGAGCTCGTTTCCGAGGCGGTGGTCGCGATGGAATTCCGCGCGAGCTCCGAGGACATCGCCCGCATCACCCACGCGCACCCGTCGCTTTCCGAGGTGATTCGCGAGGCGGCACTTGCAGTGGACAAGCGGGCGCTCAACATGTGACAACGCGCGGCTTTCGGCGCTCCGGTCGTCGCGTAACCCAGCACGCCGACGCCCAGCTGAAAGCCGGCCCACGGATAACCGACAGCCCGCATGCCCGACCACGCCTCCGAAGACTCCGGGAAGCCACTGCAGCCCTCGTCCCCCAGCGGCGGCGGCATCTTCGATTCTGCCGAGTACACGCAGGCGGCGACGCGTCTGCCGATCACCGTCCTCGAGTATTACCGCGAGGTGCTCGCGCGGCGCGGCTTCGTCTCCGACGATGCGCAGTATGCGGCGGTGATGCGGCTGCAGCGGCTCTACGAGGCGTGGTCGGCGTACAAGGCGCGGCGGAGCACCAAGTTGCGGCGCCTGGTCGTCCGCCCGCCGTTGCCGCGCGGCGTCTATCTCTGGGGCGACGTCGGGCGCGGCAAGAGCTTCCTGATGGACAGCTTCTACCTGACGGTGCCGCTGGTGCGGAAGCGCCGGGTCCATTTCCACCACTTCATGCGCGACGTCCATCGCGAGCTCGAAACACTGAAGGGCGTCGAGGATCCGCTCGCGGCCGTGGCGCGGCGCATCGCCAAGCGCTATCGCCTCATCTGCTTCGACGAGTTCCACGTCAACGACATCGCCGACGCGATGATTCTCGGCCGGCTCCTCGAGCGGACCCTGGCGCTCGGGGTGGTCTATTGCATGACCTCGAACTACCAGCCCGATGACCTCTACAGGCATGGGCTGAAGCGCGATAGCTTCCTGCCGACCATCCGCCTGATCAAGGAGCGGCTCGACGTCGTGCACGTGGACAGCCCGACGGACTATCGCCTGCGGACCATGGAGCAACTGGAGGTGTACTACGCGCCGCTGGGACCCGACGCCGACGCCGCCGTCGCGCGGGCATTTGCCCAGGTCGCGGACGTGGAAGAAGAACATCACGAGCTCGACGTTGAGGGGCGCGTCATTCCGTATGTGAAGCGCGCCGGCGGCGTAGTCTGGTTCGAGTTCGCAGCGCTCTGCGGCGGGCCGCGCTCCCAGCTCGACTATCTCGATCTCGCGAAGCGCTTCCACACCGTGCTGCTGTCCAATGTGCCCAGAATGGGCCCGGCGATGGCGAACGAGGCGCGCCGCTTCACGCTCCTCGTCGACGTCTTCTACGACAACCGGGTGAAGCTCATCATGTCCGCGGCGGGCCCGCCCGACTCGCTCTACACCGAGGGCACGCTCGCCCACGAATTCGCGCGCACCGAGAGCCGTCTCATGGAGATGCGATCGCGCGAATATCTGGGGCAGTCGCGCCGCGCGCCGGGCGGCGAGCCCGGGTCGGCGCTCGCGTCCGCCGGCGCGGGTCCGGCGCCAGCCGCGCGCGAGCGCTCGTGACGTCGTTCGATCCCTGAAACTAGGCGCACAGATGGAGAAGTTCAAAGCGTACCGGCGGCTTGGCGCGTCAGCGCGCCGCCTCGGTTGATCTGGCTCAAAGCGGGCCCGGGGCCCGTCGCGCACGATCCCGCGCAACCATGCGCCCGCCGCGACATCGAAGGGGGGCACAAATCACAAAGGAGGAAGGACCATGGCGGGTGAAATATACCGGGCGTTTCACGAGCGCTCGATCAAGGATCGCGACGGGTTCTGGGCCGAGCAGGCGAAGCTGATCCACTGGCAGAAGCCGTTTGGCAAGGTCCTGGACTACAGCCGCCCGCCGTTCGCCAAGTGGTTCGTCGGCGGCGAGACCAACCTCTGCTACAACGCGATCGACCGGCACCTCGCGACGCGCGGCGACCAGAAGGCGCTCGTATACGTTTCGACCGAGATCAACGAGACGCGCGAGTACACCTATCGCGAGCTCCACGCCGAGGTGAACCGCATGGCCGCAGTGATGCAGGCGCTGGGCGTCGGCAAGGGCGACCGCGTGCTCATCTACATGCCGATGATCGCGGAGGCGGCGTTCGCGATCCTTGCGTGCGCGCGCATCGGTGCGGTCCACTCGGTGGTGTTCGGCGGCTTCGCCGCCAACAGCCTCGCGACCCGGATCGACGACGCGAAGCCGAAGCTGATGGTCACCTCCGACGCCGGCATGCGCGGCGGCAAGGCGGTGCCGTACAAGCATCTCGTCGACGAATCGATCCGGCTCGCAAAGTTCCCGCCTGAAAAGGTGCTGATGGTCAACCGCGGCCTGGACAAGGAGATGAAGCTCGTCGAGGGCCGCGACCTCGACTACGCGACGCTGCGCGCGCGCCACATGGACGCGCAGGTGCCGGTTGCCTGGCTCGAATCGAACGAGCCGTCGTACATCCTCTACACCTCGGGCACGACCGGCAAGCCGAAAGGCGTGCAGCGCGATGTCGGCGGTTACGCCGTGGCGCTCGCCGCGTCGATGAAGCACATCTACTGCGGCAACGCGGGCGAGACGATGTTCACCACCTCGGACATCGGCTGGGTGGTCGGGCACTCGTACATCATTTACGGGCCGCTCATCGCCGGCATGACGACCATCATGTACGAGGGCACGCCGATCCGGCCCGACGCGGGGATCTGGTGGAAGATCGTGCAGGACACCAAGGCGACGGTGATGTTCTCCGCGCCCACCGCGATCCGCGTGCTGAAGAAGCACGATCCGGCGTTCATGAAGAAGTACGACATCTCGTCGCTGCGCAATCTCTTCCTCGCGGGCGAGCCCCTCGACGAGCCGACGCACAGATGGATCACCGAAGCGCTCGGCAAGCCGGTGATCGACCACTACTGGCAGACCGAGACCGGCTGGCCGATGCTTTCCGCGGTGCCGGGCGTGGAGAAGACGCCGATCAAGTTCGGCAGCCCGTCGTTCCCGGTCTTCGGCTACGACTTGCGGCTCTACCGCGAGGCAGACGCCAGCGAGGCAGGCCCCGACGAGAAGGCGGTCGTCGCTGTGGTGCCGCCGCTGCCCCCGGGCTGCCTCTCGACGCTGTGGGGCGACGACGCGCGCTTCGAGAAGGTGTACTTCTCGATGTTCTCGTCCCCGATGGTGTACACGTCGTTCGACTGGGGCATCCGGGACAAGGACGGCTATTTCTTCATCCTCGGACGGACCGACGACGTCATCAACGTCGCCGGACACCGGCTGGGGACGCGCGAGATCGAGGAGGCGGTGCAGGCACATGCCGATATCGCCGAGGTCGCGGTGGTGGGCGTCAACGATCAACTCAAGGGGCAGATGCCGGTCGCGTTCGCGGTGGTGAAGGACGCGTCCAAGGTCGCGACGCCCGAAGCTCGCGCGGGGCTCGAGAAGGAGGTGATGGCGACGGTGGACAAGCTCCTCGGCGCGATCGCGCGGCCCAAGGCCGTGCACTTCGTAAGCGTTCTGCCGAAGACTCGCTCGGGCAAGCTGCTGCGGCGGTCGATCCAGGCGCTCGCCGAGGGACGCGACCCGGGCGACCTGACCACGATCGAGGATCCTGGCGCACTCGAGCAGATCAAGATCGCGCTCGCGGCGCACCTGTAAACGCAGCGTCAACGCGGAGCGGAGCATGCACGATGCCCGGGTGACGCCGGCCGGGCGCCACCCGCTGATCGGGCACCCGCGGCGAGCCGCCGGGCTTCCCACCGCCGACGATTGCGGGTGACCACGGCGCTGCTTTTCGGCGGCGGCCTCGCACTGCTCATCGTCGGCGCCGAGATGCTCGTGCGCGGCGCGGGACGGTGCGCCGTGCAGCGACTCGCGCGCGGCGAGCGCCCGGTGGGACGCAAGATCGGCTTCAGCAGTCTCCGACGCGTCGCGCGCGCGCATTCAACCGCACGACCTGCGGGGCCGCCGAGGAGACTATGCCCGTCGTGAGCTCGCCGGTCATGGTGTAGGCATCGCGTGCGGGCGAGACGCGGTAGGTGATCTTCACCGTCGCGGGGTTTGCGCCGCTACAGGCGACCGTCATGGTCATGCGCGCGGCGTCGCCGGTCCACGTCGGCTCGCCGCAGCCGGTCGCGCGACCGGCGAGCGCCGCGCGACCCATGGCCTCCCACTGCTTGATCGTCTCCGAGTTCAGGCATATGGGCGTCGTGATGGTGTTCGACTTCGGGTCATAGCCGAGCTGCTGTTGCAGCGCGGGCGGCATCATCGCCGAAAGCAGCATCGCTTCGGGGCCGAGCTCCGAGACGATGGTCCAACGGCCCAGCTGAGGCAGCACCGGCGGCGAGTTCTGGGCCACGGCTGGACCGGCGAACGCCGCTGCAACCAAGGAAACAATCGCCGCTGCTCCGCCGCGATTTCGCAGAGATCGGGGAGCACGCCGGGGGATGCCTTCTCGTAGCGAGCGGGCTAGCATAAGCGGTCGAGCATGGGTCTTCCGCGGTGGCGCGAACCTATGCGCGATGCTCCACGTGATACTTGATACCGAGTACCCGGTCCGCTGCGGCGATCGCGATTGCCGAGAGAAGAAAGGTGATGTGGATGATCACCTGCCACATCATCTGCTTCTCCTCGAGGACCGCGGCGTTGATGAAGGTCTTCAGCAGATGGATCGACGAGATGCCGATGATGGCGGTGGCGAGCTTGACCTTGAGCACCGACGCGTTCACGTGCGAGAGCCACTCGGGCTGGTCCGGGTGGTCCTCGAGGAACAGTCGCGACACGAAGGTCTCGTAGCCGCCGATGATGACCATGATCAGCAGGTTCGCGATCATCACCACGTCGATGAGGCTCAACACGCCGAGCATGATCTCGGTTTCGTTGATGCCTTTGTCCGCGACGACGTGCAGCAGGTGCAGCATTTCCTTCCAGAATTGCCACACGTAGATGCCCATCGCCACGATGAGGCCGAGATAAAGCGGCAGCTGCAGCCAGCGCGCCGCGAAGATCATCGCGGGAACCGGCCGGGACGCGAGTCTCAGGGGAGAGGGATCCATGGCTCGGGCACACAGAAAACGGGGCGGCGGATTCTAACATTGGCGCCGCTCCCGGGCTGCCAGGGGCGCCCGGTTTCCTCGCGCTGGCCGCGCCAGCGGAAGCACGCGAGCCTCCGTGCATTCGTCTATGTTGATTTCCGCATC
>Ga0209253_10002529_pt1 | contig 16204 bp, 16 predicted proteins | sample FrelakmetBRP12BR_FD_187145 | JGI IMG/M metagenome (GOLD analysis project Ga0209253, IMG submission 187145) | Freshwater lake sediment microbial communities from the University of Notre Dame, USA, for methane emissions studies - BRP12 BR (SPAdes)... | ecosystem: Environmental > Aquatic >...
GCCCTTAAACTGAAGCCGGGGAAGTATAAATTTGGAAGCTTCACGTTCGATTTTCCGTTCGCGGTGAACTTGGAGGGGAAGTTGGAGTTTGCCCAGTCGCTCGACCAATGTGTGGAGGGGCGAGGGACCCAGACCTTAACCGTCCGCTGCAGCCGGACCTCTCCGTATAGCGGCCAGCGCGATTACCAGTATCAGTAGAGGAGCGGTACCAATGGCCCAGACACTCGGCGATCTGTTAGAAGCACTCGAGGATGTCGACGACGCGACCCGCGAAGAAGCGTCAAAGGCTCTCGCCGAACTCGCCGACTCCACCACGTTGGATGCGCTTGTCGGCGCCTGTGGAGACGAATATTGGGCTGTCCGAGGCCATGCAGGACAGGGCGTGGCTAGAATCGGGGGGGCTAAAGCGGTGGAAGCGCTCATCGTCCTATTGAACGATTCCATCATGGAAGTGCGAAATGATGTCGTGGCGGCTATGGCCTCGATGGGAGCCGTAGTCGTTGACCGTTTGATCGCGGCATTGAAGGATGAGCGGTGGCGCGTCCGCGAATATGCCGCAAAAACATGCGGGGAAATAAAGGACCGGAGAGCCGTCGAGGCGCTCATGCTCGTCTGTCGAGACCGTGACGGCGCTGTGAAGAGTGCGGCGGCGGAGGCGCTGGGCAAGATCTGCGATCCGAAAGCGATCCCGGTTCTGAGCAAACTCTTCCGCGATCCTTCGAAAACGGTTCGAGAAACGGCCGGAACCGCACTCATCTCTATCGGCCAGCCTTCCGTCGATCCGCTGATCGAATGTCTCAAGGATAAGGATTATGTAGTCCGGTGCCACGCTGCCCGAGCACTCGGTGGAATGACGACCGACTATCAAATCGGCCGAACCTGGGTGCGGGACGCAAAAGTCGTCGACGTCTTGATTGCCGCGTTGAAAGATCCTGATCGGGCTGTGCGCGAAGATGCCACGATCGCTCTGGGCCAGATTGGCGACCCACGGGCCATTGATGCCTTGATCGAGGCGATGAAGGATGGCGTCGTGAAGCGGCATGCCATTGCGTCGCTCGGTATGATCGGCGATCCTCGCGCCTTGGCTCCGGTGCTGGACGCGTTGAAGGGCAAGGGTATTCGACAGGACGGAACTCCGACCCCGGGCTGTATCGTCAGCGAAGATGCCTTTATCAAGGAAGCGGCGGCGACGGCGCTCGGTCAGTTCCGTGACCCACGCGTCATTCCAGACTTGATCATGCTGTTGAAGGACGGCGTGTTGCGCGAGAAGGCCAGTGCCGCCCTGGCCACCATCGGTGATACGGCGATCGAGCCGTTGATTGCCTTTCTCTATGACCCGAAGGCGTCCGAAGTCATTGCCGAAGGGGAGCGGGTGCTCTCTTATGCGTCGGTTCGACTCACGGCGAAAGATGCTTTGCGGCAATTGGCGCTTGAAACGCTCGAAAAATTGGGCTGGATGCCAGCGCCGGAAGACATCATCGTCAATTCAAGCGTGGCCGACAATGCCAGAGTGGACATGCCTCTCGGCGATACAGGCAGATTTGGCCCTTCGGGAGATTTTGCCCAACGGGGCTAGTGAGCGAGGCAGGCCGAGGTCGAGGTTGAGCGAAGATCTGACGTTCTTTTCTTAGCCTCAGCCTGAACCTCAACCTTCTTGTCCGCGCTGGCGGACTTTTTCGGCATCTTGTTGGGTCGAGGTCGGGCATGGCAGACACCGTAGCCGAACAGATTGCGGCTCTCAAGGACGAGGATTGGGCGATTCGTGAAGAGGCCGCTGCCGTGCTGGGCACGCTCCGGGATCCGAGGGCTGTGGCACCCTTGGTGTCCGTACTTCGTGACGGCGATCGCGCTGTTCGCGATGCGGCTATCGGTGCCCTTTTGGCTATTGGAGAGCCGGCTGTAACGCCGCTGGGTGTCTGTCTTTCCGATCCGGAGCTCACGGTTCAGGAATTGGCCTCGTCGGTATTGGCCAACATTGCCGATGCGCGAGTGCTCGCGCCGCTCGTCAAGGCGCTCAAGAGCCCCGACTGGATTGTGCGGATGCACGCCGCCAAGGCCTTAGGCCGGATTCAAGACTCTGGAACGGTGGCGTCGCTGGTGCCGCTGCTGCAAGACAAAGTAAAGGCTGTGCGCGAGGAGACGTCGACAGCCCTCGCAGCTATCGGGGAGGCGTCGTTGTCATCGCTGCTCGCCGCCCTGACCCATGCTGAATGGCTGGTACGGCTGCATGCGGTAGAGGCCTTGGGGAAAACGAAGTTGCTTGAAGCGGTGGATCCATTATTGTCGGTGCTCTTCAACGATCGGGATAGGGCGGTTCGCGAGGATGCAGTCCGCGCATTGGGCCAGATCGGCGATGTGCGCGCGGTGGAGTTTCTCATCACAGCGATGAAAGAGCCGGGGCTGCGGCCGTTGGCGGTTGAGGCATTGGGCCGGATCTGCGATCGCCGTGCGGTACCGGTGCTGATCGACGTGCTCAAGGGCATGGAGCGGCCTGAGATCTCGCAGCCGATCGACGGCTGTGGCGATCAGTGGGATGAAGAGAGACTTACGTTAGGCGAGGCAGTCCGGGCCTTGGGCGCGATCCGGGACGAGGCGGCCATCCCGTCGCTGATGAAGGCGCTTCGTTATACAGTGACGCGAGCGGAGGCCGCCGATGCGCTGACTCGATTCGGCTCCGCCGTGATTGCGCCGTTGCTGGCTGTGCTGGCACGCGAGTCGGATGACAACATCCGTTACCATGTCAAAGACACGCTGGCGAAGGTGGGTTGGCGGGCGGGACGAGTGTAGCAGGCTGCGCAAGAACTATGGCGAAGGAAACGATTGAAACACTGGTCTCCGAGCTTGTCCATGAAGAGGACTGGCGACGGATGCGGGCGACCGCGGCCTGCCTATCAGGCGGGCCGCGAGCAGTCCAAGCACTCATTTACGCGCTGCAGACCGGTTCGCCGGCGTTGAAAGCCGAAACAGCAGCCATGCTGGCGCGCGTGAATGATCCTCAAGCCGGGGTGCCCTTGGTCGGCTTACTCCGCGACGAGGATGAGGCCGTCCGCAAGGCCGGCGCGTCAGCGTTGGAGCATATGGCGGGGGTGTTGGACGAGACGACCGCAGCAGCATTGACCTCGCTACTCTATGCGTCGAAGGATGAGGGGATTCGCCTGGTGGCTTCGCAGTTGTTGGGGATCATTCCGAATGCGATCGCACCATTGAGCGAGATGCTGACCCATCAGGACCCGGAAGCGCAGATCATGGCGGCGACGATGTTGGAGCATCTGCTCGATCCCCGCTCGGCGGATTCGTTCATCAATGCCATGGGGCAGCCGGCCATACGCGACATTGCCGTGCGGACGCTCAAAAAGTTGAGCGCGATTCGCGAGCGCATCGACGAGGTGTTTGACGCGCTGCGCGCGATTGAAGAGCTGAGTGAGCGAGAAGAGGCTCGTATGAGCACGGTGGTCAATCTCCTGGCCATCGGGCGTCCGAGCGTGGAGATTTTGATCGAGTATCTGGAGGATGACGATTGGGTGATCCGTGAAGCCGCCGCCGACTTGCTGGGGAAGATTGGTGACGTGCGAGCCGTCGAGCCCTTGATGCAGCGGTTGCGGGTCGATAAGGATACGGGAGTCAAGGAGCTGGCGATGAAATCGTTGGGCTTGATCGGCGATGCCAGGCCTGCCCAACTCTATATCGAGGCTATTCCCATTCGGCCCCTGCGGGTCTATGCCATGGAAGCCTTGGCGAAAGTGAAAGATGTGGAGGTGTTGCGGCCGTATAAGGAACTGTTCGATCGGTTGAGAACGGATCGGGACGGCCTGGTCGCCTACAATTCCGGGTTGATCGCCGACAAACTGGAAGCGCTTGATGGGACACCTGTCGGGAGTCAGGGAGGGCAGGACGACGATGAGTGACAATGTGCAGGCGGAACGGATTGAGCAATTGATCGGAGCCCTTCGGGACGACAATGACGCGCTCCGTGACCATGCGATTGCCAGTTTGAGTCAGGTGGGCGAGGATGCGGTGGGGCCGCTGATCGGGCTTATGGCAGATGAAGATGTTCTCGTCCGCGAAGCGGCGACCAGCGCCATTGTGCGAATCGGTCCATCCGTCGTCGATCCGTTGATCGAGGCGTTGGCGGACGATGAGTGGGCGATTCGCGAGCAGGCTGCGTCGGGCTTGGGGAAGCTGAAGGACCCTCGGGGCGTCGATCCCCTCGTGAAGGCGCTCAAGGACAAAGACGGCGCAGTGCGGACCGCCGCCGTGTGGGCGCTGGAGCGTGTCGGTGATGCGCGCGCGGTGCCTGGGTTGGTCGAGGCGCTGACCGATCACACCGTGCGTGAGGACGTGGCACGTGTGCTGAAAAAAATCGGCGATGCGCGGGCCGTGGACGCCCTGATCGACGGATTGTTGGGCAGCAATTGGATGGTACGGCGGCATGCGGCCGAAGCCTTGGGCAAGATCGGCGATGCGCGCGGAATTGACCCGTTGATCGAATCGCTCAAGGATGAAGACTGGCTCGTACGGCGGAATGCGGCGGAGTCGCTCGCGCGGCTCGGGGCGAAGCAGGCCATCGATCACCTGCTTCCGTTGCTCGAAGATGAGAATACGATGGTGCAGGAAACGGTCGAAGGGGTGTTGGCAAGTCTCGGATGGACTGCGAAGCCGTAATGTAACGGCTTCAGGTAGATAGGCTGAAGGTATTCAGGGGTTTAGCATACGTGGGTTGATTCGTGCTTTGCGAGATAATGTATAACCTTCAGCCTGAACCCCTGAGTAGTTACACCGTAATCTTTATTTCGATGTAAAAGGATATATCTCATGGCGGATGAAGCTCCTCCAAAACTTATTCAGATCGGTCCGAAAGGCGGCGCGAAGAAAGACGGGTTCAATCTCGTTACGGAACGAGTCGTCGCGGTAAACCCTGAGGCAAAACAGCTCGAAGTCGAACTGCTGGCCTACGATGGGAAGACAGTCGTACTGGACGTCGACGACGAGGCGCTCGAAGATCTGAAGAAGCTCAAGGTGGGAGACGGCGCCACCATCCGTGTTGTGGAGGAAGGCGGGCGGCGTATTGCCAAGAGCTTTCGGATTCGTGCGAAGGATCCCAATGCGGCGCGAGCTGACGCGATGCTCCTGGACCTTAAAGATAGCCATTGGCTCAACCGGAAATATGCGGCTGAAGTGCTGGGTGAGCTCAAAGAAACCCGCGCCGTGCAGCCGTTGGTCGATGCATTGGCGGATGAAGTCGGGGATGTCCGGCAGCGCGCCTATGATTCGTTAATCAAGATCGGCGGGCCGGCTGTGTCGGTGCTGGTGCCTTTGCTGGTGTCGGAGGAAGATGAGATTAGGCAATCCGTAACGGAGATCATCCGTAAAATCGGAAAGCCCGCCGTCGAGCCGCTGGCCACAGCGCTTGCCGAGGCCGATGACCGTCTGAAGACGAAGGTGATGAAGGTGTTGGACCGGATGGGCTACAAACCGAAAGTCAATGATGCGGCCAAGGCCGTTGAGGTGCCGCGACTGACGTAACGCGCTGTTACGTGGCTGGAGACGGAGCTTTGCTGGGCCTCCCGACCGAAATGTGACGAAAGCCAAAGGCGGCGACCCGGTCCGGGTCATAGACATTGCGCAAGTCGAAGAAGATGGGCTGGCGCAAGAGCATTTTCAGTCTGTCGAAATCGAGGGTGCGAAACTGGTTCCATTCGGTCATGAGGATCAGCGCGTCCGCTCCCTGCGCTGCATCATAGGCGTCCTTGCAGGGGACGAGACCCGACAGAGTCTGACAGGCTTCCTCAAGCGCGGCGGGGTCGCAGGCGCGCACCGTGGCGCCCTGCTTGATGAGTGCTTGCGCAATGGCCAGGGCCGGCGCATCCCGCAAGTCATTCGTATTGGGTTTGAAGGACAGGCCCAACATCGCAAACGTCTTTCCTTTGAGTTCCCCCACCTCTTTGGCGATCTTTTCTATCATCCGGACGCGTTGCTGTTCGTTAATGAGGGCGGCGGCGCTGGCGATCTGCATGGGGTACCCCACGCGCTCTCCGGTCTGGACGAGCGCGGCCAGATCTTTCGGGAAGCACGAGCCCCCGAACCCCGGTCCCGCATGGAGAAATTTCGATCCGATCCGGTTGTCGAGGCCCATCCCTTTCGCCACCATCTGTACATTGGCGCCCACCCGCTCGCAGACGGTCGCGATTTCGTTGATGAACGAAATTTTGGTGGCGAGGAAAGCATTGGAGGCGTATTTAATCATCTCGGCCGTCGGGATATCGGTCACGACGAACGGTGTTTCGATCAGATAGAGCGGCCGGTAGAGATCCTTCATGATCGCAACTGCCTGTTCGCTGTCCGCGCCGATGACGACCCGGTTCGGTCGCAAGAAATCTTCGATGGCGGACCCCTCACGCAGGAACTCCGGGTTGGAGACAATATCGAACCGGAATTTCCCTGACTGATTGGCGCTGATCACTTCCCGCAACTTTTCTCCTGTGCCCACCGGGACGGTCGACTTGGTGACGATGACCTTATACCCCGTCATGTTTTTGGCGATGCCGCGGCCGACTTCTTCGACATACGACAGATCGGCCGATCCGTCCGGTCGCGGGGGGGTGCCCACCGCGATGAAGATCACGAGGGCTTTGTCGACGGCTTTGGCGATGTCGGTGGTAAAGCTGATCCGATTCTCTCGAATGCCTTTGGCCACAAGCTCCGTGATCCCCGGCTCGTAGAAGGGCACATCGCCTTTCTCAAGCCTGGCGATTCGTTTGGCGTCGGTATCCATGCAGGTTACGTTGACCCCGAATTCCGAAAAACAGGCTCCGGTTACCAGCCCGACATAGCCGGTTCCAATCACACTGATATGCATGGGTGGCTGTCCTCTCCTATAATCAAGAGCGATCTGGGCCGAGTATAGCAACAGTACCGGGGGCGAGCAATGAAGTTTTGAAAAGCCAAAGGAGTTAATTTTCACTGGGAGGGGCCGTTCGTTGACAGGTGCATGAAGCCTGAGTACTATTTGCTCCCTCCATCGGATGGATCCTGTCGTATGGCGACTCAGAGCAGACCTCTTCAGCGACCTCTCGCCGTGATGATGCGCCGGACTTTGCGTACGATCAGTCCGGACGCTACGCTGTTGGAGGCGGCGACGCTGATGCGTGACACGAAGGTCGGCGCATTGTTGGTGCAAGAGGCCGGTCACTATAGTGGTATCGTCAGCGAGGCGGACTTGGTTCGCAAGGGGATGGCCGAGTCCTGTCCGGCACAAGAGACGTTGGTACGTGCCGTCATGAGCAGCCCGCTGCTGTCCATCGAGATAACGAGATCGGCCCACGAGGCGAGTGAGAAGATGGCGGAACATGGGATTCGGCATTTGGCAATCTCCGAGGAGGAGCAGATCGTCGGGATGATTTCCATCCGCGATCTCCTGCGCTACTTCAAAAACTGGGGCGGTCTGTGATCGTGCTGGCTCGCAGGCTGGCGCCGGATCGCCTCCCTACCCTCTGTCATGTTTCTGCATGAGCGTTGTGAATCGGCCGGCTCATCCCCCTCAATGGTTTCTTCTGTTCACGGCGTTGGCGACCGGTGCGGTGGTGATGGCGCTCGAAATTTTGGGAAGCCGACTGTTAGCTCCTGTCTTCGGAAACTCCCTGTTTGTCTGGGGCGCATTGATCGGAGTGATCCTTGCTGCCATGAGCAGCGGGTATGCATTTGGGGGCTGGGTCTCTGACCGATACCCCGGTGCTCAGGTGCTGGCGGGGCTGCTGTTGTTCTCAGGAGGCTGGACCTTTCTGATAGCGTGGCTTGGCCAGCTGGTGCTCTTTAAGGTAGCGGGTGTCATTGAGGATCCTCGGTGGGGGCCTTGTGCCGCCGCGGCGCTGCTTTTGGGCCCGCCGGCCTTCGGCCTGAGCGGCGTGCTGCCGGCCTTGTTGCGATTGGCTGTGTCGGATCTTGAATATTTCGGTCGGCATACCGGCCGAATGATTGCGCTCTCGACCATGGGGAGCTTGGCGGGAACGTGGGGGACGGCGTTTTTCTTTCTGTCCTGGATCGGCAGCCAGGCGCTTGTCGCGTGGCTCGGCGCCATTCAAGTGGGGCTCGGTCTCTGGTGGCTGATCAGCGGGACGACCCTGCGGCCCTTGATGATCGGCCTACTCGTCTTATGCGTTGGTGGCCTGGGGGCCGGTGCTTGGTTTCCAATCCAGATGTTGAAGGCGCCGGTTTACCAGGAAGACAGTCCATATCAACAAGTACGAATTCGCGACGACGATCTTTTTCGTTACCTCGTCCTGGACCGGACCTTCCATGCGGTCATGTGGAAGGCCGATCCGATCGCCCTGTTTCTCCCCTACAGTCAACTGATGGTCGCGTCGCTGGCTTTGGTGCCGGAACCGAAACGGGGTTTAATTCTCGGTCATGGAGGCGGGTCGTTAGCGAAGTGGCTCGCCTACCGATGGCCGGAGCTCGATCTGGATGTGGTTGAGTTCGATCCCGCAGTCGTCCGTATGGCCGAGGAATATTTTTCCTATCGGCCTCCTCTCCGGCATCATGTGCATGTTCGGGACGCCCGGGTCTTTCTGAACTCCACGGACCAGACGTACGATCTCATTTGGGTCGATGCATTCGCCCGGCTCATGATACCGTTTCACCTGACTACGATGGAGTTTTTCGCGGAGTTGCGCGCCCATCTTGCGCCGAACGGTATCCTGGCCGTAAATCTCGCCTCATCGGGCGAGGGTGGAGACCTGTTGCGGGCCAATGCGGTCGTGCAGACAATGAGACAATCGTTTCCCCACATCGAGTCCTTCGCGGTTAAGGGGCCGTGGAATTCTTCTCAGGCGCGATCGGAGAATCTGATCTTTTTTGCCGGAGCGCCGCTTGAAGAAAACAGGCCTTCCACCATTGCGGCCAATGTGAATAGATTGGTCGAGCAGCAGCGTCTTCCATTCGAGGCCATTGCCTTGCTGGAAACCCATCGCACGCAACCATGGGAGGTCGGTCTTGTGTTAACCGACGACTATGCACCGTACGATCTCTTAATCGGGTCCGCGGTTCAAGAGGCGCAGCCTGAGGCAGATAAACTACTCAAATAATTGAGGTGATCCTGTTGATGCGCATGCCGCCTTGAAAGTTTCAGGAAATGGCATGAAATAACGTTCTTGCATCCGATTTCATCGAGGTGCTATTTATAGGGTTAGATTCGAAGCTGATATATATCTTGTCAGGGTATCGATGGTGGGGTAAAGAAGTCGTGCTCAGCAAAAGATCGGGGCTAAGCGGGATTGGCAGAGGTATTCACCAAACCTAATCACATCTCTTCTTCTTTATATTAAGGAGGTAGGTCATGGGCAAGACGGTATTGGGGGTCTTCTTCGGCCTCATGGTGGTCGTGACTGGGACATCTACTGCATTGGCGTCCCAGGCCGGTGGAGTTGAAATGGGAGATTTGGAAACTGGGTCTGTTGTGGGCCAGTCGTTCAAGGAATTGGATATCGATGCTTCGCTGTTCGCGATTGAGATCGGGGATCTCAAAGTATGGTATCCGCCTGTCACGATCATCGATTTTAAAGTTCGGCCTGGTCGTCCCGTCCTACTCAAGGTGACGAACAAAGCTACTGCCGATCATGGATTTGAGATGACCGACGCAACAAACTCCGGGGCTCCGACCGTCATGAAGGCCCAAGTGGTGTTGAAGCCGGGTGAAACCAAGTACATTGGGATTCCGACCAGCGACATGTTCTATGCCACTCAGGGGAATACGCTGACCTATCGCTGCCACCTGCATCCGGGACATGTCGGCGGTAAGATTCTGATGATCAAGTAATCATTGTCATAGATGTGAGTGATCACCGCTCTCTTCGCTATACCGCGGAGGGGGCGGTGATTTTTTTTAACAGGATGCTGAAAAAGTCCGCCAGCACGAAGAAGGTTGAGGTTCAGACTAAGGTTGAGAAAAAGAGAGTCTGATCTTCGCTAAACCTTGACCTCGACCTCAGCCTATCTCAGAAACTGCGGCCTTGCTGGACGGCCTTTTTGAGCATCCTGCTAGAGGCAGGAAGGCCCTGCTTCTCGCGAGAAAAGCAGGGCCTTCGCAGTTGAACGATGAGTGATAACTAATTGCGCACGCCGCTCCAGACTTTCGCCGCATCGATGGCCTTATCCGGATTGAGTGTCTTTGCCCTTTCGAGCAGGACTTCCGTCGCTTCCGGATACAGCGGGTCAGAAATGCAGCAGTTATCGACCGGACAGACGGCAGCACACTGCGGCTCGTCAAAGTGTCCGACACACTCGGTACAACGATCGTGCGCGATCACATAAATACTATCGCCGACTCCCTGGCCATCACCCACATGATTGCCCTTCGTTTCCGCATCGCTGCGAGTTTCAAAAATCGCCTCGTTCGGACATTCGGGCAGGCAGGCTCCACAGGAGATACATTCATCGGTAATCAGCAACGCCATGACCCTCGCCTCCTTCTCACTACAATAGAGACACACACGGTTGACAAGTCTACCCCGTCGCGACCATTATGCGTGCCGCGATATGACCGCCATTCTAGTCCGCCGCTCTTTTCCAAGTCAACAGAACGGCACTTGTCCAGAAGGCCCAGATTCCCTGTATTAATGGGCCTTTGGGCCCAGATAATCGTGATGAGTTGCGATGAGGAATGTTTATGGCTTCCTTGCCTGCAAGCGATCGAGGGCAGAAAAAGAAGCGTATCGTCACGCTCGCCCTCATGGCGATTTTTCTGATGAGCGCTTCGTACTTTCTCATCGAGCGAAAAGAGGAGACCATCATTATCGTTTCCTTTCCGAACGGACGTGAGATCGAGACAGAAGTGGCGGATACGCCGGAGAAGCTGCTCGTCGGTCTAGCCTTTCGGGAGGCATTGCCTGCAAATAGTGGAATGCTTTATATCTTCGAGTCGACCGGCCAGAACCATATCTGGACGAAGGAGTACCGGTTCCCGGTGGACATGATATGGGTTGATGAAAGTCATCATATTGTTGGGTTGAAGGAAAATGTTGCTCCTTGCCTGGAAGATGACTGCCCTAAGTATAGTTCTTCTCCTGAAGCGGTGCGCTACGTGATTCAAACAGAAGCGGGTTTCATCAAGCAGGAAGGAATTACGATAGGGTTGGAGTTGAAGTATACGCTTCGGATGTAACGCACGAGAGCGATTTGGCGAACAGCATGAAGAGAGGAGTCGGTACCGCATGCGAGAGGGGTTTCAATCCGTCGGTCTAGTCGACGAGCTGCCGCCTGGAAAATCAAAAGTCGTCATGGTGAACAATCGGGAGATTGCGCTCTTCAATATCGGGGGAACGTATTTCGCGATTCATAATCTTTGTCCTCATGAAGGCGGTCCTTTGGGTGAAGGGCGCGTGAAGGGTTTTGTCGTAGCCTGTCCGTGGCACGATCTGGCATTCGACGTTCGGAACGGGCAGGGGACAGACGGCGGTGGCTATTGCGTGGGGAGTTATGATGTGCTGGTGGAAGGAGCGGAGATTTTTGTCGGGCCTCGGCGAAAACCCTAGCATGATCAGGCCAAGTAAGGACGATGAGTATGATATCTGGCCACGACCATAATGATGCGACACGCTCGGATGGGGCTAAGGTCATTGAGGCAACCCTCGAGCACCCCATCCAGATTCATCTCTGGGAAGACAGGACACGAGGGGAACTCTGGGTTCCGACGTATGATCCCACAGGGCTTCAGTTGCTGGCCGACGACTATCTTCGCATCGCCGGGAATAATGCGGTGGATAATGGGCAGCGGACGTTCGAGTTTAAAGCGGTTAGGCCGGGAACCCATCGGGTGCTGTTTGAAAAACGCATGGGGTGGAAATTCACGGCCGAAGATCGGCGAGTTTTTGACGTGATAGCCTCGGATTCCTCGCCTCGGAGCAGTGCATAATCATGCCGAATGTGGCCTTCATCAATGGAACGTTCGTACCGATGGCCGAGGCGAAAGTCTCGATCGAAGATCGAGGCTTTCAGTTTGGCGACGGCGTCTACGAAGTGATCCGCACGTACAAAGGGCGCCCGTTCGAGCTCGAAGCCCATCTGGCTCGACTGGATCGTAGCGCTACGGCGCTTGACCTGAAGCAGCCCTATTCCCACGATGACTGGACTCACCATATTCTGGAAGGAATCAGGCGGGCTGCCTATCCTGAAACAAAAATCTATGTTCAGATCACCAGGGGGGTCGCTCCCCGTGATCACGCCTACTCGGATGACGTGACGCCCACGGTCGTCATGACGGTTCGTGAGTTTCACCCGCTCGACCGGTCGGTACAGGCGGCTGGTGTGGAAGCCATAACGACCGAGGATATCCGGTGGGGGCGCTGCGACATTAAGAGCGTGAATCTGTTGGCCAACGTGCTGGCACGACAACAAGTAAAGCAGGCCCAGGTCTTCGAGGCCATTTTTGTCAATGAAGGATTGGTCACTGAAGGGGCGGTCAGCAACGTGATGGTGGTCCAAGGGGGAATAGTGGTGACAGCCCCCCAAGGGCCGCGCATTCTATCCGGGATCACGCGGACTGTGGTGCTGGATTTGGCCCGGAGCGAGGGCCTGCCGGTTCAGGAACGCTTTGTCTCTCAGGCGGACATCTATGAGGCTGATGAAGTGTTTCTCACAGGGACCACGGTCGAGGTCTTGGCCGTCATTCGTGTAGATGGGAAAGTCATTGGAGATGGACGCCCTGGCCCGATCGCTCAACGACTCGCCGCACGCTTTACGAGTCGGGTCGGATAGCCCCCTTGCTTTGGCGTAGGTAGCGTGCTATTGTCCTCGGCTGGAAGTGGGCTCAGGCCCACTTTTTTGTTTGATCTCTTGAATGGGCTATCCAAAGAATGGGGTGAGGGGCGTCGGTGAAGGACTCCCGACCAGTCGTTGATCGCATCAGCGAGGTGGTGTCGCCCATCCTGTGGGCATTGGGCTTGGAATTGGTCGATATCGTGTCTGTGGGGCAAGGTGCGCGATCAGTCGTTCGTGTGTATATCGATAAGGCGGGCGGTGTCACGGTAGAAGATTGCGGGCGTGCACATCTCGCGATCGGTCCAGCCTTGGATGTGGCTGACCCCTTTCCCCATACCTATACGCTGGAAGTCTCCTCGCCGGGTCTGGATCGGGCCTTCAAACGGATTCAGGATTATCGCCGGGCAGTGGGGAAGCAAGTGAGCGTGAAGCTCAGGCAGCCGATCGACGGACAGTGGCGTCTGGCCGGGCGGTTGACAGACGTGAGTGAACAGGGAGTTACGATCGAGGTGAATGATCGGCGTGTTGAGCGGGATGTCGTCCTTGAGTTTGACTCGATTGCCGAAGCGCGTCGCGTCGTCACATTTTAGTCTGTACGGAGTCGATCACCGCAGTATATAAGCGTACCGCTGCATTTTGGAATGTGCCTGCAAGGCAGTCACCGGAGAGTGAGCCATGAATCGAGAGTTGATTTCAGTCATCGATGAACTTGGTCGTCAAAAGGGCATCGACAAGAGCCGCGTGATCGGGGCGATCGAAGCCGCCCTTCAAATGGCTGCCAAGAAACGTTTCGGGCAGGCTGAGAATATTCAAGTCGAGATCGACTCCAAGACCGGTGAGATCTCTGTCGTGTCGAAGAAAATTATCGTCGATGCGGTCATCAATCCAAAAACCGAAGTCTCTCTTCAGGAGGCTCGCCAGTTCGACGACGAAGCAGAGGTCGGCGATGAGATCGGGTCCGTCATCGAGATGAGCGATTTGGGGCGGATCGCTGCGCAAACCGCGAAGCAGGTCATCTTCCAGAAGGTCCGGGAGGCTGAATGGGAGGCGGTGCAAAAAGAATACTCCACGCGGCAAGGGGATCTGGTCAACGGCATCATTCTCGGGGTAGAGCGTCGGAATTACCTGGTGGATCTCGGCAAGACCGAGGCGGTACTGCCGATTCAGGAGCAGATTCCGCGGGAAACCTATCGCGGTGGCGATCGGGTGAAGGCCATGCTTTTGGAAGTGCGCAGGACTCCGAAGGATGTCCAGGTCATCTTGACGCGGAGCCATCCGCAATTTGTGGCGAAACTCTTCGAGTTGGAAGTGCCTGAGGTGCTTGAAAAGATCGTTGAGATCAAGTCCATCGTGCGGGAGCCTGGTGATCGGACCAAAATTGCTGTGACCTCTCGCGAGAAGGCGGTAGATCCGGTCGGAGCCTGCGTGGGGATCAAGGGATCGCGGGTTCAAGCGGTGGTCCGCGAGCTGCGTGGAGAGAAAATCGACATCATTGCCTGGACCTCCGACCCGCGCGTCTTCATCGCCGAGGCGTTGAATCCCGCAAGTATCGAGAAGGTCGGCGTCGATGAGGAAAAGAAGTCGGCGTTGGTTGTCGTCGCAGATTCCCAGTTGTCGCTAGCGATTGGAAAGAATGGACAGAATGTGCGGTTGGCCGCTCGTCTGACCGGCTGGAAGATCGACATCATCAGCGCGACGGAATACGAAAAGGAAAAGGCCGAACGGGATAAAGAAATCAAGGCGGCGTTGGCGGAGGAAACCGAAGCGCTGCATCAGCAAGAGGAAGCCCGAGAGCAGGAATTAAAGGCTCGGGCAGAATCGGAGTCGGATGCTCAATAAACCGGATCAAGCGGAGCAGGTGTTATATCCTCATGCGCGTGTATGAATTGGCTAAGCAACTCGGGATGGAAAACCGTGATCTCATTCCGGAATTGAAGCGGATGGGCATCGCAGTCTCATCGCATAGCAGCGCGTTGGAAGATGACGTGGTGCAGAAGGCGGTGGAGAAGCTCGGCCCGAAACTCAAAGGTTCCACCACAACGACCGGCAAGGCGGCAGAGGCTGATGCAGGTTCTACCGAGCGGGGTAAGGCCAGTATGGTTTCCGGTCATGCAACGGGAGCCAAGGCCGGGTCGGCCCAGGCGATTCCGGTAGCGGACGCGTCTCCCAAGTCCGATAAGCGCCGTATTCTGATCAAGCGTAAGAGAGCCGATGACGTTCCGGCGGAAGAGGCCGTATCTCTGCCCGCAGTTGAATCGGCAAACGTAAGCGGAGCGCTCATCGATACCCTCGTGAGCAGCCCTCCACCGGCGGCGTTTCTGCAAGCCGAGACTGCAACCGTTGCGCCTGGTGATCGGACGGCGACGCCCGGTCAGCCCAATCTGATAATAGGAGCTGTGACCGCTCCGGTTCCCGCGACTCCCGTCAAGCCTGCCGTTGTCTCAAGTATCGATGTGATCACAGGAAAAAAGAAGACCCTTTCTCTTGAAGAGATGCAAGCCGAGGGTCTGAAAGAGAAGGGGAAGAAAGCTCGTAAGCCGGGCCGTACAAGGGAAGAAGAAGAGCTTCGGCTCCGTGAAGATGCGGCTCGCTGGCAGGATCTTCGTGCCATCCCGGCGCAGCAACGCCGCGACGATCGCAGCAAGCATGTGCATCATAGCACACCGGGGGAAGTGACCAAGCCTCGGAGGAAGAGTTTCAAGCTGACGCCCGGCATGACGGTAAAGGAATTTGCCGAGCTGATCGGACAGCGCCCGGCCGACATCATGCGCAAGCTGATGGATATGGGCCAGATGCTCACGTTCAATCAGACCATGAATATTGATGCAGCTGTGATCATTGCGGAAGAGAACGGGATCAAGATCGATCTCTCGACGGAGAAGGTCGGAGATGAGTTGTTGGAGTCCGTCGTGCAGACGGAGGAAGATCTTCAGCTTGAGCCGCGGCCGCCGGTGGTCACGATCATGGGCCATGTCGATCACGGCAAGACCTCGCTGCTCGATGCCATCAGGCAAACGAAGGTGGCGGAAGGCGAGGCCGGTGGGATTACGCAGCATATCGGCGCCTACACGGTCGCGGTCCGCGGGAAACAGGTGACGTTTCTGGACACGCCGGGCCACGAAGCCTTCACCGCCATGCGGGGCCGTGGCGCCAAGATTACCGACATCGTCATTCTGGTTGTAGCCGCAGACGATGGAGTGATGCCGCAAACGATCGAAGCGATCAATCACGCCAGAGCCGCGTCCGTTCCGATGATTGTGGCTATCAACAAGATCGACAAGCCCGGCGCCAATTCCGATCGTGTGAAGAATGCATTGTCTGAACATGGACTCATCTCCGAGTCCTGGGGTGGCGACACGATCATGGTGGAGGTCTCGGCCAAAGAGAAGATCGGCCTGGATACCTTGCTGGAAATGATTCTCCTGCAATCTGAAGTGCTGGAGCTCAAGGCCGA
>Ga0209253_10002530_pt1 | contig 16199 bp, 14 predicted proteins | sample FrelakmetBRP12BR_FD_187145 | JGI IMG/M metagenome (GOLD analysis project Ga0209253, IMG submission 187145) | Freshwater lake sediment microbial communities from the University of Notre Dame, USA, for methane emissions studies - BRP12 BR (SPAdes)... | ecosystem: Environmental > Aquatic >...
GACGCGGGTTCGACTCCCGCCATCTCCACACGTAAAAACTCCTGCGGTTCGCCGCGGGAGTTTTTCGTTCCGGCCGTCGGTATTGCTAGTTTGTCCGAAAGTTGCTATCTACGACCCACAATTCCGGTATCGCGTCATGCATCATGAGATTTCCTTTGTGAAGGCCTCCGGGGCGGGGAACGATTTCGTCGTCATCGACAACCACGACGGACATCTCGACATGGATCAGGCCCGACTTGCCCGGGCTCTGTGCGACAGGCACTTCGGCATCGGTGCCGACGGGCTCCTTGTCGTCGAGGGATGCGCCACGGCGGACTTCCATATGCAGTACTACAATGCTGACGGGAGTTACGGCGGGATGTGCGGTAACGGAGGACGCTGCATAGCTCGTTTCGCATTCATGAAGCGGCTCGCTCCAGCCAGGATGCGATTTCAGGCGCTGGACCACATTTATGAAGCCGAAATACTGCCTGAGGGAGTGCGCCTCAGGATGAAAGACCCGCGCGACTATGCTTCGGGGCTGCAGGCAGATATCGGTTCCGCGTCTTTTGAGTGCCGTTTCATAAACACCGGTTCCCCCCACGCTGTGGTCTTTGTCAGTGACCTCGAATCCCTGGATGTTCAAGGAATTGGCCGCTCCTTGCGGTTTCACAGACTCTTCAGTCCCGAGGGGGCAAACGTCAACTTCGTGCACCACCAACCGGGGAATGCCATTGCGATTCGAACATATGAGAGGGGAGTCGAAGCGGAGACGCTCGCATGTGGAACCGGATCCGTGGCGAGTGCGGCAGTTGCCGCTCTTGAGCTAGGGCTTTCATTTCCTGTGTCCGTAAAAGTCCGAAGCGGCGAAGAGCTCATTGTCGACGCCACGAAAAAAGGATCTCGATTAACCAATGTTTACCTTCAGGGAAGTGCAGATATTCTCTTTACTGGCAAGATATTATACGATTCTACTTCCGGTAAAATAGAAGCACTCAAACAAATAGTCTAAGTCAGAATACCTCACGGTCTTGAGCGACTTCACGTTCATTGTTAACCCGACTGCTGGAAAAGGGGCAGGAAGGAAGCTGGTCGGCATGCTCGAACAGTCCCTTCGCCAACGCGCTGTCCCTTATGAGATGGTGCTGACGTCCGGGCCCAAGCACGCCACCGAGCTGGCACGTTCAGCCCCGGGACCGGTGGTGGTAGCTGTCGGCGGTGACGGGACGATCAATGAAGTCGCGAATGGTCTCATCGGATCAGGGAAGCGGCTGGGCATTATCCCCACGGGTTCGGGGAATGACTTCATCAAGTCAGTAAGAATCCCTTCTGCTCCGTCACTGGCGCTTGACCTGCTGGTTAGCGGGAAACGAGTGGAAGTTGACGTCGGAATCGTTGAGTGCCATGAGAACCATCCGTTGGTGGAGGGAGAAGCCTTCTCATCGCAACGCTACTTCATCAATGGCGTTGGAGTTGGATTTGACGCTGCGGTAGCGGCAAAAACCGGTGAAATCTCATTTCTCACCGGCGTTCCGCTCTATCTTCTCGCGGTCTTGAAAACCCTGGGGCCATACCGGTCTCCGAACTTCGATATCACGATCGATGATTTCAGGCAGCGGGCGCGCAAGCTCCTGATCGCAGTCGGAAACGGACGATGCGCCGGTGGCGGGTTCTACCTTACACCCGATGCAAAGGTTGATGACGGCGAGCTGGACGTATGTCTCGTGGAGGATATCTCAATCCTGAATATCCTTAGGGTAATGCCGCGGGTCATGCGAGGGAACCACCACAACATGAAACATGTCAACTTCTTGCGCGGTAAACAGATAATGCTCTCTGCACAAGAAAGATTCTATGTTCATGCTGACGGCGAGATTGTGGGTCGGAACGTTCAGTATGTGCACATCAAGATCTTGAAGCGGGCTTTGACCCTGGTTGCTGGCTAACGCAACGGGCAGTGCTCAACGGCAAGTTCGTAGAAACCCGGGCTTCCGGTTCGAAGGTTCCGGCTGTTTATGGAAATGACTTAGCCGCGAAGGTGATCAGATTCCTTTGCCGGCGTAGCGGCAAAGGAATCGCAGACGTAGCGGGCGGGTAGATCAGCTTCGGGAAAGGCATTGAGTCTGTAGCAGGAGGCCCGGTTGCCCGGCGGTGGCGGGCAGGATAGCGGCTTGAAGGTGATTCCTTGCAGATCGGAATACCAAATAATATGTATTATGTAAAGTTACGCTTACTCCGCCAGCTTGTTTTCAATACAGTTGCTGTACGCCTCTACCATCTCCTCTACCCCGGCTGAAACCCAGCTGTTGATCTGCAGCTTCTTCCCGCCAACCTTTCCGATGACATGCGCAGCAAGGTTCCGGCTTCTCGCCAGTTCCAGTAGATGCTCGGCCTTAGCAGTGGCCGCCGTGACGATGATTCTCGATTGATCCTCCCCGAAGAGTAGGAAATCCGGGCGGATGCTGTCGCTCTCCAGGTGAACTGTCGCTCCTATCCAATGACCGGCTCCCACTATGCAGGCTTCGGCTAAGGCCACCGCCAGCCCGCCCTCAGAGCAATCGTGAGCGGACTTCACCAAGCCGGATCTTATCGCATCCAGACAGATCCGGTGAAGTCGCTTTTCCTCATCGAGATCCAGCGTCGGGGCATCGCCCGAAACGATGTTGTGGATGGACGACAGGTATTCGGACCCGCCAACTTGCCCCCGGCTCCTCCCCAGGAGGATTATTATGTCACCTTCATCCTTGAACCCGGCTGTTGTTATGTGCCCAATGTCATCGATGACTCCCAGCATGCCGATCACCGGAGTCGGATAGACGGAGGCCGTCGGGCTTTCGTTGTAGAAGCTCACATTCCCGCCCGTAACGGGCGTATCGAAGGCGCGACAGGCCTCCCCGATGCCAGCCACCGCTTCCTTGAACTGCCAGTAGACTTCGGGTTTGTAGGGGTTTCCGAAATTCAAACAATTCGTTATGGCAACTGGCGAGGCGCCGGTGCAGACCACGTTTCGCGCCGATTCGGCAACAGCAATCATCCCGCCGCGCCGCGGGTTCAAGTAGACGTACCTGCCATTACAGTCTGTTTTGAGCGCCAGGGCTTTATTTGCTTCTTTGACAAGGACTACGGCCGCATCAGCTTCACTCAAAACAACATTGTTCGTCCGCACCATGCTGTCGTATTGCTCGTACACCCAGTGCTTGCTCGCGATGTTCGGAGATCCGAGGAGACCGATGAGGACACCTGTCAAATTGGCGGGCTGTGGGAGTGACGACGGATCGTAGACTTCGGTGCTCGAGAGGTATTCCGGCTTCTTCGATTCCCGGACATAAACCGGCGCGCCGCCCCCAAGGACGAGTGAATCGGGTGGAACGTCGACCACGACTTTCCCTTTGTGCCGGATAATGAGGCGATCTCCATCGATGACCTCCCCGATGACTTCGGCATGGAGGTCCCACTTATCGAAAATCTTCTTGATGATATCCTCTTTACCCTTCTGGACCACTACGAGCATTCGCTCCTGGGACTCGGAAAGCAGTATTTCATATGCGCTCATCCCGGTTTCGCGAGTCGGGACACGGTCCAGATCGACATCCATCCCACTCAGGCCCCGGGCGCTCATTTCAGACGTCGAGCATGTGATACCGGCTGCACCCATATCTTGAATCCCGACTAGGAATCCTGTCCGTATGGCTTCAAGTGAAGCCTCGAGAAGCAACTTCTCTGTGAACGGATCACCTACCTGGACAGACGGCCTCTTGGCCTCTGACTCCTCAGATATCTCCTCCGATGCAAATGTCGCGCCATGGATACCATCCCGGCCCGTGGATGATCCGACGATCATGACGGGATTCCCTTTCCCCTTCGCTACCGCCCGGGCCCATTGGCCGTGTTTGACGATCCCAACAGACATGGCGTTGACAAGGGGGTTCTCCTGATAGCAGGCGTCGAAATAGACCTCCCCCGCGACCGTTGGTACCCCGAAGCTGTTGCCGTAGTCGCCGATTCCTTTGACGACACCTTTGAGCAGCTGCCTCGTCCGGGGAACATCAAGGGTCCCGAACCTGAGAGAATTGAGGCTGGCAATTGGGCGTGCGCCCATGGTGAAGATATCCCTCATGATGCCGCCAACCCCTGTCGCTGCTCCCTGGTACGGCTCGACAGCTGAAGGATGGTTGTGACTTTCGATCTTGAAAGCCACCGCCAAGCCGTTCCCAATATCCACGAGACCCGCGTTTTCCTCACCCGCGCTCACCAGCAGCCTCCCCCCGCTTCTCGGAAGCGTTTTCAGAACGGCGATCGAGTTCTTATAGCTGCAGTGCTCACTCCACATGACGCTGTAGACACCGAGCTCCGTGTATGTGGGCAAGCGTCCCAGGATCTCCTTGATTCTTGAGAACTCCTCGTCCGTCAGTCCATGCTGGCGGGCAAGTTCAGAAGTCACTTCAGGGTCATAACCAATGTTGCTTGTTCGGGGCATCTTCAATTCCACGAATAGGTTAGCTGCAGATAAAGGAAGTTTTTCGTTGGTACATACGAATCAGTCATCAACGATCTGGACAAGGGGACTGACAAGCCCGAAACCGACACCCCGGCGGGGGTATTTCAGCATGCTGATTACGGTTCAGCGGGTTGCACTCAATCTCACCGGAAGAAAGACGGTAGCACCAGTTTTAGAACATCGCCAGCAGTTGTTGTAAGGTATGCGATTAACACAATACCTTCAATAACCCAGATATCATTCTTCAGAACTACAGCGGAACACGATCCCGGCGAGAGATTCGGGATAGCCAGCAATGGCCTGAGAAGCTTAGCCTGGCGTGATATATCGAAAGGTCTGCTGAGGCCTGCGATTCTTGCCGGGTACATTCCTCAGGGCTGCACTTTACCCACCTCGGATTACTCGAGGACCAACAGGAGTTCTCCCTTTTCCACGGCTTTCCCCTTCGCGACACGGATGTCCTTGATTTTCCCGGCGAAGTCAGCCTTTAGTTCGTTTTCCATTTTCATCGCTTCGAGGACGACCAGGCTCTGGCCTTCCGCCACGGAATCCCCGACGGAAACGAGGACATTGACCACGAGTGCCGGCATTGGTGCACGGATTTCCGATTTGCGTGAAGCCTGACCCGATTTGGCGCCGTACGTCTTAAGGAGTCTGGTTCGCTCGGTCTCCACGGTCACCGCAAGTTCTGACCCTCCGCAGAAGACCTGCAGGCCGTCGGGAGAGCGCCCGGCCAGGACTCTGATGGATTCCCCCTCAAGGAGGACGGAAAAGAGATTTTCGCCGACCCGTCGGATACTCGCAGGGAGATGCTGGCCGTTGATGAAGGCTTCCCCCTCGGGGCTGAATCTCACCGTGTAGGTTTCCCCCTCTACCGTAACGGAGAATTCCGTCATTGTCTCATCCCCAAGATGCGCTTGGATTTCCAGCCGGAAAAACCATCGGTGGGCACCTCCGCAGTGAGAGCCATGATTCTTTCGGCCTCCTCTTCCAGAAACGCGCAGCTGAGCGCAACTGCTTTTCGCTCCGTATCCGAGAGCGGACGGAGCGTTCCCGCCAGGTGATTGTCGCGCAGGAAATGCGTGGTGAAATTCCCTGCCTGAAATTCGCTGTGCCGGATGATCGCAAGGCAGAGCGGGATATTCGTCTTGACCCCGAGGATTTCGTATTCCTGAAGCGCCCGGTCCATTCGACTGAGGGCTTCCCGGCGTGTCGGAGCCCAGGCAACCAGCTTCGAAATCATCGGATCGTAATAAACGGAGATCTCTCCCCCTTCTTCGACACCGCGGTCCTCCCGGATTCCTGGCCCGACGGCAGGACGGAGGTGCGTAATTCGGCCGGTGGAGGGCATGTAGTTGTTGCCGACATCCTCGGCGCAGATGCGGCACTCGATCGCATGTCCGCGGAATTCCACCTGCTCCTGGGTGAGCGGCAGGGTTTCGCCCGAAGCGATCCGCAGCTGCGCTGCAACGAGATCGATCCCCGTTCTTAATTCCGTGACTGGGTGCTCGACCTGGAGGCGCGTATTCATTTCGAGGAAGTAGAAATTCCGCTGATCGTCGACGAGAAACTCGATGGTACCGGCATTCACATATCCGCACGCTCTGGCCGCCATGACGGCCGTAGCCCCCATGGTTCGGCGCAGCTCTTCGTTCACGATGACAGAAGGAGTTTCTTCGATGACCTTCTGGTGGCGGCGCTGGATGGAGCATTCCCTTTCGCCCAGGTGAATGGTGTTTCCTTCGTTATCAGCAAGGATCTGGAATTCGACGTGCCGTGGGCTCGCAAGGTATTTCTCAACATAGACACGGCTGTCGCCGAACGCAGACAACGCCTCGGACTGGGCGCTCCGCAGTGCGGGCCCGAGTTGATCGGCGGCGGAAACCACGCGCATCCCCTTTCCCCCGCCGCCCGCCGCGGCCTTGAGCAGAACCGGGAATCCATGGCTTTGGCAGAACGCCCGGGCTTCCTCTTCGGATTCAAGCGGTTCTTCGGTCCCGGGTACGGTGGGCACGCCGGCCAGTCGGACAAGTTTCCGAGCTTCGGTTTTGTCGCCCATTGCGCGAATTGCGGTATCGGGGGGGCCCACGAAAACGAGGCCGGCGTCCGTCACCGCGCGAGCGAACGCGGCATTTTCCGAGAGGAAGCCGTACCCGGGGTGGATAGCATCCGCGCCCGAGCGTTGTGCGACGCCGATGATCGTGTCCATGCGGAGGTAGCTCTGGCGCGATGGCGGGGGCCCGATGTTGTACGCTTCGTCGGCGTGAAGGACGTGTGGCATCGAACGGTCGGCGTCGGAGTAAACCGCTACCGTGCGGATGCCCTTTTCCCGGCAGGTCCGCATGATCCGCACCGCGATTTCGCCGCGATTGGCGATCAGGACTTTTCGAATGGGGCGAACGTTCATGAGGATTCCTGAAGTTCCACGACGGTTGCGCCGGTTCCCCCTTCGTTCCACTCCCCGAGCCTGAAGGACTTGACCCTAGGATGTGTGGAAAGGAACTCGGTCACCTTTTTTCGCAGCGCGCCGGTGCCTTTGCCGTGGATGATATCGATGCGGTGAAGGCCTGCGAGGACGGCATCATCGAGAAACTTGTCGACCAGCGGGATCGCTTCTTCGCCGGTCAATCCCCGGAGGTCGAGATCCCGCTGCACGGTAGCCAGTTTTTCCTCCTGCACGTTGGTGGAGCGTTCGGTCGGGCGTTCACGACGACGCGCTGGACGGAGATCGGCAACAGGGATCCGCATCTTGACGCTGCCAAAGACGACAACGGCATTTCGGCCGTCGGGCGAGAGGCTCACCACCTCACCGGTGTCCGAGCCTTCATTCACGGTGACGTTGCTGCCTACGGTCATTTCCGCGGGTACGGGTGCCGGAGCAATCTCTTCCTTCTGTTCCATGATCTCCTGCCGGAGTCGAGCCACCTCGTCGCGCACGGCTTTGGTCGCCGATTTGTCGGCGGCCTTTTCCCGTATCTCTCGCACGCTCTGTTCGATGACTGTGTTGGCGCGGTCCACAATCTGTCGTGCTTCCTCCAGCGCCTTGCGTTTTGTCTCCCGGATTTCGCGGGAGAGCGCGCCGATCTTCTCTTCGTACTGTCTCACGAGCTCCTCGGCCCGGGTCTTTTCCCTCGCCATGTCTTCGGCATCCTTCCGGTATTTTTGCGCCGAGGCTTCGAGATCGGTGATCAGCATCTCCAGTCGCGTCTGTTCTTCCCCTAGCAGCTCCCGTGAGCGGGCCATCAGGGCCGGGTCGAACCCGAGGCGCTGGGCCATCTCCAGCGCATAGCTGCTCCCGGGGACGGCACTCCGGAATCGGTATGTCGGCGTCAGGTTCTCCTGGTCGAACTCCATGGCGCCATTTTCGACACCGGGTGTTTCAAAGGCGAAAACTTTCAGGTACCCGTGATGGGTCGTGGCGATCGTGGTTGCACCCCGTTGTGTCAGCCACTCGAGCACTGCCGCCGCGATCGCTCCGCCTTCTGATGGGTCCGTCCCCGAACCGATTTCATCGATGAGGACCAGGCTGTCAGCATCGGCCTGCTCCGCGATCTGTTTCAGGTTCGCAAGATGCGAACTGAACGTGCTCAGGTCACTTTCGATGGACTGTTCGTCGCCGATGTCCACGAAGACCTTCCGGAACACGCGCACCCGGGACCGGTCGGACGCGGGGATGTGGAGACCGGCCTGCACCATAAGGATGAGGAGGCCGACGCACTTCATGGCAACGCTCTTGCCGCCTGCATTTGGCCCGCTGATGACGAGCGTCGTGTATCCATCCCCGATTGCCAGATCCAGAGGGACGGTCCCGGCAAAGCCGTGATTGATGAGGAGGATGGGGTGTCGCGCCTCCACGAGGTTGACCGGACCGGCTGCGCTCACCTCGGGAGCCACTCCCAGAATCTCGATCGAGTATTTCGCTTTCGCATGGAGCGAATCCAGGACGGCGAGCAGATCCACGGTCGCGACGATCTCGTCCTTTGCGGCTCCCACCTGGACGCTCAGGCCGCGCAGAATCCGTTCGATTTCGCGTTGTTCCTGGAACTGCAGGCTTCGTATCTCGTTGTTCAATTCGAGCGTTTCCGTTGGCTCGATGAACACCGTCGCTCCGCTTGAGGAGGCGCTGTGGATGAATCCGTGGACCCGGTTCTTGTGCTCTGCCTTCACCGGGATGACCATCCGTCCTTCGCGCGTGGTGATGATTTCTTCCTGGCTGAAACCGAGATCGCTGACCGTTTTCAGGATGCCTTCCAGGCGCTTCTTCAGCTGATCGTACCGCTCGGCGATTCCCCGCCGGATTGACTGAAGTTCCCGGGAAGCCCCCGCACGGACGGCGCCGGTCTCATCGATCGCCTGGGAAATATTGAATTCGAGTACCTTGTCGTTGTAGAGCAGCTCGGAGGATTGCCAGAGCAGCGGGTAGCGTTCACGGCGTTTCGCAACGAAGCTGCGGACCAGGCGCGCAGCACGGAGTGTCGAGGCGATCTGTGCAAGTTCGCGCGGCTGAACGACCGTTCCTTCTACCGCGGCCTTCTGGACGGATGAACGGATGGCATAGATCCCCTCAAGCGGGCATCCCTCCTCCTCCTCGAGGAGCCGTTTGACTTCGGTAACCCGATCGAGCTCCCGGCGGATAGCCTCAACCGAATCGAGAATCCCTACGCCTGACAGAAACTCCCGGCCCGGGTCCGACGAGGCGTACCGGAGCACTCGTTGACGGATCCGTTCGAACTCGAGTTTCGCAAGCGCTGGAGCGAAACTATTCATGATCCTGATTGTCTGATCCCCCGAACTCCTCGTCCACTTCAGAACTGCCTGGGAAAAAGGTCCGCACCTGGTCGAACGCGCGGGGGGCGAGATTGACCAGAGGTCGGTAGAGCAGTGAATTCGCCCGTGTGGCGGCCGGTGGCGCGTCGAGGAGTTTCAGGACGAGAAGGATGAAGCTGAGGGCGATGGCTCCTTCGATGACGCCGAGGACGGCCCCGGCGATCCTGCCGGGAACTCCCGCCCCCGATTTCTTCCCGAATCGCCGGAGAAGAAGAAAGGCCGCCAGAAGGATGGCAGCTGCGACGAGCACGAACGCCACGACACCGCCCGTCGGCGGAGGGAGGATGCCGCTCCGACCGAAGAAAGCGCCGATGGGACCCATGAGCCGGAATCCGAGCACGAGGGAGACGACAACGGCAAGCAGCGTCATGGACTTCTTCAACGGGCCGGCACGATACCCCAGATATCCTCCCGCGATGAGTGCCGCGACGAGCAGAAGGTCCAGGTACGAGAACCTCATCTACGCTCCGCCGAGAAGTTTCCTGACCAGATCCTGCACGGTTTTTCCGTCCGCCTTTCCTTTGGCGAGCTTCATCACCGCCGGCATGACCTTTCCGAAATCGGCCGACGATGAGGCGCCCGAGTCGGTGATAACGCCTTTGATCAGAGCCGTCAGTTCGTCGACCGACATCTGCTTCGGAAGGTATTCCTGGATGATGGCAAGTTCTTTCGATTCCTGGTCCACAAGGTCCGTCCGTCCCCCCTTCTGGAACTGCTCGATGGACTCGCGCCGCTTTTTCGCCGCCGACGTAAGAACCCCGAGTTCGTCTTCGGGTGTCATGGAGGGACCCGCCCCCCGTTTCTCGATTTCGCGCTCCACGAGGGCGGCCCGGAGGGTCCGCAGTGTTTCGAGACGGATCCGGTCGCCGGATTTCATCGCCGTCTTGATCTCTTCACTAATCTTATCCTTCAGCGTCATGGAACCAACCCCTTTACAAAATCAAAAAGGCAGGAATTCGGCTTACAATTCCTGCCTGCCGTTCAGAACATCGGCCTGTTTTTTCTGTTCGCCTGTCAATTCATCTTTAGCGATTCAAGTCAAAAATAGAGCTTTTCCCAAAGAAAGTCAACCGCTTCAGACCCCGCCGAAAATCCGGATGACATTGCCGCTGATGGATCGTCCGTCATCGGAGGAAAGAAAAAGCGCAAGCCGGGCAATCTCTTCAGGCGTTACCCAAGTGCTCGTGTCGGCTTCCGGCATGGAGCGGAGGTTTGCGGCGGTGTGGATAATGCCCGGGGCAATGGCATTCACCGTAATACCCGTGGCCCTGGTTTCCTCCGAGAGGACTTCCGTCAGCGTCACCACGCCGCGCTTTGACACCGCATACGCGGCCCGGCGCGACGCGGGGAAAAGCGCGGGCATGGCCGCAACGTTGATGATGCGGCCGAACCTCTGAGCACGCATTCCCGGGAGAACGCTCCGGGAAAGAAGGAAGGCCGTCTTCAGGTTCAAAGCCATCATGCGGTCCCACTCCTCCATCGTTGTTTCTTCAACGAGGTTCCCACCGGCATAACCGCCTGCGGCGTTCACGAGCACGCCGATCCCCGCGAAAACCGCCGACACCCGATCTGTGAAGCGCCGGACATCGTCCTCCCTGGTAAGGTCGGCATCGATAGCCAACACTCCCCCACCAGCCATCGAATCCCTCCCGCGTTGCTCCCCTGTCCCACCGGGTCGCGTGGGGACGGCCACTCGATAGCCGCTCCGGAGGAAGTCCCGAACAAGGACCTGCCCCAGAGCGCCGGCTCCTCCGGAGATCACTGCAGTCTTCTGGTGTTCCATCGTCTCCCGTGTTTGATGGCGGCAATATAGGAGCAGACCGAACGATTGTCAAGGAAATCTCCTTGAAAGTTCAATCCGTTAAGCGTATAATGATATATTATGGACTTCAACAAGGAAGCTATGCATCCTGCGCGAACGATCACCGTGATTGCACTGGCTGTTCTGCTGAGCGCGGCAACGGCTTTTGCGCAGGCGGAAACACCGCTGAAGGTCGGCGACAGTGCTCCGAGCTTCACACTCCCGTCGGCTACCAGAGACAGCATCGGTTTCTCGGGTGTCCGTCTCGCGGACATCCTCGGAAAGAATGTCATTATCCTTGCGTTCTACCCTGCCGATTGGAGCGGCGGGTGCACGAAGGAGATGTGTTCGATGCGTGACAGTTTCGGTGATCTTGCCGGCCTCGGGGCGACCGTGTACGGCATCAGCGGCGATTACGTTTTTTCGCATTTCGAATGGGCGAAGCACCTCAACCTGCCGTTCACCCTTCTGAGCGACCACACGCATGATGTCGCCAGGGCGTACCGGAGTTACAACCCCCAGAGCGGATACAATCTGCGGACGGTCTACGTCATCGACCGACAGGGAACGATCGCCTACATCGATCTTGGGTACAAGTCCGGTTCGGCAGATTCGTTCGACCGCCTCAAGGAAGCCGTCCGGACTCTCCGGTAGCCTCATCCTTGAAGGGCGGCAGGTTCCACTACTCTAGGAAAGGTTTCATGACCCGATTGACCCTTATTGCGATTGCCCTGATTCCCGCGTTCGCCAGCCTTAACGCCGGAGACCCGCCCCTGGTCTTGCCGCAAGAGATCCACTTTGCGCACCTCCGTCAGCTCACGTCCGGCGGCGAAAACGCAGAGGGCTATTTCTCCTTCACCGAGAAACAGCTGATCTTCCAGTCGACCCGCGATTCGTTCGCATGCGATCAGATGTTCATCATGGATCTGGCAACCGGATCCGCGCGCCTGGTGTCGACGGGGAAAGGGCGGACAACATGCGGGTATTTCTTTCCTGGTGACACCACAGTCCTGTTTGCCTCCACCCATCATTTCGGACCCGCGTGCCCTCCCCCACCGGACTATTCCAAAGGATACACGTGGGCGGTCTATCCCGCCTATGACATCTTTACCGCCCGGACCGACGGCTCACACCTGAAACAGCTGACCGCCACCCCGGGATACGACGCCGAGGCAACCATCTCGCCAGAAGGAGATCGCATCGTCTTCACGTCGGTCCGGAGCGGGGACCTGGATCTCTACTCCATGAACCTCAACGGGACGGACGTGCAACAGCTGACGCGAGAGACCGGTTATGACGGCGGCGCATTCTACTCCTGGGACGGCACGAAGATCGTCTATCGTGCATGGCATTATACTGACAGTGTCGAAGCCGGCGCCTACAAGCAACTTCTGGCAGACCATGTCGTGCGACCGACGCGTATGGAACTCTTTGTGATGAATGCGGACGGCTCGGGCAAGCGGCAGATCACCAACAACGGCGCGGCAAACTTCGCGCCGTTCTTCCACCCGGACAACAAGCGGATCATCTTTGCGTCGAACATGCTCGACCCCAAGGGGAGAAACTTTGATCTCTTCCTGATCAACATCGACGGGTCCGGGCTCGAACGCATCACCGTGAATGAGACCTTTGACGGCTTCCCGATGTTTACGCGCGACGGGAAGCATCTGGTCTTCGCATCAAACCGTAACAGCAAATCACGCGGAGAAACAAATCTCTTTCTTGCAGAATGGAAAGACTGATCATGAGACACACCCTGGCCCTCCTCGCCCTCTTGTTCCTCCTGCCGGTCTGCGCAGGTCTTGCCCAGACTTCCAGCGCGGACATCACCGCTGCTGACCTTCGCTCCCATGTCCGATACCTTGCTTCCGACGAGCTGGAGGGACGCGGATCCGGGACGGCGGGAAACAGAAAAGCCGCGGAGTACATCGCTGCCGAGCTCAAACGATACGGAGTGAAGCCCGCCGGAACAGACGGCAACTATTTCCAACCCTTCTCCTTCGTCTCGGCGGTCAAGCTCGGACCCGGCAATGCGCTGGCCCTTGAAAGCAACACCCGGGCACCCCAGCAATTGCAGCCGGACATCGACTTCCGGCCTCTCGGGTTCAGCTCGAGCGGCACCGTCTCCGGCCCGCTCGTCTTTGCCGGCTACGGCATTTCGGCGCCGGACAGGAACTATGACGACTACAAGGGAATCGACGCACGCGGGAAGGTTGTCCTCATTCTCCGTTACGGACCCGATGGAGATTCGCCGAGGAGCGAATTCAGCCGGCACACGTCCCTTCGGGAGAAAACGCGCCTGGCGCGTGACAAGGGGGCGGCAGGTATTCTGCTTGTCACCGGACCGGTGAACGACGCCGACGATGAAATCATGAAGCTTGCATTTGACCAGGTCGCAGGAAATTCCGGCATCCCCATTGTTTCTGTCAAGCGTTCCTTCGTCGGACCCTTGCTGACGGTCGCCGGCATGGATCTCCGCGCTCTTCAGGACTCCATCAAGGCAACCCTCACGCCACGGTCGTCTGCGATCGAAGGCGCCAGGGTGTCGCTCACGACGGATGTGCGGACGGTCAGTGCAAGGACGGCGAACATCATCGGCGTCCTCGAAGGAAACGACGTTGCCCTGAAATCTGAGGTTCTGGTCCTTGGCGCACACATGGACCACCTCGGGTACGGCGGCCCGAATTCCGGGTCAACGAGGCCCGATACCATCGCCATCCACAACGGTGCGGACGACAACGCTTCGGGTACCGCGGCTCTGCTCGAGCTCGCCCAGAAGTTCGCAGCTGCGAAGAACGACCTGAAACGCACCCTCGTCTTTACGTTCTTCTCCGGGGAGGAGCTCGGGACGCTGGGTTCCTCGTACTACGTCAACAATCCCTCGTTCCCGTTGACGCAGACCGTGGCGATGTTGAATATGGATATGGTCGGGCGGCTGGACAACCGCTCCCTTACCGTGGGCGGCAGTGGAACATCGCCGGCCTGGAATGCGCTGCTCACGAAGTATAACACGGACTCAACGTTCACCCTCAAGCTGGAACCCGACGGCTTCGGACCGAGCGATCATGCATCGTTCTACGGAAAGAATATCCCGGTCCTCTTCTTTTTCACCGGCACGCACAGCGACTACCACAGGCCGTCCGATGACTGGGACAAGATCAATTATGCGGGAGAGGAAAAGGTGACCCGCTACATCTACAGCATCGCCCGCGACGTGGACGGGCAGACGGAGAAACCGCTCTACGCGCGTGTCGAGTCAGGCGCGTCGCGTTCGTCGAGCGGCGACAGCAGAGGTTTCTCGGTGACGCTGGGAATCGTTCCGGATTTCGGGCAGAGCTCGGAGGGGATGAAAGTCAGCGCGGTCCAGCCGAACCGCCCTGCGGAAAAAGCGGGGCTGAAAGCTGGCGACATCATTGTCCGGATGGCCGGCAAGAAGACCTTGAACATTTATGACTACATGGGCGTCCTGGGTGAACTGAAACCCGGCGACGAAGTCGAGGTCGAAGTGCTGCGCGACGGGAAGACGATGACGTTCACTGCGAAGATGGAAAAGCGGAAATAGCGGGTTCAGCGCCCCGGCCGCTCAAGGAGGTCACGGACCTCTCTCTGATACTCGGTGACAATCCGGACGCGTGCATCCTCACTGCGTGCCGCGAGAAGTTCCTCGCGCGTGATCCTGATGAAATCCATGATCGCTTCACGCTCTTTGCTCGTCAGATCGGCAGTGACGCTCTCGAAGAATTCACCTGCTGCCATTGATGTCTCCGGCTTTTTCTACGGTCTATTTCTGATAATTCCACCCTGTTTCGCGCAGCGTCAACGCATCTCCCTCGCGATGCGTGACGGCGTCAACAACTTCCCCGACAAACAGGACATGGTCCCCGGCATCGAGCCGTTGAACGACTTTGCACTCGACGCAAGCGTTGGCGTCAAGCAGAAACGGACTGCCGTTCATGGCGGTCCGGAATTCACGGCCGTGGATCCGGTTCGCAACGGGTTCTTTGGCTTTCAGGAAGGGCTGGGCGATGCTCTTGCCACCGGCCGGAAGAATATTCACGGAAAAAAAACCCGATGATTCGATGCACTTCCTCATGTTCGAATCCTGCTCAATGGAGACCGCCACAAGTTGAGGGTGAAACGACACTTGCACAACCCAGTTTGCCACGATCGCCGCAATACGGTCACCATTGGCAGATCCGATGATGTAGAGGCCGTAGGGCACCTGCCCGAGAGCTGCTTTTGCGTCGCTATCGTTCACTGCGCCCCCCTTCCCTCTCCCGACGGCATTGCCCTGCAGACCTCACATTCACAGAGAGACCGGAGGTGTTCCCACGCGTAAATACCCTGATCATGGCCATCTTCCCACACAAATTTCAGAGCGTAGCTCCCGACCGGCTGCGCCCCGACAAGAGTGTATCGGCCCGGGGCGGACAGATCAGCGGTTAATGGGATGTATTCCTTCAGGAGGACTGTCTCCCCGGTGCAACCGGCACATGGACAGCGGTCGCGGAGTGTCCGAAGGGAAACCTGCCCTTCGTGGTCGTCGTCCCAGAGAAGCCTCAAATCACCTGAAGGAGATCGCGTTAACTTTTTTAGAATCAACTGAGTGACTTCCGCTGATTTCTACTCAACATAGCATCATATCACAAGGTTTCCGTTCTTCATGATCTCCTCGGATCCGCCATCCGGATAAGAGAATAGCAGGCTCTTCACCCCAATTCCAGGCTGAGTTGCGGGAACGTAGACCCAGTCAATATGGATGACATTCTCAGGGTTTCGGAACGACGTCGGTGACGTTACGCCGCCGAAGTGCTCACTACGGCCGAAGGCTATGTGGAGGCCCAGCTTTTCATCCAGGAGTGTGCTTCCCACGGCTTTTACTCCCCACTCACTCAGGACTCCCAAGCCAAGCTCGGCGATGTTCCCGTATGCGGGCTCGTCTGCGATCTTCACTCCCTGTCTCGCGGATTCAGGCCCAGAGGTCTTGACTTCAATGCACCTGTTGTTTTCAACCGCGAAAACAACAAGCTCTCCCCCGAACTGGACAGGAAGGAAACCAGCGGATTTGCTGGGTTCCCCCGCCCTTTCCCCCTC
>Ga0209253_10002531_pt1 | contig 16196 bp, 17 predicted proteins | sample FrelakmetBRP12BR_FD_187145 | JGI IMG/M metagenome (GOLD analysis project Ga0209253, IMG submission 187145) | Freshwater lake sediment microbial communities from the University of Notre Dame, USA, for methane emissions studies - BRP12 BR (SPAdes)... | ecosystem: Environmental > Aquatic >...
CGGCGCGTCGTGAGACTTCAGTACCCGTCCGGGATGCCCCTTGTTCGAGTGACACCCGTTCAAGGGGCAGGCCCGGAAAGCTGCACGAGGGCGTGCGGCTGACCACCCGACGCCAACGAGAGGACACCGATGACCACCAACCGATTCGCCATCCTCGCCCTCCTCCCCCTGCAGGGCCTGGCCGGCTGCGCGGGATCCGTCACCGACCCTGGAAGCCCCGACCCCGGCGGCGCCGCCAGCCAGATCGTCGTCGCGGTCGAGCCGGAGGCGGCGGAGGTCGCGCCGGGCGGCACGGTTCGCTTCGCCGCCTCCGTCACCGGCACGTCGGACACCGCCGTCGGCTGGTCCGTCGAGGAAGGCGCCACGGGGGGAACCGTCAGCGCCGAGGGGGTGTACACCGCACCCGCCGCCTCGGGCACCTACCACGTGGCCGCGGCCGCCCGCGCGGACGCCAAGAAGCGCCATGTCGTCCCCGTCAAGGTCACTCCCAAGCCCTCGGTCGCGGTCGCCGTGACGCCGCGCACGGCCTCGGTCGCGGCCGGAGGTAGGCAAACGTTCACCGCGACCGTCACCGGCAGCGCCAACACCACCGTCAGCTGGTCGATGGCGGAGCCCTCCGGCTGCGGCTCGGTCAGCTCGGCCGGGGTGTACACGGCGCCGGTCTCCGCCGCCACCTGCCACGTCGTGGCGACGAGCGCTGCCGACCCCGCCCGAGGCGACGTGGCAACGGTCACGGTGACGGCCTCGCCCGCCGCCGTGACCGTGACCCTCGCGCCGTCGTCGGCCGCGGTCGACGCCTGCCAGCCTTTCACCTTCCGCGCCACGGTGACCGGCTCCCCCGACACCGCCGTCGCCTGGTCGGTCCAGGAGGGCGCGGCCGGTGGCAGCATCACCGCCAGCGGCACCTACACCGCCCCGGCCACTGCGGGGACCTACCACGTCGTGGCGACGAGCCACGCGGCTCCCGCGACGAGCGCCATCGTTCCCGTGACCGTCACCGACAGGGTCCTGTCCGTCGTGGTGAGCCCCCAGCAGATCAGCGTGCCGGCGAACGGATCCGCGACCTTCACCGCCACGGTCACCACCAGCTGCGGCTCGTTCGCGTCGCTCCGGACCGTCTCATCGGCCGGAGCCGTGTCGGGCCCGTGAGCCCTTCCGGACCCGGGCCCGCGCCGGGCCTTCCCGCGCCGATGGGCAGGCCTACGCCCCTTCGCGCCAGGGCTCGCTGGCGCGCAGCGCCGCCAGGATGGCCCGGGAGCTCGGCGAGCGGTTCAGCGTGTAGAAGTGGATGCCGGGGGCTCCGCGGCGGAGCAGGTCGGCACACTGGAGGCTGGCATAGGCGACCCCGAGCTGCAGCGCCGCCTCGGGGTCGTCGCGCCTCACCTGCATCGCCGCCCGGAGTAGCGGCGGGATGGCCGCGCCGCACATCGCGGTGAAGCGCTCGATCTGCTCGACGCTGGTGAGCGGCATGATCCCGGGAAGCACCGGCAGGGCGATGCCGGCAGCCCGCGCCCGCTCCACGAAGCGGAAGTAGTGGGCGTTCTCGAAGAGGAGCTGGGTGACGAGGAAGTCGCTTCCGGCATCCACCTTGGCCTTCAGGTTCGCGAGATCCCGCGAGAGGTCGCGGGTCTCCATGTGCCCCTCCGGATAGGCGGCGACCCCGATGCAGAAGCGCCAGCGCTCCGGCTGGGAGCGGACGAAGGCCACGAGCTCGCTCGCGTAGCGAAAGCCGTCGGGATGCGGGACGAAGACCTTCTCGCCGCGCGGCGGGTCGCCGCGGAGCGCCAGCACGTTCTGGATGCCCGCCTCGGCCACCTCGTCGAGGACGTGGGCGATCTCCTCGCGGGGCGAGCCCGCGCAGGTGACGTGGGCCACGGCCTCCACCTCCACGTCGCGCTTGAGCCGCTTCACGAGCTCGACGGTGCGGGCCCGGGTGGATCCGCCGGCGCCGTAGGTGACCGACACGAAGGCCGGTCCGAGCGGTCGCAGCGCCTCCACCGTCTCGAAGAGCTGCCGCTCGCCCTCCTCGGTCTTGGGCGGAAAGAACTCGAAGGAGAAGACCGGCTCGCCGCGCTCGCGGGCGAACCGAAGGATGTCGGTGACCTTCACCGGACCGAGACTAGCCGTCCCGCCGTCCTGGCGCCACCGCGACGCGCTGCCGGGCCCCGCGCGGCGGCGGCGGCCCACCGCACGGCCGCGCCCGGGGGCGCGGCCGCCCTTGCCCGTCCCCCCACGCCCGGCTGCTTCCCATTGACACCCCGGGCGCGCCCGGCCATGACTGCCCGGAGGGTACTCCCGCCGAAGATGAGCACGCCCGGCCCGAAGCCGCATCGCTACATCACCCCGGAAGGCTTCCGCCGCATCGCCGAGGAGCACCAGCGCATCTGGACCGTCCTCCGGCCCCGGGTCGTCCGTGAGGTGGAGGCTGCGGCGGCACTCGGCGACCGCAGCGAGAACGCCGAGTACATCTACGGGAAGAAGAAGCTACGGGAGCTCGACCGGCGGCTTCGCGAGCTCAGCCAGCGGATGGACTCGCTCACCGTCGTGGACCCGCACCCCCACGCCTCGGGGCGCGCCTACTTCGGCGCCTGGGTGACGATCGAGCACCCGAACGGCGAGGCGCGCACCTACCGGCTGGTGGGCCCGGACGAGTTCGACGTCGCTGCCGGACTCCTCAGCGTGGACGCACCGCTCGGACGTGCCCTGCTCGGGAAGAAGCAGGGCGAAACCGCGCGGTTCCAGCGGCCGGGGGGCGCGGTCGAGGTGTCGGTGGTGGAGGTGCGCTGGGAGGCGCCGGAGGACTAGATGGAGCCGATCGCCGACCGAAGCTCGCAGCGGGCCCTCGTCGAGCGCTACGCGCGCCAGCGCCCCCTGGCGCTCCTCCTCGACACCAGCCAGCCGGCACTCCTCGACGTGGCCTCGGGCAAGGCATGGCCGCTCGACTGGGCACGCGTCGTGGGCGTCGCCGAGCTCGCCAACGCCGACACCGGCGCGCCCTACCTGGTGCTGCTCCGCGACGACGGGCGGCAGGTGGTGCTCGCCGATGTGGGGATCGCCTTCGAGCCGCTCACCGCCTCCACCGGGCCGCTCGCCGGGCTGCCGCCGGTGGTCTGCTTCCGCGACTTCGCCGCCACCGAGGCCCGGCTCACCCACGCGCTCGTCGACCACCCCGAGCAACCGGTGGACCGGGGCCACCTCGACCTGCTCTTCTTCCTCATCGCGCTCGTCGATGGCGCCCGGGCCGTCGGGTTCGACGTGGCCAGGGAGGAGCGGCGCCTCTCGGCCCTGGCGAACGAGGTCGAGGCGCGGCGCGCCGGGGGCTGAGCTCGCCGGCTACCGCGCCATCTCCAGGATGCGCAGCCACAGCGCGTCCGTGCCGGTCCCCTCGACGGCCGAGAAGGGGACGACCGCTCCCGTCTCGACCCCCAGGTCCCGGGCCGCGGTGCGAAGGGCGCCGGGCCGCTGGTTGCGGGTGAGCTTGTCGAGCTTGGTGGCGGCCACCACGATCTGCCGCCCGCTCGCCTGCAGGAAGGCGAAGGCCTCAAGGTCGTTCGCCTGCGGCGGGTGGCGCCCGTCGACGATGAGCACCACGGCCTTCAGGTCGTTGCGGTCCCGCAGGTACTGCTCGATCATCCTCGCCCAGCGGTCGCGCTCGGCCTTGGAGACCTTGGCGTAGCCGTAGCCGGGCAGGTCGGCGAAACGCAGCCGCACGTTCTTCTGCGCGCCGGAGGGCTCCACCTCGATCTCGAAGAACTGGAGCGCCCGGGTTCGGCCCGGCGTCTGGGACACGCGGGCCAGGCCGGGCTTCCTGGAGAGCGCATTCAGCATCGACGACTTCCCGACGTTGCTTCGCCCCACGAAGGCGACCTCCGGGAGCAGCCCCGGGGGCCACTCCTTCTCGCTCACCGCGGTGCGGAGGAACCTGGCCGACAGGACTTTCAGCGCCATCTCGATCCTCCTCGCCTGGCGGGATCGCCGGCGCTCACTGCGTGCCGTGGCAAGGGTCCGTCAGGGTCGCGGCGTGGGCGCACCTGCAGGCGGCGGACGCGGCGGCTCGGGGCTGGGCGCCGCGACCGCCGGAATCGGAAGCTCTCGCCCGTGCTCGATGAGGCGCATCCGCCTGCGGGCGTCGAAGGGGGCGAGCGACGGCGCCGACTCGGTGTGGCAGCGCAGGCAGGTGCGCGCGTCGGGCTCGGCGAGCCCCACCAGCCGCGCCAGCTCGGCGTCGCGCATCACGTGGGCCGCGGCGTAGAACTGGCCCGGCCCGTGGCAGGTCTCGCAGCTGACCGACGCCAGGCCCCTCTCCGACTCCGGCGCGTGGCAACTCGTGCAGCGCGGGTCCTTGCGGCTCCTGGCTGGCAGGCTGTCCTGCGCCCGGGCGTGGGCCGTCTCGCGCCACGCCTCGTAGGCGCTGGGATGGCAGCCCTTGCAGGTCTCCGAGCCGACCGTGGACTGTGCGCGGGCGCCGGACGCCAGGAGCAGCGCCCCTGCGGCTGGGAGGAGCGCGGCGAGCGCGAAGGAGCGGGTCACGTCGTCATTGGTATAATGGCTCATGACCCCGCGTCACCTGCCATTCCTCCCGCTCGCGCTGGCCCTGGCCCTCACCCTGCCCCTTCCGACGCAGGCCCGCTCCTGGCAAGGCATCACACCCGGGTCGAGCACCCAGGCCGACGTGGTGGCACGCTTCGGCGAGCCCTCCACCAAGGGCAAGCTCGAGGGGCGCACCGCGCTCGTCTACAAGGGCGACCAGGCCATCGTCGGCACGCGCCAGGCCCAGTTCCTCATCGGCGAGGACGGCACCGTCGCCGAGGTGAACGTCTTCCCGGCCACGCAGCTCGACAAGGACTCCGTCGAGGGGACCTACGGCAAGGGTCCCCAGAAGACCTTCACGGACGATTTCCGGTCGGTGTGGATCTATCGAACGGTCGGGATCCTGGTCTTCTTCGGCAAGGACGGGATCGTCGAGGCCATCCGCTTCCGGGCGCCCGAGGGGTCGCCGGCTCCCTCCCGGGGCACGGCTCCGGGTCCGGCCCCCGCCAGTCCACCCCCCGCCTCGCCCGCCAAGACGCCGGCGGCGGCCCCGCGCGGCTAGCCCCCTCCCGCTCCGGCATGCGCCTCGTCGGCCTCACCGGCGGCATCGCCAGCGGCAAGAGCACCTTCGCCTCCGCACTGCGCCAGCTGGGGGCGCCCGTCCTCGACGCCGACCAGCTGGCCCGCGATGCGGTCCGGCGCGGAACCCCGGCGCTCCGCGAGATCGTCCGCACCTTCGGCGAAGAGGTGCTGGCGCCGGACGGTGAGCTCGACCGCCGCCGGATGGCGGCTCGGGTCTTCTCCGACCCGGCGGCGCGCACCCGGCTCGAGGCCATCGTCCACCCCGCCGTGCGCCGGGCCGTGGCCGAGGAGACCTCGCGCCTGGCGGCCTCGGGCCACGACCTCGCCTTCTACGACGTTCCCCTCCTCTACGAGACCGGCCTCGATCGCGAGGTGGAGTGCGTGGTGGTGGTCTTCGCACCTCCCGAGGTGCAGCGGGCCCGTCTCGTCGCCCGCGACGGGGTGGGCCTCGACGAGGCCGAGGCCCGCATCGCCTCCCAGCTGCCCATCGAGGAGAAGGGGCGCCGCGCCGACGTGCTGGTCGTGAACGAGGGCGACGTGACCGCACTCCAGGCCAAGGCGCGGGTGGTTCTGGACGCGCTTCGCGCCGGGCTGTCGCGAAGGCTTCCCAACGCGCCGCCGGCGCGCTATTGACCAGGCATGGCGGACCGCCCTGGCACCATCGTCGTCACCGGCTACCCGGGCTTCATCGGCAAGCGGCTCGTCCACCGCCTGGCGAAGCAGGCGCGGCGCGAGCGGCTGGTGCTGCTCGTGCTCCCGGAGTTCGCGGCCGCGGCGCGCGCCGACCTGGAAGCGCGCGGCGCTCGGGACGCCGAGGTCTGGGAGGGCGACGTGGTGCGGATGCACCTCGGCCTCTCCGGCACCGAGTTCAGGGGACTGCTCCGCGACACGACCGAGATCTGGCACCTGGCGGCGCTGTCGCACCTCGACGCCGAGCCGGGCGCCATCCGCCGCGTCAACGTCGAGGGCACGCGCAACGTGCTCGACCTGGCCCGGGGCGCAGAGCGACTGGCGCGGCTCCACCACTTCTCCACCGCCTTCGTGTCCGGGGACCGCCAGGGCGTCATCCTCGAGGACGAGCTGGAGATGGGGCAGCGCTTCCGCAATGCCTACGAGGAGTCGAAGGCGCGCGCCGAGGTGCTGGTGCGGAGCGCCATGGCCGAGGTGCCAGCCACCGTCTACCGCCCCAGCATCGTCGTCGGCGACTCCCGCACCGGCGAGATCGACCGCTTCGAGGGCCCCTACTACCTCGCCATCCTGCTCGTCACCTCGCCCCTGGCGGTGCCGCTGCCGCTGCCCGGCGACGGGGTGGCGCCGCTCAACGTAGTGCCGGTCGACTACGTGGTGAGCGCCGCGCTCGCCATCGGGCGCAAGGCGGCCAGCGTCGGCAAGACGGTCCACCTCGTCGACCCGGCGCCCTTCTCGGCGCGGCGGGTCTACGAGATGATCGCGGCACGCGCCCACAAGCGGTTGCCACCGGTCTCCATCCCCCACCGTCTGGTGGAGACGGTGCTGTCCTTGCCGTGGCTGGAGCGCTTCTACCGCCAGCAGCGCGCCGCCGTCGAGTCGGTGAACCACCTCGCCTTCTACAACCCTCTGAACGAGCTGACCCTGCTCGAGGGCACCGGCATCCGCTGCCCGCCCATCACCAGCTACCTGGACCGGCTCATCGCCTTCGTGAAGCGCGACTTCGAGAAGCGGCAGCAGGCCGACTCGGAGGCCGCGGTGGAGGACCCGCTCGACGGCCCGGCGGCCGTGGCTGACGCGCCCCCGGGGGCCGCCGGCCCTCGACGCCCCCGGGCCGAGAGCGGTGGAAGGGAGGCCCCTTGAGGCGGCTCCAGGACTTCCAGCCTGGCGACACCTTCGAGCTCGTCCGCAGGGCCGACCGCTACCTCCCCGTCTACTACGCGGCGGTCTCCGGCGACTTCAACCCCATCCACATCGACCGCGAGGTGGCCCGGCTCGCCGGCTTCCCGGACGCCATCCTCCAGGGGATGTGCACGATGGCCTGGCTCGCGGACGCCTGCACCGCCTACTTCGGGGACCCGGTCCGGGTGCGACGGCTGCGGGTGCGCTTCTCCCGCCCGGTGGTCGTCGGCGATACCGTCACCTTCCGCGGTCGCTGCACCTCGGTGGAGGGACCCGTGGTGAAGGTGGAGGTGGAGGCCACGAACCAGCGCGGCGAGGAGGTGCTGAAGGGCGCCTCCGCCGAGGCGAGCTTCTAGGAGCCGACCCGATGGCCATCGACCCGCGCCACGTCGGCCGCCGCTACGGCCCCTTCAAGACCACGGTCTGTGCCGAGCGGATCCGCGACTTCGCCACCGCCGTGGCCGGCGGCACGCCGGGCTATTTCGGCGCCGGCTCCGGCGACGGAGCCCACCCCTGGACGGTGGACGAGGAGGCGGCGCGCCGCTCGCCGCACGGGTCGCTCGTCGCCCCACCCACCTTCGGGGTGACCTTCGCGATGCAGCCGTTCGCGCTCGCCTGCACCGACCCGGAGCTCGGCATCGATCTGGTGCGCCTCCTCCACGCCGAGCAGGCCTTCGAGTACGGCGCGGTGGTGCGCCCCGGGGACGTGCTGACCACCACCGGCGAGGTCGTGGAGGTGCGCTCCCGCGGGCCGCTCGACTTCCTGATCGTCCGCACCGAGACCCACAACCAGGGCGGCGAGCGGGTCCTGGTCGGCCACTGGACGGCGGTCGTGCGGGGCTGACGGCCGTCCGGCGCCGCGCGGCCGGGCCGGGATCGGGTCGCGGCGGCCGGGGGGGGCGCGAGCCGGCCGGCCCGCCCCGCCCGGCGCGAGGCTACGCCTTCCTTGCCAGCCGGCGATCGCGGTTCGTGCGGACGCGCAGCCGCAGGGCGTGCAGCTTGATGAAGCCCTCGGCGTCGTTCTGCTTGTAGACGTCCTCGGCCTCGAAGGTGGCGAGCTTCGGGTCGAAGAGGCTCTTCTCGCTGCGGCGCCCCACCACGAAGGCGTTGCCCTTGAAGAGCTTCACCCGTGCCGTGCCGGTGACGTCCTGGTTCACGTTGTCCACCAGCGCCTGCATCGCCAGCCGCTCCGGCGCGTACCAGAAGCCGTTGTAGACGAGCTGGGCGTAGCGGGGGACGAGCGAGTCGCGGAGGATGAGCGACTCGCGGTCCATGGTCAGCGTGGCCAGCGCCCGGTGGGCGGCGTGGAGCACCGTGCCGCCGGGGGTCTCGTAGACACCGCGGACCTTCATGCCCACGAACCGGTCCTCGACCATGTCGAGCCGCCCGACGCCGTGCTCCCCGGCCACCCTGTTCAGGTGGGCGAGCAGCTTCGCCGGGGACATCTTCTTGCCGTCCACCGCCACCGGGTTACCGGAGACGAAGTCGACCTCCACGTAGCGCGGCTGGTCCGGGGCCTTCGCCGGGTCCCGGGTCATCTGGTAGATGTGCTCCGGCGCCTCGGCCCAGGGATCCTCGAGGATGCCGCCCTCGTGGGAGCAGTGGAAGAGGTTGCGGTCGGTGGAGTACGGCTTCTCCAGCGTGGCCGTCACCGGGATGTCGAACTTCTTGCAGTACGCGATGAGGTCGCTGCGCCCCTTCAGCTTCCACTCGCGCCAGGGCACGATCACGCGGATGTTGGGCTCGAGCTGGTAGGCGGTGAGCTCGAAGCGGACCTGATCGTTGCCCTTGCCGGTCGCGCCGTGGCTGACGGTGTCCGCGCCCTCCTCCCGGGCGATGTCCACCATGTGCTTGGCGATGATGGGGCGGGCCATGGAGGTGCCGAGCAGGTACAGCCCCTCGTACACCGCCCCGGCACGCAGGACCGGGAAGACGAAGTCGCGCACGAACTCCTCGCGGACGTCGCGCTCCACGTACTTCGCGGCACCGGTCTTCCTGGCCTTCTCCGCCAGCGACGAGAGCTCCTCGCCCTGGCCGAGGTCGGCGCAGAAGGCAATCACCTCGGCGTCGTAGTTCTCCACGAGCCAGCGGAGGATGACGCTCGTGTCGAGGCCGCCGGAGTAGGCGAGCACCACCTTGCGCCGCTCCTTGCCTCCCGGGCTCGCCGGGGTCCTCCGGGTTTCGGTCTTCGCCGCCGCCGGGACGGCCTTCGTCGCGCGCTTGGCCAAGGCTCTCTCCTCGCTGGGTGTCGGAATGGATGCCGCGGAACCGCTCCGCGGCCGCGGTTTCATATCACGGATCGGCCGGGAGGGATCCTGCCGCAGGAGGGGTGGACACGCGGCGGAACGCGCCAGCCGCACGGCCACCCCGGCACCGCCCGGTCTCGCGCCTCAGCGGATGACGCCGTCGGCGAGCAGCGTGGAGAGGATGCGCGCGGTGTCGAGCCGGGGCAGGCCGGAGAGCGCGAAGAGCTCGTCGAAGTTCACGCTGCCGTCCACCTGCGCGAGGAGGAAGCCGGCCCGGTGGTCGAGGTTCAGCCACATCACCTCTTCGGGGCTGATGGCAAGCCGCGGGACGCTGGCCAGCGATCCGAGCTTGGACTCGTACATGGCGATGAGCGTGGCCTCGTTCTGCCGCAGGTAGGCCCGTGCCTCGGCGTGGTTGCCATCCACGCGGAGGATCTTCTCGATCATCTCCAGCGACCCGGAGAAGTCCCCGAGCGCGAAGAGCTCGCGGGCGCCCTCCATCCAGACCTCGACATCGTTCTTGGGCGCGGCCGGCGGCGCCGGCTGGGCTCGCCGCTCCGGGACGAGCGGGCGAACATCGGACTTCTCCTCCACCGCGCCGAGATCGAGGCCGCCGCCGGAGTCGAGCACGACGGTGGCCGACAGCGATGGGCCGTCGTCCCAGGGGGACGGGGCGAAGCCGGGGCGGCCAGCGCCGGGCGCCGCGGAGGCGATGGGCTCCGAGCGCGGCGGCGCCGGGGTCCCGCTGAGGCCGGACGCGGCGGGGAGGGAGGTCGGAGCCGGGGATGGCTCGGGGCGACGGGCGGGTTGCGCCGCCTGGGGCGCCTCGCCCGGCGCAGGACTGGCGGTCGGGGCGGCCTCTGAAGCCACGAAGGAACCGGACGAGGCGGCCTGGATCGCCGGCGCCGACCGGGCTGCGTCCGGCCGCGCCGGGGGTTGCGGGTCCGTCGCCGGAGACACCTCGCCGCAGAGCTGTCGCAGGTAGGCGCGCGCCCGCTCGTTGCGGGGGTCGAGCACCAGCACGTCGCGCCAGCAACGCTCCGCCTCCTGGGCCTGCCCACGGGTGTACGCCTTCACGCCCTGGTCGAGGAGCTCGGCGACGCTCGCCACGGTCAGGCCTCCCCGCCAGGCAGCGTGCCGCCCGAGGCGAGCCCCTTGAAGAGTTGCAGCGTGCGGTCGAGCCGCTCCTCCACCGTCGCCATCTGCTCTCGATCCTGGGTGGCGATGGCCGACCGGGCCTGGGCGACCACGCCCTGGGCCTTCTGGACCGCGTCCTTGCCGAAGTGGCTGCGGGAGAGCGCCGCCTGGACCTGCGGCACGAGCGCCTCGACATCGGCGATCATCGCCTGCAGCCGGTCCCGCTGCTTGTCGGTCTCGCCGGACTGCTTTCGCTCCAGCAGCTCGTCCAGGTTCTCGTCGAGGATGCGGCGCAGCTCGTCCTCCGTCAGGCCCGAGGTGGCGGTGACGGTGATCGACTGACGCTGGCCGGTGTCGACGTCGCGCGCCGAGACGCCGACGATGCCGTCGGCGCTGATGTCGAAGGCCACCTCGATCTCCACCTCGCCACGGCGCGCGGGCCGGATGCCGTCGAGGATGAACTCTCCGAGGAGCTCGTTCTCGATGGCCTTCTCGCTCGCCCCCTGGAGCACCGCGATGCGCACCGAGGTCTGCTGATCCTGGACGGTCGTGAAGACGTGGGTCTGGCTGGTGGGCACGGTGGTGTTCTTGGCGATGATGGTGGAGAAGTAGCCGCCCACCACCATGATGCCGAGGTTCTGGGGGGTGACGTCGAGGAGCAGGACCTCGCGGTCCTTCTGCGGGTAGAGCAGCGAATGGGCCTGGATGGCGGCGCCGAGCGCCACCACCTCCTCGGGGTGGACGCCGCGGCTCGGCTCCCGCCCGAAGAAGTGCTTCACCGCCTGCTGTACCCGCGGCATGCGCGTCATGCCCCCGACCAGCAGCACCTCGCCCACCTGGCTCGGCCGGATGCCGGCGTCGCGCAGCGTGCGCTCGGCCACCTGGATGCAGCGATCCACCAGATCCTTGGTCAGCTCCTCGAGCTTCTCGCGCGGGAGCTGCTTCTCGAGGTGCAGCGCCGCCTTTCCCTCGCCGGAGCTCGCCAGGAACGGAAGGTGGATGCCGGCCGTCTGGGACGTGGAGAGCTCGATCTTGGCCTTCTCGGAGGCGTCCTTCAGGCGCTGCAGCGCCATCTTGTCCTGGCGGAGGTCGATGCCCTGGTGCTCCTTCGCGAAGGTGAAGGTCAGCCAGTCCATGACGCGACGGTCGAAGTCCTCGCCGCCGAGGTAGGTGTCGCCACCCACCGCCACGACGTCGAAGACCCCGGCGCCGATGTCGAGGATGGAGACGTCGAAGGTGCCCCCGCCGAGGTCGAAGACCGCGACCTTCTTCTCCATCTGCTTGCCGAACCCGTAGGCGAGCGCTGCCGAGGTGGGCTCGTTGATGATGCGCATCGTGTCGAGGCCAGCGATGCGCCCGGCGTCCTTGGTGGCCTGCCGCTGCCCGTCGTTGAAGTAGGCCGGGACGGTGACCACCGCCTTGGAGACGCGGCGGCCGAAGAAGGCCTCGGCGTCGGCCTTCAGCTCGGCGAGCACCATGGCGCTGATCTCGGCGATGGCGAAGCTGTGGCCGCCGAGCACCACCCGGACGTCGTGCCCCTCCGGCCCGGGCACGAGCTGGTAGGGCAGGACCTTGCGGGCGTCCTCGACCTCCTTCGCCCCCCAGCGCCGCCCGATGAGCCGCTTGGCGGCGAAGACGGTGTTCTCGGCGTTGGTGATGGCCTGGCGCTTGGCGATGCCGCCGACGAGCCGCTTGCCGTTCTTGGCGACCGCCACCACAGACGGCGTGAGGATCTGCCCGGTGCGGCTGGCGATGACCCGCGGCACGCCGTCGATGACGGTGGCCACCACCGAGTTGGTGGTCCCGAGGTCGATGCCGATGAACGGTTCGGACTCGCTCATCCCAGGAAGCTCCAGCGCATCTTCTTCAGCCGGTCACGGGCCGACGCTAGGCTGGGATCGAGCTCCAGCGACCGCTCCAGCTCCCGGCGTGCCGAGCCCTTGTCGCCCTGCTCGGCCAGCACCTCGCCCAGCACCTCGTGCGCCGGCGCGAACGACGGCGCGGTCCGCACCGCACCCTCGGCGAGCCCCCGGGCCGACTCGATGGCCCCGCGCCGAAGCGCCAGCCGCGCCGCGAAGACCGCGTAGCGCGGGTTCGCCGGATCGGCCTCGGCCGCCCCCGCCGCCAGCTCCTGGGCCAGGTCGAGCCGGTCGTCGAGCGCCGCGGCCTGGGCCTTCTCCCACATCTCCCGGGCCCGCTCGGCCCCGGCGCGCTTTCGGGCCTCCTGGGCGAGCGTCTTGGCCTCGGCGTGGCCCGGGTCCATCGAGGCGGCGGTGAGGAAGTCGTTCATGGCCTGGGAGAAGCGTCCCTCGGCCATCTGCTGCTTGCCGCGGCCAAGCAGCTCCGCCACCCGCCCCGCGCGGCCGACGAGCGGGTTCGATCGTGCCAGCCGGGCGCGCCGCTCCTTGGCCCGCTGCTCATCCTCGAGGCGCCGGGCCTCGAGCCGGGCGAACTCGTCGGCCGGCGCGGTGCGAGCCGCGTAGGCGGCGCGGCTCGCCTCGCTCGCGAGCACGTCGCGGGCCTCGGTGACCCGGCGGAACACCTGCTCCAGGCGCGTGCGGTAGCTGCCGAGCCGCTTGCCCGGATAGCGGTCCGGGTGAAACACCTTGACCTTCTCGCGGTAGGCGTCGCGGACCGCGTCGGCCGGGGCGTTCCAGGGAAGCCCGAGCACCTGCCAGTGGGTCCAACTCTGCAGGTTCGACTGCGCATGCAGGATCTCGCGGCGGCGCTCGAAATCGAGGTCCACGTCCTCGGACAAGTCCGCGGGATTGAAGACGAAACCCTGGTACCGGTCGACCGACACTCCTGCCTTCCTCGGGCGGCCCGAAGCGGTCGCGCGTTTCATCGAATCTATCCGGCGCTCACCGCGAGGGTCAACGTTCCAACCGCCCGGATTTCGCTGCGCGAACCGTCCTCCCACCTTCGCGCCACCACACCCACCTCGGCGCGGGCTGCCGAAGCCGCCCCCGCGCCTCCCGCCTAGCGCTGTGCCAGCAGCAGCTCGAGCAGCGCCTTCTGCGCGTGGAGCCGGTTCTCGGCCTCGTCGAAGACCGCCGACTGGGGGCCTTCGAGCACGTCCTCGGAGATCTCCTCGCCGCGGTGCGCCGGCAGGCAGTGGAGCACGATGGCGTCCGCCGCCGCCTGGGCCATCAGCTCCCGGTCCACGGTGAAGCCCCGGAAGTCCCGCTTCCGCTGCTCGGCCTCCGCCTCCTGCCCCATGCTGGCCCAGACGTCGGTATTCACCACCTGTGCGCCCCGGACCGCCTCGGGGGGCGAGCGGAAGAGGCCCACCCTGTCGCCGGCGCGCCGCAGGAGCTCCGGGTCCGGGTCGTGGCCGGTCGGGCAGGCGATACGCAGGCGGAATCCCAGGACGATGGCCGCCTCGATCCAGCTGTTCGCCATGTTGTTGCCGTCGCCGATCCAGGCGATGCCGAGGTCACCCTGGGCGAGCCGGTGCTGGCCGAAGCGCTCGGCGACGGTGAGCAGGTCGGCGAGCACCTGGCACGGGTGCGACGAGTCGGTGAGCGCGTTCACCACCGGCACGTCGGCGTAGCGGGCCATCTCCTCGAGCTTGGCGTGCTCATAGGTCCGCACGACGAGCGCATCCAGGTACCGGGAGAGCACCCGCGCCGTGTCCTTGATGGGCTCGCCGCGTCCGAGCTGGGTGTCGCGCGGGGAGAGCATGAGCTCGCCGGCGCCCAGCTGCATGCTGGCCACCGCGAAGGAGACCCGGGTGCGGGTGGAGGCCTTCTCGAAGACCAGGCCCAGCGTCATGCCGGCGAGCGGGCGGGGGCCCTTCCGGCCGAGCAGCTTCCACTCGGCGGCGCGCTCGAGCAGCGCCAGCAGCTCGGAGCGGGAGAGGTCGGTGATGCGCAGGAAATCGCGCTTGTCTCGGAGGTTCTCGGGCATGGCGTCCTGGCCGGAGTCGGGCGCGTCAGGCGGTGGCCGGCGCGGCGGCCACGGCGGCGGCGAGCCTCGCCACCCCCTCGTCGGCCTCCGCCTCGGCGAGGTTGAGGGCCGGCGCGAGGCGGACCACCTCGTCGCCGATGGCGTTCACGAGCAGCCCCAGCTCACGGGCAGCGGCGACGACGTCGCCGGCCTTCACGCCGCGCAGCACGACGCCGATGAGCATCCCCTTCCCGCGCACCGCGGCGACCCGGCCGCCGCCGCGCAGCGCGCCGAGCCTATCGAAGAGGCGCGCCGAGACCCGGACCGCCTGCGGAAGCGCCGCGCGGATCTCCTTCAGCGTGGCGAGCGCGGTGGCCGAGGCCAGGGCCGTGCCGCCGAAGGTGCTGGCGTGGCTTCCCGGGGACAGGTGCGCCCCGACCTCCTCGCTGGCGAGCATCGCGCCCATGGGGAAGCCGTTGGCGATGGCCTTCGCCGAGCTCATCAGGTCGGGGACCACCCCTTCCCACTCATGGGCCCAGAGCTTGCCGGTGCGCCCCATGCCCGTCTGCACCTCGTCCAGGCAGAGGAGGGCCCCGGCCTGGCGGCAGAGCTCCCGCGCGGCGCGCAGGTAGCCATCCGGTGGCGGCAGCACGCCGGCCTCCGCCTGGATGGGCTCGACGATGAAGGCGGCCGTGCGCGGCCCCAGCGCCGACTTCAACGCCACCAGATCGCCGAACGGGACGTGGCGCACGCCCGGGACCAGCGGCTCGAAGCCGTGGTGGTACTTCTCCTGGCCGGTGGCGGTCAGCGCGAAGAGCGTGCGCCCGTGGAACGAGTCCACGCAGGCCACGATCTCGTTCCGCTCCGGATGGCCGCGGTCGGAGTGGTACTTGCGGGCGAGCTTGAGCATCGCCTCGTTCGCCTCCGCGCCGCTGTTGCAGAAGAAGACGCGGCGCGCGAAGCAGGGCTCGCGCGTCAGCGCCTCCGCGAGCTCGACGGCGCGCGGGTTGTAGTAGAGGTTGGAGACGTGCCAGAGCTGGTGCGCCTGCTCCTCGAGGGCGCGCACCACCGCCGGGTGGCAGTGGCCCAGCGCATCCACCGCGATGCCGCAGATCAGGTCCAGGTACTCCTTGCCGTCAGCGTCCCAGACGCGGCTGCCCTGGCCACGGACCAGCGCCACCGGTGCCTGCCGGTAGTTCGGCGTGAGGACCTTCTGCGCCCGCGCGACGATCGACTCGTTGGCGGTCATCCGGGACTTATAGCATGGCGGCGGGGGGGGGCGCCCCGTTCGAGACCACCGCAATCGCTGGATAGGCGCGGCTTCCCGGGCCTAGCATGTCAGGGAGTCGTGCTTGGCGAGCCCCGAGACAGAGACCACCGGCGCACCTCGCGAGGCCGTGGCCTGGCACGAGCTGGCCGCGGACGGGGTGCTCACCCGGCTCGCCGCCCGGCCCGAGGGGCTCACGCCGGAAGAGGCGGCGGAGCGGCTCGCGCGCCTCGGGCCCAACGCGCTCCCGGACAGGGCCCGTCGCTCGCTGCTGGTCATCTTCCTCCGACAGTTCAAGAGCCCCCTCATCTACCTGCTCCTGGCCGCTGCGGCCATCGCGCTGGCCATCGGGGAGCGCACCGACGCCGGGGTGATCCTGGCGGTGCTGCTGACCAACGCCGTCATCGGCGCGTTCCAGGAGGGTCGCGCAGACCGGTCGATGGCGTCGCTGCGGCGGATGGCGGCGGCCAGGCTTCGGGTGCTTCGCGGCGGCCGGGAAGAGTCGGTCGAGGCGCGGGCGCTCGTCCCCGGCGACGTCCTGGTGCTGTCGGCGCCGGCAATGGCGTCTGCGCCGGACTCTGCGCGCCTTGCGCGCTCGTGCAGCGGACTCGTTCTTGTCGCCGAGGCACAGACGACGTCTCGCGACGATCTCGAGACTGCTGCGGAGCAAGCGCGCG
>Ga0209253_10002532_pt1 | contig 16188 bp, 11 predicted proteins | sample FrelakmetBRP12BR_FD_187145 | JGI IMG/M metagenome (GOLD analysis project Ga0209253, IMG submission 187145) | Freshwater lake sediment microbial communities from the University of Notre Dame, USA, for methane emissions studies - BRP12 BR (SPAdes)... | ecosystem: Environmental > Aquatic >...
TTATGGCGAAGGCGAAATTTGAGCGGAAGAAGCCGCATGTGAACATCGGAACGATCGGGCACGTGGACCACGGAAAAACCACGTTGACGGCCGCCTTGACCAAGGTGTGCGCCGATCGCGGGATGGCGAAGTACATTCCGTACGATGAAGTGGCGAAGGCGAGCGAGAGTCAGGGGCGGCGCGATGCCACCAAGATCATGACCATCGCCATCAGTCACGTCGAGTATGAGACCGACAACCGGCACTATGCGCACGTCGACTGTCCGGGCCACGCCGATTATGTGAAGAACATGATCACCGGCGCCGCCCAGATGGATGGCGCGATCCTCGTGGTGAGCGCGGCCGACGGGCCCATGCCGCAGACCCGGGAGCACATCCTGTTGGCCCGCCAGGTCGGCGTGCCCTACATCGTCGTGTTCCTGAATAAGGCCGACAAAGTCGATGACAAGGAACTCTTGGAATTGGTCGAGTTGGAAGTGCGGGAGCTGCTGACGAAGTATGGCTTCCCGGGCGACCAGACCCCGATCATTCACGGCAGCGCCTTGAAGGCGATGGAAGCGGATCCGGGCGAATTGGGCGTGCCCTCGATCATGAAGCTGTTGGCCGCGGTGGATAGCTACATTCCGACTCCGCAGCGGCCGATCGACAAGCCGTTCCTGATGCCGATCGAAGACGTGTTCACCATCAGCGGCCGCGGCACCGTCGTGACCGGGCGTGCGGAGCGCGGCATCGTGAAGGTGGGCGACGAAATCGAGATCGTGGGCTTGCGGCCGACGCAGACCACCATCGTGACCGGCGTGGAAATGTTCCGCAAGGTGTTGGATGAAGGCCAGGCGGGCGACAACATCGGGGTGCTCTTGCGCGGCACGAAGAAGGAAGACGTGGAGCGCGGGATGGTGCTGTGCAAGGCAAAGAGCATCACGCCGCACACCAAGTTCAAGGCCGAGATCTATGTGTTGACGAAGGAAGAGGGCGGCCGGCATACCCCGTTCTTCAATGGGTATCGCCCGCAGTTCTACTTCCGGACGACGGACGTGACGGGGATTGTCTCGCTCAACCCGGGCGTGGAAATGGTCATGCCGGGAGATAACGTGAGTGTGACGGGCGAATTGATCAGCCCGATCGCCATGGAGCAGGGGCTCCGCTTTGCGGTCCGTGAGGGCGGCAAGACCGTGGGCTCCGGGGTCGTGACCGAGATTCTGGCGTAACAAAGGTCTTGAGGGCGAGGTGATCGTTTCGATCCCTCTTTCTTAGCCTGCAAGTGTTCGCCTAACGAGGAGAGTGAGATGCGTGAAGTTATTGATTTGGCATGTACGGTCTGCAAGCAGCGGAACTATTCGACCAACAAGAATAAGAAGAACGATCCCGATCGGTTGGAGCGCAATAAGTTCTGCAAGTTCTGTCGGAAGCATATTGCCCATAAAGAAGTGAAGTAGACCGAAGCCGGTGTCGTACCGGCGATGCGGGTCCTGTAGGGGCATGGTGTCAATGGCAGCACCTCGGTCTCCAAAACCGATGGTCTAGGTTCAAATCCTAGTGCCCCTGCCACACTGAGCATGCTTGAGAGCTGTGTGATGGTTGTGGGGCTGTGCTGGATGATGGGCTTGAGAGGCGGAGGGGCCGATGTTTAAGCGGATGACCGAGTCCATAAAGTTATTCCTCGCGGAAGTGCGCGCGGAGTTGAAGAAGGTGTCGTTTCCGACTAGAGCTGAAACCGTCGGCTCAACGACTGTGGTGATTGTGTTTTGTATCCTGATGTCGCTGTACTTGTCGGTGATCGACTCGTTCCTGGTGTGGCTGGTCAGTAAGATTATTTGATCGTTCGACGGATGTGCGTCTCGTGGAGGCGCGTCCTGATTTCTTGACCTGAGGGTGGGGCATGACAAAAAACTGGTACGTCATTCATACGTACGCGGGGTTTGAGGGACGCGTGAAGACCAGCCTCTTGGAGCGAGCCAATCAGATGGGGCTCGTCGAGAAGCTCGGGCAGGTCCTGGTTCCGACCGAAGATGTGATTGAAATCAAGGACGGTAAGCGGCGGACTTCGCGACGGAAATTTTTCCCCGGCTATGTGTTGGTTGAGCTGGAAACGCCGCTGCAAGACGAGACGATGCAGATGATCAAGGAGACGCCCAAAGTCACCGGATTCGTCGGGGGTGGTGCGCTCCCGCTTCCGCTGACGACTGAGGAGGTCGAGTCGTTGCTCAAGCAGGTCGATGCCGGACAGTCCGGGCCGCGTGAGCAGGTGAAGTTCATTAAGGGCGACAATGTCCGCATCGTCGACGGCCCGTTCCTCGGCTTCAACGGGTTGGTGGACGAGGTGGATCAGGATCATAGTCGGTTGAAGTTGATGGTTAGTATTTTCGGGCGCTCGACGCCGGTGGAACTGGGGTTCCTGCAGGTTGAGCGAATTTAAGGTGTGCCGTTGTTGCTGTTGAACGTGGCAGCGCTGAAGTTCTGAGGAGATTCACATGGCAAAGGAAGTATCGGCTCTCATCAAGTTGCAGATTCCTGCTGGGAAGGCCAATCCGGCTCCTCCCGTCGGCCCGTCGCTCGGTCAGCACGGCGTCAACATCATGGAGTTCTGCAAGCAGTTCAACGCGAAGACTCAGAAGGAAGGCGATAGCATTATTCCGGTGGTCATCACCGTGTATAAGGATCGGTCCTTTACCTTCATTATGAAGACGCCTCCGGCGTCGGATCTGTTGAAGAAGGCGGCGGGCATCATCAAGGGATCGGGTGTGCCGCAAAAAGATAAGGTGGGCAAGATCACTCAGGCTCAGCTGCGCGAAATCGCCCAGAAAAAGCAGTCTGATTTGAATGCGGCGGACCTGGAAGGGGCGATTAAGATCATTGCCGGAACGGCCAGAAGCATGGGTGTCGTAGTACAGGGATAGCGCGGATAGCGTTCGGGAAGAAGGAGTACGAGGTATGGGAAAGAAGATGAAGGCCGCATTGGAGAAGGTCGAGCCGCGCATGTATACCTTGCGTGAAGCCGTCGATGTCGTCAAGAAAGCGGCCTATGCGAAGTTCGATGAGTCAGTCGATATCGCGTTACGGCTCGGGATCGATCCGAAGCGATCCGACCAGATGGTGCGTGGCACCACCGCTTTGCCGCATGGCACGGGTAAGAAAGTCCGTGTCCTGGTGTTTGCAAAGGGAGATAAGGAGCAGGAAGCTCGTCAGGCAGGCGCTGACTACGTGGGATCTGACGATCTCATGGAGAAGATCAAGGGTGGGTGGATGGACTTCGACTATGCCATCTCCACGCCGGATTTGATGGCGTCAGTCGGAAAGTTGGGGAAACAGCTCGGGCCGCGTGGGCTCATGCCGAATCCGAAGACCGGCACGGTGACGTTCGAAGTCGGGAAGGCCGTGGCGGAAATTCGCAAGGGCCGGGTTGAGTTCAAGGTTGAAAAGGCGGGTATCGTGCAGGTGGCGGTCGGGAAGGTCTCGTTTGACATCGACAAGCTGTATGACAACGCCTCGGCCATTCTTGAATCCGTCATCAAGGCGAAGCCGGCGTCCTGCAAGGGCCGCTATCTGAAGAGCGCCACGATTTCCAGCACCATGGGGCCTGGGGTGCAGTTGGATGCGATGGCGTTGACCAAGCAGTGGAGTTAAGCGAGCGCCGGCGTGGCCGGCGTCTGGAGAGAAAGGGTCAGGTATGAAGAAGGATCTTAAAGCACCAGCGGTTGCGGAACTTGCCGAGTTATTCGGCCGTGCAAGAATCGCGATCTTGACCGAATCTGTCGGTCTTCCGGTGAATCAAGTCACCGACCTGCGCAAGCAGTTGCGCGGAGTGAAGGCTGAGTACCGGATCATGAAGAATACTCTCGCGATTCGGGCTTCTGAGGGGACGGGTTTGGCCGGCCTCAAGGCTCATCTGAAGGGTCCGACGGGGATGGTGATCGGATATGACGATCCCGTCTTGCCGGCCAAGATCTTGCGCGATTGGATCGGGGCGGAGAAGCGGGACGAGAAAATCAAGGTCACAGTCGGAGTGTTGGAAGGGAAGATCGTACAGGCGGCGGATCTCGCGGCCATTGCCAAGCTTCCCAAGAAGGAAGTGCTCATTGCTATGTTGTTATCGGCCATGCAAGGGCCGATACGCGGCGTTGTCTATACATTGAGCGCAGTGTTGTCAAAATTTGTGCGAGTTGTTGCAGCCATTCAGGACAAAAAGAAAGGGGAGGGAGACATGTCAGCTACCACTACAAAATTTTCGCAGGAAGAATTGATCAAGGCCATTGAGGGCATGAGCGTGCTCGACTTGGCGGAGTTGGTGAAGGGCTTGGAAACCCGTTTTGGCGTCACCGCCGCGGCGCCTGTCGCCATGGCCGCAGCCCCGGCTGCTGGCGCGGCTGCTGCAGCCGAAGAGAAAACCGCATTCGACGTGATCCTCGTGTCGGCTCCTGCCGATAAGAAGATCCAGGTCATCAAGGTGGTGCGTGAATTGACGAGCCTTGGCCTGAAGGAAGCAAAGGATCTCGTGGAAGGCGCGCCGAAGCCTGTCAAGACCGGCGCGACCAAGGAAGAATCGGACACGATGAAGAAGAAGCTCGAAGAGAGCGGTGCCAAGGTCGAGATTAAGTAAGTAGCATTGTCCGATCGTCTTCGGGTGCTGTCCTAACTGACGGCACCCGAAGCCAACCATAGTGTGTGGAGGAGTGCGCATGCCCGAAACGACTCTTCAGGAGTTCGTCGAACGGAAAGATTACTCACGCATCCGGGCCAGCATCGCTATCCCTGACCTGATTGAAATTCAAAAGCGCTCGTACGAAGAATTCCTGCAAATGGAAGTCGAGCCCGAGCGTCGTAAGGATCAGGGCTTGCAGGCCGCGCTGGCCAGTGTCTTCCCGATTCCTGACTATAACAATACGGCCGTCCTGGAGTTCTCCAGCTATACCCTGGGGACACCGAAGTACGACGAGCGAGAATGTATCGAACAGGGTATGACCTTCGCGGTTCCGCTCAAGCTTCGCGTGCGCCTTGTTGTGTTCGACAAGGAAGATAAGGGCCCGCGAAAGAAGGTGTTGGACGTTCGCGAGCAGGAGGTCTATGTCGGCGAATTGCCGCTGATGACCGAGCGCGGCACGTTCATCATCAATGGAACCGAGCGCGTCGTCGTCAGTCAGCTTCACCGATCTCCGGGCGCGTCGTTCACCCACGACAAGGGGCGGACCCATGCTAGCGGCAAGGTGTTGTATTCGGCGCGCATTATCCCTTATCGCGGATCCTGGCTCGACTTCGAGTTCGACGCGAAGGACATCCTCTATGTGCGGATCGACCGCCGGCGGAAAATGCCGACGACGATCTTGCTGAAGGCCTTCAATTATTCCAGTGATGACCTGCTCAAGATGTACTATCCGGTCGAGGAAATTCGGCTGGTCAAGGGCAAGTTGTTCCGGAAGCTGGATGCAGAGATCCATCAGGGGCTTCGCTGCTCGGCTGAGGTGTTGGAAAAGGGCAGCAAGGAACCGCTCGTGCGGGAGGGAGCCAAGCTCACCAAGGGCCTCATCGCCAAGCTCAAGGCCGCCGGCGTGAAAGAGATTCCGCTGACTCCGGAAGAGTTGGTCGGGCGTGCGATCTTAACGGAAGTCTTGGATGCCAAGAAGAACAAGATTGCCGAGAAGAATCAACGGCTGACGGCGGAGATCGTTGAGAAGATCCTCGAGAGCGACGTCGAAGAATTCAAGGTCATCTATTTCGATACCGCGACTGCGACGCCGGTTATTCTCGACACGCTCGAAATGGAAAAGATCGAGACCAAAGAAGAAGCGATGGTCGAAATCTATCGCCGCTTGCGTCCGGGTGAGACTCCTTCTGTGGAGACTGCCCGTGCGCTGTTCGATAATCTGTTCCTGAATTCCAAGCGGTATGACCTGTCTCCAGTTGGCCGGCTTAAGCTGAACAGCAAGCTGACGCTGGATCTGCCGCTCGAGCAGCGGACCTTGACGGCACAGGACATTGTCGAGGTCATCCGCTATCTCGTGAATTTGAAGATGGGCAAAGGCGACATCGACGACATCGACCACTTGGGGAATCGTCGTGTGCGTTCAGTCGGCGAACTGTTGGAGAATCAATTCCGGCTCGGGCTTGTGCGGATGGAGCGGAGCATTAAGGAGCGCATGAATCTCCTGGATATGGAGACGGTGCTTCCTCACGATCTCATCAATGCCAAGCCAGTCGTCGCGGCTGTTAAGGAATTCTTTAGCAGCAGCCAGTTGTCGCAGTTCATGGACCAGACGAATCCCTTGGCCGAAATCACCCATAAGCGCCGCTTGTCGGCTCTTGGTCCGGGCGGTTTGACTCGGGAGCGAGCTGGCTTTGAAGTGCGCGACGTGCACCCGTCTCACTATAGTCGCATTTGTCCGATTGAAACGCCGGAAGGTCCGAATATCGGTCTGATTACGTCTCTGGCGACGTACGCCAGGATCAATCAGTTCGGGTTCATTGAGGCGCCCTATCGGAAGGTTGTGAAAGGGCGCGTCTCTGACGAGATCGAGTTCCTTTCGGCCATCGAAGGCGATAAGTATCTCATCGCGCAGGCCAACTCGACTGTCGATAGCGGCGGGCGTTTGACCGCAGAAATGATTACGGCGCGTCATGGCGGAGACTTTGTCACGGCGACGTCGGACAAGATCGACTATATGGACGTGTCGCCGAAGCAGGTCGTCAGTGTCGCGACTGCGCTCGTTCCGTTCTTGGAACACGACGATGCGAACCGCGCCTTGATGGGATCCAACATGCAACGTCAGGCGGTACCGTTGGTCACATCCGACTCACCGCTCGTTGGAACCGGTATGGAAGCCGTCGTCGCCCGCGATTCAGGCTACGTCGTGCAGGCGCGCCGGCCCGGTGTCGTAGAGAGTGTGGACGCGACCCGTATCGTGGTCCGCGCTGAGGGCAAGGAAGGGCGCAAGGGAAAAGATTCAGGTTTGGACGTGTATGACTTGATTAAGTTCCAGCGCTCCAACCAGAACACCTGTATTACCCAGACGCCGGTGGTCCGATTGGGACAGCCCGTGAAGGTTGGGCAGGTGTTGGCTGATGGTCCGGCCATCGATCATGGAGAATTAGCGTTGGGGAAGAACATCCTGGTGGCCTTCATGCCCTGGGGTGGATACAACTTCGAAGACGCGATCCTCTTGAGCGAGAAGCTGGTTCGTGAGGACGCTTTTACGTCCATTCACATTGAAGAGTTTGAGCTGGAAGCGCGGGATACGAAGCTAGGGAAGGAAGAGGTCACCCGCGATATTCCTAATATCGGGGAAGAAGCGCTGCGCAATCTCGACGAGAGCGGCATCATTCGCATCGGCGCGGAAGTGAAGCCGGGCGATATTCTGGTCGGTAAGGTCACGCCGAAGGGCGAGACGCAGTTGACGCCGGAAGAGAAGTTGCTCCGGGCGATCTTCGGGGAAAAGGCCGGCGATGTGAAAGACACGTCTCTGACCGTCCCTCCGGGAGTCGAAGGTATCGTGGTCGATGTCAAGATATTCTCCCGCAAAGGGCTGGACAAAGACGAGCGCTCCAAGAGCATCGAGAGCGACGATCAGATGAAGTTGCAGCGCGACCATCATGAAGAGCTGCGCATTATCGATGAAGAGAAGACGAAGAAGATTCGCAAGCTCTTGCTCGGTAAAGTAGTGGGCCGTGACTTAATGGATCCTGACACCGGCGATGTCATTCTGAAGAAGAAGGGCAAGCTGACGGCCGAGGTTCTCAAGAGGCTGCCGGACGACACCGTGCGCCACATCATTTTGAGCGATCCGGATGAGCAGAAGGAACTCGAAGATGTGGAGCGTCGGGCAAAGGAGCAGATTGAGATTCTCCAGACGTTGTATGATGAAAAAGTCGGACGTCTGAAGCGCGGCGACGAATTGCCTCCCGGCGTGATCAAGCTGGTAAAGGTCTATGTCGCGATGAAGCGCAAGATTCAGGTCGGCGACAAAATGGCGGGACGACACGGAAACAAGGGTGTCGTGTCGCGCGTGTTGCCGGAAGAGGATATGCCGTATTTGCCGGACGGCACACCGGTCGAAATCGTGCTGAATCCTCTCGGCGTGCCTTCACGTATGAACGTGGGACAGATCCTGGAGACGCACCTCGGGTGGGCGGCCAAGGCGCTGGGGATCAAGGTGGCCAGTCCCGTGTTCGATGGGGCATCAGAAACAGAAATCAAGGATCTGCTCATAAAGGCAAAGTTGCCGCCGAGCGGACAGAGCACACTGGTGGACGGGAGAACCGGAGAGACTTTTGCCAGTCCGGTGACCGTCGGTTACATGTATGTATTGAAACTCCACCACTTGGTGGACGACAAGATTCACGCACGGTCCATCGGGCCCTATTCTCTCGTGACGCAACAGCCCTTGGGTGGTAAAGCCCAGTTCGGCGGTCAGCGGCTCGGGGAAATGGAAGTCTGGGCTTTGCAGGCGTATGGCGCTGCGTCGACGCTGCAAGAGTTCCTGACCGTCAAGTCCGATGACGTCCCGGGCCGGTCGCGCATGTACGAAGCAATTGTGAAGGGCGAACCTTTCCTCGAACCAGGGTTGCCCGAATCGTTTAATGTCTTGGTCAAAGAGTTGCAGAGTTTGGGGCTCGACGTCGAGTTGCTGAAGTCGCAAGACTAACCACTTGTGTGCCGGTTGAAAGCCGGTATCAGAGGAGGTCCTACATTGGAAGGCGTATATACATTGTTTGAGAAGCCGCGTGATGCGGTGTCGTTCGATTCGATGCGGATTCGCATCGCGTCGCCGGAGAAGATCCGGTCCTGGTCTTACGGCGAAGTGAAGAAGCCGGAGACGATCAATTACCGGTCGTTTAAGCCGGAAAAGGACGGCCTCTTCTGCGCGAAGATTTTCGGTCCGATCAAGGACTGGGAGTGCAATTGCGGCAAGTATAAGCGCATGAAGCATCGCGGGATCGTCTGCGATAAATGCGGCGTCGAAGTCATTCAGTCTAAAGTGCGCCGCGAGCGCATGGGGCATATCGAGTTGGCGGCGCCGGTCGCGCACATCTGGTTCCTCAAAGGTGTGCCGAGCCGTATTGGAACGTTGCTTGATATGAGCCTGAAGCAACTCGAGAAGATTCTCTATTTCGAGAGCTATGTCTGCGTCGATCCGGGATCGACCGATCTCTCTGAAAAGGAATTGGTTCCGGAAGACAAGCTGCGCACCTTGCAGTCTGAATTCGGATCCAGCGGATTTAAGGTCGGGATCGGCGCAGAAGCCATTCGCGATTTGTTGCGCAAGATCGACATCAATAGTTTGTGGGATGAGATTCAGATCAAGGCGAAGACGTCGGCATCGGCGGCCTTGAAGAAGAAGTATGCGAAGCGGTTAAAAGTATTAGAGGCGTTCCGCAAGTCCGGCAACAAGCCGGAGTGGATGATCATGGATGTCATCCCGGTTTTGCCTCCGGAATTGCGCCCGCTGGTTCCGCTTGATGGCGGCCGGTTTGCGACGTCCGATCTGAACGACTTGTATCGCCGGGTCATCAACCGGAATAACCGGTTGAAGCGCTTAATGGAGTTGAAGGCGCCTGGAGTCATTATTCGCAATGAAATGCGCATGCTTCAGGAAGCCGTCGATGCGTTGTTTGATAATGGTCGTCGAGGTCGTGCGATTCGTGGGCCCAACAAGCGTCCGCTCAAGTCATTGAGCGATATGCTCAAGGGTAAGCAAGGCCGTTTCCGGCAGAACCTGCTCGGAAAGCGCGTCGATTACTCAGGCCGTACGGTCATCGTAGTCGGGCCGGATCTCCGCCTGAACCAGTGCGGACTCCCGAAGAAGATGGCGTTGGAATTGTTCAAGCCGTTCATCTTCCACAAACTGGAAGAGCGTGGTGCTGCAACCACGATTAAGAGCGCCAAGCGCTTGGTCGAAAAAGAGCGCCCCGAAGTGTGGGATGTGCTCGACGAAGTGATTCGCGAGCACCCTGTGTTGCTGAACCGCGCACCGACCCTGCACAGACTTGGTATTCAAGCCTTTGATCCGGTCTTAGTCGAAGGAAAAGCCATCAAGTTGCATCCTCTCGTCTGCGCGGCGTTCAACGCGGACTTCGACGGAGACCAGATGGCCGTTCACGTGCCCCTGTCAGTCGAAGCGCAGGTTGAGGCGCGCGTCCTGATGATGTCGATCAATAACATCTTGTCTCCGGCGAACGGAAAGCCGATTGCGGTGCCGTCGCAGGACATGGTGTTGGGCGTGTATTGGCTCACCAAAGAGCGCGTGGGCGTCAAGGGCGAGAATAAGATCTTCGGGTCTCCCGAGGAAGTGCGGATTGCCTACGATGCGCGCGAAGTGGAAGAACATGCTCGTATCAAGGTGCGTCTCGGCGGCGTGTTGGTACAGAGTACGGTCGGGCGAGTGCTTCTGTCGGAAATCCTTCCTGCAAGCATGCCGTTCGCCAGTGCGAATAAGCTGATGACGAAAAAGGAAATGACCAAGTTGATCGACACGGTCTATCGGCAGACCGGTCATCGGGACACGGTCGTGTTCCTCGATAAGATCAAGGATCTCGGTTTCTTCTATGCGACGAGAGCTGGCGTGTCGATTTGCGTCGACAATATGCACATCCCGACGAAAAAGGGCGTGTTCATTGAAAAGGCTCAGCATGAAGTCGGCGAGATCGAGAAGCAGTACGCCGAAGGGTTGATCACCAACGGCGAACGTTACAATAAAGTCATCGACATCTGGGCGCATGTGTCGGAGCAGGTTGCCAATGAAATGATGAAGGAGCTCGGTGCCGGCGGCGATCCTGCCAAGGCCGAATCCTTCAATCCTATTTTCATGATGGCCGACTCCGGCGCTCGCGGCAGTTCACAGCAGATTCGTCAGCTCGGCGGTATGCGCGGACTGATGGCCAAGCCGTCAGGTGAAATCATCGAAACGCCGATTACGGCGAATTTCCGCGAAGGGTTGACAGTGCTGCAGTATTTCATTTCGACGCACGGTGCGCGCAAAGGTCTCGCGGATACGGCGTTGAAGACAGCGAACTCAGGGTATTTGACCCGTCGCTTGGTCGACATCGCTCAGGATGTGATCATTTATGAGATTGACTGCGGAACCCATGACGGCATTATGGTGAGCCCCCTCATTGAGGGCGGTGAAATCATTCAGCCGTTGGAAGAGCGTGTGCTGGGTCGCTTGGCCGCAGAAGATATCCGCGATCCCGTGACCGGTGAAATCATCGTGTCGCGCAATGAAGAGATCAACGAGGATCGTACGAGGGCGGTTGTTGAGGCTGGCGTTGAGCGCGTCAAGATCCGGTCTGTGTTGACGTGCCAGGCGCCGCGTGGTGTCTGTCAGTCCTGCTATGGCCGCGACCTTGCTCGTGGACGACTCGTCGAAAAAGGGGAGCCGGTCGGCGTCATTGCGGCGCAGTCCATCGGTGAGCCTGGAACGCAGTTGACCATGCGTACGTTCCACATCGGAGGTACGGCCAGCAAAGTCGTGGAGCAGACGATCGTCGAGGCGAAGCATGCCGGCCGCATCAAGTTTCTGAGCTTTGATGCAAAGAAAAACGCAGATATCCCGACCCCCGGAATTGCCGTCCGGAACAAGGAAGGCGAGTGGGTCGTGATGAGCCGTAACGCCAAGATTGCGATCGTCGATGAGAGCGGCCGTGAACGGGAGAAGTATCCCGTGGTGTATGGCGCCAAGATTAAGATCGGTGACGGTGATAAGATTGCCGTCAGTCAAAAGTTAGTTGAATGGGATCCGTACTCGCTGACAATTCTGACGGAAGTCGGTGGACGGATTGCCTACGGTGACATTATCGAAGGCGTGACCATGAAAGATGAGTTCGATGAGGTCACCGGTCTTTCTCGCAAGGTGATCATCGAGCACTCCGGCGCGACGCTCCGTCCTCGCATTTCGATTAAAGACGCCGGCGGAAAGACGGCTAAGGTTGCGGCGGGAGCGAACGTGGCCCGCTATCTCCTGCCGGTCGGCGCTCACATTTTCGTCGAAAAGGGTGCGGCGGTACATCCCGGCGATGTACTGGCAAAGATCCCGCGGGAAACCACGAAGACAAAGGACATTACCGGAGGTCTGCCGCGTGTGGCGGAACTGTTCGAGGCGCGCAAGCCGAAGGAGCAGGCCGTCATCAGCGAAATCGACGGTGAAGTGTCCTACGGTGGATTTGTGAAGGGTCAGCGCAAAGTGCTTGTCGATAATAAGATGGGTGACGTGAAAGAATATCTTATACCTAAGGGTAAACACGTCAACGTGCACGAAGGGGATTGGGTTCGTGCCGGTGAACCGTTGATGGACGGTTCGGCCAATCCGCACGATATTCTCGATGTGTTGGGGCCGAATGAGCTCCAGAAATATCTTGTGGACGAGGTGCAGGACGTCTATCGGTTACAGGGTGTGACCATCAATGACAAACATATCGAAATCATCGTACGTCAGATGTTGCGCAAGGTGCGCATCGAAGATCCCGGTGATACCGAATTCCTGCCGGGCAGTCAGGTGAGTAAGGCCTTGTTCGAGAAGGCTAACGACCGCGTGCTGGAGAAGGGTGGAACTCCGGCTCTTGGTAAGCCAGTTCTCCTAGGTATTACTAAGGCAGCGTTAACCACTGATAGCTTTATTTCCGCTGCGTCATTCCAGGAAACGACGCGCGTCCTGACGGAGGCGGCTATCAATGGACGGGAAGATAATCTTCTCGGGCTGAAGGAGAATGTCATCGTCGGTCGATTGATTCCGGCTGGTGCTGGATTTGAAGAGTATCGCGATACATTTGTCATCAGCGAAAAAGCTGCTCCAGTTGCGGTGGCGGCAGCTTCCGGAGGTGCTGAGATCGGGCAAGAACGGACAGCGGCGACCGCCGGTGAAGGTGCGGCACGCTCGTAATTGCAGTAGAATTCCAGCGGTTCTTAGGGCGACTTGACAGACGGTAATTGCATCACTATAATCCGACGGCTTTGCGGAAGAAGCCCGTTGAATTTTTGAAAGCGATAAGGGTTAGAACACGATGCCGACAATCAATCAGTTAGTGCGAAAAGGGCGAAACCTCGTCAAGGCGAAGACGAAGAGTCCGGCGCTCAAGGGGTGTCCTCAGAAGCGCGGGGTGTGTCTCCGTGTTTATACGACCACCCCGAAGAAGCCGAACTCGGCGCTGCGTAAAGTGGCTCGCGTTCGATTGACGAACGGCATGGAAGTCACGACATATATCCCTGGTGTCGGCCACAACTTGCAAGAGCACTCCATTGTGTTAGTGCGTGGAGGTCGCGTAAAGGACCTTCCCGGCGTTCGTTACCATTTGGTGCGTGGTGCTCTTGACGCCGTCGGTGTGGCTGATCGAAAGCAGAGCCGGTCCAAGTACGGCGCCAAGCGTCCGAAGTAAATTCTGGATTAACGAGAAAGAGTATTTGACATGCCAAGAAGTAAATTTCTGGATCAGCGCGAAGTCCTTCCTGATGTGCGATATCGCGACAAGCTCGTCGGGAAGTTTGTGAATACGCTGATGAGTGGTGGGAAGAAAAGTACGGCGGAGCGTATTTGCTACGGAGCCTTCGATGCGATTCAGGAGAAGACCGGGAATGATCCGTTGAAGGTCTTTAAGGCCGCCATTGATAACGTGAAGCCGATTGTTGAAGTGAAGTCGAGGCGTGTCGGTGGCGCGTCGTACCAGGTTCCTGTCGAGATCCGTCCTGCGAGGAGGGTGTCATTGGCTCTTCGTTGGTTGGCGGAGTATTCACGCACTCGCGGCGGGAAGAGCATGCGGGAGCGCTTGGCTGCTGAATTGATGGATGCGTCGAATAATACTGGCGCGTCTGTGAAGAAACGGGAAGACGTGCATCGGATGGCGGAAGCGAATAAAGCCTTCGCCCATTATCGCTGGTAGCGTCGTACTGTGCTGCAGTTGAGCCGTGCTGCGAATCGCAGTTTCGGGTGTTGGCGGGTCGCAGTAGCGAATTTCGGCTTGACTTGTGGCACATGTGTTTTTTAGGGGAATGAAGTGGCTCGTCAAACATCATTAGAACATACGCGAAACATCGGCATCATGGCTCACATCGATGCCGGGAAGACGACGACGACGGAGCGCATTCTGTTTTACACGGGAATGACGCATAAGATCGGCGAGGTTCATGAGGGTGCTGCGACCATGGACTGGATGGAGCAGGAGCGTGAGCGTGGAATTACGATCACGGCTGCTGCGACCACCTGTTTTTGGCGTGACCATCGCATCAACATTATCGATACTCCTGGCCACGTCGACTTCACGATTGAAGTGGAGCGGTCGTTGCGTGTGCTCGACGGAGCGGTGGCGGCATTCGATTCTGTTCAGGGTGTAGAACCTCAGTCTGAAACGGTGTGGCGGCAGGCCGATAAATATTCGGTGCCCCGCATTGCGTTCATGAACAAGATGGATCGAATTGGCGCAGAATTCTTCGCCAGTGTTCAGTCTATCATTGACCGGCTTGGTGCCAATCCTGTTCCGATTCAGATTCCGATCGGAAGAGAGGGTGAGTACCGAGGGACTGTTGACTTGGTCAAGATGAAGGGGTTCTTCTACGACGACGAGACATTGGGTGCTAAATACGTTGTCGGGGATATTCCTGAGAATCTCGTCGAGCAGGCGAAAGAGTATCGCGAGAAGATGATCGATGCTGTCGCTGAGTTCGATGAGCAGGTCATGGAGAAGTATCTCAATGGGCACTCTCTGACTGAGGAAGAGATAAAGCGGGCGATCCGAGCGGCGACGATCGCAATGAAGGTGACGCCGGTTCTCTGTGGTTCGGCTTTTAAGAATAAGGGTGTGCAGCAACTGTTGGATGCCGTTGTTGATTATCTGCCGTCACCGCTGGATATCCCCCCAGTCAAGGGTATTGATCCGAATACAGGTAAAGAAGTTGAGCGGAAGCCTGATGATAGCGATCCGTTCGCGGCGCTGGCATTCAAGATGATGACTGATCCATTTGCTGGTCAGCTGGTGTTCTTCCGTGTGTACTCGGGCACGTTGAAGACCGGCTCCCCTGTGTTGAATGTGACAAAGGGAACGAAGGATCGTATCGGTCGATTGCTTAAGATGCATGCAAATAAGCGTGAGGAGATCGACGTCGCATATGCGGGAGACATTGTTGCCGCTGTCGGTCTCAAGGGTGCCACAACGGGAGATACGCTGTCGGAGGAAAAGCAGCCGGTCCTGTTGGAGGTTATGAAGTTCCCTGAGCCTGTCATTGCAATGGCCATTGAGCCGAAGACGAAGGCTGATCAGGAGAAGATGGGGTTTGCGCTCCAGAAGTTAGCGCAGGAGGATCCGTCCTTCAGAGTTCGTACCGACGAAGAGACGGCGCAGACGATCATTGCGGGTATGGGTGAGCTGCACCTTGAGATTATCGTTGATCGTATGCTTCGTGAGTTTAAGGTTGAGGCCAATGTTGGTAAGCCTGAAGTGGCCTTCCGTGAAACAATTCGTCGGGCAGCTGAAGCCGAGTCAAAGTACGTCAAGCAGACCGGTGGTCGTGGGCAATATGGCCATGTCGTCCTCACTGTAGAGCCGTCTGAGTCTGGCAAGGGCTTTGAGTTCGTCAATAAGATCGTGGGTGGTGTGATTCCGAGGGAGTTTATCCCGGCTGTTGAGAAGGGCGTGAAGGAACGTTTGGATGCCGGTGTAATCGCTGGGTACCCTTTACGCGATATTCGTGTGACGCTTACCTATGGTTCTTATCACGACGTCGACTCCAACGAAATGGCGTTTAAGATCGCTGGTTCTATGGCCTTTGCAGATGCCTGTAAGCGCGCTGATCCGGTCCTGCTCGAGCCGATCATGAAGGTTGAAGTGCTGGTTCCTCAAGATTTCATGGGTGATGTGATCGGCAATCTCAATGGTCGCCGTGGGAAAGTCCAGGGTATGAAAGTCCGGGCCGGGGCTCAGGCTATTGAGGCAACCGTTCCGCTCAGTGAAATGTTCGGCTATGCCACGGACCTTCGGTCGCGCACGCAAGGACGTGCGACGTACAGTATGGAGTTTGATCGCTATGATCAGGTCCCTCGGCAAATTGCGGATGGGATTATCGCGAAATATCGGGGTGAATAATCGTAGAGTCTAGCTGGTGTAGAGGGAGGGAGTAGGTTATGGCGAAGGCGAAATTTGAGCGGAAGAAGCCGCATGTGAACATCGGAACGATCGGGCACGTGGACCACGGAAAAACCACGTTGACGGCCGCCTTGA
>Ga0209253_10002533_pt1 | contig 16188 bp, 11 predicted proteins | sample FrelakmetBRP12BR_FD_187145 | JGI IMG/M metagenome (GOLD analysis project Ga0209253, IMG submission 187145) | Freshwater lake sediment microbial communities from the University of Notre Dame, USA, for methane emissions studies - BRP12 BR (SPAdes)... | ecosystem: Environmental > Aquatic >...
CCCTCGAAACCGACGTGAACCCACTGGCCGGCGCCCACCACGCCGTCGGACCAATCCATCACGGTTTGCCCGGTGGCGTTCCAATCCCAAGCGAAGCTGTTGAACTGGGGCAGCGGAGTGCCGAAGCCGTTGAAGCTGCCACCGATCAACGCGTCGGCGGAGGTCTGGGTGTCGCGGCAGCCGGTGATCAGAACCTCGGGCAGATCTGCCGACACGATGTCGCGCGCCTTGCGCGACGAAGGCTTCGAGGCGCGTAAGGTTCCGCGCATTGCGCCGCGAAGCTTGCGTCCGGATTCGACCGCGACGAGATCCCAAGGGCTTGGCAGGTAGCGTTCGATCATCGGTGCGTCGGGCGGCGCCACTGCCCGCGTTATCGTGCCCGAGTGGCAGCAGTCCGTGATCACGGTCAGGCTTACCCCGGCGCGCAGGCCGTCGAAGGTCTTGCGCAGCCAGTCGTCGCGTAGCGGGTTCTTCCAGTCGAGGTCGGTCGGACAGAGAATCTCGTCGCGGCCGTCCGCTTCGTCGCCATCGTTGTCAGGCACGTTCGAGCCGTGGCCTGAGAAGTGGACGAGCAAGACGTCCCCTCGTCGACCGCCACGGACGAGCTTGCTGATCGCCGCCTCGATTGCCTTCTTCGTGGCGGCGAAGTCGAGCAGCGTTACGATGTCGCCTTTCCCGAAGGCGTAGTGTTTCGCGAGGGCCGCCTGCATGTTCTTCACGTCGTTGACGCATCCGCGCAGATCTGCACCGGGGATGCGATAGCGGTTGACGCCAATCAGGACTGCACCTTTACCCATCTTTCTCTCCTTTGTGATCGGTGATCTGAGCAGTGCTCGGAGCCGAGCGGGACGCGGTTACCACGTCGATCTTTCTACGAAGCGAGGCGCGCATGCGAAACCCGCCATAGAGAAGTCGCGCCGGGCTCCTCGTCCGACATCCATTTCTTCAGCTGAAGATAGCCGACGGCGGCGTGCGCGGTTATTCGCTTGACACGCCGGCAAGCAGCCATCACCGCTGCTTTTTTTGCCCCTTCATTGTCCGCGCGCCGCGACGTGCGCCGCGGGCGCCGGCGCGTGGGGCGCGGACCTCGGCGGGTGCCTCCTCCGCCTCGCCTTCCGGTTCGCCGTCTTCGCTCGGGGCCGCTGCCGACGGTCCGGACAGCTTCGCCACCAGGTCCTCGAGTTCCCCGGCCGCGGCCGACGTCGCCTTCGCCATGGCGGCGAGGAAGTCGATCTGCTCGCGAACGGATTCGTACTCGCGCGCGCTGGCGAGGCGCCGCACCTCGATGTAATCCTTTGCGAGCTCGACGACGGATTTCCCATCGAGCTTGCCCTCGCGCAGTGCGACCATGAGCTTCAGGTCGGCAAGCGACGCCGAGTCCCAGAGTTCGCGCCGTGCCCGGATCTGCTCCTCCAGCCGCTGCCTCACCTGCGCGATCGAATCCTCGAGCGACTTGGCGACGTCCGCGGCCGCCTTCTGTCCGAGCCAGTCGAGCACAAGCGTCGCCGCCGCCCAGTTGAGGATCGGGTACGCCGCGTCGCCGGACGCGCCCTGCAGCTCGGCCGCGCGCTTGTAGCAGTCGCGCATGGTTTCGAGCGCGGCGATCCGCTGCGCGGGACCTTCGGCGATCCACGCCTTGCGCTTGTAGGCGCTGGCGAGGAGCGCGAGGCGCTCGCGCGTCTCGGCAAACTTCCCGGCCTGGGCCGCCTTGCCGGCGCGTGGCAGCCGAACGAGCGATTCGAGCCGCTGGATCGACGCATCGATGCTCTTGCGCAGATCGTCGATCGTCACATCGGCAACGCCGGCGCGCCACAGCGCGACGGCAAGGCTCGACTCGCAATTGGAGAGCTGCTCGAGGTCGCCGATGGAGAGCCCGCCGTCCTCGCAGCCGAGCGCCTCGTAGTAGCACTCGACTGCGGCATCGAACTGGAAAGCGCAGTTGTAGGCCCGGGCCAGGGCGGCCCAGGCACGGCCGTTGCGCCGCCACGTTTCGTCCTCGGCGAGCACCTTGCGCAGCCCGTCGAGCGCCTTGAGCGGGGGCCCGAGTGACTCGCCGCCGAGCGACTCGACGTCGCTCGCGAGATTGTCGGCGCGGTTGATGAGCTGTTCCACCGAAGCAAACCGCGGCTCGCCGCCTGCCTCCTCGCGCGGCAGGTTGTCGAGACGGAAGTCCGGGTCGCCGTAACACTGGTATGCGCCCCAGGTGTTCGCGTACGGATGCCGTTTTCCGGTCAGCTCGCGGGCCCACCGCACCGCGTCGCCGAACGGCTCGCCGCGCAGCATCGCGTCGTAGAACGCCGTGGCGAACGTCTTTCCAGCGGCATCGTCGACCGCCCATCCCGCGGCGATCACGGCACGCACCCCTTGACGGATGAACTGCGTGGAAACGTTCGCGGCGAAAAGGTGATAGTCGTTCAGCGGAGCCGGCGTCCGCGGCTTGCCCTCGGCAGCCTCCTCGCGCGCGCGCCGCTCGCGGTCCTCCGTGTAGCCGAGGTGGCAGCAATTGATGAACACGAGCTCCGGTACCCGGCGCATCTGCTCCACTTCGCCCGGGGTCAGAAACACGTCATTGCCGAGGACCATGCCGGTGACCGGTTGCGACACTTCCTTCCTGCGCCCGCCCTGACCCTCGGGGAGCGGCTGACCGCAGGCGTCGCAGTCCGGCTGCTTGACCGGCGGTTTCCATTCATACACTCCATGGCCCGCGAGATGGATCACGCGGAACGACTGCGCGAACAGGCCGCGCACGATCTCGCCTGCGCTCGACTGGATCCGTCGCGTGACCTCGAAGCGGCCGCTCCGCTCGAGCACGTCCGCGACCGCTTCGGCCTCCGCGCGCGCCCCGGGGAGCGGTTTGAGCGGACCCTTCTCGTCGAGCATCGGGTCGCCGACGACGAGCGCCGCGCGGCCCAGACTGCGGATCGGGTTCTCGCGGAAGAGCGGCACCTCGAGCTGCCGCAACAGGCCGCGGTTGAGCGCGAGCGGCAACCCGCTGCCGTCCCAGCGGTTCTCGAGCAGCTCCCACGGATAGCGCGCCGACTCCTCGTCCAGCACCAGCACGAGGTTGCTGCGATCGGGCGCCTGCTCCTTGATCTCGTTGGGGAGCAGCAGCTCGAACAGCGTCCTGGGGAGCTCGGGGTCGGTGCGCGTCTCGCGGATCGAGTTGCGGACGAACTGGTCGACGAGCTTGCGCTGGGTCGCGATCACGCGCGCCTCGGCGCGCGCCCGGCCTGTGAGGGAGACGAAGCGCAGCGCACCGTCCCCGGGCTGGCCTTCGGGGGCCTTGCCCTTGATCTGCATGCGCTGCCACCAGCCCTCCTGCTCCTGGAACACGAGCTGGCTGCGCGCGCCGCGCCGGCGGTCGAGCCTGGCCGGCGCGACGACGACGCCCTTGAGCCGGGTCTGCTCGGCCACGAACTGCACGTCCTCGACAGCTTGCAGCGCCTTCGACTGCAGCAATTCGACGAACTGCAGCGACGTGATCCGCGCGGGCCGCTTCTGCGCTTCGAGCGCGACGTTCGCGCGGTTCACCGCCTCGAGCACCGCGAGCACCGAGTCGCGCGAGCGCACGCCGCCCGCATTGGTGCCAACCAGGAGCGCGGAGAGCCCGATCTCCTGGATCTCGCCTTGCGTCTCCTGCTCGCCTTCCTCGGCGCTGCGCTCGGAGAGCTTCACCGCATAGTGGAGCGCGCCGTGCGCCGCCGTCGCGACCAGATTGCCGACTCCGAGTTCACCCACCGGCCCGAGGCCCACGACGACCGCGCCGCGCCATCGCTCCGGTGCGTCCCGGCGACGCCTGAGCACGATCTCGCACGTTTCGACGTTGTCCGGGTATAGACCTAGGCGATGGCGCTGCGTGAGCCGGCCGTCGAGCTCGCTGTCGAGCACGCGCTCGGCGCTGATGATCGTGTCGCCCTTGTAATGGCCGACGAGCACCGGGTGATCCGCGAACTTGAGGTGGCCGTGCATCACGCTGACGCGAATCCGCGTCCCGCGTTCGGCGCGCCGGCGAGGCTGCGGCGGCGCACCGCCGAGCGCCGCAGCGGCGAGCGCGCGCTCGTCCGGAAGGTTCTCCACCGGCTCGCGCACGACGTCGAACTCGACCGCCGCCTCGCGCGACACCGGCTCTTCCTGCCGCAGGCGGCTCGTCTCACCGCGCTCGAGCAACTCGAGGATCGCGGGGAAGTGCTCCTCTGCCGAAGGCAGGTTGCCATGGACGACGCCCGGCATGAAGTAGGCCTTCAGGCCCGCGGGAATGCCCGTGTCCCACGGCACCTCGCCATCGCCGCGCGGCGTGGCCCGGAAGCGGATGCGGTCCGATCCCTTGGCGGACTCGTCGATGAGCATGCGTACGAGCGTCGAGCGCGACTGGCCCGCGACGTACACCATCTTCTTCGCATCGATGGGGCTCGTCTCGAGCTGGTTGCGAAACTCGCGCGTGCGCGCGAGGTCTTGCGCGTCGGGCAATACCCAGCCGTCGCCGCCCGCCTCGAAGTAGCGCTTCCACGTCTTCGGGTCGAGATAGTCGTCGTCGCCGTCCTTGGCGCCAGGCAACAGGGAGAGCACGCCCGGGAAGCGGCTGATGATCGCGAGGAGCTCTGCGTTGGAGTGCTTGACATCGAGCAGCGCCAGCTTGCGCAGCGTGCTCGACTGGCCCACGACCAGCGCGTTGATCGAATGCGAGCCGCCGTTCGGCGTGCCGAGCATGATGAAGCGCGCGCCCGCGACGCTCGCCATCTCGTTCCACACCTCGGGATGACGCTTGATCATCGTGCGCGCGATCAACCCGCCCATCGAGTGCGCAACGATGCGCACCGGCTTGCCCGCGGCGCGGGCGTCGCGCACCGCGCGCTGCACGTCTTGCGCGAGCCGATCGGCTTCCACCTCGGGAGGAAGGCGCCAGTCGTAGGGAAACGGGATCACCTTGTGCGTGTCGGCGAGATACTCGATCAACGCGCCGTAGTAAGGCTCGTACGGTCGCAGCGCCGTCACCTTCTCGACGCCGATGTGCAGCCGTGCGAGCCCGCCGAGGAAAAGCGAGGGCACGTTCATCCAGACCCGCTCGTTCTCGACCGAGAGCTCGCTGCCCATGATGCCGGGCAGGACGAACACGATCGGCCGCGGGCCGGCCGGGCCGCGCATGACTTCGCGCGCGATCGGCTTGGAAGGCTTGCGCAGCGACTCGAAGCCTGTGGCCGTTGCAGGCAGGCTGACGAAGTCGGTCCGGCCGAGTGCCGCGACGATCGCCTCGGCGCTGGCCTCGTTCTTGAAGTAGTTGAAGTGGTTGACCGCGCTACCAGCGTGATACGACAGCAGCGCCGCTCCCGGCTCGCGCGGCGCGCCGCCGTACATCGACCCGGTGTTCACGACGAGGTCGTGCTCGCCCGCGTAGAACTTGTCGGCGATCAGCGTGAGCAGCCGCTGCCAGATGCCTTCCGGCTCGATGTCGCCGGCGATCACGGCGAGCTGCGACCCGATCGTCCGCGTCGGGTTGTTCACCATGCTGATGAAGCCCGCCTCGGGGAGCATCGCCGCGATGCCAGGCAGCTCCTGCGGCTTCGTCTTCTCATGGAGTACGGCGGTGATGAAGTCGCCGAGCGAGTCGACGAGCTCGCCGATCGGCGTGGTCTTCGCGGCGAAGGCGCCGACGTTAGCGAGGATCTGCACCCAGCGGTCGAGCCGGCGCGAGACGAGCGACGTGCCGAGCGTCGGACACGCCACGCGCACGAACCGACGCACCACGACGCCTCGCTTGGCGAGCTTGGCGAGCTCGTCGCCGAGCGCCTTGAGTTCCACGGCCGAGGCCGCCAGTGCTTCCTTGGCCTTCTGGAGGTCTTCCTTGTCGAGATCGTCGTCCGACGCGAGCCAGCGGGCGTCGGCCACCAGTTGGGCGTCGATGCCCTCGAACGGCGCCCCGCCGCCGGCGACGTTCATCCGGCAGACGAGCTCTCCCACCAAGCCGCCGCGCGAGTGGCTGACGAGGTCGATCCGTGCCCCGTCCTTCACCCGCTTGCCGAGCTCCCGCGCGAGCTCGAGCGCGTTGGCGATCGGGCTCACCGTCATCGAGCGATGATCGAGCGCGAAGGCGTTTTCGCCGTAGATGCCCTTCAGGCCGGCGAGTGTGCCGCTCCGCGCCGCGGACCAGAGCTCGCCGAAGCTTCCCCACGTGCTCGAGGCGGTGCCATGAATGAACACGAGCAGCCGCTCGGCCTTGATTTCGGCGGGCGGCGCTTTCAGCGCGAACTGGCCGGTCAGCATCTGGCACCGGTAGAAGCCCGGGCCCGGGCGCTTCTCACCCTCCTTCTTCTCCTCGAACACGCCCGCCAGCCTGACCGCAGACTTCGCCGGCAAGTCGACGCCGACGATCTTCAGCGACTTGAGCACCCAGCCGACGATGCCGCGCTCGCCCGCGCCCGCGCCGCCGAACGCGAGCGTGTCAGGCACCTCGAGCGCGCCGGTCGCGCCCGGGGCGCGCTTGCCTTCCTTCTCGAGCTTCTCGCGGTACTCCTTGCCCGTCAGCCAGACGCGCAGCCCATCCTCGAACTCGACCTCGACCAGTTCGTCGTCCGCGACCGGAACCTCGGCCTGCCGCTCGGTGCCCGAGCGAAAGCTCCCGGGTCGAAACTCGGCCTTGACCTTGACGCGATCGGATTGCAATGCCGACGGCGAAGCGAGTGGAGCCTGATAGCCGCGCAGGGTGAACTCCTGCGCCTTCGATTCGTGTTCTTGCGGCATGGAAACCTCGCGGTTGCTCGATTCGGCGGTAGCGGTGCGCGGCAGACGGAGCGGTGGCGTGCCTCAGCTGAAGATGCGCTTCTTCTTGTTCGCGGCGTTGCCTTCGAGCTGCGGATGCTGCGGATACTCGGCGGCATCGAGGAGGCTTTGCGTGCGCGAATGCAGCTGCCGCCAGTTGATCTCGTAGTTCGCCTCGCGAATCGCTTTGAGCGCCATCGCGGACATCGCGCCGTGGTACTTGCCCTCGATGAGCGCATCGTAGGAGTACTCGGTCGGTGTGCAGCCCGAGAAAAGGATCTCCTTCATCTTCCCCTGCGTGTAGCTTTGCCGGCCGCGTGGCTGTGCCGACCACGGATCCTGCAAGACGGCCTTTCCGAGATGGGCCGGGTTGAGGAAGCGCACGCGCCGCTCGTCGGTGATCCGCATGCCGGGTACGGCGTCCGCGACCGCGGCACGCGTGAGCGTCCCCGAGTGGCAAGAGTCGGAGATGACGGCCATGCTCACGCCCGAGGCGAGCCCCAAGAAAAGCTCGCGAAGCTCGTCGTCGAGGAGGAGGTTCGAGTCGCAATCGAAGGGGCAGATCGCCTCGTCATAGTCCTCGTCACCGGAAGTGTCCGCGACATAAGTGCCGTGAGACGAGTTGGAGAATACGAGCACGTCGCCCGCCTTTGCGCCGGCAAGCAGGCTCTTCAGCCCGGCCACGATCTTCGCTTTGGTGGCCTGCGCGTCAGTCAACACCTTGACGTCGTCGGAGGCGAAGCCGTAGTGCTCAACCAGGAGCTGCGACCACGCCATCGCGTCGTTGACGCAACCATTGAGATCGTTTCCGGTGCCCGGGTAGTCGTTGACGCCAACACACAGTGCCTTCTTGGCCATGATTCCTCCTCGCGGTAACCATTGCTGTCCTCAAGGCGCGCGTCCCCGGCGCGAATACCGCCCGTGCGCGTCACCGTCCCGCAGCGAAGCTAACAGATTGCCGCGTCCGCGGCATTAAGCCGAAAGTCCTAGTGTCGCGGTCCCGCGTGACGATGTCATCGGAGAGTTCCGGCCCCTCGCTCCGGGACGGTCAGGCTCGCGCCCATCGGCAGCACGCGGCGAATCGCGTCATGGCTTCCGGAAAGACCAGAGATCCCGCGTATCGAGCCAATGCACCCGCGCATGATGCCGCTCGACTTCGTGCACCACGTGCCGCGTCCCGCCCGGTCCGTCGCCGCCGCCGCCGTCCCACAGGCAAATGAACTCGAGGCGCTCCGGCCCGAAGCGCAGCGCCGAATCGAGCAGCCAGCGATTCTGACGCTCGTAGGGGTCGAGCTCGGGGTCCGGACCGAGTTCGGCCGGGAGGACGTGCAAGCGCGTCGCCGGGTGCCGCTTGACGTCGTCATAGCGGGCGCGCCAGTCGCTCCCCGCGAAGTCGACCGATGCGGCGAGAAACTCGGGCTCCTCGAACGGAATGCGGACCTCGAGCGCGAGCCCGCGCTCGAGGGCAGCTTGGGCGAAGAGGAGGTCCCCGCCGCATGCGCCGCCGCAAATCGCCAGGTCGCCGGGTGCAGCGCCGAGCGCATCGAGCGTGTTCGCGATCGCGCGCTCCGCGGTATGGACTTCCTGCACCGGGAAACGCGGCTGCGGCCGCTCGGGCGAATCGATCATGTGCCCGCTGAAGAGAAAGACGCGGCGCGGTGCAAGGTCAGTCGCCATCAGTACCGTTCTACGGAGTGGCGCCCCGATCGGCATTCATCAATTCGCGACCGGCGTGCGGGAAGCGCTGGACTCTCGTGCTGATCCGCCGCCCGACCCTAAGGTACGGACGGCGAGAGGCGGATGCCCGCGCCGCCGACGATCAAACGGTTCCACGTCGGCGTCACCACGATCTCGTTGAAGCAGACGTGCGGCGGCGCCTCGGCGACGAAGCGTACGGCGCGGCCGAGGTCTTCGGCCTTCAGCATGCGCGCCTGCTCCTCCGCGGAGGGTGGGACCGGACGGCTCGCCAGGATCGGCGTCGCCACCTCCCCGGGATAGATGACGCAGCCGCGGATCCCGTTCACCCCTTCCTCGATGTTGAGCTGGTGGGTCATCGACGCCAACGCGTGCTTGCTCGCCGCGTACGCCGCGCCGCCGAGATACGCCGGCCAGCGGCCGAGCCAGGAAGCGATGTTGACGACGAGCCCGTCCTTGCGTGCGCGCATCGCAGGCAGCACGGCAAGCGTGCAATAGAGCGCGCCATCGAGGTTGACCCCGACGACTTTGTCCCACTCCTCCGCGACGAGATCCTTGAAAAAGCGCTTCGCGATGTTCGTCCCAGCGCTGTTCACGAGGATGTCGCAGCGACCGAGGCGCTCGAGCATGTCGTGCGCGGCGTGCGCGACCTGCTTCTTCTCGGCCACGTCCAGGGGAAGTTTCTCGACGCTGCCGCCGGCCGCGGCAATGAGTGCGCGCGTTTCCTCCAGCATCTCCGCGCGGCGCCCCGAGGTGACGACATGCGCGCCCGCCTTGGCGAGCTCGACCGCACACGACTGCCCGATGCCGCTGCCCGCGCCGGTGACCCAGGCGACCTTTCCCGAGAGTGTCGACATGCGCGCCTCCTAGTTTGGCGTTCCGCTGAGTCGTTGCCTATTTTGATCCTACGCTCGGCGCTTGCGAAAAGCCGTCGCGGATCGCGCGAGACAAGGCGCGGCGCGCCGTCGGGCTGGACACCCGGCGAGCACCGCAGTGCGGGATCATGCGTGCGCTCGAAAGCGGGATCAGAAGGGCTCGGAGATTACGACGGTGTTCACGAGCTTGTCGTGCCACCCCTGTTTACGCCGGTCGAAGGCCACCCAGAGGAACCCGAGCCCGAAGGGAATCGCCGAGATGGCGTAGGCGAAGTAGCGGCCGACGAGCCGCGGCAGGGGCACCTTGCCGCCGTGGCGGGCATCGACCACCAGCGCGGAGATGGCCATCTTGCCGGGTGTCGCCTGCTTGTAGTGCCAGAAGGCGATGCTGTAGATCGCCGGAAAGATGTAGCTCACCGCGAAGTCCAGCGGGCCGAGCAGCAGGCGGTCCGTATCGAACACCTGCTCGCCATAGGCCGCGTAGAGGAGCGGTACGCCTGCCACTCCGAGGATCAGCATGTCGATCAACATGCCGCCAACGCGCCTCCAGAAGCCGACGTACTCTGCGCCCGACAGCGCGTCCGGCGCCGTTCTCCCAGGTGCCGGCTCCGCCGGGAGCTCGGCGCCGTACTGAGGTTCCTCTCCGGGGGGTAGCGCGCTCACGGCACGAGCTTCACGAGTTGCTTGCCGAAGTTCTCGCCGCGCAGCATGCCGAGAAACGCTTTCGGTGCGCCTTCGAGCCCCTGCGCGACCGTCTCGCGATACTTCAGCTTGCCTTGAGCGAACGCGGCGCCGAGTTCCTTCAGCGCCTGCGGCCAGAGCTCCATCCGGTCGGAGACGATGAAGCCCTGCATCTTGATGCGGTTGACGAGCACCGACCTAAGGTTCTTGTATCCGTAGGCCTCCGTCGCGTTGTACTGCGAGATGAGGCCGCAGATTGCGATGCGCGAATGCGGATTCATGAGCCGGAGCATCGTGTCGAGTGTCTCGCTGCCGACGCTCTCGAAGTGAGCGTCGGCTCCGTTCGGCAGTGCAGCCTTGAGGTCCTCATAGAGGTTACCCGCCTTGTAGTCCACGCACGCGTCCAGGCCGAGCTCCCCGACCACGTAGTTGCACTTGGCCGGCCCGCCCGCGATGCCCACGGCTCGGCAGCCTCGACGTTTCGCGAGCTGCCCCACAACGCTTCCTACGGCCCCCGAGGCGGCAGACACGACCACCGTCTCGCCGGGTTTCGGGGCACAGATGTCGACGAGGCCCACCCATGCCGTAACGCCGGGCATGCCGAGGCTGCCGAGATAAACCGAAATCGGCGCCCGCTTCGGGTCGACCTTGCTCAGGACCCCCGCGTCCGCCACACCGTACTCCTGCCAGCCGAGCGCGCCAACGACGAAATCCCCCGGGTGAACCTTCGGGCTCCGGGACTCCAGCACTTCTCCGACCGTGCCCCCCACCATCACCTCGCCGACCTCCACCGACTTGGCGTAGGACTTGACCGCGTCCATGCGGCCGCGCATGTAGGGGTCGAGCGATAGATAGTGGTTGCGCACGAGCGCCTGCCCGTCGCCCGGCGTCGGCACGGGCGTTTCGACGAGCTTGAAGTCCGCCTCGGTCGGCCAGCCGTTCGGACGCGAGGCGAGGAGGATCTGGCGATTGGCGGGCATGGTGTGCTTCAGCCGTTGGCGATGAAGCGCTCGATGTGCGACTCGGCGTCGCCGAGGTAGAAGTCCATCATGATGAGCCGCTTCGCATAGTGGCTTGCCGGCATCTCGTCGGTGACGCCCATGCCGCCGTGAAGCTGGATTGCTTCCTGCGCGAGCTTGCGGCCGACCTTGCCGACATAGGCCTTCGCGGCCGACACCGCGCGGCGACGATCCGCCGCATCCGCGCTCGTGCATTTCATCGCCGCGAGGTAGGCCATCGACTTCGACTGTTCCGCGCCGACGAACATGTCCGCCGCGCGATGCTGCAGCGCCTGGAACCGCCCGATCGGCTGGCCGAACTGCTGGCGCGTCTTGATGTAATCGAGCGTCTGTCGATTGAGCGCTTCCATGACGCCCACGGCCTCCGCGCACAGCGCAGCCGTGCCGCGGTCGAGCGCCCGCTCGATGTGCGCGTCCGCCGTGCCGTCGGCGCCGAGCAATGCGTCCGTACCGACGGTCACGCCGACGAGATCGATGTCCGCGGCGCGCAGTCCATCGATGGTCCGGTAGTCGCGGACCTGCAATCCGCCCGCGCCCCGGTCGACCAGGAAGAGGCTCGTGCCTTTCGCGGTGAGTGCGGAGACGATCAGCGTGTCGGCCTGGCCGCCGTGCGTCACGACGGGCTTCACGCCGTCGAGTTTCCAGCCGGTGCCGGTGCGCGCAGCGCGCGTCGCGATGCCCTCGTCGCCTCGAGCGCTCTCGATGTGCGCCAGCGCGAGCGTGCGCTTGCCCGCAACCACGTCGGCGAGGATGGCTTCCTTCTGCGCATCGCTGCCTGCGGTCGACACCAGCGTTGCGCCGATGACGCAGGTCGCCAAGTACGGTTCGACGATCAGACCCTGGCCGATCGCGTTCATCACGATCATGGTGTCGATCGGGCTGCCTCCGAAGCCGCCGTGCTCCTCGGGCACGAGAAGGCCGAGCACGCCGAGGTCGGCGAGCTGCGCCCACGCGTCGCGGCTCCAGCCCTCGGCCGACGCCCGGATCGCGCGGCGCTTGTCGAAACCATAGTCGCGCTCCACGAAGCGCGCGAGCGCGTCGGCGAGCAGTTGCTGTTCTTCGGCGAGAGAAAAGTTCATCGATTTCGGTCCTTGACTGCTGGAGACTCGATTCGCCACCTCAGCGACTGGCAGCCACCGAGTTGTCGGATCCCGTGTCTCCAATCCACCGGTCGCGCAAAGCGTCGGCCGGATGGATCCCTGCGCGTCCCCTTCTTCGCGGTCCGCTCCGCCTTGATTTGCGTCGCTAAAGCCCCAGCACCATCTGGGCGATGATGTTCCGCTGAATCTCGTTCGAGCCGCCGTAGATGGTGGTCTTGCGGTAGTTGAAATACCGCGCCGCGAGCGGCGCCGCATACGTCGGGCCCGGCGCCTGCGCGGCATGCTCGAGCTTGCTCCACTCGGGATCGAACGGCAACGCGTAGCGTCCCACCGCTTCCATCATGAGCTCGGTGAGGCCCTGCTGAACCTCGGTGCCCTTGATCTTCAAGATCGAAGCCTCCGGTCCCGGCGCCTTGCCGCGGTCCGCGAGCACGCGCACCACCGTCATCTCGAGCGCCATCAGCTCCATCTCGACCCACGCCACGCGCGCAGCGAAGGCGGTGTCCTGGATGAGCGGCTTGCCGTTCTTGTTCTCGCGCGCAGCGATTTCCTGCAGCGTCGCGAGCTCGCGCTTGGACGCGCCCACGCCGGCGATGCCGGTGCGCTCGTGCCCGAGAAGGTACTTCGCGTAGGTCCAACCCTTGTTCTCCTCGCCGACGAGGTTCTCCACCGGGACCTTGACGTTGTCGAAGAAGACCTCGTTCACCTCGTGCTCTTCGTCGAGCATGATGATCGGCCGGACGGTGACGCCGGGGGAGCGCATGTCGATCAGCAGGAAGCTAATCCCTTCCTGTTTGCGCACCTCGCTGTTAGTGCGGACCAGGCAGAAGATCATGTCGGCATACTGCGCGAGCGTGGTCCAGGTCTTCTGGCCGTTGACGATGTAGTAGTCGCCCTCGCGCCGCGCGCGCATCTTCAGCGAAGCGAGGTCGGAGCCCGAGCCGGGCTCGGAATAGCCCTGGCACCACCAGTCCTTGTTCTCGCGAATGCGGGTGAGGTAGTGTTCCTTCTGCCACGGGGATCCGAAGGCCATGATCACCGGCGCGACCATGTGGAGCCCGAAGGGAACGAGCCTCGGCGCGCCGGCCGCCGCCGTCTCTTCGTCGAAGACATGCTGCTCGACCGGCGACCAGGCGAGTCCACCGTATTCGCGCGGCCAATGGCCCGCGAGCCAGCCCCGCTCGGCGAGAATGTCCTGCCAGCGGACCGTGTCCGCTTTCTCGAGCCGGCGATGGTCCAGGACCTTGCGCCGGATGTCCTCGGGCAGGCGCGTGCGACAGAAGTCGCGCACCTCGTCGCGGAAAGCGAGCTCCTCCGCGGAGTAGTTCAGGTCCATGGCTCTCCTCGGCGTGGCCTGGCACGGAACGAGCGCGGAACCGTTGCGGCCCCGCGTGCACGGCAGACCGGCATGGTAGCCTTTCGCAAAGAGGCTGTGTGGTTGCGCCGCGGGGCGGTCGATTCTCTCTGGAGAATGGAGAACCACCTCGCGCGAGACTACCCCTCGGGAACGACGGCCGTCGCCTCGAGCTCGATCTTCGCCGGGTGGTCGAGCAGATCCGACACGAAGATCATGCTCATCGCCGGATAGTGTCGTCCCATGAGCCGCCGCCAAATCTTCCCGAGGTCGGCGCGCGCATCGACATAGGCGGGCTTGTCGCAACAGTAGACGGTGATGCGGCAGAGATGCTCGGGCCGCCCGCCCGCTTCCGCGAGCACGGCGAGCACGTTCGCAAGCGCCTGTTCGAACTGGGGCGCGATCTCGACCGTGTGGAAACGCTGCTCGGCATCCCAGCCGACCTGCCCCGCAATGAACACGATCCGACCGGGTCGTACAGCGATTCCGTTCGCATAGCCGACGGGCGCCTTCCAGCCCTTCGGGAGCAACGTTTCCATCGGTCGTTCTCCAGCGCCCCGGTACGACGTGTCCCGCAGTGCTCTCGCGCGTGGGCGTCTGTCGCTCAGTCGATATGCGAGGGCGGATCCGGATCGAGCGCCCAGTTTTCCGTGGGCTTCGGCGTACGCGCGAGCCACGCCTCGATGAGCCGCACGTGTTCGGCCTCGTCCTTGCAGAACCGTGCCGCCGCCTCACGGACCGATGCAACCGTTGCATTCCGGGCGAGCGCGGCGAAGAACTCCTCCGCGCGCTTCTCGTTTTGCAATGCGATCTGAAGCGCGTGCCAGGGTTGCATGAGGTAGTGAAGCTCGGTGACGTCGCTGCTCTCCGGACCCTCGAGCCCTTGCCATCGGTACCCGGCGGACGGCGGCTTCGGTGGGCTGACCCAGCCCATCTCTTCCAGGATCTGCTCGCTGTGCTTGTGCTCGATACGCGCCAGTTTTCGGAAGAGCTCGGCCACCTCCTGGTTGTTGTGTCCGGCCATGATTTCCGCGAACTCGGCATAACGCTCGGCCGCCTCGGCTTCGAGCGCGTACGCATAGGACATCAGCTCGGTCACAGTGCGGATCGATCCAACGCTACCGGCGCGACCGCGCGCGCCCGCGCTCCGCGTGGATCCCTTCGCGGGCGTTTCGGCGTCACGTGGGACGGGTGTCTTGGCTTTCATATTCGGAACCCACTGCAATCACCTTGACACCAATTTGGTAAATTGGTACTGTAATACTATATTTACTCGCGGCTGCGTGTCAAGACTCGATTCACGAGCGCCGCCCGAAGCGTGAACGCCGGCGCCAGGAGCCGCTCGAGGAGAAGAGAAAATGGCCGCCGCTGCGCACCGATGGCTGATGACGGCGCCCAACGCGCCGATGATGCTGGAGGCGTTCGTCCCGATACCAGGGGCGGAGGAGGTCGTGGTGGAGGTTTCCGGCTGCGGAGTCTGCCACACCGACCTCGGTTATTTCTACGACGGTGTCCGCACGAAGCACGCCCTGCCGCTCGCCCTCGGCCACGAGATCAGCGGGCGGGTCATCGCGGCCGGAGCGGAAGGCAAGCAATGGCTCGGGAAAGCCGTCATCGTGCCGGCCGTGATCCCCTGCGGCGAATGCGGCCCGTGCATGCGCGGGCGTCCGAACATCTGCATCAATCAAAAGATGCCCGGCAACGACATCCAGGGTGGCTTCGCGAGCCATGTGGTGGTGCCGGCGAAGGGCCTCTGCTGCGTCGATGAGGCTCGCCTCGCGCGTGCGGGCCTCGCCCTCGCGGACGTCAGTATCGTCGCCGATGCGCTGACCACACCGTTCCAGGCGGTCACGCGCGCGGGCGTGAGGCCCGCCAGCCTGGCGGTCGTGATCGGCGCCGGTGGCGTCGGCGGGTATTGCGTCCAAGTCGCGAGCGCGTGCGGCGCGAAGGTGGTCGCCATCGACGTGGACGCAGACAAGCTGGCAGCGATCGCATCGCACGGTGCGGCGTTGACACTCAACGCGCGCGAGCACGATGCGAAGGGGCTGAAGGGCGCGATTGCCGCGTTCGCCAAGACGAACGGGCTGCCCGCGACGGAGTGGTTCATCTTCGAGTGCTCGGGCACCGCGGCGGGCCAATCGACGGCGTGGAGCCTCCTCGTTCACGGGGCGACGCTGTCGGTAGTCGGCTTCACCATGGACAAAGCCGAGTTGCGGCTCTCCAACCTGATGGCGTTCGACGCGCGCGCCATCGGCAACTGGGGATGCCCGCCGGACCTCTACCCCGCGGCGCTCGGCCTCGTGCTCGAGGGAAAGGTGAACGTCAAGTCGTTTGTCGAGCAGTATCCGCTCGCGGACATCAATCGGGTCTTCGCGGCCGTCCACCACCGCGAGATCAAGCGCCGCGCAGTGTTGGTGCCGGATCGCTAAGAAGAGATGGAGGAGTGCCGATGGCCGCAGTGCTGAAATCCCACGACCTGGTCGAGGGTGTTGTCGCCCCCGGCGTCAAGTGCGAAAAACGCCCGGCGAAGACGCTGGACGGCAGCGAGGCGCGCGGTCTCTACAACGCGTGGATCTGGCTCGACAACCCATCGCAGTTCAACTCCTACACCACCGACATGGTGAAGGGCGTGATCCTCGCCTTCCGCGCGGCGTCCTCTGCGCGCGATGTGAACAGCGTCGTCTTCACCGGCGTGGGCGACAAGGCGTTCT
>Ga0209253_10002534_pt1 | contig 16187 bp, 14 predicted proteins | sample FrelakmetBRP12BR_FD_187145 | JGI IMG/M metagenome (GOLD analysis project Ga0209253, IMG submission 187145) | Freshwater lake sediment microbial communities from the University of Notre Dame, USA, for methane emissions studies - BRP12 BR (SPAdes)... | ecosystem: Environmental > Aquatic >...
ACAAGCACGCATGGCCAATCGAGGAAGGGCTCGAATTCCTGAAGTCCCAGCGCGGCAAGCACTTCGATCCGAAATGCGTTGACGCGTTTCTGGGGGACCCGAAGAAGATAGAGACAGTCTATACCGCGCTACGGGACTGAATTGTGACGGCCGCGCATTTGCCGCGGATGCCGTTGTTCCAAGGGCCAAAAGCGTATTGGGCCGCACCACAGACTGCGTTGCGAAATCCAGCAAGTCAAGACCGGCCAGCGGCCATCAAAGGCAGATTAGTCCCTGCTTGATCGCGCGCGCAACGGCCTCCTGCCGATTGGCCGCCGCGAGCTTCGATCGAATTGAGTCGAAATGAAATTGGACCGTTCGGGCACCGATACCGAGCTTGAATCCAATATCGTCGGTAGTCATTCCTCGCGCGGCAAGGACAAGGCACTCTCGTTCGCGGCCGCTCAACGGTCGCCCAGTGAAACGCGACTGCGTTCCCCGTCGGACGACCGACTTCATGAATAGCTCGTGAAAGTAATGCGCTAGCAGCACAATGTCGCCGAGATTGCGCGAGATTGCCACTCGGCGGGGTTCGTCGATCTCAGGAATGGTCGAGTTAAGCGCAACCATGACCCGAGTCCCAACTTCATCACCTAGAGGCATACAAACGCCGCTAGCAATTCCATGTTCGAGCGCATCGTCCAGAAATGCCTCAGATTTCTCGCCCCCTCCTCGTACGGTGCGCTGATCCCACACCAACGGTAACGTGGTATCCCACAACAAAAGAATCCTTGGATCGACTTCGATGTACGCCATTTGGTCGTACCGAGCGACCCATTCCATCGGCGCCGTCGTAAAGACGTACATTCGACTTTCGTGGTCCGGCCGAAGACTCGTTGACATCCCATAGGTGAAGGTGTCAAACCCAAAGCTCCTCGTGATGGATTGAATGACCGGAACCAGATCCCTACCGCTCTCGGCCGCTTCCACAAGCGGCACGAGCACAGGAGGAATGAATCCCCACGGGGCGACCTTCGCATGATTTAGGACTAAAGACTGCAACATTAGAGCACCTTGGCTTGCTCAAGATTCGTGCACAGCGTGAGGCCTCATGCCGTATGCCATGCCCCCGAAATTAAGGATTAACTCATCTCGTTCGGGTGAGCCGCGAGCGAATGCAAAGCTCAACTTCCCACGTGGAGTTCTACCGGACTTCTCCCTTCAATCAACCAATGCCCCCTGCGAATAGTGAAGATTGTAGACCGTTTCAATTGCCGTGGCTTCGTTGCTGTCTCCAGGATCGGACAAGCAAATTGTAGTCAACAACAAGAACCGTCGTTGCCTTGTTTCATTCTTCGCCGCGTTGCGATAAAGCATTTTGCGGAAGGTCCGACGAAATGGTCGCTCCTTGCGCCGCGCTTCTACCTTCGAGATTGACCGCCCTAGCAGAACTGGATCAGCGATGAACCAATAGTAAAGCTGGCCCCAAATCCCACCAGAAGTGCTGTGTCGCCAGGGCGTACCCGGTTTTGGCCGACCAATTGGTCCAGAAGTAGCGGAATGCTAGCGCTCGACGTGTTTCCCGTATCCGCAAACGACGCGCATAACCTCGTCGGATCGATTCCGGTCCTTTCGCAGGCTGGAATGAGTATCCGTGTCAGATTGGCCTGATGGGGAATGAGCCAGTCGATGGAAATACCCATGGCTTGATAGCGCCGGATCTCGTCGACAAGAATCTTCGTAGCCCCGATCGCAACTGGTGGTCCGGCCATGAACCACCGGCTCCCAGACGGAACGTCCAACGACGGATGGGCAGTTTGAATTCCGCCGCCCCTAATCATGCCGATGGTTTCGGTATCGATCATCGAACTCGCGCGTACCACCTGCACCAAGGCAATCCCCGTGTCACCGCTTGCGAGCAAGATACCTCCCGCTGCGTCGCCAAAAAGTGTGCTCGTGCCGAACGCAACCGGGTCGTAGGCGATGCAGCGTGAAGCGAACTCGATAGCCAAGCATGCAACATGGCGGTATTGCATCGCCTGGATTGTGCTCACGCCAATCGCGACCCCGTACATGAAGCTCGTGCAGGCATTGCTGCCGACATCTAGCACGAACGGCGCCCCAAGTTCTGGGTGCTTCTCTCTTGCCGCTGCGAGAATCTGCTGCGAGAGTCCGGGAAATCCCTGGCTACTCGAAGAGGACACAATGAGTGCGTCAAGCGATCCCCACGCGTTCGCGGGGAGCAGACGTTCTAATAGGTCGAGGCCGATCTGCACAGGTGACTCTTCAGAAGCGAAAAAGCGTCGCGCACGTAGGCCGGTCTTCCCCTCAATAAGCTCCGACCGCTCCCGCGTCTTTGAGACAATGTCGGCGGCAGCCTCATCGTCGATCTGAATTCCAGCAATGAGTAGCTCGCCCATTTCTCGATTTGAGACCTTCCATTCGGGAAGCACGCTCGCCGTGCGAAGAATCGACACACCATTTAGCAATCGAGCACCTCTGAGACTTGATGGCTTCGAGTCGGCGGTGTTACGCAAACATTAGTACTCGGCAGCCGAGACGAGATAGGTTACCCGCCGGTCAGTTCGGTAACGATATCGACGGCAGTCCGAGAATTTGAGAACCCTGCGGGACGAATCCGAATTGCAAACATAGGTCAATGGAATCTGACGGCGCCCGTTTTCGCCCTCGGTCCCGTTTGTTTACGCTCCCAACGCTTTGCTGCCACGAATCAGCGGATCCAGTCACCCGCGGATGTCAGGCCTTACCGTTTCTCACGAGGCCATAGCCTTCCCAGGGACATTTTTCATCTCAACTCCGTTGCCGGCCTAACGATGCCTAAGCCCGGCGAATCGGTCTTGGGCGAGGAAACCACACCGTCGCTTCCTAAGCCTCGACGCACCCGCAATCCCTGAGGTCACCCGGGCATCCCCAAGTGATACCCCTGCGACCCGGTTCCCCGTACTACGGATTGTGTATTGCCAGTCCTTCCTAGGCCAATGCCTCCGACCCTCTCGGGGGCTCAATCAGCAGGTCGCCGGCTGCTGCAACGCGATTCGGGTTGTTCGGCCTTGTTGTAATCCACATCGTGTTCGAGGTAACCTACCGCACGGAGGAAGGGGAGTAAAGACTGCGTCGTCCTGTTGCGCGCCGTTGAACGCGCCAAGCCAGGAGGGGGCGGTGCCACATTCGGGCGGCGCTCGCGATCCGCTCCTGCACCTGGAACTTGGTTCTGCCCCGTCGGAGCGCCTGATGAACTTCGGAAACAATCCTCGACCCCCACAGCCCATTTACGAGCATCTCGAACCGCGTTTCGAGGCCGAAATGGGTGTGTACTGGGCAGTCATGAAGCCGACGCCGCGCCCGTCCTTTGGCGCAAAGCTCCTGCTGGAACTCCGAGCCTTCATCGACGGGATCATTCAATCCCGCGCCCAGATCGTCCACCAGGGACAGACACACTCAATCAACTACGCGGTCTTGGCGTCGAAAACTCCAGGAGTCTTCAATCTTGGCGGCGACCTAAGCTTGTTTCGTAGCGCGATTCTGAACCACGACCGCGCCCAGTTGCAGAAGTACGCAGACTTGTGCGTCGATGATCTCTATCCGTGGAATCGGAATTTTGACTTGCCGGTAACGACAATCTCTCTAGTTCAGGGGACTGCCTTGGGCGGTGGTCTAGAGGCAGCGCTGGCGAGTTCGATTGTGATCGCCGAGGAGTCCTGCAAGATGGGATTTCCGGAGGTTCTGTTCAATCTGTTCCCCGGGATGGGCGCATATAGCTTCCTGCAGCGCAAGGTGGGCCGGCGCATAACGGAAGAACTGATTCTCAGCGGAAACACCTACACCACGCGCCAGCTCTACGACATGGGTGTCGTCGACGTAATCACGGCAGACGGAACTGGAGAGAGTGCGCTCGCAAACTACGTACGAAAGCACGGTCGCGGGAGCAATGGGCGGCGCGCGTTCGAGCGAGTTCGTCGCGATTTCGAGGCCGTCACCAAGGAAGAACTGCGTCACATTACTGACGTCTGGGTCGAAGCCGCAATGCACCTCACCGAGCGCGACTTGAGAATGATGGATCGCCTGATCCGAGCGCAGGAACGAAGTGGCGTTACCAGTCTCCCGCAGACCTATTCGGCGCCCCTTCGACACACGGCCCTAAGGGCAGGCGACTGACGGCGCGACTCGCGGCCGGAACTGTATTGTTCGCTTGGCGAAGATTTCCCGGCACGATCTATTGCGCCGACGATTGCTTCTGACGAACCCGGCTTTCGATATAGGCATCAAGTGCAGAGTTCGTACGCTGCGTGATTCTCGTCAATTCCTGGGTCAATGCCGCCGCCTTGAGCCGCAGGGACTCATGATCAAACTTCTCCAAGCGCGCTGCAAACTGGACCCATAGTCCTGCACCGACGCTCCCGGCCGCACCCTTCAGTGCATGCGCCGCCTCGCCGACTTCTTCATACGTGTGCTTTGACAGCGCGACGACAATTCTTTCCACCAACTGTGCACAGTCCGCGCGAACCCCTCTAAGAAGACGTTCCTCGAAGGTAGGGTCTCTCGACAATTTTGCCAACTCTCCAACGACATCGGCATCGATTGGTGCGGGCTCGACGACAGCAAGTTGTAGCCGGTCTTCCCGAGGCGATGATGCCACCACAATAAATTCTCCAGCACGATCCGCGAGATTTCGGTCAATAGCCTCCAATAGAAGCGACGCGCGGACGGGCTTCTGAACGAACTCGGCAGCACCGGCCGCGAGGCATTGCTCCATAGCCTCCGCAGTGACGTTCGCTGAAAGCATTAGTACTGGGATCGTCTTGGTGGCAGTAAAGCGATACATCTTGAGCGCCTCAAGCCCGCTTACCACTGGCATCGAAAAGTCGAACAGCGCGAGGTCGTATCCGCCCCGCTCCAACGCGTCGAGCGCTTCCTCACCATTGCTGACGATTGTCGCGAAGTGCCCGCCACTTTCAAGGATCAACCGCGTTACGCGCTGATTTGTTTCGTTGTCTTCCGCCACTAATACACGAGCGCCCCGAATTCTCGATGCCTTAGAGATTCCTCCCGCGGTTGCCGCCTGAAGCGACGTCGGCAACTTCCGGCCCGCCGCAAGGTCGTCAGCATGGTCTCCCGCTCGTGGCTCCGCGTGGGGGAGTTGGATTTCGATCCAGAACGTGCTTCCAGCACCAACCGCACTTTCGACGCCTACGGTGCCGCCCATCAGCATAGTCAATTGGCGCGCAATGGTAGTACCAAGCCCCGTACCACCGTAGACGCGAGTGACGGAGTCGTCAGCTTGCGTAAATGGCTCAAAGATTGTGGCTAGCTTCTCCCGGGGAATGCCAATGCCCGTGTCCTTGACCTCGATGCGGACCAGCGTGCTCTCTGGCGTACTACTTAGCGTGCGGGCAGAAACGATAATCTCGCCGCGCTCCGTGAATTTGACCGCATTGGCAAGGAGGTTTAGCACGACTTGGCGCAAATGGTGCGGGTCGCCCGCAAACCAACGCGCGACCGCCGGGTCAACGCTGGTGGCAACACTCAGGCCCTTGTAGCGTGCCTGCGGTGCAATTACCTTTATGCTGGTTTCCAGAAGGCGCCCGAGGTCAAATGGTCGTGATTCGATCTGTACGCGACCGGCCTCAATCTTCGCAGCATCTAGCACATCCTCGATCTGTGCCAATGCGAGCTGACTCGCATTTGCCAACGTCTCGACGATCTCTTGCTGGGCTTCATTCAGAGGCGTCTCGCGCAATAGATCAGCCATGGCGATTACGCCGTTCAGCGGCGTACGCATCTCGTGGCTCACATTTGCGAGAAACCTGCCTTTGGCTTGGTTGGCCTCGTCCGCGCGCCGCCTCGCCTCGGTAATTCGTTCGGCCAGCACGCCAACGTAGAAAGGCAAAACCAGTAGCGCCACCAATATGCCCATCCCAACAGGAATGTGCTTTGACCAAAACGGTGAGACCAAGAGAACAACGAGAAATCCAATTATGGAAAGCGCTTGTGATATCCGAAGATAGGTGCGCCCATATCGAAACCCGTTACCAAACGTAACGAACAAGTAGATGCCGAAGACAAAGGCCCCCGCTTCGCCAGAAAGGAGCAGGAATGCGGTGTTGGCCGCGTTGTCTACGAAAATGCCGAATGTGCGGCGGGGTGCTGGGGGACCCTTGGCTCTCAGCACAAATACCAGCAGGATCACGGAAAAAGCAAAGAACGATATCGCGAACCACAATGCTTGATGTTCGGTCACCGTGAGCGGGTCCCCGATAATGTCGTCAAGCGCGATGTAGATCATTACTGCGGCCGGTATTGCGACACGGAGGAGCGCCTGCTCCAGCTCGGAGCGCGGTGCAGCAGCAATCATCTCGATCCAACCACTGCGTGTGAACCACCGGCGCATGAAGGGTCGAGACATGAGGCGACCGACAATGGATTCAGAATGCATTTTTCGCGAATCGTCCGGGCATTAAGGGGCTCTCCGGAATCGGATCCCGGCACCAGAGTGCCCGTGGGTGGTGGCCTTGTGACGCGGAGCGTCACGACTCAGGTCCGTTAGCCCAGCGTTTCCTAGGAGGGAATCGCTGAACTTCCGCCTCACAACCCCGTTAATGCAAAGGGCGTGCCAATTTGTCGACCACAAGAATTGTTGAGTCCTAGGTTAATCGCGCGAGCCAAATGTTGATTGGCGTAACGCCGCGGACGAGGCATCAACAAAGTGGACAAGCGAGGTTGGACGTGGCGTCGCGACTCTAGGCAGTTGTTGCCCGCGCCATGGACCCAGACCCGTCCCGCAGGAATCGCAAGACAATGGGCCACAGGGCCTGCTCTGCGGTTTGGCGAAAGAAGCCGAAGTGGCCAATCCTCGCCAAACCGACGTCCCGCGGAGCGATGCGCAATGACTGCGCGCGCAATGCGGGGAATCTAGAAAGCAGTCGGCGTGTTCCGGCCTCGGTGGCAAATGCGTCGTCGCTGAACCCGATAGCGAGCGCCGTCCCAGTGAGGTCTTGGTACCGGCCAATCATCGAACGCGCTCGACTAACATCGGTAGCCGTTGCTTCAGGCCGCAAGTTCGGATGGCGACGTGCTGCCCATTGCAGCGCAACTCCAGCTGGAAGGTCTGCACCGAGTCGAAGGAATCGACCTGGGAAGTAGCCAACAAGGCGAGTGATTGCGGGCATGACGAAATGCCAGAACACAGCCATCGGGAACTGGTACTTCGGCAGGTAGTCCCGGAAGTATCCCGTGTGCGCACAAACGAACACGAAGCGCGATATCTCAGCGATGTTCGGCGCGCCAGCAACAAGTAGCGCGCCGAAGCTGTGCGCTATTCCGACGAGTTCGGCATCCGGGTAACGCGAACGCAAGAAGGCAATGGCTCCACCACAATCAAATTCACTCCAGTCTTCTGCGACAGCCTCGAAGCCACGAAGGTTCGGTGGCCGCGACGCCCCAATGCCCCTGTAGTCATAGGTCAGTACAGGGATTCCCGCCACGGCGAGAAAACGGGCGAATCGTGTGTAGAGAGCGGCGGGGATGCCGTAACCGCTACTGACCAGAACCACCCTCGAGAAGGGGCCGGAACCCGAGGGCACAAAATGCGTGGCACCCAGGCTGTACCCATCGAGCGCGGGAATCTGGATCGTGGTTTCGGTAATTGGGTTGGGCTGGGCCACTTGAACGATGCTGTTCTAGGTTGGACGAAATTCACGCCCCTGCCGTCCGTACCGGACGCGATTCATTTGCAGACCTGCCGGGGCGACGACAACAACGCAAACCCCAATTCGTTGCGGGCCGTCGAACCGATACGAGTCAACGAGTTCCCTGGCGAACCTGCCCCAAGAGGGTGTTGAAAACCGAGGAATCCGGAAATCGAACGCGATCAGGAAGCACCGTGGCGATCGAAAGTCGTGCAGCCCCCATTCGAAACCCGCATAGCCAATCTGGAGCGCAATCCAGTGTCCCTGCCGATACCCGGTTGCGGATCATCCGGCGGGCGTATCGTTCCCGGGGCTGGAGATGGCAATCGGCTACTGCCGATGCCACGCACCATTCTTCAACCCCTCCACCGGCCGGAAAGTTGCCTTGTATGCCATCTTCCGGCTCTCGGCGATCCAGTAACCGAGGTAAACGTACGGGAGCCCCAGCGCCCGGCACCGCTCGATCTGCCAAAGGACGTTGAAAGTACCGTAGCTGGCGCCGCGGACCGCCGGGTCAAAGAATGCGTAAACGGACGAAAGACCATCGGCCAGACGGTCGACCAGGCTGACCATCCGCAGGATTCCGCCCTCCCGGAACTCGAAAAGATCGGTCGAAACATTGCTGTGCAGCAAGAAATGCTGGTACTGCTCGCGGCTGTCCTGGTCCATTCCGCCACCCCGGTGGCGTTGCCGCTGGTATCGCAGGTAAAGCCCGTAATGCTCGCTATTGAACGCCAAATTGTGCCTAACTGCGTCTAACGCGCCGTGAACCCGCAGGCATCTTCGCTGGGTTCGATTCGCCTTGAAGGTCGCGACGGGGATGCGCACGGGCACGCAGGCGTGGCAATTGTCGCAATAGGGTCGGTAGGTGAACCCGCCGCTGCGGCGGAAACCGTGACGCACCAGCTCGCTGTACACACGGCCGTCGATCAGGTGGCTGGGGGTGGCGACCTGCGACCGTGCAACCCGATCCGGCAGGTAGCTGCACGGGTAGGGAGCCGTCGCATAGAACTGCAGCGAGGCGAGCGGGAGATCGTTGAGCTTGGTCATGCGAGCACGTCCGAGGCCGGCGGCAGTTCCCACCGATCCCCCGGCGCGGGGCAGTGTACCAATCCCGCAACACGCTCCGCAAACACCCGGCGCGGGATGGGCCGGGCGCCGAACGACGCGAGGTGCGCGGTTTCCTGCTGGCAGTCGATCAAGGGGAAGCCCCGTGCGCGAAGCATGGCGACCAGGTGAACCAGCGCGATCTTCGAAGCGTCGGCCTCGTGCGCGAACATCGACTCGCCGAAGAACATCCGGCCGATCGCAACGCCGTAGAGCCCCCCGACCAGCAATCCGCCACGCCACGCCTCGACGGAGTGCGCATTGCCACGGTGATGGAGCTCCGTATAGGCATCCGCGATCTCCCGCGTGATCCACGTTCCGCCCTGCCCAGCCCGCGGCACGGCAGCGCAGGCTTCGATCACGGACCGGAACGCGGTGTCCACGCGCATCTCGAACGGCTGCTGCTTCACTCGCTTGCGCAACGACCGGCTTGCGCGAAACTCGTCGACGAACAGCACCATGCGGGGATCGGGACTCCACCACAGCACGGGCTGACCGGCGCTGTACCACGGAAAGATTCCCCGGCGGTACGCCTCGAGCAGGCGGTCGGGAGTGAGCTCGCCGCCGGCCGCGAGCAGGCCATTGGGCTCCGCGAGCGCGGTCGCGATGGGCGGGAACGGCGACTCGGTTCGTAGCCACGGGATCACGCGCCGATTCTGCCACGCGCCTCGCCGCGCCGTCCGCAGTGCGTTGCGGCGACGGGCCCACGCGTCGATAATCCGCTGCCGTCCTTCACTCCGCGCGACCGATGCCCGCAACCCTTGCGCGCTGCCCCTGGGCAAGCGCCAGCGCACTCTACATGGCGTACCACGATCGCGAGTGGGGCGCACCGGTGCGCGACGACCGCGTCTTTTTCGAATTCCTTATCCTGGAGGGCGCGCAGGCGGGCCTGTCGTGGTCGACGATACTCAACAAGCGGGAAGGCTATCGCCGGGCTTTCGCCGATTTCGACCCGGTCCGCGTTGCCCGCTTCGACGCTGCAACGATCGAGCGCCTTATCGCCGACCCGGGGATCGTCCGCAACCGGCTGAAGATCGCGAGCGCGGTGACCAATGCGCGCGCGTTTCTCGCCGTGCAGGGCGAGTTCGGCAGCTTCGACCGCTATGTCTGGGCGTTCGTGGGAGGCAAGCCCGTGCTGAACCGGCGCCGCACGCTCGCGTCGATTCCCGCGCGCACGGCGCAGTCCGACGCACTGGCGAAGGACCTCGCGAAGCGCGGTTTCCGGTTCGTGGGATCGACGATTGTCTACGCCTTCATGCAGGCGACGGGATTGGTCAACGACCACCTCGTCGCGTGCCCGCGCTGGGCCGCGGTGCAGCGCGCAGGTCGCACGCCGCGCTCGCGTGGAGCGCCCGGGCCGATCCGGTAGAATGCTTCGCTGCACGCCCCGGTAGCTCAGTGGATAGAGCAGCCCCCTCCTAAGGGGCAGGTCGGACGTTCGATTCGTCTTCGGGGCGCCACGCTTTTGCGCCTGCGCGCCCTCCGGACTTTCCACGATTGCGATTCCGCCCGGTGAAGACGCTGCCTGCAACCCGCTACCGCATCGCGCCGCTCGACCCCCATGCGCACCTCTTCGAAGTGCGCTGCACGGTTGCCGACCCGGCCGGCGACGGCCAGCGCTTTCGATTGCCGTCGTGGATACCCGGCAGCTACCTGGTGCGCGAGTTCGCCCGGCATTTCGTGACGGTGCGCGCCGAGTCGGGCGGCGTCGCGATTCCCGTCCAGAAGGAGGCCAAGGATCTCTGGCGCGCCGCGCCCTGCTCGGATTCGCTGACCATCGTCGCGCACGTCTATGCGTTCGACCTGTCGGTGCGCGCCGCGTACCTCGACGCGACGCGAGGCTACTTCAACGGCCCGGCCGTTTTCCTCTGTCCCGAAGGCCGCGCCGAGGCCCCGTGCGAGGTGGAGATCGCGCCGCCCGAAGGCGCGGTCGGCGGCGCGTGGCGTGTCGCTACGACGCTGCCGAGCGCCGGCGCCCCGCGCTGGGGCTTCGGTCGCTATCGCGCGGAGAACTACGACGAACTGATCGACCACCCGGTCGAGATGGCGGATTTCCACCACGCGTCGTTCGAAGCGGGCGGCGCCGTGCACGACGTAGCGATCACCGGGCACATCGACGCGGATCTCGCCCGGATGGCCGGCGATCTCACGCGCATCTGCCAGTGGCACATCGATTTCTTCGGCGGCGCGCCGGGCAGCCGGCCGCCGTTCGATCGCTACCTCTTCCAGATCGCCGCGGTCGGCGACGGCTACGGCGGCCTCGAGCACCGCTCGAGCACGAGCCTCGTCTGCAAGCGCGACGAGCTGCCCGCGCGCGGCGAGGCGCGGATCACCGACGACTATCGCCGCTTCCTCGGGCTCGCGAGCCACGAGTACTTCCACAGCTGGAACGTGAAGCGGATCAAGCCGTCCGCTTTCGCACCGTACGACCTCGCGCGCGAAAACTACACGCGGCAGCTCTGGGCATTCGAAGGCATCACCTCCTATTACGACGACCTGGCGCTGGTCCGCAGCGGGGTGATCGAGCCGCAAGGCTACCTCGAGCTCGTGGGGCAGACCCTCACGTCGGTGCTGCGCGATCCCGGCCGGCAGGTCCAGAGCCTTGCGGACGCGAGCTTCGACGCCTGGATCAAGTACTACCGGCGCGACGAGAACACGCCGAACGCCGGTGTCAGCTACTACCTCAAGGGCTCGCTCGTCGCGCTCGCGCTCGATCTCGTGCTGCGCCAGCGCGGGGGGTCGCTCGACGCGGTGATGCGGACGCTGTGGCAGCGCTTCGGCCGGACGGGGATCGGCGTCCCCGAGGATGGCATCGAGAAGATCGCGAGCGAGCTCGGCGGCGAGGTGATCGCGCCGTTCTTCGCGCGCTGCATCCGCGGAACCGAGGATCCACCGCTCGCCGATCTCCTCGGCGCGTTCGGCGTGACCCTGCACCGGCGGGCGGCGGAGAGCGGCACCGACCGTGGCGGCAAGCCCGGCGGCAAGGCGAACGACGGCGATCCGCCCCGTTGCTGGCTGGGCGCCACAGTGACCGGAGGCGCCTCCCCTGCCCTGCAGCACGTCTTCAGTCGCGGACCCGCGGAGGGCGCGGGCCTTGCCGGGGGCGACGTCATCGTCGCGATCGACGGCCTGCGGGCCTCGGTCGACGCGATCGAGAAGCTGCTTCGCCGCCGCCGCGCGGGTGAAGTGCTCAACGTGCACGCCTTCCGGCGCGACGAGCTGATTGTGACCGAGTTGACGCTGGCCGAAGCCCCGCAGGACGTCTGCTGGCTGACTCCGGCCGCGACCGTCGACGAGGCCACGCGCGCGCGCCGCGCGGCCTGGCTGGGACGGGACTTCTAGCGCGACCGGCTACAGCGCGACGGCCGGATTGAGCGTGTAGCGCCCGGTCACGGAGGCCTGGCCCAGGACGTGCCCGACGATCGCCTTGCGAACGTCCGCGCCCGTGAAGATGCCTGCCGCGCCGAGCCGCGGCACGTCGAGCGCGTAGAGCGTGAACACGTAGCGATGGGGCAGCGCGTCGTTCCACGGCGGGCACGGCCCGTCGTAGCCGAAGTAGTTGCCGGACATGTCCTTGTCGCCGGCGAACCAGCCCGTGTAGTCGTTGATGCCCTGGCGCGCGCCGCGCGGCGCCTGCGGGCCGGGCTTGCCGCGCGCGGTGACTCCCTCGGAAAACTCGCCGCGCGCGATCGGCGGCGTGTCGGGAGGAAGGTCGATCAGCACCCAGTGGAAGAAATCGACGCGCGGCAGCGACGCCGGCACGACGCGCCCGTCCTGGTTGACGTCGTCGCCGCGGGAAGGAACGTCCGGGTCGTGGCACAGCAGCGCCAGCGATTTCGTGGCGGCGGGCAGCCCGGTCCACCGGAAATCGGGATTGCGGTTGGCGGACAGCCTCACGTGCGTCGCGGCGTCGATCGCGCAGAACGCGAATTCGGCGGGGATGACGCCCATGTTGGCGAAGGCCGTCGTCGAAAGATCCATCGCAGGCTCCTCGGTGCTATTTCCAGTGCGGCGGAATCGTCCTCCCGAAGTACGGGAGACGCTCGATGCGCGCCTTCCACGCGGCGAGCTCTGGGGTCAGCATGCCGTCGGCGTCGAGGTCCGGCAGCTTCAGCTCGCACCGCTTGAGGAAGGCGACCAGCGGATAGAACGCGAAATCGGCGGCGGAAAGCGGCCCCGCGAGGAATTCCCCGCGCATCGCCTTCGTGAACAGCGCGAGCTCGTCGACGACCGCCTTGCGGCCCGCGACGATCTGCTGCGGATCGCGTTCCTCCGGCTTCCGGCTGAACGCCTGGGTGGTCAGCGGATCGAGCGCCTCGTCGAGATAATTGTCGACCTCCATGATCAGCCGGCGCGTGAGCGCGCGCGTGCGCACGTCGCCCGGAAAGAGGCGCGCTCCCGTGGCCGGATACGCTTCGTCGAGGTACTCGACGATCGCATTCGATTCGTACAGGACGAAGTCGCCGTCGACGAGCACCGGAACCCGGTGCCGCGGGTTCAACGCGATGAACTCTGGCTTGCGCGTGTCCCCGGCGGCGAACGACAGCACCTTGCGCTCGTACGGCAGCGCCTTGTGCTCCAGCGCGAGCTGCACGCGCCATGCGTAGGGGGAGCCGGAACCGTAATAGAGGACGAGGTTCATTTGCCTTCCGCGGTTGAAAGGGAGGGACGGGGTCGGAATCAGGGCTTGCGGCCCGCGGGCGAAGGCTTGTCCGCCCCGCCCGTCTGGGCGCCGCGCAGCGCCTCGAGCGAGGCCTTCTGCAGCTCCAGGGTCTTGATGCTGAGCTGCATCAGGTTGAGGCTCATCTGCAGCCAGCCTTCGATGATCCTGAGCTCCTCGATCTTGCGCGCGAGCTCGGCCGGGTCGAGCGTCACGAACATCGCGGCCGGGTTCGGGAAGGGCATGCCGCCCGGCATTCCGCCAAAGGGAGCCGTTGGCGCGCCGGGCGCGCCGGCCGGCGCGGCCGGCATCCCGAATCCCGGCATCGGCACGCCGAACGGGTTCCACATCTTCTGCATGAATTCGGCGATGTCGTTGATCGACGGGCCCGGTTCGTCCTTCTTCGTCTCGGTCATGCACCACCCCCTCGCTTCGAACCGGCAACGCCCGGCTGCCCCGGGTTCACCCCGCCCCGCTATCGTACCGCGTCCGCCCGCCTCTTGCTCCCCCGCCCCGGGCTGGAACCGTGTCGAACGCGGGCGTCGCGACCAGCGACCGCGATGGTGAGGTGCCACGGGCGACGACTGGCCCGCGTCTTGCTACGCTGACGTTGATGGTCCCGATCAAGCCGGGGCCAGGACAACCTGCCTGCCGCGTTAGGGATGGAAGTGCCCAAACATGTCCACTTATCGCAGGACTGACCGCGTTCCGCAGAACGACTTCCAGTCCGAGCCGGAGCCGCGGCCCGCTGGCGTCGTGCCCGACACGCAGGCGGACTGGACGAAGCGGCGCTTGTCCGAGCCGGCCAACGGCCTGCTCAAGCCCACTTTCGCCTGGGCGTCCACGTTGCCGCTGGATATCCAGCCGCGTACGTTGCTGTACAAGTTCCCTCGCATCGCCAACCTGATGGCGGCGATGTGGCAGGACCCCAATTCGCTGCGCCGCTACGTCGACGACCTTCTCGTCGACAAGCGAGGCAACCGCGAGGGATTCCCGCTCGAAGTCCTGCGCGAGCTGTTCAAGCTCCGCGCCTATTACGACGAATTGCACCCGGGCAACGCCATGGTCTGGGACCTGGCAGACAAGAACGACTGAGCCTGCGCGACGCGGGGCCGCCCGCGGCGGCACCGGGGTAAGCACGGCGTCACTCCGGGCTCGACCTGCGGCATCGTGAGCGGTGCGGGCGGCAGCGGCGCACGCGCCGTCGCGGCACGAACGCCCTTTTCCTGCTCCGTCGCGGGTGCGACCTTGGGGGTATTCCGTTATCATCGCCGTTCATGATCGAACTTCGCGCAGACCTGCGGGCGCGGCTCGACGCGGCCGTAGGCAGCGCGCAGGTCCTGACCGCAGCAGACGACGTCGCTCCCTACGTCACGGACTGGCGTGGCCGCTTTCACGGCCGCGCGCTGGCGGTCGTCCGCCCCGGCAGCACGGACGAGGTCGCCGCCGTCGTCCGGGCGTGCTCCGACCTGCAGGTGCCCATCGTCGCGCAGGGCGGCAACACGGGCCAGTGCGGCGGCGCGACGCCGGACGCCCGCGGGAACGCCATCGTTCTCTCGCTCGCCAGGATGAACCGGGTGCGGGGGATCGACCGGGACAACGCCACGCTCACGGCCGAAGCCGGCGTGCCGCTCGCCGTCGTCCAGCAGGCGGCGGCCGACAGCGGCTTGCTCTTCCCGCTATCGCTGGCCGCGGAAGGAAGCTGCACGATCGGCGGCAACCTCTCGACCAACGCCGGCGGCACGGCCGTGCTGCGTTTCGGCAATGCGCGCGAGCTGGTCCTCGGCATCGAAGTGGTGCTCGCCGACGGCCGGGTCTGGAACGGCCTGCGCGGGCTGCGCAAGGACAACACCGGCTATGACCTCAAGCAGCTGTTCATCGGGGCCGAGGGAACGCTCGGCATCGTCACGGCGGCCGTGCTGAAGCTCTTCCCCCTGCCGCGCGCGCGCGCCACCGCGCTCGTCGCGTTGCCCGACGTCGCGGCGGCGGTGCGGCTGCTCTTCGACCTCCGGCAGGCGCTCGGCGACCGGCTCACGGGATTCGAGCTGATGTCCGCGTACTCGGTCCAGCTCTCGCGCAAGCACCATCCGGCGCTGCCGGACCCGTGCCCGGGGCATCCGTGGTACGCGCTCGTCCAGGCCGACGACTGCGCGACCGACTCCCCGCTCGCGGCGCAGCTCGAGAACGCGCTCGGCGCCGCCCTCGAGTCCGGGTTGGCGAAGGACGCGACCATCGCCCAGTCGGGCGAGCAGGCCGGCGCGCTGTGGGCGCTGCGCGAGAACATCGCCGAAGCCCAGCGGCGCGAGGGCCCCAACATCAAGCACGACATTTCGCTCCCGGTCTCCGCGATCGTCCGCTTTCTCGACGAAGCGCGCCCGGCGCTGGCGGCCGCGTTGCCGGGAGTGCGGTTCGTGACGTTCGGCCACCTGGGAGACGGCAACCTGCACTACAACCTCGCCGGCCCGGCGGACGTCGCGGCCGGCTCTTTCCTGGAAAACACGCCGCGTGCCAACCGGATCGTCCATGACCTCGTCGCCGCGCACGGCGGCAGCATCAGCGCCGAGCACGGGATCGGCCAGCAGAAGCGCGACGAGCTCGTCCGCTACAAGAGCAGCGTCGAGCTCGATCTCATGCGCCGCGTCAAGACGGCCCTCGACCCTGCCGGCATCCTCAACCCCGGCAAAGTGCTCCAGGGCAGCCCATGAGCGCCGCCGGGCCGTCCCAAGGCGCGAATT
>Ga0209253_10002536_pt1 | contig 16185 bp, 8 predicted proteins | sample FrelakmetBRP12BR_FD_187145 | JGI IMG/M metagenome (GOLD analysis project Ga0209253, IMG submission 187145) | Freshwater lake sediment microbial communities from the University of Notre Dame, USA, for methane emissions studies - BRP12 BR (SPAdes)... | ecosystem: Environmental > Aquatic >...
CGTGGAAATAGAGATAAATACATGCAAGCATATCATTCCGTGGTTAAGATGGCTAATATTAATATATTTAAGCTTAAAAACGATTACGTCTTTAAACAGTACCTTGGCGATCCCGGGCTCTTCCAACAGTTACGCGATTACTACAACGGGGCACAATATCGTTTTGAAATCCCCGAGGCAGATTTGGAGAAAGTTCAAGATATCCTTCAGGCTGCAGGATATGATATTACGATAATTGACAATCCTAAAGAGTTCGTCGTAACGATCGGCCGATTTCAGAAGCACAAAGAGATCCTCAAAAACAGCGTCGACGTCGAGGAGGTAGGGGACGACAAGATCTTTTTGATGAAGGATCAAGAGACAGTCGAAATGGCGCTGAGTATGGGCGCTACAAAGTACGAAGGTGACCTCTTCAGCTAAACGCGCTTTTTTTTCCGTCTCCGTTAACAGCATTGACGCTTAAGGCAGCGGGCGTAAGAGCGTAAAGGGCCGACGGGACACGTTAAAGCTCAGTTGCAGTGTTTAGCGCTCGCTGACGAAAGTTATATACTCTTTAGCAAAGTAGTAAGCAAGAGTTCCCGGAAGTACCGTCCGGATGCGTAGAGGTTCTAATGCCAATTTCCACTGACGACATAACGATAGAAAGTTTTCCCAAGCTGTTTGACCAGATAATAGAGGAAAAGCAGAAGGTGGGTTTGACACCCATCCAAAATAATCCAGCTGATCTCTTAGAGCGAGCAAAATGTTACGGAACGCAGTTTAAAAACGGATCTTGGAACTGGGCATCAAACATTTGGAACCGAAGTGCTGCAGGCAGTGTTGTAGTCGAGCGTGAGGAGGATCTGCGCATCGAGCATCAACTATTGATGCTCCGCGTGCTAGAGCACGTTCTTGATCAACCACTAATTCAAGCGGATGCCAACCTCGGCCAAAAGGGTTCGAAGGGCGAAGTGAAATGTCGGCTCTATTGTGACGCGCAATTTCCTGACGTTGCATATCGTTGGCAAGCGGTGAATTTTCCGGGCGATCCTGATGCACAGCCTGATGCGAAGCTCTACATGATCCCTCACTACCTCGAGAACCCCAACGTTCCTGGGAAAAACGAGATGCTTAAGGTCATCAGGTTTCCCTTCAACGATTATTCGATCGTCGTTGGATCGTCTTATATGGGAGAAGCTAAGAAGGGGTTCCTTTCGCATTGGATCTATGAGGTCTATAAAAGGGGGGGGACTGGCGAGCACGCTTCGCTAAAAGAATTTACGGTCAAGCGTGTTGACGGCACTAGCAAGAAGATAGTGATGTGCGTGTGGGGATTGACAGGCAGCGGAAAATCCACGCACGGGCATTATGTTTATGATGACAAGATTGCGCAGATCTATATTGACAAGTTTGGCATTGATCCGCTCGGGTTCATATCTAACCAGCTCATCCGAAATGACGACGTCGTTGCAGTGTTCGACGACCGTGTCGTCAGCCCAGAACGCGGCTGCTGGACTAAGACAGAGGACGTCGACGTTACGCAGCACGCCATCTACAACGCCGGAACGTCGCCAAACGCGCTGCACGAAAACACTGAGTGGGACGAACACGGGAACGTGAGTTTCCGCGGAGAGATACTCCAGTATCATGGAAAACTGAATCAAAACGCGCGGAGCATTATTTTCTTAGAGGACACCGGCTACTTCGATGGAAATGTCGACTCCGCCGGACCGCTCAATATGGCCGTATTCATTAGTCCTGGGTATATCTCAGACTATGCCTGGGTGAAACTGAATTACCCGGCGTTCGCCGCAAAAGTGCTCGCAGACGGAAGAACAATTGGCCACCCAGCGCAAAGCCGCGAGGGCGTCGGTGGTGAGAAGTACGAATCAAGGTATTGTCTTCCATTCACAATGGGCGTTGGCAACGCAGCTCACGTCCACCGATTTTATTCCGTTATGAAAGAAAGGGTAGAGACCGATAATCCGATAGAATCTTACTTGATTAACACGACCGGACGCGTCGGCGCTAAATATGTCTGGGCTGATACGCGCCTCGGTGACGAAAACGTCTGGCTTGCAAAGACGCTTTTTGAAGAAGTGAAAGGCAAAAATAAGCCTGTCGGGGGGACAGGCCCGACCATCGAAGAAACACAGTTGTTCTTGATCCAAGCAACGCGCGGTGCAGTTGACTATGAGCCACACCCGTTCTGGGGCGATAGTGTGCTTGTGCCAGTTTCTGTAGAGGGGTTGCCGCAAGAACGCTTGAAGGAACTTGACCCGTTCACGTATCGGACCGCGGAAGAGATGGAAGCCCTCCTCAGACAACAGATTGTACAAAGCAAGTACTACCTCAAAGCCCAGTGTGCACGGCTTAACAAGCAAATATTGAATGCAATGGACTTCTAGGGTCGCAGCCGCCCCGTCGTGAAATCGTCGCGTTCACTTTGGAAATAACGCTATTTGCAGAGTATCTCCTAAAATCGTCAACGGATTTGGGGCTCTCGTATCAAAATAATCGTTGATTACCGAGCTAAAAACAACCGTCTGGCGATCAAACAGCATCTTCACGACCAATCCGATTAGAAGCTCAACTTGATGCGCAACCTTTATTGCTTGGTTGTAATATTATAAACCGAGTTTATGACCGATACAAAGTTGTGTATGTCTTGTGGAACGACCTTAAGCCCTACCGCGCGTTTTTGCCGAGAATGTGGAACCGCTGTGAGCGAAAAGCCTAGCGTCGATGAGAGCGTATCGGCTGCGCCTGTAGAGACAGTGGTGAAGTCTCCAATTGCAAAGGAGCAGGTTAACGAAGGCGTTGCCCTCTACGAAAAAGGTGACTACGCAGGTGCTTTAAGCAAGTTCGAAAAGGCGACGGAATCCGATCCAGCTCTGGCCGCTGCTTGGAGTGACAAAGGCTGCGCCTTGGGGCGTCTTGGCAAGCGCGACGCGGCTTTAGAAGCTTTCAACAAGGCTCTTCAGATCGCACCAAACAATCGCGAAGCGCGCGAAGGCAGAGAACTATGCCTACGTATACTCTCTTCGTAGACAGCTAGCTGATCACCGCCACGTTGCTAGCGTGGCCTCCGAAGTTGATCAATCTGCGACTGTCACATAGTAGCGTGAGTATTTCGTACGTGCCTCTAGCCGTCCAGTGGAACGTCTATGCAGAAAAAGTGGGCTAAATAGGGCCAAAAGGCCTTTGGCTATATATTAGTCTGCATAGCGCCCTGTAGTGATTTTGCCCTTAGCATAAAAGTCCAGCTTCTGTTTTTTTAAGCGCGCTTTTTTGAAGCCTGCGTAAATTGTCGCTAGCCCTTTGGCGTCTTATTGCAGCGCTCAAGTCAACGTGATTCAAAACATTTTTGATCTCCTAAAATGATTTTTAGTAGGCGCACGATTATCGAGAAAGCGAATCGTTTGAAGGGCAGGCAGCTGTGAGAATCTTTGATGGCAAACCCAATATTTCAAAAATGCTCGCCGACGGTGACGTTGAGAGCTTAGCACGCATCGTCGAATATGGCAGTCCTAGTTTCGACCGCGATGAAAACACGCGTAGAGAAGCCGTTGACGCGCTTGGATGTCTTTCAGATCAAAGGGCAATTGAGCCTCTAGTCGGGGCATTAAATGACGAAAATCGGGGCGTGCGCGTAAGCGCCGTAACGGCTCTCAAGAGGCACGAGGCGTTTGATCCCCTCCTCCTTGCACTGCACTCAAGTGACAACGAGGTGCGCCGTGCCGCGGCCGAAGCCCTTGGCCAGCTTGGACATTCACGCGCCATTGTACCGCTCATAGAGAGTTTAGTTGATGATGACCGGCGTGTTCAAATTGCCGCAGTTAAGAGCTTAGCACGCCTCGGCGAACCATCAGTAGATCCCCTGATTCGAGCGCTTCAAACTACGAATAAAAACGCACGCAGAGCCGCAGCCGAAGCCCTCGGCCAGCTCGGCGACCAACGCGCCGTTCTTCCGCTTATATCCGTCTTAAAAGATCAAGATTGGCGCATAAGCTTTGCAGCTGCGAACGCGCTTAAGCGGTTCAACGACCTGCGTTCATTAGACCCGTTCATAGAAGCTTTGGGAGCCGGATCGACAGACGTCCGACGAGTTGCTGCCGAAGCCCTCGGCCAGCTCGGAAATCCCCGCGCCGTACAGCCGCTTATCCGTTCGTTATACGCCGAAAATAGTGATATCCGCCGCGCCGCGGCCGAAGCCCTCGGCCAGCTCGGAAATACCCGTGCCGTTCCTCCTCTTATCGAAGTGTTGACCGATAGTTTCAAAAATGTACGTAAAGGAGCAGCCTTAGCGCTCGGACAACTTCACAACACACAAGCGGTAGAGCCCCTTACAAAAGCTCTACGTGATCCTTACAGCGACGTGCGTGAAGCGGTAGCTTTGGTGCTCGGACGACTAGGAGACCCTCGTGCGATGGACGCCCTTAACGAAGCGCTCCAAGATGTCGATCAGCGCGTGCAAAAGGCTGCTGCACGTGCTCTCGAAGATATAATTGAAAAAACCCGCCCCCCTAAACACGCAATTACGATCACTTAGAGCAGCTCTTTTCTGAGTTTTGCCCAGTCTTGCTGGGGAGCGCGGCGGAGTAATACCTTACAGCTTTGTCCACAAAAAACAACGATGAAAATGAGCCTTCTAGACCGTATATCAACAAGGAATTAGCAATTAGTCGTTTTTTGAAATGGAGACAATTCGATACGAAAACATAGAAATAAGAATCTTCGTCTCGTGAACTGCTACAACTCGCAAAACTATTTTAACAATTACCTCTCTCATTTTCAGCAGAATCCTGTTAGCCTGCTCAGCATTCGCGTAAGATCCGTGCTTGTCCGACGTTCGCTTTGCCTTAAAAGCGGATTATTCAAAGCTGTTAATCAGTCGTGCAAAAAGAGGTGCTTGGAATAAGAACTCGACTAAGGTTTGTACATCTCAGCGACAGTCACTTGGGCTATCGGCAATACGGATTAAAACAACGTCTGCAAGACTGGAGCCGAGCAACACAAGAAATCGTCGACTACGCGGTCAAGCACGAGGTTGATTTTGTTCTGCATGGTGGCGACCTCTTTAACTCAAATTTAGTTGATCATACAATCCTCATTCACGCCATCAAAATACTAAATCCACTAAAACAAGCCGGAATTCCTTTTTTCGTGATCGATGGAAACCACGACAGGAGAAAAGGCTCTCAGAGCGACACGGCCAATAACGTGCTCCAATACTTACAGCTCGTCGACTATCTTGGCCCGGAAGGGGACAATCTCGAAAACGCGACTAGGCAAATTGGCAACACAAATATCATAGGGCTCGGGTATCACGGCATCTATCTGCGGTCAAAAATTGAGAATTTTTTCAACCAAATGCCGGATGCGCCCAACATTATATTGTTGCACGCTGCGGTTGAGCATCACGTTGCCGAAGGGTATCCGGATATCTCATTGTCAGAGCTTGAACTGCTCAGATCAAAAGCCGCGTATTTGGCGCTCGGACACGCTCACAACAGTTTTCGTATAGGTGACTGGATTTTCAACCCTGGCAGCCCGGAATACTACAGATTCACTGATCAGGATTACAAAAGGGTCTTTTATGACGTGGTGTTAGAAGACGGGAAAGCCGAGGTCTCAGAAGTCGAAGTTCGCAGCGCTCGCCGCATGGTTAGTCTCAACGTCGATCTAGCCAGTGCAGATCAAGCAACGGAAAAGGCCCTTGAATTGTTGGACAGAGAGGATACTGACAATCAACTTGCCGACTCTCTTGTTAGGGTGGTGTTCGGCGGACAAGCCCCTCCGAATCTGAGCTTGGCCGAGTCAAAAGCAGCGATTGAGAGCCGCTACTCACCGCTTTACTGTTTGATCATAGACAATACAGCGAGTCCCGAAGGTGCGTTTTCTGAAGTCGAGACGTCGATTGATGAACTTGAACTCGCGATGTTTCAAAACACGTTTTCCAGTTACAATCTGCAAGCACCAGACGTAGCTTCGTTTGCGAGAGGAATCATGAAAGAGATACTCGATACGCGTCCTGCAACTGCCGAAGACGTCGAAATGATAACGCAGCACATCTCCAGTTTTCGAAGAGAAACCCTATGAAGATCGACAGCATTCGCCTCAGGAATATTAGGACGTTTGTTGATTCGGGCGAAATACTGTTTGGTGACGGTACGATTTCAATTTATGGGGAGAATGGCGCAGGAAAGAGTACCATTGTCGATTGTATCGGGCGGGCAGTCTTTGGCTTCGACCCGCAAGGCATTAAGTCTGCCGTCATTGACCATAAAGGGACGAAGCACAAGCAAGGTGTGGCAGAATATCTTCTCAGGAAAGGTGCAACTGACGGCGTCATTGAAGTGAAATTCTCAAGCAATGGAAAGGTGTTCCGCGTTGTAAACAGACTCTGTCGTTCGGCGCCGCAAACGTGGGAGCTGTTTATCGACGAAAGGAATTCCAACCTGTTCGGAAAGGAAGAGATCCACCAACGAATCGTAGATGAGCTTGGCGTTTCGAGCGGCTATACTGACGCAGCCAGCAGTTTGTTTTCAAATGTCATTTGTGTTCAACAAGGCAAAATCATCGATGAGTTCGAGTATAGCGCGCAAGCGAGGAAAGACCATTTTGACAAGGTCCTAGGGTTATATCGGTACAGGCAGGCCTACGAAGATTCGAAGCATGTTAAGAACAACTTCAAAGAGAAGGCAATGAAGCAGGACGGCGACGTTAGGGTATTGAGGTCAAGCGTAGAACACCTGGAAAAACAGATCGAGAGCCTGAAGGAACACGAAGATGAATCGATTATATTGGAAAACGAGCTCAAAGACATCGACAAAGAAATAAAACCACTAGGGGCTCGCAAACAAGAGTTAGACGAGCTCAGTGAGGCAATCAGCAACCTCGAACGCGAGCTTAAGGGCGCTGCGACTCAAATAGACACTCTGAAAGTCAACCAGCGTAAAGTCGAGAGCGATCTAGCAGATAGTCGCCGCGCAAAAGAAACAGTCGATGCCACTCATCAATCTTTTCTAAGATATGACAAAATCTCAGCTGAGCTTCAAACGGTGCGAGCGTATCTTCGACAAATTGCGAAACTACAGGAAGATCATTTCGCCAAACAAAGGGAATATGATCGTCTTAACAATGAACTGCAAAACAAAATAGCCGAGGTGGATAAGTTTCAAAACTCCAAACAACGAGCAGAAGGGCTCAAAAAACACGCTGACGATTATAACAAGCTTCAGGCTGAATTGGAGACATTACAGAAAAATCAACAAAAATATGGGACCCTCCTAGAAAAACGAGACGAGAGGCATAAAACACTCAAAGAATACGACGTCAGAATCAACGCACTTGAGCTAGAACTTCAAAGCTACGATGCGCTAAAAGCAGAAGCTGATTTGTTGGAGAGTTTCACCAGAGATTATACTGACATAGTTGCGCTTTTGGGAGAACGAAATGGCCTGAAGCGACAATGTGAGAAGGAACTGGCAAATCTGTTAGAAGGGATCTGTCCTTATACCCAAGAGGCTTGTGAGTCAATCGTGGAGCTCGGACAAAAGCAGCAGCAAAAACTGCAACAAATTAAGCAAGACTTGGTCAAACTGGAGTCACAGAGGAAAGAAAAATCGGCAGCAATTGAGCAAGCGTCGGAAGCTGAAAAGCAACTCAGGACACTCGAAAAGAAGAAGCACGAGCTAGAACTTTTACAAAATCAAGTGCACGGCGTGAACACGGACCTTACAGGCTTAATCGCAGAGATTGAAGGCTTAGGCGATTCGTCTGAATCTATCCAAAACACAAAGGAGCAAATTGATGCGTTGAAACCACGCGCTGACGAGTTCAACTCGCTATGGTATGGCATACAACAATTCAACGAGGATGCAACTCTAAAAGAGATTGCTGACGTTGAGAAAACGAAATCTCAACTCACTCAGGCTCTGGAACGCATTGATGCTGAAACAATAAAGCTCTCTCAAGCAGGTGGGAACGAAGAGAACGAAACGAGGCTTGCTCAGGAATTGCAAGACGTGAAACCAGCTTATGATCGTTACGTAGCGTCTTTGAATAGCGCCAAGAAATTGCAGCAGTTCCAGGCCGACTACGATCAGCTATGCAGCAGTCTTCAGGAGTTGGAGGATAAGCAAACCGAATTAGAAAGCAAAGTTCTCGAAACTAAGCGGGTCTACGATCTACAGGAACATCAGCGAATCATTGAAGAGCTAGATGAGAAACAGCGAGTTTTCAACGAAAAGAAAGGTTCCCTAACGCAATTACTCAAACAGATTAATCAAGAAAAGTCAATTGAACGTGATGTCAAAGAAAAAAAAGAAGACCTAATGGTCGCTGAAGTTGAACTTACTGAAACTGATTCCGACGCTGCATTTTTTGACGAGATTCGCGCTAGTTTTAAGAAATTGAGCTCGTTGCGTCCCGTCTACACGAGAGAGGTAAGCAAGCGCGCGGAGCAGTACTGGTCAAGTCTGGTCGGCGGTGAGTCTCAACTATATTGGCAGGAAGATTACCTAATTTTCAAAACAATAAATGACAATGTAATCTCGCTGTACGAAATGAGTGGCGGCGAGAAAATTTCAGCATGCCTGAGCGTTCGCCTTGCGCTTCAGGAAGTTATCGGCGGACTTGGCCTTTTCATTCTTGACGAACCAACGGTGCATCTTGATGAGGAACGTCGCAACAACTTGGCTAGCCAAATAGGTGCAATTAAGGGACTGAGTCAGGTCATCGTCATAAGCCACGACGATGCTTTCCATTCGCATACTAGGCAGCAAATCACAATTCAAAGAGGATCTGACGGTGTTGGCAGCTCCGTTGAATGGTAAGGTTGGACCACCGCTATAGCGACAAAAAAAGAAGAGCGATTAGACTGGGCCGTCTAACGCTCACGTTGTGGTAATAAAGTCTAGAGGACCGCGAACCTACTATCTAAAGCTTCTTCAAACCGCTTATTGACCCTCTCCCAATTAACGATATTCCAAAAAGCTTCAACGAATTTTGGTCGTTCATTCTTGTAATCTAGGTAGTAGGCGTGCTCCCAAACGTCCAGCACCATCACGATATAAAAGCCGGTGTAAACGTTGACGTTGTGCTTTTCGATCTGCATTATGGCTAGCTGTTTAGTCTTTACGTCGATAGCGAGTGCGGCCCATCCGGAACCCTCAGTGCTTGCTGCTGCTTTGCTGAATTCCGCCTTGAACTGGCCAAAGCTGCCAAATTCGTTGTTTATAGCTTCTGCGAGCTTACCTGTAGGCTCTCCACCGCCTCCTTTTCCAGCGGGCGCCATTGTGGGCCAAAAAATAGAATGTAGCTGATGGCCGCCAATGTTGAAAGACAACTCTTTCAGCACAGCCTTAACATCAATCTCTGCTTTGCTCTTTCGCGCTTCTTCAAGCTTTTTAAAAGCCGCGTTCGCCCCATTTACGTACGCAAGATGGTGTTTGTCGTGATGAATCGTGAGCTGTTGTTCAGAGATGTAAGGTTCTAAAGCGTTATAATCGTAGGGCAATTTTGGTAAAACATAGGTTGTTCCCATAGGTATCGTCTCCTTTTGGTGTGAGGGACTTTAGGCCCTATGTTTAAGAGAGTTACGCTTGATCATCGCGCCTACGGCCCTATTACCCAGCATCTTCCATCTAACAAACCTTTTTTTGGCCAGAAATCATTAGGCGCTTTCGGCGCGTAGCAGGCCGCCGAACCCATAGCATCGTTGCTGTTTTACGTTACAAAGGGGTGAGGATATAAATAGGAAAGGCAGATTCGTAGGTGTTTTCCATTAGGAGGGTTGACACGGACGGTCAACCACTGGAGGGAGCAGAATGACCACGAGAGACGATTGGATTGAGGATGTTATTGCCACCATAGGGCGCGCATTCGATGTCGCGCTTGAGACAGCGGAAGATCTTTACCGAAGATTTGTTCCCGAGCAACAGCGCTCGCGCGCCGAGCATTTGTACAAAACGTACGTCCCCGAGATACCTAGTTATTGGCGCCCAACTCGGATGCCTGATATAGACGTTATCGACCTCGGCACGGAAATTCACCTCGTGGCGGATCTGCCAGGGGTCAAGAAAGAGGATATTAACATCGAGCTTACGCCTGGGATTATAGACATTACCGCTGAACCACAAGCTGAAATGGAACGTGAACAGCAGCCGTACGCTCGTCGAGAGCGAGGTTACGCGTATAAACGAAGGATATACCTACCTGCCTCCGTAATTCCGGAAAAAGCGAAAGCGCGTTTCAACAACGGGGTATTAGACATCACCATGCCCAGAAAAGAGCCTGTGGAAAAGGTGAAAACCGTAAAAGTCGACATTAAAGATACAGGTGGGCAGACGTAAACGTTACTCAAAAAAACGTGTCAGGGTTCGAAGAACGAGATATTGAAAGTTGCGCGCAGCAACAACAAACTATCGCACCTTTTTAGGAATACACGTCCCTCTTATAAGGTCATTTAGTATGCAGCTTTGGGACTTCATGCGTCTACAAGCTCTAAACGCTTTGTTTCAAGAATAACTTTATAAAAAATCTGCTGGGCCCTAATCGTCCAAACGGGGCTTCGTTATCATTATCCTCTATAACGAATATATATGCTACCATATAGCGCCGTTGTATAAAGCGTCGCTTTGATTCTGTTCACTTTAGACTGGGAGATTTTTTCTGACGTGAATAAACGAAAAGGAGCCTCAATGGCTAAAATGGTGCGCTATCCGGCGTTTTCTGTGCCAACAGAAGAGGAAAAGGGTTTTCCAGACCTGCTGATACGGATAAGTCTCAAAGACCGGCACGTGGAGTTTGACTCCGGTGAGGACTACGTAGCAGGTGTACCATCGCGGTTACGTGCACAATTCACACAGGTGATTACACAGTTTCAACGCGATTTCGCCACATGGGTCTCGCTCAGCCGATCGCCCCAAAGACCGCCATTAAACGTGACCCTAACGGCTAATGCCCGTACTCTTGCCCATGAAGCAGATAATGTTGCTTTGGCGAGTGTAGAAAACGGCGTTGCTTATGTTAGCTACGCATTACTCCGCGACGGGGTGCCAGTCGGGTTCCGACTCAGCGTATTTGAGTGTTTGTTCGGTGGTTTGGTCCAACATGACAAAAACGGCTATGAACTACTTCAGGGACTCTCGTTGCCTCTTCTCGCAGACCAGGTTAACGTGTTGCAAGCGCCGGACCGCTTCGCCATTTTTGCAGACAAGAACTGGTTGGAACTCCTAAAAGCTCATTTGACTGAAAAAAAGCTGGGAACGCAAGCTCGGCTGCACACTGCATCAGAGCCTGCTTCTTCCAGCGAGCCGATACCACCCTCGCAAGCGCGAGGACTTGAGCTTTCAGAGACACAAAAGAGACAAATAGCAAAGTTAGCCGCGAGAAATAAGATGGACCAGACGCTCCTCATTCAGAAGATGCACACCCTGATCACTATCATCTCAACGGGACTCGGTGAAGACGTTGATATTAAAGTCGTTCCCGGCGAATGGTGGGCCTATGACTATGAAACCAACTCTATAACATTCCCACTTATCGAGCTCATCACAGTGCCACCGGACAAAATCGTTGGCTCACTTTTGCACGAGATCGGTCACTATCAGATAACGCGCGTTGACAAAAAAAACTCAACCTTCAGACGACTCCTTTCGACAGAAATGTTGCGATTACTTCTTAACACATTTGAAGATCCGCGCGCAAACAACTGGATGAAAGCGACGTTCTCCGGAACAACCCATTATCTGGAACTAATTTACGACGATCTGCTCTCTGAAGACCTACGAACAACGTCTTACAGCTATAAGCTGCAAAAAGAGATTCAAAAAAGCTCTAATTCAGCGATTCAGGCGTATCAAGTCCTCCCTCATCTTGAGTATCTATTGTCCGTCCTGTACTTTTGGCGGTTTGGACGCCCTCCCTCGTACTTTATCAACCCAGAGGTGAGGACAGCTTTCGAAACCACCGTTCAGTTTTTTGAATCAATCTTCTCCCATTTCCCTCGTGGCCGCGCGTCTGAGCAAGTAAAGCGTCGTTATGCGCGGGAAGCCGCTGAACAAGTGCAGGAACATATTTCGGAACCGTACGAAAAGCTGCTTAAAAAAGCTGTTGAAAACATTTCTATGACGATTGACCGAGGGCAGCAACCACTAGGCGAGGGCGAGAACCCGTCAGAGATTAAATCTCAGCAACTGGAACAAGAGGCGCAACAGATTCTAGAGAAACAGTCAAAAGAACTCGCGGATAGGCTATCCTCGAAGGGCACTTTGCCTGAATCACTTGAAGCTGACTCCATTGAAAAAAGAATTGGCACAAAAAGAGACAATAGTGAACAGGTGCGGATCTCTCAAGATAAACCACACTCGGAGCTCACCCACAGGGATCTTGTCGCTCAACGCAGACAACTCCAATTCGAAAGCAGCAAGCAGACTAACGAATATAACAAGGCGTTTGCTGCGGTATCAGGATTGCTGCAGATGCTCGTTGGTACGCTGGAGAATGTGCTTGCGAAAAACCGCAAGCCAAAGTACGAAGGCTACTATCCTTCCGGTCAAAAACCAGATTTGCGCCGAGTGATGGATGTTACGCGAAAAATTCAACAAGGGGTACCAACAAATAAGAAAGACTTCGACGTATTCTTGAAGCGCCGGCGGCCAACTCACTTAGATCACCGGATTATGCTGCTCTTAGACGAATCAGGTTCAATGCAGGAGCCAAAACGAACTGCTGCGTTACAAGGGGTCCTGCTTTTTATGGAAGCGTTCGATTATCTTGGGATTGATTACGCGATCATCGGCTTCGCGGACGCGCCCATCGTCCACAAGCCGTTTGGCGATAATTTCACCCAGCTAGAGCGCGAGCACGTATTTGAGGATGTATCTCAGTTCATTCCCTATGGGGCGACGGCAGATGCTGACGCTCTATCGTTGGGCATCGCTCTTTTCGAACGAGAACCCGAAGACGTGTATCGTCTCATAATCGTTGTCTCAGATGGTGAGGGAAATGTCAATAGCACCGGCCTAACCTTTAAAGAGCTACAAGACGTTGCAGCAAAGAAATCCATTCAGGTCGTCGGGATCGGCATAGGGGAACACGCGAAATCAATATGTACACGGTACGACCGTCCGATACAAGTTGCGACGGTTGACGACTTACCTATAACATTGGGCATCGTTCTTGAGCAGGGGGTGACCGCAGATTCGTTATAATGACTCGATGAAAAAAAGCGCTTCAAATGACGTCCTACAGGATTCTCAAATCATTGAGGATCGATTTAGCGTCGAACTCGGCGCGTTAGTCGCTCGCGTTTACCTGAAACTCAAGCAAGACTTTCCCGAACTATTCACAATTAGAGACCTAAAACGGGCAACTGAGGCACTAACGCTGTTCTTAGAGTCCGGCCTGTCAGAAAAAGGCGCTTTTGTTGACACGTGTCACTACGCGTTTACACAGATACAGCCTGAGAGTGACGGAATAGTACGATCCATATTAGGACACGATGAAGACATAAAAGCGGTGTTGCCGGATTTTGAACCTCGAGATCTGACGTCCCTCGTTCCTCGGCTACCTGCACTCGTCACGTCTATTTCCGCGGGTCTTAGCTCCTTTTTGCAGGTTCTTGTAACCCAAAGCGAGAGCCCTACCGTCAAGACCCTGCTTAACATGCTAAATAATATGGCGAGTGCAATAAACAAACCAACCCGAATCACTGCACGAAAAATTGCCTACGACTTGCTTTTTGATGATTCTTTGCGCGACGTTATCTTGGATGAATTAGAAGGGGACTTGACTGATGCAGAGTGGACCGCGCGCCAGGGGGCCGTCGTCGTTCTTGCTTCTTTGTTTTGCGACCGCGTTAGTGAAGGAAAACAAATCGATTTGTATCTCGTGGAAACGATGCTTCAAGATGGCGCGTGGGCAGTACGCGAATCTGCTGTTGAAGCACTGAGCAATATCTATCCGACCCTCATTCGACGACACGTAGATGTCGACCTCAAAGGGCTTGAAGCCGCCCTTCAGGATCGATCGTGGGTAGTACGCAAAGCGACTGTAAACGCGCTGAGCCGCGTCTACGCAGCACACATTGAACGCGGAATCCCGACAGACGTCACCCCACTAGAACACTTGTTTACCGATCACGACACGGAGGTCCGTCGGGCCGCTTTAGGGGCGTTGGGTGACGTATACACGCTACGCATCAAGCGTGGCGAGGATGTTGACATTGCCACTCTTGAGGTAAATGTTGCAGCCCACGACGAAAAGGTTCAGATGGCGCTCATAACTGCTCTTGGCAGTGTGTACGTTGCGCTACTTGATCGTGAGGTAGTGAGCTCCTTATCAAAAATTGAGCACGGCATTAGCAGCGAGTTCCTGGGCGTCCGCAAGACAGCAGCTGCAGTATTAAGCGTGGCTTATCCCGCGTTTATCAGACATGGAGAAGCGATAAACTTAGAACAGATTGAAATGGGGTTGGATGGGCTTTTTGACTACATCAGGCAAGCAACAATCGAGGCGCTGGGCATTATTTATCCGTCGCTGATCGAGGTCGGCGCCGAGGTAGACCTTCCCCGTTTGGAAACTGGGCTTGATGATGAATACTGGGCAGTGCGTCAAGCCACCGTCGAAGCACTGAGCAATATCTATCCGACCCTCATTCGACGACACGTAGATGTCGACCTCAAAGAGCTTGAAGCCGCCCTTCAGGATCGATCGTGGGTAGTACGCAAAGCGACTGTAAACGCGTTGAGCCGCGTCTACGCAGCACGCATTGAATGCGGAATCCCGACAGACATCTTGTTGCTCAAACACGTGCTGTCGGAACCAAACGATGAGCTCCGCCGGATCGCAACAGAGGCGCTGAGCCGCGTCTACGCAGCACGCATTGAATGCGGAATCCCGACAGACGTCACCCCACTAGAGCACTTGCTTACCGATCACGACACGGAGGTCCGTCGAGCCACCATTGCAGCATTTGGCCTGATATACCCCGCGCTTCTTCGAACTACGACGTCTGGTGCAAGGGTCAAAAAACTAGAAAAAACCACGCGTGACAAACACGCAGCAACTCGCATCGCAGCGGCTGACGCTCTCGGCGACGTCTACGCAGCACGCATTGAAAGCGGGAAAGAGCTAGATATAGCGCCACTAGAACAGCTCCTGGGTGATAACGACTCCGGTGTGCGTCAGGCGGCCGTCGAAGCACTTGAACGAGTATACCCGAAATTCATTGAAAAGGGCGGGAGCTTGAATCTGCACGTGTTGGAACAAGTCTTAGATGACAATGCTGTTGACGTTCGTCGTGCGGCGCAAAACCTTTTCAGAAGCGTCGCGCGAGCGATGCTCTTGGGATCCGATAAGGCGAGTTTTGAAGAGACGATTCGCGAACTAGGAGAGGAACTTAACGCGTCTCTATCTACGCCGCTTTCTGGCGCTTATTTGCCTTATGTCCATCTGGGGGGAGACTCCCTTCAAGTGGGGGACCTCGTTATGCAAAAAAAGACGCTGCAAGCCAGTGCTCAGCAGTGCATTGTAACGAAGGCCGCGTTTGTGATGCTTCATGCGATCGCTACAGCGTTTCTTTTGAGACATCCGCTTTTGCTGATGGGTCCGACGTCTACCGGAAAAAGCTTCTTGATAAAGTGGTTAGCTGAGACACTTGGGTATGAGCACATGTCTTACACGCTCAATCCGTACGTTTCCAAGTCGGAACTGATAGGCGGCATAAAACCGAACAGCCAAGGAAAGTTCGTCTGGCAGGATGGAATCGTCTTAAAAGCAGCCAAGCGCGGCACTTGGCTTGTTCTTGAGGAGCTAAACCTTGCGACCTCAGAAGTCCTCGAGATACTGAATGATTACTTAATTACTGGCAAATTCACCTACTCGGAGAATGGCGATCAACGCCTTGTCGAGCCATCGGGCGAATTCCGGCTGTTTGCCACAGCGAACCCGTCAAGTTACGCTCAACGGGAACGTCTTTCACAGGTGTTTGTATCGCGGTTCAAGGTCCAATACCAGCGAGAGTTGAGCGAAGAGGACTTGATTGAAATTATGAGCGGGTTGTTTGGCATCCCCGCTCATTTGGCGTATTCGATCGCGTTTTTTCACGTCACCCTACAGCAACAAGCTGACTCGAAAGTCATTGGCAAGGAGGAAAAGGAACCGTACATATTCAGTTTGCGAGATTTGGTACGGCTT
>Ga0209253_10002538_pt1 | contig 16177 bp, 17 predicted proteins | sample FrelakmetBRP12BR_FD_187145 | JGI IMG/M metagenome (GOLD analysis project Ga0209253, IMG submission 187145) | Freshwater lake sediment microbial communities from the University of Notre Dame, USA, for methane emissions studies - BRP12 BR (SPAdes)... | ecosystem: Environmental > Aquatic >...
CAGCGCAAACGCGGTGCGAGCGGTCTCGGGAACGAGGCTCCCGAGACCGTCGAAAACAGCATCACATCGCCCGCAGCGCACTTGCCCGGATCGCACGCGCAACTGTTCGGGGGTGACCCGGAACACGGTCGCGCAAATCGGGCATCTGGTCGCAAGGCTCATCGCAGGCGCTGCCCCAGATTCACACCCGACGGCCTGCGAGCAGCACCCAGCCTTCGCGGGCGGCAACGGGCGCGAGATCCATAACGCCAGCATAGGCCGCAGCAACGCCCTCGGCTTGGGATTCAAGAATCCCCGCAAGCACGAGTTCCCCACCGGACCGAACGCGGGAAACGAGCAGCGGGGCGAGAACCTTCAGGGGATCAGCGAGAATATTGGCTACCACGATGTCGTACGCGCCGCCGGGTTCCGCCTGGGGATCGAAGAACCGCGCCGCGACGCGATTCTGTCCCCCATTCCGGGTGGCTGCAAGCACCGCCTGGGGATCGATATCCACGCCCACGGCCGCGGCAGCACCCAGCTTCATGGCAGCGATAGCGAGGATCCCTGACCCGCATCCGTAGTCGAGCACACGCTCGCCACCCGCGACACGGCTCCCCAACCATTCCAGGCAGAGTCGAGTGGTTGCATGACTTCCAGTGCCGAAGGCGATACCGGGATCGAGGACGATGTTCTTGGCATTTGGATCGGGGGGCTCGTGCCAAGTGGGGACCACCCAAAGCCGATCGGAAACGCGAATCGGCTGAAACTGGGTCTGGGTGCGGCGCACCCAGTCTTCGTCTTCGACCCGCTCTTCGCGAATGGGGATCTCGTCGTCAACGCCGCTCCGTCGTAAGGCGTCTCGCGTGCGGTTCACCGCGTTGTTCGCCTCGGGAAAGAGTGCAGTGAGGCTCGCAATCCGCCACGGCGTTACGGTCGCCCCAGGGTCATCAACAGGCGGCGCTTCGGCTGCGGATGCCGAATCGCTCGCAGCAGCGTCGACGGAAATCGCTCCGCATTCGAGCAGTGCGTCGGAAACCGCCTCGACGCGAACCCCTGGGACCACGAACTGTACGGACCGCCAAGCCAAGGAATTCAGCCACCCTGGCTGGCGGCGAGCTTCTGCTCGAGGTAATGGATGCTGGTCCCCCCACGCAGGACGTTCGCGTCCGTGAGGAGCTGCTGATGCAGCGGAATGTTCGTCTGGATCCCCTCCACAATCATTTCCGAGAGCGCGACTCGCATGCGGGCGATGGCCTGCTCGCGGCTTCCGCCGTAAGCGATCACTTTGCCTATCAGCGAGTCATAGTGGGATGGCACGACGTAGTTGGCATAGATGTGTGTGTCGACTCGCACGCCGGGACCGCCGGGCGGGTGATAGGAGACGATGCGTCCGGGACAGGGCATGAACTTGTAGGGATCCTCGGCGTTGATCCGACACTCGATCGCATGGCCTCGGAACGTCACGTCCCGCTGCTTGATCGTAAGTCTCTCCCCAGCCGCAATGCGAATCTGCTCCTGAACGACGTCGACGCCGGTGATCATCTCGGTGACCGGGTGCTCCACCTGCAGGCGGGTGTTCATCTCGATGAAGAAGAACTCACCCTCCTGGTACAGGAACTCGAAGGTGCCCGCACCTCGGTAGCCGATCCTTCGACAGGCCTCCGCACACCGCTCCCCGATCCGCGCACGGTCACGCGGCGCAATGTCCGGGGCAGGGGCTTCCTCCATGATCTTCTGGTGGCGCCGCTGCATGGAGCAGTCGCGGTCACCCAGGTAGATGACGTTGCAGTGCTCGTCTGCAAGCACCTGGACCTCCACATGGCGCGGTCGCTCCAGATACTTCTCGAGGTAGAGCACGGGATTCCCGAATGTTACCTGGGCCTCGGCGCGGGTGGTCTGAATGGCGTTCAACAGCGCCGCCTCGGTGTGGACAACCCGCATTCCGCGGCCACCCCCCCCCCCGGCCGCCTTGACGAGAACAGGATAGCCGAGCGCGCGGGCGATCTTTACGATCTCCGCCGGCGACTCCGGAAGCGCGCCGTCGCTGCCGGGTACGCAGGGCACCCGGGCGCGCTTCATGGCATTTTTCGCGCTGACCTTGTCGCCCATGAGGCGGATGGTGTCCGGGCGCGGGCCGATGAAAACGAAGCCGCTGCGCTCAACCTTCTCCGCGAAGTCGGCGTTCTCGGACAGAAAGCCATAACCCGGATGAATGGCTTCCGCGTCGGTGACCTCCGCCGCGCTGATGATTGCCGGAATGTTAAGGTAGCTCTCACTGGAGCGTGGTGGACCGATGCACACGGACTCGTCGGCCAGGCGAACGTACTTGGCTTCCCGATCCGCCTCGGAGTGCACGACGACGGTCTTGATACCGAGCTCGTGGCACGCCCGCTGAATCCGCAGCGCGATCTCGCCACGGTTGGCAATCAGGATCTTTTCGAACATAGGTACCCGGCAGCAAAGATCCGAAAGGGCGGACCCGCCAGCGACTCGGTCTCCCTCACCCGATTACGAACATCGGTTCGCCGAACTCGACCGGCTGCCCGTTCTCGATGAGTATTTCCTTCACGATGCCGGTCTTGTCAGACTCGATCTCGTTTAGCAGCTTCATCGCCTCGATGATGCAGAGGGTCTCCCCCTCCTTCACCTGGGAGCCGATTTCCACGAGCGGGGGCGCCCCGGGCGAGGGTGCGCGGTAGAACGTACCCACCATGGGGGATTTCACGATATGACCTTTGGGGATCTCCGGCTTCTCGGGCGCTGCGACAACGCTTTGCGAGGCGGCAGCCTGCCCCACCGCAACGGGGGGCGCGATCTGCGGTGCGGTCGCGACCATGTGTAGCGGACCTTGGGCAGCGACCCGCACAATCCGCACCCGCTCCTCGCCCTCGGTGATCTCAAGTTCGGCGATGCCCGACTGCTCGACCATGTCGATTAGCTTCTTGAGTTTTCCAAGGTCCATGCTTAGCTTCCCTGGCGCGGGCGGAGCGCGAATTCCAGCGCCAGTTCGTAACCATGGGCACCGAAACCGCAGATCACGCCAAGCGCAATGTCGCTGAAGAACGAGTGATGGCGGAATGCCTCACGGGCGAACACGTTGGAAAGATGAACCTCGACAAAGGGGATCTTCACCGCCACCAGGGCGTCCCGCAGGGCGATGCTGGTGTGGGTGAGCGCGGCTGGATTGATGATGATGAACTCGACCCCCGAATGGGCTGCCGCCTGGACCCGGTCAATCAGCTCCGCTTCGGAATTGCTCTGAAACGCCTCCAAGCGAACGCCGGCCGCGGAGGCTCGGCGCGTGAGCAGATCATTGAGTTCGGCTAACGTCACCCGTCCGTAGTGTTCCGGTTCGCGCGACCCGAGGAGATTGAGGTTCGGGCCATGGAGAACCAGTATGCGCTGCGGGCCTTCCGGTGACATCCCAAGAGTGTGATGCATTTCGACAAACGTAGTCCAGTGTCAGAGCAAAGGCTGGATGATCTTTGAGAGCTTCGCCGCGTCGAGAGCGCCCAGATTGACCGCACTGAGCTTCCCAGCCCGATCTACGACCACCGTGAACGGGAGAGCCCCCTGGCGATTGCCGAGCACGCGCGAGAGCTCGATGGCTTCAAGCGCCCCGACGAGCACCGGGTAATTAAACCTGAACCCGGCGTTTGCTGCGAAAGCCTGAACCTTCTCAGGTCGGTCGATCGCAATCCCCACGAACTGCAGCCCGCGGTCGCCATAGTCGTTTTGCATCTGGATGAAATCGGGGATCTCTCTCAGACAGGGCGGGCACCACGTCGCCCAGAAATTGACGACCACTACCTTTCCCCGCCACTGGCCGATGGTCTGGGTATGGCCGGAAAGGTCGTCAAAGGCAGCCTTGAGGACGGTCTCCCCGGTGGCCGCGGGCGGCCGCGTGACAAGGAGCGCGTTGCGGATTGAATAGCCCGCCAGGCCGGCGAGCACCGCGACCATGAGAGCCAGCAGGAAAATCCTTCGGCGCGTTGCCACCTCAACCGCCCGCTTGTTCCAGGACGTCGAGAAACTCGTCGGCGGCCTTGAAACCGGTAACCCGAAGTCCGGAGATCTCGTTTCCCGCGGGCGAGAAGAAGACGTACCCAGGCGGCCCGAAGAGACTGAAGCGCTGCATGAGCGCCCGGTCTGCAGTCGTGTTATCGGACACATCCGCCTTCAGCAAGACGAAGCGTTCGAGCCGCGTGCGGACGCGCTCATCGGCGAAGGTGAAACGTTCCATCTCCTTGCAGGCGACGCACCAGTCGGCATAGAAGTCGAGCATGACGGGGCTGCCGCGCGCCTGGCTAAGTCGCATGTCCAGTTCTTCCAGGTTCCGGACGCGCTGGAGGGCCAACGCGCGTGCGGGTGCCGGTCCACCCGCAGCTGCGCGCAGACCCGAAAGCGGCTGGAGAACGTCCCGACTGCCCGACAGCGCTCCGACCAGCAGCGCCACACCGATAAGGAGGGCGATGACGCCGACCCCCTTCCATAGCTTCCGCAGGCCCGATGCGCCGTGGGGAAGCGGATCGACGGCGTGGAGAAAGATCGCCGAGCAGATGAGTAGCGCCGCCCAGAGGAGCATCACAACGACCGCTGGTAGCAGCGGCGATATCAACCAGATCGCCACGCCCAGCATCACCGCGCCAAACGCCTGCTTCACCGACTCCATCCACGGTCCCGACTTGGGAAGGACCGCACCCCCGGTGATGCCGATCAGCAGCAGCGGCACCCCCATGCCTAAGCCCATGGAGAAGAGCGCGGCCCCGCCCTGGACCACGTCGCGCGTCCGGGAGATGTAGAGGAGCGCCCCGGCCAGCGGTGGAGCGACGCACGGCCCTACAATGAGGGCCGAGATTGCGCCCATCCCGAACACGCTCGCGAGATGCCCGCCGTGGAGGCGGTTCGCCTCCTGAGCGAGGCGGCTCTGAAGGAAGGTGGGCAGCTGCAATTCGTAGAGTCCGAACATGGAGAGCGCGAGCAGTACGAATAGCGCCGCGAACGTCGCGAGCACCCACGGACTCTGGAGGACTGCCGCGAGCATCGTCCCCGTGAGCCCAGCCGCCACCCCCGCAGCGGCATAGGTGAGCGCCATACCGAGCACGTACGCCAGCGCAAGAATGAACCCACGCGTGTGGGAGAGCCGCGTGTGCTCATGACCGGCGATGATGCCGGCCAGGATGGGAATCATCGGAAACACGCAGGGCGTCAGGGCAAGCAGGAGGCCAAAGCCGAAGAAGGCGGCGATCGACGCCCAGAGGCCGCCGGTGCGGAGCGACGCCGCGATGCGACTGTCGTCGGATACTGCGCTCGCCGAGTCGATCATCGGCAGCGCGGCCACAGACGGTGCCCCTAGGTTGAGGTCGAAACGCTTCGACATGGGCGCATAACAGAGTCCCTTGTCCGCGCAGCCCTGGTAGTCCACCGCGAGCACCGCACGACCGCCGCCGGTTACCTCGGGAGGCAATCGAACTATGGCGTCGAAGGGCTCGTGGTAGACCTGGGTGCGGCCAAAGACGGGATCGTCCTTGTACTCCGCCGGTGGCAGCTCGACGGCTAGAGCATTCCCGCTTGGCAAGCCATCGGCGCGAAAAGCGAGCTTGTCCTTGTAGAGGTAATATCCCTTGGCGGGAATGAAGTGAACCGTCGCGGCCGTCGCATCCCGCACTGCCGCCTCGACCCGAAACGCCTTTTCCGGCGACAGGAAGTCCTGCTCGGATGAACTGCTGCCGATGCCGATGGATTGCAGCAGGTCGTCCGAGCGACCGGCACCGATGGCGGGGACGAGAAACGCTACGAGCAGCAGGGCAATCAGGCAACGCATTCAGCGCATGGGGGGAGTCACAAGCTACGGACCCGCGCCGGGCGCGCATGTCTCTGCCACCACCCATTCGAGGTAGGCTGCCAGCCCTTGCACCACTGGAACAGCGATGATTTCCGGAACCTCATAGGGGTGCCGTTCGCGGATCGCACCTTCCACTTGCGCGTACAGCGAAGCAGGGGTCTTGATTAAGACCGGAACCTCCTCTGCAGTTTCTGTCACGCCCTGCCAGCGGTAGACCGACGTGCAATGGGCGAGCACGTTGACGCACGCCGCAAGACGTTCGCCAATGAGGTACTCCGCCACCTTCAACGCGCTCTCGCGGTTTGGAAAATTGGTAAAGACAAGAAGGGTATCCACGTCGGTTGTCGCATGAGGCGCTCGATTCTAACCGCTTTCGACCCGATGCGGGCTCCGCGGATCGCTGCACTGCCGAGTCATCTCGTCTAGCGCGCCGCGGACCGTGGGATATCGGAGCCGCACACCGAGTTCCTCGCGCAGGCGGACGTTGCTAAGCCGTCGCGATTCGCCCATGAAGGACAGAAGCTCTGGTAATAGCGTTGCCTTCGCTACCTCCCAGGTGACGCGCGGCGGACGTGGGAGGCCGAAAGCGTCGGCCACCGCGTCGAAATATTCGCCCATGCGCAGGCCGCTCGCGTCCACTGCGTGGTAAACCCGCCCGGCGCGTCCCTTTCGCAGTGCCACGGTGCAGATCGCTGCGAGATCATCGGCGTGAATGTGATTCGAGTAGCCGTCCTCTTCGTGGACCAACGCCGGGGTGCCCGCTCGGAGACGGGCGAGCGGCAGTCGATCCGAGGCGTAGATGCCCGGCACCCGCAGCACTGTGACGGTCACGCCAGTCCGACGCTGAAAGGCACGGAGCCTGCGCTCGGCATCGAGACGGCGGTAGGCACGATCGGTCGCAGGGTTCGGACAACGTGTCTCCCGAACGAGCGCCCCGCGGCAATCGCCGTACACGCCGGACGTACTAATGTAGACGAGACGCCGTGGTAGACTTCCTCGGCTCGCGAGGGCGGCAAGGAGCCGTGCTGTGCGTGGGTCGCGGCGACCGCGCGGTGGAGGCGGGGCAAGATGCAGCACATCGTGCGGCAGCCCGGCAACGCGACGCAAGCTCACGGGATGGTCGAGATCGCCTGCGATCGGCGTGATGCCAAGAGCGCGCAGCGTCGGTCGCTGCTCCGCCCGGTGAGAAAGCGCATAGAGGCGATACCGCCGCGACAGGAGGGGGGCGGCCCGCTGCGCCACATCCCCGCAGCCCACGATCAACAATCGTCGCATGGTAAGAGTGTAATGGAGTTCCGCCTGGCTCCTTCAGCTCCACCGGAAACGCAATCAAGAGGAATCGCATGATCCAGCGCGTCACCATCAAGCCCAGCGACCACGTATTCGAAGTGGAAGCCGACGAAACGCTGCTTGAGGCAGCGTTGCGCCAGGGGTTTCCGCTTCCCTATGGCTGCCGGGATGGCGCCTGCGGGACCTGCAAGGGAAAAGTGCTTGCGGGCACCGTGGATTACGGCCGCTACCAGCCGACGGCCCTGCCGGAAGTGGATCGGGCCGCAGGGTTTGCGTTGTTCTGCCAGGCCAAGCCGCTCACCGATCTGGTGATCGAGGCGCGCGAGGTCACAGCGGTGCGGGATATCCCGATCAAGACGCTTCCCTGTCGCGTGCAGAAAATGGAACGCCTGGCGCCGGACGTCATGGCCCTCTACCTGCGATTGCCGACGAACGAGCGGCTCCAGTACCTCGCGGGACAATACATCGAGATCCTAGCCGGGGAGGGAAAGCGGCGCGCCTTTTCGATGGCGAATGCACCCCACGACGACGAGTTCCTGCAGCTCCACCTGCGCCACTATCCGGGTGGAACCTTCTCCCATCACGTCTTCACGCGCATGAAGGAGCGGGATATCCTGCGGTTTAAAGGGCCCTTTGGTACGTTCTTCCTGCGTGAGGACAGCGATAAACCGATTATCTTTCTCGCGAGCGGCACTGGCTTCGCGCCAATCAAGGCGATCCTCGAGCACGCGTTTCATCGGGGCGTCGAACGGCCCATGTCTCTGTATTGGGGCGCGCGCGCGCGGCCCGATCTGTACCTCGATGCGTTGCCGCGGCAATGGGCCGCAACCCACGCGAGCTTCCGCTATGTACCGGTGCTGTCGGAGGCGAGAGACGAGGACGAATGGTCGGGCCGCACGGGATTTGTTCACCGCGCGGTGATGGACGATGTCCCTGACCTCTCTGGCTACCACGTCTATGCCTGTGGCGCGCCGGTGATGGTGGAAGCCGCCCATCGCGATTTCACAACTCACTGCGGCCTGCCCGAGGACGCGTTCTTCTCCGACGCGTTCACGACTGCGAGCGACGCGCTGAAGTCTGCCGCAGTCTAGCGTCTCCTATACAACGGCTTGACGGCGCCCCCCCGTGTTCGCCTTCAGGTGGGTGAGGGCGATCTCGAGGCCAAGCCGATAATGTTCCGCGGCGGCCTCATGCAAGTTGCGCCGCTCCTTCAGCTGCGCGAGAGCAAGGTGCGCTGAATAGCTCGGCGCAAGCGACAGGCTCGCCTCCAGGTAGCTCTCGGCCTTGCCCCAGAGCGCCTGGCGCGCGCAAAGCTTACCCAGTGTGAGTAGGAGGACGGCGTCGTCGGGATGTTCCGGAAGCCATCCTTCCGCCAGCTCGATCTGCCGCCGCACATCCGTTCCGAGACACTCGCCGTAGAGCGCGACGAGCTCACTGGCCCAGGCGGTCTTCAGGCTTTCCTCGATGATCGTCCGGGCTTCGTCATGACTGCCGAGCACGATCAAAGCCTGGGCAGCGACCGACGTGATCTTGCTGTCGCTGCGCATCTCACCTGGAATCTGTTCCCAGATTTGCCTTAAGCCAGATGCATCCAGGGTGCAGCGTCGCAGGTTCTCGATGTGCGCGCTGCGGCTGATCTGATTCACGCGCAGCGCGTCTAACACGCCGCGCCTACCCAGCGTGGATGCGATCTGCAGCACTCGATCCCAGTTCCCCAGTCTCTGGTGCAGCTTGAGCTCTAGGCGAATCACTGCGGCATGCCTGTGCTGAACTTTCTGCAACGCCACGAGGGCGTCATCGAAGCGTTGCTCGTCGGCCAACAATTCGGCCTGCGCGACGTGTGCGAGATCGATCTCGGGGGACGTCTCCTGCGTTGCGCGAGCAAGATACTGGTCGCGTTTATCGTACGCCTTCAGCTCATGCGCAGCCCGCGCTGCGACGACGGCAGACAGGGTGGGCGACTCCCCGATCTCGAGCGCTTCGGCCGCGGACGTCTCTGCTCTTGCGAATCGTCCCGCGAAAAACGCCTCCATGGCTTCGTTCAACGCGCGCCGACCGCGGTCGCGGCGGCGCTTCTGCTGGAATTCGCGCACCTGCTGGGGCATGCGCATGGCGTGGGTGGCAAAGCGAACCACGAGGTAGAAAACCAGATACCCCGCGATCACGAACAGGACAAGCAGGTTGATGGAGAGCTCGGCCCGATACGGCGGCAGTACGACGAGCACATACCCGCTTGAATAGCGCGACGCCATGGTGAGCCCGACCGCCAGCGCAGCGAGCGCTAGCAGCCAGAGTAGCGGTTTCATCGCCCTCGCGCTCCCTTCGAAGCGGGCTTCGCAGTCTCGACAGGCGGGAGGATTTCCCGCGCTCGCTCGTCGCGCGCGATCTTGTAGTTCCTCACCGCCTCGAGTGTGCCCGCGATCTCCGGCACTTCGATATTTACCGGGCTATCGCCCAGTTCACGCAGGGTGCCAAGCACGCTAATCACGGCGTTGCTCTGGGAATCGAAATACCGCTGCAGCCATTCGCGGGCGGCTTCGATGTCGGCGCGATACGCGACCTGATCTCTCTGGAGCAGCGCAATGCGCGCAGAAAGCAAGCGCAGCTTCAGGTTCTCGCGCGCGAAGTACGCCTGCTCTGGAGCCAGGAGCGGCGCCTCGACCTTGTCGAGCCGTCGCAGACGCACCATCTGCTTGAGATCGGTCAGTGCCTCCCTCAGCATTCGTTGCCAGGTGCTTTCGTCTGGCGCAGGGGGCGCGGCGGCGGCCCGTTCCGTCATCGGACGCACTTCCATGCCGAGGGGCAGACTGTCCACTTGGTCGACCAATGTGTCGAGCTTCACGCTGATCCCGACCGTGTCCACGTAAGGCAGCGCTCTCAGACGTTCAATGTCCTTCGCGATCACCTTTCGCAGCGGAATGAGTTGCGGCTTGTCGAGCCGCTGGAGGCGGGTATCAGCCGTCTGCAGGGCGATCAGCGCCGCGCGCACGTCACCGGCGAGCTGCAATTGCTGGGACGCGATGAGCACGATCTGCTCGATCTCGGCGAGTGACCAGTCGTCGCGGCTGCGGGACAGCTCCTGGTAGAGTGCCTCCAGCGCCACCTGCTGGTTCTGGGACTGGGCCAGCTTGTCTTCGAGCACGCCGACCTTGACCTGCACGTCACGCAACGACTCCTGGGCCTGCCCAGCGATGACTCGCGCCTCGCGGTTCTGGTCTTCGATAACAGCCAGGCGCCGCGCGAGCTCCTGCCGGATCGCCTGTCGGTCCCCGCGCGCCTCGAACCAATGGGCGACAAGTAGCGCCAAGGCGAGCGCCGCGAGGAGAAGCCCGACGTTGCCGACGGCGATTTTGCGCCGGATCGGCGCCTCGCGCGGGAGAGACTCTGCTGCTGACGTAACCTGCGGCGGGATGTTTGGCGCGTGATCGTCCATGTGCGCGTCAAGCGAGTGCGCGCGAGGCGCCGCCCGCGCTCCACCAGTCGATCATGCCTTTCAGGATCCCTTCGTCATTGGGTTCGGTGAGGACCACTTGGGTAAGTCCCAGAGCGTGAGCGGTTTCGGCTATTCGCGGGTGAGGCACGAACAGCAGCGTTTTCATGAGCGACGGTCGCCCAGCGGAGCCGACTATCTCGAACAGGTTACGCAGTCCCTCGCTGCTCGTGATCACGATTCCCGATAGTTCGTTCCGCGCCCATAGCCCAACGAGCGGCGACGCATCGATGTCCGGTTTAGAACGGCGATAGCACTCCGCGTACTCTACGCTGGCTCCGCGTGCCAAGAGCGTATCGCCGAGCAGATCACGTCCGCCATCACCGCGAAAAATCACGATGCGCCAGCCCGCCACGGCACGCATTTGGGGCAGATCGAGCAACGCCTCGCTATCGTATCGCTCTGAGGGCGCGATGACTTGGGCAACTCCGCGCTGCTGCAGCTGAGCCGCGGAGCCCTTCCCCACCGTCGCTGTGCGCAGGCCAGGGGGATAACCGCCGTGGGAGGCGATCAGATCCATCGCCTTCTCGACCGCGTTGGAGCTGATGAAGATGGCCATGTCGAAATCTCGGAGACGCCCAACGAGTTCGAGGAGCCGGGCTGAGTCCTCCACATTCCCGATCTCGAGTGCGGGAAAAACCAGGGGAGTGCCCCCTGCTTCCCGAATGAGCGCTGCCAACGCACCGGCTTGGCGCTGGGGTCGAGTAACGACGATGGTGCGGCCCGTCAGCGCAAGCGCGCGCACCGGTCCTGATTCCGCGGCTGCCATCACGTTGCGGCGAGACTGGCCAAGATCTCTGCCGCTCCCCGCCCGAGGAGGTCCCGCGCGAGCGCCTCGCCCACCCGTTCGGGCTCGTCCGCGCTGCCCTCAACTCCAGCCGTGAGCAAACGCGACCCGTCGGGGCTCGCGACGAATCCGGTCATGCGTAGTTGCGCGCCCTCGATATGCGCGAAGCCACCAAGGGGGACATTGCAGCTCCCGGCGAGCGCACGGCTCATGGCCCGTTCGGCCCGAACGCAGCGCGCCGTGGCGGCATCGTTCAGGGCTGCGACTGCCGCGACCATGTCGTTTCTTTCTGCACGGCACTCAATCCCGAGCGCTCCCTGGCCCACCGCCGGCAGGCTTTCGTCCGTCGGGATGACGGCGGCGATGCGATCCGCAAGGCCGAGCCGCTGAAGGCCTGCTGCAGCGAGAATGATGGCGTCGTACTCCCCCGCGTCAAGTTTGCGCAACCTCGTTTGCACGTTGCCGCGCAGCGGTGCGACACGGAGCCGCGGGAAGCGCGCCCGGATCTGGCTCTCGCGTCGCAGGCTCGACGTCCCGATGATCGCGCCCGCATTAAGCTCCGCGAGGCTCTTGCAGCGAGCAGACACCAGTGCGTCCCGCGGGTCCTGGCGCTCGCTGATCGCCGCGATGACGAAGCCGCTTGGCAAAGTCACAGGTACGTCTTTCATGGAGTGCACGGCTATGTCCGCCACACCGGACTCAAGGGTTGCCTCCAGCTCCTTGACGAACAGTCCCTTGCCGCCGATCTGGGCGAGTGACGAACCGAGGCGGCGGTCACCTTCCGTGGTCATCCCAAGCAGGCGGATCTCGGTTTCCGGGTAAAGCGCGTGAAGCTGCGCCTGCACGTGACGCGCCTGCCACAGGGCGAGTGCGCTCTCTCGCGTGGCGATCACGATGCGCGCCGGGCAACACCCGGTCCCGGGGCGATGGCTATTCAAGTCATGCCTCGAGGGCTAGCCGAACAGCAGTCCGCGGGCGCCCTGCACAAGCAGGCGGGACAGCGGACCCCGCACGGAACGCGGCAGGTCGACGGGTCTGAGCAGCATCCTGTCCTCGCTTCTCGCCTCGGCAATTCGCTTGATGATCGCCCGGGCAACCTGCATGCGGCTCACGGATTCGACCTCGCTGTACCGCTGGAAGAAAAACAGCGTATCGTCGCCTCGAACGCGCTCCGGTTGCAGCACCGAGAATCGATGTCTTGCAGCCGCCAAGGCAAACCAAGGTTGATGCTGTCTTGCTGTGCTTCCGTGTTTGGTGCTGTCACCAGAGTTCACTTCGGTTGGTTACTGCTCCGTGACAGTTTATCAGCGGCCCTCCTCCGCTGCCACGTTGCGTACCCGCCTGCTTTGAGCACCGATTGAATGAAAATACCGCTACTGCATTCTTGGAATCTCTCGCCGCGTGAGGCGGTTGCGCTGCAGCGGCAGCTCGCACAGCAGGTGATTCGCGAAGGCAATCCGTTGGGTGTAGCGTTCGTCGCGGGTGTCGATGTCGGCTTCGTTGGTGACCGCGCGCGAGCCGCTGTGGCAGTGTTGTCACTGCAGTCGCTGGAACTCGTCGATCACGCTGTCGCGGAGCGATCAGTCTCCTTTCCCTACGTCCCCGGACTGCTCTCGTTTCGCGAGATTCCCGCAGTCCTCGAGGCACTCGGCCGTGTGGATGTTCGGCCCGAGATCTTGCTATGTGACGGGCAAGGCATCGCCCATCCGCGCCGCTTCGGACTCGCGAGCCATCTGGGCCTGCTGACAAACATCCCGTCGATCGGCATTGCCAAGAGCCGTCTGGCGGGCGAACACGGTGCGGTGCCGGTACACAAGGGGGGATGGGCAGCCCTCACCGACGACGGCGAGGTGATCGGCGCGGCGCTGCGGACCCGAACTGGCGTCGCGCCGGTCTACGTGTCCATCGGCCATCGCATTGACCTCGACAATGCCATCCGACTCGTGCTCGCCTGCACGACACGCTACCGGCTGCCGGAAACGACGCGTTGGGCGCACCGACTTGCGTCTGGTTTGCCGTCGCCGAGGAGGACATCGCCGAAAGCGCTGCGGCGGCCCTGAGGCCGCCGCAGCGATGACCACGCAGCCCACCTCTTCAGCTCGGCTTGCTGAACTCCCGCACCACGTGTTGCTGGCGCCGCGATACCGGTAGCTTCTCCGGCACACCCTCGAGCCTCACCACCCAGTGGCCATCGCCGTTGCCGTTGGTCACCCGCTCGAAACCAGTTACGTAGGCCCGACCCACCAGACAGTTGCGATGCACGCGCAGAAACCTGTCCGGGAACTCCTCCTCCAGGCGCGTTAGCGATTCCTCGATCAGATACTCCCGCTGCGAGGTTCGGATCGTGACGTACTTTAGCTCGGCCTTAAGATAGATGATGTCCTTGATGGGAACCAGGTGCACGCGACCGCGCTCCTGGACGGACAGATGCGACCGCGGCTCCGGTTTCACCTGGGGTGCGACTTCGATGCGCATGGGCATCAGTTGCCGGACGCGATTTAGCGCCTCGTAGAGGCGCCCCAGCCGGATCGGCTTCACCAGGTAGTCGACTGCGTGAAGCTCGAACGCCTTGATCGCATACGCATCGTACGCCGTGGTAAAGATGACGATGGGGGGGTCGGGGAGCTTCCGCAGCTGCTCGGCGAACTCGATGCCGTCCATCTCGGGCATGCGAATATCAAGCAGTACAACGTCCGCGGGCTGGCTGTTCAGCAGCTCCAGGGCGCTGCGCCCGTCCGCCGCCTCTCCCACTATCTCGATCGGCATCTTGTGGCTGCAGTCGCTTAGCAAGTCGCGCAGGCGACTCCTCGCCGGCCCTTCGTCGTCGACGATGAGCACGCGCAACTGCTGCCGATCGACGACCCGCGGAGGCTGATCCTCAGCGGGCTGCAGCAGTGACGTATGGGATAACGATGTGGACATTGTAGAGACTCTCCGTTGCGGTGTTCGTGATTCTGGCCTCGGCATCGAAGTGAAGCGCGAGGCGTTCCCGGATGTTTGCCATCGCCATCTTGTTGCCCGAGTGATGGCGCCCCTGCTTGCGCACCGGGTTGGTGATGACTGCGTGAAGTTCCTTGCCTTTGCGACGGATGCCGATACCGACGGTTCCGGGCTCGATCGACGGCTCGATGCCGTGGTAGACGGCGTTTTCGATAATTGGCTGCAGCACGAGAGGAGGGACGAGCGCGTCCGCCGGCATGGTGTCGACATCCCAGGCGATCTGCAGTCGCTCGCCCAGCCGAAGTTGCTCGAGCGCGAGGTACTGCCGGCAGAGGTCCACTTCGCGCGAAAGCGGTGCGAGTTGTCGGTTGTCCTGCATCAACACCCGGAACAGCTCGGCGAGGTCTTCCAAAGCCGCCTCGGCGCGGCGCGGCTCCGATCGAATCAGCGACAGCACGGCATTGAGGCTGTTGAAAAGGAAGTGCGGCCGGATACGCGCCTGGAGGGCCTGTAGTCGTGCGATGGTGAGGGCGGGCGAAAGGAGGCGCGTCCGCATGTTGAAGTAGCCCACGATGGTGCCGGATACCGCGAGCGACAGGATCAACGGTTTGGCCACCCCGTCAGCCCCTTCCACCAGCGGTGCAACGTAACGGCATACCACTAGCGTGACGAAAGCCGTGAGGACGAGGACGATGACGATCCCCCCCGGATAGGAGATCTTTTGCAACCCGGGGCTCACCGCGACGAGCGCGAGCAACGTGAGCAGCAAGATGGGTTGAAACAGCGTTGAAATCTCAACGAGCTGCCGCCCCGTCATTGCCAGGGTCGGCGCCTTGAGGATCGCTGCCGCGAGCGCCATCGCGTTCGCGATAACGAGCACCCGTAGCATGACGCCAAGATTGCGAAAGTTCGGCAATGCGATGGATTCGCCGTTTTGATCTATACTCGCCATGTCACGTATGCGTGGCGGAACTCATGGATTTTTGGGACTTTTTTCGCTAGTTTGGCGGTCGAATTGCCCCGTCCAGCCACCCCCAAAGCAAACCCGATGCCCGAAGAAAAGCCGCCCGCGCCTCGCTCAGACTCCGGAGTCTGGTCCGGCCGATTCACCGAACCGCTCGATGAGCTGACCAAGCGCTTTACGGCTTCGATCGGCTTCGATCACCGTCTTGCCGAGTTCGACATCCAGGGCTCGCTCGCCCATGCCCGCATGCTCTATGCCGTTGGCGTTATCAGCGCCGAGGACCGAGCCGCGATCGAACGCGGGCTTGAAGCCATCCTTGCGGACGTGCGAGAGGGATCCTTTCCCTGGTCCGCGGAGCAGGAAGACGTCCACCTAAGTATCGAGAAGCGGCTGACGGAGCTGATCGGCGATGCGGGGAAGCGCCTACACACAGCCCGCTCGCGGAACGATCAGGTCGCCACGGACGTGCGCCTGTTCGTGCGGGCGTCTATCGACCGGATCGTGGAGCTGCTGGTTAATTTGCAGATAGCCTTGCTCGATCTTGCGGAAGCCCACGCAGCGACGATCATGCCGGGCTTTACCCATCTTCAGGTCGCCCAGCCCGTTACCTTCGGCCACCACCTTCTCGCGTACGTGGAGATGTTCGAGCGGGATCGCGGGAGAATGCTGGACTGCCGGAAGCGTGCCAATTGGCTTCCGCTCGGCGCGGCCGCCCTGGCCGGCACGTCATTCCCCATTGACCGGGAGCGGATAGCCCAGGAACTCGGCTTCGCTGGTGTCTGCGAGAACTCCCTCGATGCCGTGTCGGATCGAGACTTCGCGATTGAATTCACGGCCGCTGCTGCGCTCGTGATGACCCATCTGTCGCGACTCTCGGAG
>Ga0209253_10002539_pt1 | contig 16177 bp, 10 predicted proteins | sample FrelakmetBRP12BR_FD_187145 | JGI IMG/M metagenome (GOLD analysis project Ga0209253, IMG submission 187145) | Freshwater lake sediment microbial communities from the University of Notre Dame, USA, for methane emissions studies - BRP12 BR (SPAdes)... | ecosystem: Environmental > Aquatic >...
CCCGCTCGAGCTTCTGGATCTCGGCCGGCGCCTCCGGCTGGCGCCGTTTCAGCTCCGCGGCGTCCGCCCGCGCGGCGGCCGCCATTTCCATCTCGCTCACCGCGGCGCGGTAATTCTCGACCGTTTTTGCCTTGACCGCCGGCTCGAGATCGGTCGCGGCCTCGGCCGCCACGAGCCGGCGCTTCAGGGTTTCGAGCGAAAGGTCGTCGCCCGGGGCTGCGTCAAGCGCGTGCGCGGGGAGTGCGATCGCGATCAGGAACACCGCCAACAGGCGGCGCAGCAGGGCGGTGAGCGGGGGCGCGATCGACATCTCGGCGCGTGATGTGGGGGTCGGTGAGCCGTAAGCCAGCGGCGCGAGTGTATCGCGTCGTCGGGCGCTCACACGGGGGACGAGCCAAGTCCTTTGTGGGCGCGCCTTGTGACGGTGTCCGCGATTGCGTTTCACCGGTGCGGAGACGCGCGGCTCCCTACTTCGCCTGTATTCGCGCGAGGTATTCCGTCAGCGCCACGATGCGCGCCCGAACGTAGACCTCGGGGTCAAACACGCCGAGTGTGTCGTACGGCGCCCCTTCAGCATAGTAATCGGTGCCCCAGACCGGCATGTCTCTGGGGCCGTGAGCGGCAATTGTCTGCCGCCCGTCGATGACTTCGTAAATCCGCTGGAAGGGGAACACGCCGCCATTGGTGCTGGCAAGCGTCGTGAGATCGGTCGGCTTCTTCGCCAGGAATCCTGTGACATAGAGGCGCCCGTCTCCCTTGGCGCTGATGCCGTGGCAGATCGCGCACTTCGACATGTACTCCCGTCGGCCGAAGTCATCAGCGGCCCGCACGAATGCTGGCCCAGACACGCCGAGAACCACCAACGTGACCGCGCTCAATCGAACCCGCCCGCGTCTCATCTGCCGCTTCCTTCCACTGTTGCCACACACCGTGGCGGAATACTTCGGCCGAGCACGGTCGTCCCGCGGCGGCCCGCCACGCTAGCCTACCAAGGAGATTCCCGGCTGTGTCCGAAAGCCAAGAAAAGTTTGACAGCGAAAGGAGCATCGGGTTGACCTACACTGCGCGCGATCGCGGCCGGATTGGCCTGTGCGCTGGGGCTCCGGTGACGGCCTCGCACCGCGCCAGCGAGAATCGCGCCTCACTTGGGCGCAGTCCCGCCCGACCAGAGGCCCTTCAGAACCATGTCGGTGTAGCTCACGATGCCGATGACGCTGCCGTTCTCGATCACCGGCGCGCGCGAGAGGCCGAACTTGTCGAAAAGGCGCGCGCAATAGCGGATGTCCATCTGCGGGTCGACGGCCATGACGGGCTTGGACATGATCTCGTAGACGTTCACCCTTTCCGGCGCGCGGTCCTTGGCGAGCACGTGGCGCGCGATGTCGGACAAGAGCACGATGCCATACTCGTCGTGTTCGTGGCGCTTGTTCACGATCAGCGCTTTGGTCTCGACGTGCTTCATCGTTCGCAACGCATCGGCGACGGTGGTGAGGCCGTCTACCATGTCGACCTCGTGCTTCATCACGTCGCGCACGCGGATCACTCCTGCTGCCGGACTCATAGCTGGTCCTTCACCATCTCGGTCAGTTCACGGATCTGATGCCTCACGCCAACCGCGTCCTCGACATCGACCTGCACCGCAATGCCGGTGCCCTGTTTCTCGTCGAACCGGCCTTCGCGCGCGACCGTCTCCAGGATGCGGCGACTGAGATGCTCCTCGACGAGCAGCAGCACGACGTCACGCCGTGCCTCGACGCTCAAGCCGAAGAAGGTCTTCGTCGGCTCGAGCCCTTCGCCGCGCGCCTGGTTGAGCACGGTGGCGCCGGTCGCGCCCGCCTCGCGCGCGGCGTCGAGGATGGCGTCGGTCTCGGTGCTCTCGACCATGACCACAATCAACTTGAAATGCATGCGCGACCTCCTTCAGTATCAGGGCCCATCGGGCGCTCGAGTTTGCCGCTGCGCCGCGCGTCGCGTCCACCACTCGCCAAGTTGTGCATAGGCCATCACGGTCATCATGGGGAACAGGCTGGCGAACGCGATCAGCCCGAATCCGTCGATGAGGACGCTGCGGCCGGGGACCGTGCCGGCAAGGCCGAGCCCGAGCGCCGAAACCAGGGGAACGGTGACCGTGGACGTGGTGACCCCGCCCGAATCATAAGCGAGCGGTACGATGAATCGCGGGGAGAACGCCGTCTGCACCACGACGCCAATGTAGCCGGCGATGATGTACCAATGGATGGGTGTCCCGGTCACGATCCGGAACGTGCCGAGCGCGAGGCCGAGCGCAACGCCGATCGCGACCGCAACCCGCAGTCCCCAAACCGAGAGCGTCCCGCCTGAGACACTCGCGGCCTTCATCGCGACGGCGATCAGCGCCGGCTCGGCCACGGTCGTCGCGAAGCCGATGGCGGCGCCGAACGCATAAACCCAGAGGTACTTGCTCCATGCCGCTCCGCCCCCGGCTTCGCTCGCGGTTCCAAGGAACGCCGGGTCGCTGAGCTGCTGCGCCATGAGCTTGCCGAGCGGAAAGAGCGACCTCTCGAGCCCCGCGAGGAACAGCGCGAGACCGACCAGCACGTAGACGAAGCCGATCAGCGTGCGCTTGAGATGCGGAATCGGCTTTTTCAGCACGAGCACCTGGAAGCCGATCAGAACCGCGCCGATCGGCAGCACATCCTTCACCGTCGCGAGTGCCGTGTGAAAGAGGTGAACGAGCGAATCCATCAGAAGAAGGCCCCGTACGCCATCACGAAGATCATCGGAGTGAGCGATGCGAACGCGATCAGCCCGAAGCCGTCGATCATCGGATTGCGCCCGCGGATGCTCTGCGCCAGACCGACGCCGAGCGCCGTGACCAGCGGGACCGTCACGGTGGAGGTCGTCACGCCGCCCGAGTCATAGGCAATGCCGACGATCTCCGGGGGCGCGAACGCCGTCATCGTGACCACGCCGACGTAGCCGGCGATGATGAACCAGTGGATCGGCCAGCCCTTGAGAATCCGGACCACCCCGAGGACGATGGCGAATCCGACCGAGAGCGCGACGGTTATGCGAAGGCCGATGGCGTACTCGCTGCGCGAGGCATCGCTCCTGGCGATTACGCCCGCATCGGCTGCGACGCGGGAGGCTTCCGCCGCGATGGCGATCAGTGCCGGCTCGGCAACCGTCGTCCCGAAACCGAGGGCGAAACTGAAGAGCAGGAGCCAGGTCACGCTCCCTTTGCGCACGAACCCGTAGGCCATGGCTTCGCCAATCGGGAACAGCGCCATTTCCAGTCCGCGGATGAACAACGTCAGGCCCAGCACGACCATGACGCTGCCGGCGAGGATCGTCTCGAGGTTGGGAATCGGCCGTTGCAGCACAACGAGCTGGAAGAAGCCGATCACCAGCGCGATCGGCAGCACATCGCGCACGCTGTCGCGTGTCGACCGGAGTAACTCCTCGAGCAGCGCTTTCAATCGCGTGCGGCCCCCCGACGCACTTCGCGCAGCCTAGTGGTCGGGACGGAGTCCGGGCTTGATCTAGGCCAAGCCGCGCGAGAGCGGGCCTCGCGAAAGGTGCTGCGCGCTGCGACTTTTGTCCGCAGCGGTGGTGCTATTGCATGCGCCCGGGCAGGAACTCGGCGAGCACCCGGGCCGTGTGCGAACGCTCCGGCTCGAGGACAATCGCTTCCGGCGCACCCTCTGCCACGATGCGCCCGCCTGCGTCGCCGCCTTCGGGGCCGAGGTCCAGGATCCAGTCCGCTTCGGCGATGACGTCGAGGTTGTGCTCGATCACGACGACGGTGTTGCCTGCGGCAACGAGCCGATGCAGCACGCGCACGAGCTTCTCGACGTCGGCCATGTGCAGGCCGACGGTGGGTTCGTCGAGGACGTAGAGCGTCTGACGCCCGATCCCATCTTGGCCTCTTCCCCTGGCCGCGGGTAGTTCGGTGTAGGGACGTGCCGCCGGCACGTCGGGGTTCCGAACCTTCGCAAGCTCGGTGACGAGCTTGATCCGCTGCGCCTCGCCGCCCGAGAGCGTCGGGCTCTGCTGCCCGAGCGTGAGATACCCCAGCCCCACCTCCTGAAGGAGCCGCAGCGGGTGCAGGATCGTCGCATGTGCGGCGAAGAACTCGACCGCGTCGTCGACGCTCATCATCAGCACGTCGCCGATCGACCGGCCCCGAAACTGCACCGCGAGCGTTTCCGGGCCGAAGCGCCGCCCGCCGCACGCATCGCACACCACCTTCACGTCCGGCAGGAAGCTCATTTCGATCTTCTTCAAGCCCTGGCCTTCGCAGGCGTCGCAGCGGCCGCCCGCGGTGTTGAACGAGAAGCGGCCGGCTTCGTAGCCGCGGATGCGCGCTTCGTTCGTGCTCGCGAAGAGCTTGCGGATCGCGTCCCAAAAGCCCACGTAGGTCGCGGGGCAGGAGCGCGGCGTCTTCCCGATCGGCGTCTGATCGACTTCGAGCACGCGCGCAATGGGGTCTGCGCCTTCGATCGCGTCGCACCCGATCGGCGGGGGCGGCGCAGTGCGCTCGCGTGCCGCGGCGACGCGGCGCGACAGGTTCGCGTGCAGGACATCGCGTGCAAAGGTGGACTTGCCGGAGCCGGAGACGCCGGTGACGACGACGAGGCGCCCCAGCGGTACGCGTGCATCGATGCCCTTGAGGTTGTGCAGGTTCGCGCCCTTCAGTTCGATCGCGGACGTCGCAAGCGTCACTTCGCGCCGCGGTGCGAGGGGATGCCGGAGCGGCTGCGCGAGAAACCGTCCCGTGATCGAATCCGGCGCCTGCATGAGGTCATCGACGCTCCCTTGCGCGACGACGCGGCCGCCACGGGTCCCCGCGCCCGGCCCGAGATCGATCACATGGTCGGCGCGCCGGATGGTTTCCTCGTCGTGCTCGACGACGATAAGCGTGTTGCCCTTCGCTTCGAGTCGCTCCAGCGCCTCGAGGAGGACGCGGTTGTCGCGCGGATGCAGGCCGATGGTGGGTTCGTCGAGGATGTAGGCGACGCCTTGCAGATTCGAGCCGAGCTGCGCCGCGAGCCGGATCCGTTGCGCTTCGCCACCCGACAGCGTTGGCGCCGACCGGTCGAGCGCGAGGTAGCCCAAGCCGATGTCGTCGAGGAAACCGAGCCGGCTGCGAAGCTCGGCGAGAATGTCGCGTGCGATCTCGGCGTCGCGGCCGGCGAGGACGAGGCCGGAAAAAAAGGGGCCCACCGCCGCGATCGGCAGCGCGGTCAGGTCTGCGATCGAGCGCCCCTGGAAGCGAACGGCGAGCGCCGTGGCATTGAGCCGGCGGCCCTGACAGGCCTCGCAGGCGCGCGCTTCACCCTCGAACCACTCGTTCCACCAGACCTCCTCGCCGCTCTGCTCGGCGTCGAAACCCTGCAGCGCGAGTCCGGTCCCGAAGCAGCCCGAGCACCAGCCGTGCTTGGAGTTGAAGGAAAAGAGCCGCGGGTCGAGCTCGGGGAAGCTCGTGCCGCACGACGGGCATGCACGCTTGGTCGAAAAGATCGCCTGCGGCAGCGCGAGCTCGACGCGCCCGTTGCGTGCGGCGCCGGCAGCGTCCGCAAGACGGTCGAGACCCTCGAGCACGTGGACGACGCCCTTGCCGAACTCGAGCGCCCGCGCGAGCGACTCGCGGAGCGCCGCCTCGTTCTCGGGTGCGATGACCAGGTCCGCGATCGGCAGCTCGATGGTGTGCTCCACGAAGCGGTCGAGGCGCGGCCAGATCGCCGTCGGCAGAAACTCCCCGTCGACGCGCAGGTGCGTGTAACCCTTCCCCGCCGCCCACTTCGCGAGATCGGTGTAGAAGCCCTTGCGTGCGATCACGAGCGGTGCGAGCAACCCGATGCGACGTCCCCGGTAGTCGCGCAGAAGGCGCGCCGCCATGGCGTCGAAGCTCTGCGGCTCGATCGCAACGTTGCACGTCGGGCAGAACTGCGTGCCGAGCTTGACGTAGAGCAGCCGCAGGAAGTGATAGACCTCGGTGAGCGTCGCCACGGTGGACTTTCGGCCGCCGCGACTGGTCCGCTGCTCGATCGCTACCGTCGGGGGAATGCCGAAGATCGCATCCACGTCGGGCCGCGACGCCGGCTGCACGAATTGTCGCGCGTACGCGTTGAGCGATTCGAGGTAGCGGCGCTGCCCCTCGGCGAACAGGATGTCGAAGGCGAGCGTCGACTTGCCTGAGCCCGACACGCCCGTCACCACCGTGAACTGGTCGCGCGGAACGGCGATGTCGACGTTCTTCAGGTTGTGCTCGCGGGCGTTGTGGACGAGGATCGAACGCGTGGCGCGTTCGCGCAGCGCTTGCTGGAGCGATTTCTCCGTGCCAGGCGCTGGATAGTCCGGGCGCCGCTCCGACGCGAAGGGCATCCCATCGTGGCTTTCGCGCTGCGATGGGGGCGGAGCGGCCTGGAACCCGTGACGAAGGGCGGCTTCATAGTCCGCGAGCGCTGCGCCGGTGTGCGACCGCGGATTCGCCATGATGTCGCGCGGCGTGCCGACCGCGAGGATCTCGCCGCCCGCATCACCGCCTTCCGGCCCGAGGTCGATAACCCACTGTGCCGCGCCGATCACGTCGAGGTTGTGCTCGATGACGATCAGCGAGTGGCCAGCGTCGATCAGGCGCCGGAACGCCCCGAGGAGCTTCGCGACATCGTCGAAGTGCAGGCCGGTGGTGGGCTCGTCGAAGAGGAAGAGCTTGCCTTCTTGCGCCGGAAGCTCGCCCGCGTTGCCGCGCCGTTGACCCGGCTGCGCCCTCGTGTCGGACACTCCGGGCTCGGTCTCGCGCCCGGCGGCGTTTGCCACCGCCGCTCGGAAGGGACGCGTGCCGCCGCGGCGCATGGAGGCGGTCGAGGCGGCTTCCGCAAGATGCCCAGCGAGCTTGAGCCTTTGCGCCTCGCCCCCGGAGAGTGTCGGCACCGGTTGCCCGAGACGCAGGTACTCGAGGCCGACTTCGGCGAGCGGCGCGAGCCGGTTCGCGACCTCGCTGTTCGCCGCGAAGAACGCCCCCGCTTCTGACACGGTCATCTCGAGCACGTCCGCGACGCTCTTGCCTTCGAGCCGCACCTCGAGCACCTCGGCGCGGAAGCGTTTGCCGTCGCAGTCGGGGCAACGGAGATAGACGTCGGAAAGAAACTGCATCTCGACGTGCTCGAAGCCGTTGCCGCCGCAGGTCGGGCAGCGGCCGTCGCCGGCGTTGAAGCTGAAGGTGCCCGGCGTGTAACCCCGTTCGATCGCTGCGGGCGCATCGGCAAAGAGCTTGCGGATCGCGTCGAACGCACCGACATAGCTTGCCGGGTTGGAGCGCGCCGTCCTGCCGATCGGCGACTGGTCGACCATGACGACTTCGCTCACGCGCTCATGCCCGAGCAGCGCGACGTGCGCGCCCGGGGTCTCGGTCGGCTTGCCCTTGGCCTTCAACAGCCCGGCGTAGAGCACGTCCTGCACGAGTGTCGATTTGCCCGAGCCCGACACGCCGGTCACGCACACCAGCCGGCCGAGCGGGAACGCGACGTCGACGTTCTTGAGGTTGTGCTCGCTCGCGCCCCGGACCTCGATCGACGCTCCGTGCCCCTCGTCAGGTGAGAGCCGGGGCGGGGACTGCGTGTTCGCGGATTTCCGCAGATCCAAGTCCTTTGCCTCACGGCGGAAGCGCTGCGGTTCCCGCGGTTCACGCCGTAGCGATTCGGCTTGGTTGGCGGAACCCGGGCTGCGCCATGCGTCATCCGCCCGCCGCCTTCCCGACAGGTAATCGGCGGTAAGGGTGCTCGCGCGCCGGAGCTCATCGGGCGCGCCGAAAAACACGACCTCGCCGCCGCGCTCGCCCGGGCCCGGCCCCATGTCGAGAATGCGATCGGCTTCCAGCATGATCTGCGGATCGTGCTCGACCACGACCAGCGAGTTCCCCGCGTCGCGAAGCTTCTTCATCACGCCGATGACGCGCCCCATGTCGCGCGGATGCAGGCCGATCGAGGGCTCGTCGAGCACGAAAAGCGTGTTTACGAGCGAAGTGCCGAGCGCGGTGGTGAGGTTGATCCGCTGCACCTCGCCCCCGGAGAGCGTGCGCGACTGGCGGTCGAGCGTGAGGTAGCCCAGACCGACGTCGCAGAGGTACGCGAGCCGCGCGCGGATCTCGCCCAGGACGAGCGTCATTGCTTCGTCGAGCGCCGCGCTCCCGGATGCGGATTGCTGCGCGAGTCCTTCGAAGAAGCCCCGCGCCCGCTCGATCGGGAGCAGCATGACGTCGTGCATCGAGAGGCCGGGGAGCGACGCGAGCGTCTCGTCGGACCACTCGACCCCGTGCGGGCGGAAGCGCGGCGCGCCGGCGAGCGCTCGCTCTGCGTCCGCGCGCGTGCCGATACGCCACAGGAGCGCGTCGGTCCTGAGTCGCGCGCCGTCGCACGCGGGGCAGGGCGTGTAGGCGCGATACTTCGAGAGCAGGACGCGGATGTGCATCTTGTAGCTCTTGGTCTCGAGCCATTCGAAGAACCGCCGCGCGCCGTACCAGAGCCCGTCCTCCCACCGGCCTTCGCCGTCGATCACCCAGGTCCGCTCAGCGGGCGTGAGCTCGCGCCAGGCCGTGTCCAGGTCGATGCCGCACTTTCGCGCGAACTTCTCCAGGTCGACCTGGCACTCCCGGTAGGACTGCGTCCGCCACGGCCGCACGGCGCCTTCGCGCAGCGTCTTCGATTCGTCCGGCACTACGAGGCCCCAGTCGACGCCGATCGTGCGGCCGAAGCCGCGGCAGGTCTCGCAGGCGCCGATCGGCGAGTTGAACGAGAAGAGGCTCGCGACCGGGTCGCGGTAATGGATATCGCAGACGGGGCAGTGGAGGTCGGAGGAGTAGCGCCAGACGGGTTCTTCGTCCTGCGCCCTCGCCGTCTCAGGGGACGCCTCACGCGCACCGTCCTCCGGAGAAGGGGAAGCCGCGACCTGCACATCGACGCGCCCGTTCCCCACGCGCAGCGCTGCCTCGATCGCCTCGATCACGCGCGCGCGCTCGGCGTTCGATACGCGAAAGCGATCCTGCACGACATCGAGCACGCGGGCGGTCTCGGGGGTCTTGGATCGCTTGCCCTTTTCTACGCTGCGCGCCGCGGCTTGCGTCTCGCGCGTCGCGTGGATGCGCGTATAGCCCTGCCGCTCGAGGAGCGCGAGCACCTCGGTCTCGGAGAAGTTACTCGGGACCGCGACCGGGAAGGTCAGGACCAGGCGCGGATCCCACGCTGCACGCGCGCGCAGGACGAGATCGGCGTAGATGCTCTCGGGCGCGTCGCGGCGAACAGGGCGACCGCAGCAACGGCAGAAGAGGCGGCCGGCGCGGGCAAACGCGAGCTTCACGTGATCGGCGAGCTCGGTCATGGTGCCGACCGTGGAGCGCGACGTGCGCACCGGATTCGTCTGGTCGATGGCGATCGCCGGCGGGATGCCGTCGATGCGATCCACCTGAGGCTTGTCCATCCGGTCGAGGAACTGCCGCGCGTACGGACTGAAGGTTTCGACGTAGCGCCGCTGACCTTCGGCATACAGGGTGTCGAAGACGAGCGAGGACTTCCCCGATCCCGAAACGCCCGTCACCACCACGAGCTCGTTGGTGGGAATGGCGAGCGTCAGGTTCTTGAGATTGTTTTGGCGCGCGCCGTGAATGACGATCTCGGCATGCGGCGAGCGGGGACGGTCCATGCGGCGTCGGGAAACGAAGCGCGGCGGCCCGAAGGTCGCCGCGCGAGAGGCGCCGCGTATTGTACGGCTGCAGGACGACCCGCGCCTCGGGAGGCGACGGGCCCGGCGCGGGACGAAGGGTCGGAGTTCCCCGGGAGGGGCTCTCCGTCAGCGCCTCAGCGGCGCCGGAACTGCGAGGGGCGGGGCGCCCTTGGCGGGCCAGCGCGCTCGTCCTTGTGCCGGAAGTTGATCCGGCCCTTGGTGAGGTCGTACGGTGACATTTCGAGCGTGACCTTGTCGCCCGCAAGGATCCGGATGCGGTTCTTGCGCATCTTTCCCGACGCATAGGCGGTCACTTCTGCGCCGTTTTCCAGCGTCACGAGGAAGCGCGTGTCCGGCAGCACTTCGCTCACCGTGCCCTGCATCTCGATCAGTTCTTCCTTCGCCATCGTTGTCCTTTCCTGCCGCGCCTCTACCTGCGCGGTGTATGTAGCTGGTCTGCACGCTACGAGAGGGCACAGCCCCCTCGTGCTCCCCGATCTCTGAGAAATCGCCGCTCCGCAGCGGCGCTTTTCCCTTTAGTTTGCACGCTACGAGAGGGCACAGCCCCCTCGTGCTCCCCGATCTCTGAGAAATCGCCGCTCCGCAGCGGGGATTCCCTCTTCCGGTCTGCACTACGAGCGGACGCAGCCCCCTCGTGCTCCCAAGAATCACCGCTTCGGAGCCGCGATATTCAGACAGGTGCCGACGTAGCGGTGGTCAGCGGCGGCGGGGCCCGCCCGCGCGCGACTGTGCCTCGTTGACCCGCAACGCCTTGCCGTTCAACTCCTTGCCGTTCAGGCCCGCGATCGCGGCGAGCGAATGCTGCTTGCCCGGCATTTCGATGAATCCGAACCCCCGCGATGCCCCCGTGAAGAGCTCGCGCACGACCTGGGCCGACTTCACCTGGCCAAAGGGCTTGAACAGCTCGAGGAGCTCCTCTTCAGTCGTCTGGGGGGCCAGGTTACCCACGAAAATTTCCATGCTATCTCCCTGTCGTTACGAGTCGGTTTCAGCTCGTGCGGCGCCCGCCGCCGAGCAGCGCCGGAACCGGACGCGACCCGCGTCCGGGCCTGCGCGAGTCGCGCCGATCGTTTCCGAACACCGGGCCCGAGGATGGAAAGAGGGCGGTGGCATTCGACGCCGGCTGCCGTTCATCGTCTCGCTGCGTGCTGTCCGGCGCCGCAGGCGTGCGGCCCGGCTCCAGGCGGCCGTCGGCTGGCTTCGGTCGGGCCTGCTGCGCCGGACGTTGCGAATTGTGCCTCGGCTCCGCGAGCCCGCCGCGCTGTCGCTGGTCAGGGTACTTCGGCTTGTCGCGCCGGGGCGCATCGCTGCTTGCCCGAGACGCGCTGCGCGGTCCGCGGTTCCCATCGCGGCGCTGCGCGGGCCGCGCCTGCGGCGCCGTGGCAGGCGCTTCGTGCGCAGGCGCCGCGGTGCCCGGCTCGAAACCGGCGACGACTTGCCGCTCGATCGGCCGTCTCAGCAGCTTTTCGATGTCGGCGAGGAATCCGCGCTCTTCCGGGGCCACGAGCGAGATCGCCTCGCCGGTGACGCCGGCGCGTCCGGTGCGGCCGATGCGATGCACGTAGTCCTCGGGGACGTTCGGGAGCTCGTAGTTCACCACGTGCGGCAGCGCCTCGATGTCGAGGCCGCGCGCCGCGATGTCGGTCGCCACCAGCACGCGCACGTCGCCGGCCTTGAACCCCGCCAGGGCGCGCGTGCGCGCGTTCTGGCTCTTGTTGCCGTGGATCGCGGTCGCCTCGACGCCGTCCTTGCACAGCTGTTCGGCGAGCCGGTTCGCGCCATGCTTGGTGCGGGTGAAGACGAGCACCTGCCGCCAGTCGCCGGTGGACACGAGATGCGCGAGCAGTGCGCGTTTGCGCGATGCGTCCACCGGGTGCACGCGCTGGGTCACGAGATCGGACTCCGCGTTGCGTCGCGCGACCTCGACGTACACCGGATCGTCCAGAAGACCGTTCGCGAGCTCGCGGATCTCGTCCGAGAACGTTGCCGAGAAGAGCAGGTTCTGACGCTTCGCCGGCAGCAGCGCGAGGATCTTGCGGATGTCGCGGATGAAGCCCATGTCGAGCATCCGGTCCGCCTCGTCGAGCACCAGGATCTCGACGTGCGAAAGGTGCACGGTGCGCTGCCCCACGTGGTCGAGGAGTCGCCCGGGGGTTGCGACGAGGACGTCGACGCCGCGCCGCAGTGCGTCGATCTGGGGGTTGATGCCGACGCCGCCGTAGACCAGTGTCGAGCGCAGCGGCAGGTACGCGCCGTACGTGCGCACGCTTTCCTCGACCTGCGCGGCGAGCTCGCGGGTCGGCGCGAGCACCAGCGCGCGAACGGCGTGCCGCCCGCCGTGATGCGCGTGTCGCGAAAGCCGCTGCAGCATCGGCAGGGTGAACCCGGCAGTCTTGCCGGTGCCGGTCTGCGCGCCGGCAAGGACGTCGCGCCCGGCGAGGATGGCCGGAATGGCTTGCGACTGGACAGGGGTCGGGTGGGTGTAGCCTTGCTTGTCGACGGCACGCACCAGCTCGGGCGCGAGCCCGAGGCTTGCAAACGAAAGAGTCAAACGAATCTCCTGATCGGCCTGCAAACGGCGAGACGCCGTCAGAACCGGTTCAGGCAGATGTGACTAAGGTGAGGCTGATCGGGGGAGTTATAGAACAACCGCGACGGGCACGAGACTCACCGGATCGAAGTCTCGTTCCCGCGCCGGATGATACAGGGTTTCGGGGCCTCGTGCCCGCTGCTGCTGGGGCGCAGCCGGGGCGCTTTGGCGTCGGGTCTTTCCGTGGAGGACGCGACGTGCGGGCCGGGTGAGCGGGTACCGGAGCCGCGAAGACCCATTCCGCTCAAGGGTCCGGGACCGGCGCTTGGCTCTAGAATCGTCGCCGTTCACGAGACCGAGGACGCGGCAATGCCGATGCAAGGGCCGGACCGGCGGGAACGAGAGGCGAAGGACACCGACGCGCTGCCGATTGCGCGCCGGCTTGCGAAGCATGGCGAGGCGCTGCGTCGCGAGCTCCGTCGCTTCCCGCTGCTCCTCGGTCTTCGCCGTGAGCGCATGCCGATGGTCGGCTGGTTCGATCCGCCGCAGCTCATCCGCACCGGGCTCATGACGGTCGCATCGGCGATGGTCGGGCGCCGATCCGATCGGCGCATCCTCCAGTCGCTGACCGCGCGCCGGCGCGAGTTTTACGACTACACGTGCCACTACGCCGAAGGCCGCAAGGGCCTCGAACCCGATCCGGAGCGTCCGCGCGACGAACTGTGGATCGACTACGTGTGCGACACCGGCGATGGCTGGAACCCGACCTACGCCGTCGCCTACGCGGTGGCGCAGCCCGAGCTTCGCGTGCGCGCGGAGGGCGAGGCCGTCGACCACATCACGCGCCGCGGCGACCTCCTGGTCTTCGGCGGCGACGAGGTGTATCCGACGCCGACTCGCGAAGAGTACGTGCGCCGGCTGATCGTGCCCTACGAGACGGCGTTCGGAGACGCGCAGGTGGACGAGGCGCCGCACTGCTTCGCCATCCCCGGCAACCACGACTGGTACGACGGCCTTTCGGCGTTCAGCCGTCTGTTCATGTCCGACATCGGCGGGCGCTGGTTCGCCGGCTGGCGCACGCGCCAGACACGCAGCTACTTCGCTCTCAAGCTGCCCGGCGGCTGGTGGCTCCTCGCCTCCGACGGACAGCTCGAGACCGACGTCGACACGCCCCAGATCGAGTACTTCCGCGACATCGCCGACAACCATATGCAGCCCGGCGACCGCGCGATACTCTGCCTCTGCATTCCGGTGTGGGTGTACGCGCACAAGTACCGGCAGCAGGGGACGGTCTTCGACGAGACCGACCTCGTCTATCTGCGCGAAGAAGTGTTCGCGCGCCGGGGGATCGAAATCAAGATTTTCCTCTCCGGCGATCTTCACCACTATCGGCGGCACGAGGAGGTCGCGCCCGGCGATCCGGCTGCGCCGATCCAGAAGATCACTGCCGGAGGCGGCGGGGCGTTTCTGCACCCGACCCACGACGAGGACGTGCGGCGCATCTCGGAGGACGACACGGCCGGCATGCCGACCGTGGGCGCGGCGCGCGAGTTCGAGCTGAAGGCGGCCTATCCGACGCCGCGACGATCCTGGCGCCTTTCGTTCGGCAATGTCTTGTTCGCCTGGAAGAATCCCTCGTTCGGCATCGTGCCGGCCCTTCTGTACTTGGTCACCTGCTGGCTGGTCGGGGCGACGGTCGGGTACCAACAGCCGAAGGGGCCGATCGAGGCCATCCGCTACACCGCGCAGGCATTCAGCAGGGAGCCAGGAATCCTTCTCTGGGTGCTGTCAGTGATCGGCGTCTTCGTGATGTTCACCGACACGCACTCGCGCGTTTATCGCTGGCTTGCTGGGCTCGCGCACGCGGCGGTGCATTGGAGCTGCATCTTCTACATCGGCTGGGGCTCGACCATGCTGACGGCCTGGCTGCTGCCCCACAGACCGTTGTACGCGTTCGCGCTCGCGGGCGTGATGATCTTCATCCTCGGTTGGATCGTCGGCTCGATCGTCATGGGGCTCTATCTGCTGATCTCGCTCAACATCTTCGGGCGCCACAGCGAGGAGGCGTTCTCGGCGCTCAAGATCGAGGACTACAAGCACTTCCTCCGGCTGCACGTGAAGGCAGACGGGACGCTGACGATCTACCCGATCAAGATCGAGCGCGTGCCGCGCACGTGGCGCGACCGTCGCGCCGACGAGGCAAGCGCGACGGCTTCGCGCGTGGTCCCGAAGGGGCCGCTCGTCGCGGAGCTCATCGAGCCGCCGATCGTCGTGCCTTCCTCACGCTGGAGGGTTCGAGATCGTGCTCTGCGAACCGATACTGGAGGCGATTAGGACCGCTCTGCACCACCCCGCGGTGCGCAAACGGATCGAGTTTGCGGCGCGGCATCAGTACGTCGATCGCACACGAAGCCGGCTCTGATGAGAATCGCCGTTTCCCCCGCGCCGGGCCGACCCACCGCCTGCGTGGAGGGGCGGTGAAGGGGCGCGCTGCAGCTCTCCGGCTCATCTGTTTCGTAGTAAACTCCGGTCAGAAGTCACAGGCGAAGCGTTGTCGTGCTTGCCTGTGCCAGCGTCGGGCTTCCGGCCACACAACAAACCGGTCGGATCCCAGCTCAATGACCGGTTCCCCGTCAGAGCACCCCGATCAATCCATCTCCGCTGCGCGTCGTCCACGGCACGCAGCAGCGCGCGACAGTCGTCGTAGCCGCAACGGCGATCTGTGGCGCGCGGTACTGCCGCTTCTGGCGGTCGTACTCATCGGATACTTCGCGAGCCGCACCGGGGACCCGGTGCCCGCCCAGCCCAGTGTGGCCGTCAGCGCACCGGCCGAGGTGTACGGGGCCGTAGTCGAGCCCGCAGTGGCGGTGCCGACCCGGCACGGCTCGGACGTCTTCTCGCTGCCCCCGGAGTTGCGCCACGCGGTCTCCTTCTGGCAACAGGTGTTCGGCGTGTGGCGCGCCACGCAGTTCGCGCTGCATGATCGCGATCATCTCGGCGTCATTTACGACGTGGTCGACCTGCCCAGGGGGTCCACTTACAAGCTGACCGCGGAGCAGCGGCGACTGCTGGAGCAACGGCGCAATCGGATTGAGAGCGACCTGATAGAGCTGGAGCGCCGGCTCAAGCGGCGCGTCGGCCTCAGCGCGGAGCAGCAGCGGCTCTACGACCTCATCAAGCGCGGTGCCGGCCGAGATGCGGTGGCCGGGTCCGCCGCGCGGCTGCGCGCGCAGCGCGGCATGCGGGAAAGCTTTCGCCAGGGCCTGGAGGCGAGCAGCCGTTACCGCGAGGTGTTCCGACAGGTGTTCCGGGAAGCCGGGTTGCCGGAGGATCTCGCCCATGTACCTCATGTGGAATCGGCGTTCACCGCGGGCGCGCGCTCGCCGGCGGGGGCAGTCGGGGTGTGGCAATTCATGCCCGCCACAGGGCGGCGCTTTCTGCGCATGGACGAGGCGCTCGACGAGCGCTACGACCCGGTGTTCGCCACGCGCGGCGCCGCGCGCTATTTTGCCGACGCGCATGCCAAGCTCGGCGACTGGGCGCTCGCCGTCACTGCCTACAACCACGGTCTCGCCGGCGTGGTTCGGGCCAAGGATCGCTGCGGCGCGGACATCGTGTGCATCGTCCGCCGCTATGAATCGCCCACCTTCGGCTTCGCCTCGCGCAATTTCTACGCCGAGTTTCTCGCCGTGCGCGGGATCGTGCACAACCTGGCGCAGTTCTTTCCCGAAGGGGTAGGGCAGCAAGCGCCGTTGGCCCATCGGCGCGTGCGTCTGTTGCGCCCGTTGCCCGCGACCCGCCTGGCGCAGTGGCATGGCATCGATACGGCGGATCTTGCGGCGTTGAACCCGGCGTGGACCAAGGATGCGGTGCGAGGGCGCGTCGAACTGCCGGCGGACGCCGATGTCTGGCTGCCCAGCGATCGGG
>Ga0209253_10002540_pt1 | contig 16173 bp, 17 predicted proteins | sample FrelakmetBRP12BR_FD_187145 | JGI IMG/M metagenome (GOLD analysis project Ga0209253, IMG submission 187145) | Freshwater lake sediment microbial communities from the University of Notre Dame, USA, for methane emissions studies - BRP12 BR (SPAdes)... | ecosystem: Environmental > Aquatic >...
GCTGTTCTCGGCATCCTAGCATTCATTAGCATTCCATTAAGCTACTTCTCGGCAGTCTTCTGGGCGACGCTCCACCCGATGCCCCTGTTTCCCATCAATAGGCCGCAGCTGGGCATTGAACCCTCCATGCTCTTAACGCTAGCAGTATCAATGATCGGAGTAACATTATTATTCTCTTGGATGTTCTACCTCACACTAAATATGTATCGAATGACCGAAAAGGCAGAACTCTTATTGCTGGAGATTAAGGAATGACAACTCTAGAACTACTATTCTCAGTATCAGTGATCTTCTGGGTGGCCATATTCCTCTACCTCATGTGGCTCCACTCTAAGATCAAAAAGATCTCTTCTGCAATGGAAAGACTAAGAAAACATTAGGGCCCAGCTCAATTGAAGCTCTTTAAGATCTTGGTCCTTGTTGCCATTCTATTCGTGGCTGGATTCCTGATATTTCAGGCATTCACATCAGCTGCAAACCCATATCTGTCAGTTTCAGAGGTCAAACAGCATCCTGAAAGATACGTTGACAGAGAAGTTCAGATGATCGGAAATGTCACCGAGTATTTCGGAAGTGGCCATCAAGGTCTAAGCTTCAATCTCACAGACGGATCATCCTCTATCCAGGTATCATATGAAGGACCAATTCCGCAGAACTTCATGGAAGGCATTCGCGTTGTTGTCATAGGAAGATTGAGCTCAGACGGTCATTTTGTTGCTAAACAGATACTCACCAAATGTCCATCGAAATACGTTAGCTAGGCACCATTTGAACCAATAGTAACATTATTCTGGCTCAGATACAAGACGCAAGAGGACCCTAGCTGATGAAAATAGTCTTAGTACATCCGCCAAGCGAACCTCTCACTCATGAAGTCATCTTTGGACTTAAGACTCCACCTCTTGGACTTGCCTATATCGCAGCTTACCTCGAAGAGAGTGGGTTCACGCCTGACATCATAGATATGTCAGTTCAACAAATGTCTATCGAAGAATTTGAATCGAGACTCCAGACTACGAATCCAGATGTTGTGGGCGTCTACTGTTCCATCACAAGGGTCAAGCAGAGTCTGCAGGTTGCGCAGATAGCTAAGTCTTTAGGAGCAACGACCGTTCTAGGCGGTCCACACGCTACACTCGAGTATGAAACTCTAATCAGGAATGAAAACGTTGACATGATCATACGTGGTGAAGGAGAAGAAACTTTCGTCAAGCTTGCCAAATTAATAGATTCGCAACGCGGTCTTCATGATCTCAAAGGAATAGTCTACAAAGAGAATGGCAAGGTCAGAGCCAACCCAGAAGCCCCATTGATCGCTGATCTTGATACCCTTCCATTTCCAGCATTTCATCTTCTGCCAATGAAAAGCTACCACATATGTAACTACATTTCGGTTTGCACTCTCTCCTCAAGTAGAGGATGCTCTCGCAGATGCAAATACTGTATAGTGCCCGACATGTATCAAGGTAAATGGCGCGGCAAGACTCCAAACAGAGTTGTTGACGAAATGGAACACCTATCCTCTGTCTACAATCCAGACCTTCTGCTCTTCTTTGACGAATTCTTCACAGAAGATCTCAAGCGAGCGGAATTGGTTATGCAAGAAATTCGTAACAGAGATCTCGACGTGAAGTGGGCTTGCATGAGCACTGGAACAAATATTTCTAAGGAATTGATGATAAATATGCAGAAAGCTGGATGTATGGCGCTTTTCTTTGGAGTCGGATCCGAGGTCATCGCTTCAAGACTCACTACGATTGATAAGAAAGATCTAGATGAAGCCAGAAGAGCCTTCATGAATGCTCATCAAGCAAACATATTCCCGATTGCAAATGTTGTCTTTGGATTCCCTGGAGAGACACGAACTGATTATGAAGTCATTCTAAACTGGGTGATCGAGTCAGATCCGGATCATGCGTTATTCTTTAAAGCCGTTCCGTATAGTGAATTTGAGGATGACAAACTAGATCGTATGGAACGATTAGCTTACAAGAGATTCTACGGCAGGAAGAGTTATGTTGCGAAACACATTTTGAGATCGATGTCAAGAGCAATCAGATCTCGACAGTTCTCGCCTGATTTCATTAGGAAGTACACTAAATGGTATGCTGAGATGCTGAAGAAGGTAAACAGCTTTCAGGATCTACCGTTCACCTAGAAGCAAGCTCACATCTAAATTCACATATATTCATGAAATATTCCTGAGGGACATGGCATCTTTGAAGGGAAGAATTGGAACGAGAAAACTGGCTCTAGCTATAGTTCTGGGCGCTGCATCGTGGGCCATAAAGACCGTCGTGCCAGGAATCCCGTTGGGTTTCGCTATCCCTGGATCAAAGATAGATCTGGGCTGGGTACCTGTGGTACTAGCGGCCATTTGGCTGGGAGCTATTGGTGGAGTAATAGGCGGGTCTCTAATGTCGCTTGTACCAATACCCACTCTGTTCATCACAGGCTTTCTTTGGACACCGTGGACACTGGGGTTAACTGGATACTTGGCAAGGAATCGGGGTTGGGGCTGGAAAGCCGCTCTCATCTTCCCATTACTACATGTCCCGATAGGATCCGCAATTTTCACCTGGGTAATTCCAATATTCTCTTTCTTTGCTTGGCAGATTGTGATGCCCGCCATTCTCATAGGGGAGTACACAAGCGCGATAGTCGCTGCTCTGCTGGGCCGCTACATAGAGAAAAGACGCCCTGATATTCTATCGATGATTAGACAAACATCTAAGGACATATCCAAACTGTGACAAGATATGGCCATGAAGAAGATAGCTGGCTTCATCAAACTCACAAGACCGTACATTTCTCTATCTGCTACCCCCTTCTTCATCGGACCTGCGTTCCTTAGTGCTAATGGGATTCCTCCCGCGCGACCTTTCTTCATAGGTTTCCTAGCGGTCGTATTGGCGATAGCTTCTGCACATGTATGCAATGACTACTTTGACTGGGAGATAGATGCTAAGAACCCGAGAACAGTGAGACGCCCAATTCCTTCTGGCCTCATATCTCCTCGTGAAGCTTTCATCTTCGGCTCATCATTGGCGATCGCTGCACTTGCATTAACATTCCTACTGAATACTCCTGCTATTATGGTAGCCTTGGCAGCAATTTCCTTACCGTTCATCTACGTCTACTTGAGAAGACGCAAGATTCCCCTAGCATTTCTCTGTCCCGTAGCTGCGGTTGTACTCATCATACTCTTCGGTTCGGCATCGGCAACAGGTAAAGTCATAACAAGTAATGCCTGGCTCTTCTTGGCGTTAGCTTTACTTTGGGAGCCGGGACGTGATTTCATCAGTGAAATTCAAGATGTTGCTGTCGATGAGGCCTCAGGTATTTTGACACTGCCCGTAGTTCTGTCTCCAAGGACAGCGGCCAAAGTAGTCCTTGCTCTCTTCCTTGCAGCCTCAATCGTAGGTGTGCTTATCGGGTTTCAAATAGGAATGGGAATCGTTTACTTCACGGCAGCAAGCTCGGCTGGTTCTTGGCTGGTTTTCAGGAGCATGGGACTCGTCAGCGAGCCAACAACCAAGAACGCTGTCAAGATGCGTATTCGTGCTCCAAGATATCTCATAATCATGGCTGCCGCAATAAGCATAGACTTCGCCATCGCCAGTTTCGCGTAGCGCGCGACATCTCAGTTCCGGGCAACGTACCCAGCTAGGTCTTCAAGAATCCGTTGATTACGGAAATTCATTCCAATTATTGCTTCTTTCGCTTCTTTCTCAAATCGCTGCGATAGTCTTTCCACATGTTGAATCGACATAGAATTCTCAAAGACATTTGCGGCATCTCTTAGTCTATGGCAATCTACATTTGAAGCAAACAGATTTCTCAACAAATTCTGCTGGGGCTTGTCGGAGTTTCTGAAAGAATGTATCAGGACTAGGTTTGATCCTTGACCCAGAAGGCAGTTGTTAAGTGAGGCTTCCTGACAAGTTTCAGTAGTCAAGATCTCGTGTACATCGTCCCTCAGTTGCAGACTAAGACCAAGGAATTCGCCGTACTTGGCGAGTGACTTTACCCGATGTCTTGTTCCCCCTCCGATGATTCCTCCACACTCCGCAGCTGCCCTAACAAGCGCGCCTGTCTTTTTTCCAACCATTTTCAGGTAATTCTCTTCTGTCACTGTCTCCGGACTTTTCTTGAAGGATACGTCGAGGGATTCACCTTCGCACATCTCTATGCATGCTTGGGCGATGGCTCTCCTCACCTTGATTGACGAATTGTCTGAGATCATCTGCATGGCCTTGGAGATTAGGATGTCCCCGCTGAGGATGGCCATGTTATTGTCATATTTCAAATGAACAGTAGGTGCTCCACGTCTTTCTGAGTCTTGGTCGATGAGATCGTCATGTATCAACGAAGAAGTGTGAATGATCTCTATAGCAACAGCTACAGACAGAGCTTTCATGAAGTCTCCTTCTATGGCTTCACAGGCGAGCAGAACTAGGAGTGGTCTAAGTCTTTTTCCGCCAGACTTGATTGGGTGTGTTGCTGCGTCATAGAGGATTTTAGGCTCAGATGAGGCTTCCTTGAGGACCTTGAATAGTTCTTCATCTATCAGTGACAATTTCGACCTCAAGGTCTCGTCGTGTTTCAAGTAATCAATCCAGAGAGTTCTTGGCCTCATGTTTTTTCGTAATCCTAACACGTTTGGCTTCCTAACTAAACCCAGCCAAGGATAGGAAGATAAGAAGAGTCATTCATTTCAATGCCTATTGCTTGCGATTGGTCCAGACGATTCCAACTGCACCTAATGTAGTTATAGAGGCTATGAGCCCTCCGATAATATTGGTGTCAGGCAGCTTCAGATTCTCAAGTCCTTTTGATGAGCTTGCTTGTTTCTGAAAGTTCCATTTGTGGCATTTCAAACAGTAGTTCTCGAAGGGTTTGTGAGATTTGTGGCATAGTTGACATTGTATCTCTCCAACATGCGACTGGTGGGGATTAGGTTTCACATTGCTTGTCTTCTGTGCAAGTTCACTGTAAGTTCCATGACATTTGAGACAGTACTCTTTTGACAGGTTGGCTTCTGGAAGTGGGGTCGGATAGTTTCCGGTAACATAGTTGATTCCTTCCTTCATGTACTTTCCAATCTCCATTATTCTGGGTTTACCAGGCTCGACGTGACAGTCATCGCAAGTGACACCTTTGATAGCGTGCCTGTGATCCAGGTATTGACCAGACTTCCAAGATTGATAATATGGCGTAACTATGTGACACAAGCTGCAGAACTCTGCTGTTCCAGTGTACTCCCAAGCGCCTACTCCAGCCACTATTACGACAGCTACTAGCACTAGGAAAGTCTTCTTGCGGATTAATTGCCCGATCTTCAAGCTCGTCCACCTGTAAGCTTTCTTGTATGCAATACATAGATGCTATTTAAAATGAACTCTGCAGCTTCTTCAGGATCAATTCATTTGTGGAAATAGCCGCTGCACGCGCGCTTGCTATCGTCACATCCATCACATTCGCAGAAGCTGCCGAACCTAGCTTCTTTTTAGAAGGTAACTCGCATGAATGATTGGAGATACTCTATTATGCTTATCATAGCTTATAGTCTAAGACATACTGAGACTTCTCTAGGATCGTGATCTAATGCCGGCCGATCCAATCGACTTCATTATGGAATACATGATGGAGCATGGTCGATTTTTCATAACATCCATAATACCTTACCTGGCAATCATCTTACTGGTAGATGGTTTACTGTATAGGGCGTATCTATGGGCTAGGAGTCCGAAAACCACTGCAACTTTCGCAGTTTACTCTCCTTCAAAAGGACTCAGCCATGATCTGCTCAGAATTCTCGCAAGAGTTTTCCTATTTCCCGTACTACTGCGTCAGGAAAAATCTCTATGGGTTGGGTCATGGCTTTTTCATATTTCCTTGCTCATGACAGTGATTAGCCATTACAAGATCTTCTTTGCTCACATGTGGTTTTGGTCGAGTCTGAGTATTTCTCCGGAATCATTGGCTTTGATATCTGTAGTCTTTGATGGGGCCACAGGGGTCATCATGGTCGGCGCTCTTGTGTTCTTGTTTGGTCGCCGGTTCCTGCAAATCATGCGTAAATTATCAGAGCCTGAAGATTATGTAACACTTCTACTGATTCTGGCCATTGCTCTCTCAGGCGTATACATACGGTTTGTTTCGAGGGTAAGTTTGCTTGAACTGCGCAGATACTTTGTTAGCTTATTGAAATTCACTCCTTCGTATCTGCCGGCAGATCCCGCCTTTCTAATTCATTACGGTCTCGTAATGATTTTGATGATATATTTCCCAATTGGGAAATTGATTCATACCTTTGGTGGAGGACCAAGTGCGCGCGTGACACCTACTCATGCTCCACACAAAATGCATATGAATCCTCTGGAATTAGCAACTGTTCTTGAACAGAAGTACACGAGACCTTCGTTTTATCATCTTGATTTATGCGCGAGATGCGGTGCCTGCACCAAAAGCTGTCACATGTTCGTTGAGACCCAAGATCCTGTTCATTCACCAGCATACAAACTTGCTCTCCTGCGCAGAGTCCATAGAAGATACTTCACAGTAGAGGGGAGAATAGCTCCAAGAGTATTCAAGACAATAGATCTCAACGAAGAGAGTCTGAAAGAGATATCGAGGGCTATGTTCGAATGCACTGGCTGTAGGCGATGTACAGTTTATTGCCCCTGCGGCGTAGACCCACCCTGGCCAGTATCAGATGGAAGATATCTCTTTCTACAATCTGGAGCAGCACCCGCAATGCTGACCACATTAGCCAGAGATGCAGTTGAGAAGGCCAAAAACATAGGACGATATAAGGACCAGTATTTGGGAAAGATCAAAGACCTGGAAAGTAGACTTCAGAAAGAGATGGGGGACCCAGATTCGAGAATCCCAATGCAGAATCAAGATGCTTCCCTTCTCTACATTCCGATGGCTGATATTGACTCAATAATGCCTGCCGCTAAGATATTCAATGCAGCCGGCGAAAACTGGTCCTTGAGCGAACTTGAAGCAACCAACTACAACTACTTCCTAGGTGATGTTGAAGCGGCTAAAGAGGTGACAGTTGAAATCGTCAAGGAGGCTGAAGCTCTCGGAGTTAAGACTGTTGTCATTGCTGAGAGCGGCCATGGCTTTCATATTATGAAGCATTTGGCGCCAAAATGGTTCAACAGAACATTTCCATTTGATGTCAAGAGCATAGCCGAGATTATGGCAAAGTATGTCCAGGATAGAGCTGTAAAGCTAGATTCTCAAAGGAATCCTGGGACTGTGACTTATAATGACCCGTGCCATCTGGGCAGAGGCGGTGGCATCTATGAGGAACCAAGAATCATCCTGGCTGAAGTTGTAAAGGAATTCAGAGAACTGGTACCTAACAGAAAATACAACTGGTGCTGCGGAGGAGGCGGAGGCCTTGCCTCGATCCAGGAATACAAGGACCTTAGAATGCAGACTGGAAAGAGAAAGGTCGAACAGATAAAGAAGACTGGGGCAAATGTCGTCACTACCCTATGTGAGAACTGCCGCCTGCAGATTACTGACTTAAGCGAGTACTACAACCTTGAGCTGCACGTTGCTTCACTAACAGATCTTATGGCAAATGCCATTATTCGACCAGCTGGGCCAAGGCGATAAATAATGAAGATAGAAAAAGGACGCGTTGAAAATCCATTGGTTATCACTTTGATTGTAGCCATAATAGTTCTAACTATCCACAGTTTATCTATGGCACAGCTAGCAGGTGCCGAAGAGACCCAGAGCATTGACTGTAGAGGCTGTCACCCCATAGAGATGGAGAGACACAGATTCCCTACTTCTATCTGCAATTCCTGTCATAGCTCAGATATGAGGACACTGACACTGAAGGATGGAAAGATAATTCCTATAGAAGAATCGGATCCTCTTTGCGGTCAATGTCATAAAGAGGTATTTCAAACTTGGATAGAGGGCAAACATGGAGTATCTTACTTCAAATGTGTTGAATGTCATGTTCCACATTCAAAAGATAAAATAGCGCGTGCGGGCACGATAGCTCCGAGCATGGATGAATTATCTTCTCGCTCCTTGTTACTTCTATTGATTAGTGCGGCGGGTGTAGTTCTAGCGGTCTTTCTGATTGGACAAATCAGTGACAGAATATAGATGATGAAATATGGTGGTCTTTGAAGCTACCTTTTCAAAAGGTGAAATTATAGGTAATAGTGCATGATAGTGTTCTCTGTCATTGAGGAAATTCTAGTCTATGCTATCGGTTTGATCTTGTTTCTGGCTTCGGTTTTCTATTCTCTGGTTGTATGGAACGTCAAGAAACCCAGATTAGATTATGATCTATTTCCTCGAGTAAGCATGATGGCTTATGCTTGGCAGTCAGGAAACGTGATTGAAAGGAAGATAAACAATTTTCTAGCTCAGGATTATCCAAAGGACAGGTTTGAAGTCATAATCTATGATAACAAATCAACGGATGAGACTGAAGATATTTGTCGAAGCTATGAAAAGAAAGGCATGATTGAGTACTACACGCCGCCTGAGCCTTTTGACAGGAAAGCCCCAGTTCTCGACAGAGCGATTGAGAAGAACGCCGACAAAGAAATGATAGCTTTGACAGACCCTGACGGACTCTGTGAAAAGGATTGGCTCAAGAAGATGATGCAACCATTCAAGGATCCTAAGGTTGGGGCTGTCGTAGGTGTAACGCACTGTGGGAACTGTCATAGTAATCTGTTTACAAAGCTCAGGGCGATTGAGGATGAGTGGTGGTACGACATAACGGTTCTTGGAAGGAGTGGGAAGATCAATATCAGCGATTTTCAGCCAATATGTGGGGCTAACTATGCTTTAAGGAAAGCAGCTTGGGAAGATGTTGGTCGAAGCCATGGAAAGGGTTTGATTGAAGACTTTGAGATGACGCTGAAGCTTTTCAACAAGGGGTGGCGGATAGCAGCTGTCGATGCCCATGTCTGGCAGGAAGAGGTTGAGGACCTAGAGCAGTACGTGCGTCAAAGGCGGAGATGGTACTCATTCAGCCTCAAAGAGATCGTGAATGACAAGAGAAAGATCTCAAAATTATTGGGCGCTCTTCCAATCTCTATGCAAGTAGTAACCTTCCTGTCGCTAATCTACTTCATCCTGGTCAGCTTGTATCAGACTCTTCGAGCTGAATTATCGTTGCATATCATGTTATTTGCTGTGCCTTTCTTGCTCTCATATCTGGCTTTGTCATATGGGTTGTTGAAGGTTGGGAGATCCAAACTGATATGGTATGTGCCCCTCTTCCTGACATTTGACAGTGCACTGCAACTGTTTGTCTTTCTGGAAACAAAGATCAGACATCGAAAAGAAGAGAAATGGGTGAAACTTGCTGAAGGCAAATATTATCACGTCGGTACCGAGATCAATATGAACTAAGCATAGTCAGCACAGATACTATGAACTCTTAAACGCGCGCGTCAGTGTACCAAAAATCTCAACAACAAGCTGTACCGACTACCTGCCGTGATTAATGAATGGGTAGTTCTCTAAAGATTGACATTAGCACGTTACTAGACTGAACACAAGACTTTCAAGAAAGAAAAGAGATCTAATTATGATGAAGTCTATGACAAGAGAAATGATCATCGCTATGGTGCCGGCGTTTCTGACAATTTCCCCTGCCAGAAGGCGAGCGTAGACTGAAGAGGTGAGTTAGGCTTTGACAGCTAAGATATTGGTTGTGGACGACGAAGTCAATATTCGTAATCTAGCTCAGATGATTCTGGAAGGTGAGGGATATCATGTGTTGACTGCCTCTGACGGTGATGATGCCCTCCAAAAGGTGGAGTCCGAGATACCGGATCTCATCTTCCTTGATCTGAGGATGCCTGGGAAGACCGGCACAGAAGTATGCAAGATCTTAAAAAGCCAGGATAGGACAAAGCATATTCCTGTGATCATCTTCACCGCCTCCAGCTATGACTTTGATAAGACGGTTGCCGAGGCAGGAGCGGATGGCTACTTCCGCAAACCGTTTGTTACGCAAACCCTACTCGCTGAAGCAAAGAAACGCCTAGAACAAGCGAAAGCAAAGTAGTAGCGATAAATAATTGGGCGCGATATAATCATGTTTGAAATCGGCGCAGGCTAGAATAGGGGCATCGAAGAACCGTACAACATGGCGAGTGGGCTTCTTGACGAATGATGACTCTGAAGATAGGTTGCTTAGACCAATAATAAATGCTTGTTATCCGGCTACCCTAGCTGCGCTTAGTCTCGCCGTATTGCAGGTGACTGGCATACCTATTCTAATAATAAGACTAATTCTAGGACTAGGCGCCCTCTTTTTCACAGTATGTGCTTTTACTTTCTTTTTCTACAGTATTTATCCGATCCACCGCTTACTGTGGAGTGCGACTGCACTGACATTTCTAATCGGATTGGTTTTTACACTGTTATCTGTATTATCACTGATATTTTTCATGTAGTTTAGCATATGACTACATGCAATCCTACGTCTAATAAGGTGCGCGCGCTACCTGTCAGATGATCTTGACCCCAAATACTCCTTCTTTTCCATAAGATAACTGACTACTAAATAGCCCTCTTAGGCTTGAGACATCTCTGGCTTCATGAGCAGAAGGATTGAGTAAGAAAATTGCAGTTACTCTCGGCTCGATCAACCGTTCAATTGCATTCTGCGTGAATCTATAAGCCTTCTGAGGATCAGTAGTCAAGGCAATACTTGTGAGGCTGTCAAAGACGAGGCCTAAGGATTTTGACTGATGTTGCTCTAGGATAGAGGACACCGTCATAGTGTGCGGGCTTGAAGTTGAGGCCATAATCCATTGGATTATATTACTTTCGGCATGAGCGCCTTCAACGGTTAAATCGAGGAGCTCCACCCCTTTCTCAGACTCGAGGGCCTGTCTAATGGCACTGCCCTTCTTTGTTAAGACAATTGCCGCCTCATCATGTGAGATGCATTCCAATGCGAAATCTCTAATCAATCTCTCGTAGGGTGTTGACGGATCAAATTCAAAAAGAATCTTCTTGCCTTGAAGTGTATTATGTTCAATTCCTAATTTTCTAGAGAACTTTTCTGATCTGATTGGATCAAGATGTCGTTTAACTTCTGTTATGAGTTCTTCGCTTTTGAAGGGTTTAGTGAAGTGGCCGTCGGCTCCTGCCTCACTTGACAGCTTCTTGTCACTGTCACGACCAAGAACGGTGCATATAACTATCGGGATGTTTCTTGTTTTGACCTGACTCTTAAGGGCTCTACAGGCGTCTAGGCCGCTTTTGCCAGGCATTACCACATCCATAAGAACTAGGTCTGGAATTTCAGCCTCGGTCTTTTTAATTGCCTCATCACCATCAGCAGCAGTAATTACGACGTATCCTTCTCCCTCCAAAACCATCTTTGCCAAGTTTCTAATGTTGAGTTCGTCATCAACAACCAAGATCTTATCAGGCAAGATTAGTGAGCCTCCTTCTTCTCATGCTTAGGGAGTGTGAAGGTGAAAGTGGATCCTTTACCTTCACCTGGAGACTCAGCCCATATTTTGCCTCCATGAGCTTCGATCAGTCCCTTGGTGAGGCTGAGACCTAGGCCTGTGCCTTTGATGTAGGTTGGCTTCTTGATGGCTGCGAAAGGTTCGAAAACTCTTGTGAGATCATCCTTATTGATGCCCAGTCCTGTGTCAGATACTTGGGCCTTGATATTATCAGCATCCGCTTCAACGTGAAGGATTATCTCACCTCCTTCAGGAGTGAATTTGACTGAGTTTGAGAGGAGATTCATCAACGCTTGGCAGAGCCTTGTACGGTCTGCATGGGTTGGAAACAGACCCTCCAGGACGTCTACTTTGAACTGTTGCTTCTTCTCTCTGATAAGAGGCTGAATCTCATGAGTGCAGTGATCTATCACTTCTTTGAAGTTGAGTGGTTCTGGTGTTAGTTGGAATTTTCCGAATTCGAGGCGTCTTATGTCCAGTAGGTCATTGGTTAGGGTGAGGAGTCTATCACTCTCCAGTTTCACTATTTGTAGACTCGACTCAACCTTCTCAGATAGCGGCCCCAGTTTTCCGGTAAGTACATAGTCCAAGTAACCCACAATTGAGACTAGAGGTGTTCGAAGTTCGTGTGTGATGGCTGACATGAGTCTGTTCTTTGACTCTTGCATTTTCTCACGTTCGGCAATTTCTATTTTCAATTCGCCCGTCTTTATGTCGACTTGTCTCTTGAGGGACCATGACCACGCCAGTGAGCCGATCAGTACAAAAATAGCTGGAATAAGGAGCATGGCGGTGTATTGCAGGGAGTGCTGCATGGCTCCTGCCTCCCCCTCTTGCATTGCAATTCGGTTTGACAGGGCTTTCTCCACTACATCGTCACTTACTTGAACGTGTGAGGGCTGCTCCCTATCGCCAAGCACGAATGTGGAGACCTGCAACATACTGATTGTTATCACTAGGAGCATAAGAGGCCCCAAGAAGAGGTTGAGGTAACGCATCCGGTTACAAGTGTTGCGTACGCGCGCTAGAATCCTAAAGACCAAGGTACCAATGCACCCTACTAGTCCTGAATAGAATCCATTCTTCATATTATATCACTTCTTGTAGAGGGCTCCAAGAACAAGGCCATAGACAGTTAGTGCAAAAAGATCGCAAAAGCGCGCGCGCTATGCCTGCAACAAATCCAGCAACCAGTCCTGAGACGGCTCCAACCTTTAGAGAATTGTTCATTATCTATTCACTTCCTTTGCGGTCTGTGAGAGGAAGGTTTTAGACAGAGCTAGTATACCTTTTAATGATAATTAATATTTATCATAAGTGATTATCTGAAGTGGTGTGGGTTGGTAAGTCAGGGTGTCGGAAGCATCTTCAGAAGGAAGGATGGAAGGTACTTCATCTACCTGCCGAAGCATCTGGTTGAGAATACTGACTTCCCATTCCCAGCCGAAACACCGGTAAAGATGAAAATCCGCTTCTAACCTCGAGAAAAGAAGCTAATCATAGAGAAACGCTGACCTAACTTAGCCTAGCTTCCGCGCGCGCATTTTCAAGGAATCACTCGGTCCCAATCACTTGGTCAAGAGTTCTTTCCAAGATCTGTAATTGAAGTATATGCTGGCGAATCCGATCAAATAAGCCACTACATAAGTGAAATCGAATAGGCCGCGTTCGAAGTTGTACCAGTAAGCTGTACCCAACAAGCTTGGAGTAACCAGGAGGTAAGCCAGTCCAGTCGCTGTGCAAAATATTCCTAGCATAAAAGCACGTCTGACCAGCTTGATGTAAAATGGGAGCAACAACCAGAAAACCACTATGAACACCATATAGATTGAAGAAGAACGGCTCACCATAATAGCTACGGCATCAGCGGTGAGGGCCCACAAAGCGGCCGCGAATCCACAAGCTATCGCACCTGTCTGATTAGGAGAATAGGTTCTCGGCAAGAGAATATTCCACAAGCGCGCCCTCACCTTTTGTAGAAGGTTCCGAGAATAAGGCCGTATACGATCCACATGAAGAATCCAATAATGATCAGACTAACTGCTACGGAAGTCTGCACCATTATGAGAGCAACGTATGAACCTGCTGCAATGTCCTTAATCAGCCAGATCATCATTCCGAAGCAAAGACCCTTCAGAACACCCTTGCCTGGAACTTTGTCATAGAAATGTGCGTATATGATACTGAATATGGTGCACCAGATCAATCCCATAGAGATAGTGGCTAAGAACATTAATGCCATTAACGATGGAACCCATATGTCTCGACCTCCAGGGAATGCGATGATACCTATATCAGCCAATACGTATCCACTGGTAGCTTGTACAATGCCTATGGCAGCGCCAGCGATAGCACCTAAGGCAGCAACACTCTTCACTCAATACTCACCCCTCAACATCTCTGCTATAAGTCGCGTCGTGCGCGTATATGATTTACGCACGTCATAGCGCGCGCTACTGAGTGCTCTCAAATACTTTCAAACGAAGAAAAAATAGCTTGACTTAACTTGACAAATCAGAGGTCATGAAAGGCACGCGCACGCTACCACATCTATACTGGCTTTATGACTTTACTCTTTCACGGTTCCACGGTTTCTCTATTGATATTCCTCAATTATGAGCTCCTTGTTGCTGGGCATGAAGCGGATCTTTGCCTTTACCGATTTCTCGGGTGGAAATGGGAAGGTAGTGTCTTCCACCAGGTAGCGCGCGCTAACCATGCGTATGCTAGCGCACGCTAGAACTTCCTCACCATGAGATGGATTAGATATTTTGGTGGTGGGTGTGTGGTGTATCCCTTGGTGAGGGGGGATATAGATAGATGGCTGTTTAGTGTGGTCACGTGGATACTGGTTTTTGACGTGGACATCCACATGGACATTTCTAGCATGAAATTGGGTTAAGCCTACGCTGCTGTTCTCATCTCCCAAAGTATCTTGGCGTACGCCCTAGCCTTACCCGACTGCGTGGGCCTGCACTTGGTAGCCTTCACGCAAAGGAGCGCCGCTGAGTAGCGGTTTCAGCTGCGATGCAACCTGTTGATGGTTCGGGTTTTGAGGCCAAGCGTTGGCTTGCTCCTCAGTGTCCCAGATATTCAGAACCATGAACTGGCCATCTGGCTTCGTCATGAGGTATACGCCTTTGAACCCGGGTTGGCGGGACACAAGAGGAAGAGCCTGCTCCTTGAATATTCGGACTACTTCGTCGAGGCTTTGGGGTGACGTTTGATAACGTGATGCCAGACAAAACATTCAGATCACCTCCCTCAGGTCTCTCCGAAGATGCTATCACAATGTGGTTAACCCAATTAACAGACTATTTCCTGTAGAGGGCTCCAAGAACAAGACCATATATGGGCCACATATAAAATCCAAGGACGACTAAATTAACTCCAGCAGCAACCCATTGAAGATTTAGAGGTCCCAGACTCCCAACAAGAATGAGATATGCGCCAGCAGCGATGTCTTTAATGAACCAAATCAACAGCCCAAAAAAAAGCCCTTTTCTCATACCCTTTCCAGGTATTATATCATAGGCCTTTGAGAATACTAATCCAAAACAACTACTAAGAATGACAGTAAGCATGACCCACCCCACAAAAAGAACAATCACTTTCTCCAGTGGTGTCGATAGTATCGCGCCAGATGGTACTCCGTAGAGCCCTATCAAGAGTCCTATGTTCATTATGGTGCCTGACAATAAACCAGTGATTACTCCAGCAATAGCACCAGCATAAATCCTGCTCTTCATAGATCGTTCGCCTGCTTAACGCAATCAATAAACTGGTTGCTATTGTTAAGAATTGCGCAGGGAGAAAGCGCGCGCATCGGATGTCGGAGACTGAAATAGTTTTCATTTCACGGATTGCGCCGCTTCCTGAGCTTCCTTGGCTTTGGCCAGACGTTCCTTAACCTCCATCCTCTCCCTATCGTAGCGACGGCAGATAATCTCAATGACTTTAAGAGCGGCCTCCTGATCGGGAATGGACGCTACTAGAAGTCCACCTAGATCTCTGGCAATTTTGTCATTAATCAGATCATCGATTCGTAAGGCGCCAATGTACTCATGGTCAGCTTCCGCTTGCATGATTAGTCTCTGTGCTAGTCGGAGGCCAAGGTGGTTCATTTGCCGAACCTTATTGTCAAATTCCTGTCTAAGGCTGCTGTTCTGATTCTCCAGATTCCTGAACTTCTCCTCCAGTTCCTTATTTCTTGATACCTCTTTGCTCAGGTTCTTCCCCGATAGCATGAGTGACGTCTCCAATTGATCTCTCTGCGATTCGGTCTCCTTCAGTCTCTTCGTTATGGCTGGTATGGCAAGAGTGAGGACGCCGAGATTCTGCAGAGACCTGTTGGGCCCTTTGTACTTCATTTCCATCCTCACTATGATGGACGAATCAATGCTATTCCTAACATCGTCAGGTAGGTACGGAGCCACCTCAGAATACAGCTTGGAATATGAAATCGCCTCAATAGGCATTGAACTCGTCATCCATTGAACATACCTTACTCCCTGAGTTGAGAGAGTATACTCATAGCAGTAGCCCTTGTAACAGAACTTCGTTTCTGTAATGCACGTGCGCTTGCACTTTGTCCGTGTAAGGAAGCCCATTCGATAAAGTCGGCCAAGATACTTCGAGGCCTGCCCTACGGAGATTCCACAGATGCCAGCCAGGTATA